>FWWM01016967.1_pt1 | contig 10716 bp, 11 predicted proteins | sample 2228351 | NCBI WGS metagenome assembly FWWM01 (sample SAMEA103939774, study PRJEB20133) | metagenome
TACCGGAAGCTGGCGGAGGCCTTTAGGATCTATGCGGAGGGCCGGGTGGAGGACCCGGAGGACCTGCGGGCGTGCCTAGCGCGGGCCGTACGGGCGTGTGTGGAAGAAAGGCGGCCCGCCCTCGTGGAAGTGTTGTGTGCCCCGCGGTAGAAATACTGGGTGAGGTGACCGGAGATGGCTACGATCCAGCTGGTTTCCCTACGGAAGTGGTTTGAGTTCCGGGGTCAGACGGTGCGGGCGGTGGACGACGTGACGCTGGAGGCTCCGGAGGGGAAGATTTTGACGCTGCTGGGTCCCAGCGGGTGCGGGAAGACCACCACCCTGCGGTGCATCGCGGGCCTGGAGCGGCCTGACGACGGGGAGATCCGGTTTGGGGACCGGGTGGTCTACAGCGGCTCCCGTGGGATCTTCGTCCCTCCTGAGCAGCGCAACATCGGCATGGTGTTCCAGTCCTACGCCATCTGGCCGCACATGACCGTCTTCGAGAACGTGGCCTACCCCCTGCGGGTGCGCCGGGTGTCCGGTGCAGAGGTCCGGCGGCGGGTGATGGCGGCCTTGGAGCTGGTGGGGTTGCAGCACCTGGCGGACCGACCCGCGCCCTTCCTCAGCGGCGGCCAGCAGCAGCGGGTAGCCCTGGCCCGGGCGTTGGTGTACGAGCCTGAGGTTCTGCTCTTAGACGAGCCCCTCAGCAACCTGGACGCGAAGGTGCGGGAGCAGGTTCGGGAGGAGCTCAAGGCCCTGCAGCGGAAGCTCAACATCACCACCCTGTACGTCACCCACGACCAGGTGGAGGCCCTGAGCCTCTCGGACATCGTGGCCGTCATGCGGGACGGGAAGATCATCGAGATGGGGTCGCCCCAGCAGCTCTATGAGCATCCGAAGACGCGGTTTGTGGCGGAGTTCTTGGGGACCACCAACCTCTTCAGTGGCCGGTTAGAGGAGGTGACCCAGAAGGAGGCGGTGGTGGAGACCCCGCAGGGGCGGTTGGTGGCCCAGGCGGATGGTGCGGAGTTGCGGCCTGGGGAGCGGGTGCTGGCGAGCGTGCGGCCGGAGCACGTGGCGGTCAACGGCCAGCCGGAGGAAGGGCCGAACGTGCTCGTGGGGACGGTGGCCTCCGCCCTCTTCGAAGGGACCTTCACGAAGTACCGGGTGGACATCGGAGGGGGAATGACCGTCCTGGCCTATGCGGAGCCCCGGTGGCGCCCTGGCGACCGGGTCTACCTCCGCTTCGACCCTCAGCGGGTCGTCCTGCTGCGGGAGGAGGCGCACTAAGATCTGAGCCGCGCTAACTCCCCGGTTCGTCCCGCACGGGGACGTCCACCACGTACGGCCGGCCTTCCTCCCTCGCCTTTCGGAGCCCCTCGCGGAGGGCATCCCCAAGCGCACTGGGATGCTCCACCCGGATCCCCCCGGCTCCGTAGCCCTGGGCCACCGTCACATGGTCGATCCCGGAGAGGTCGATCCCCGGCGTCCCAGGAGGGAGCTCAGTACTTCCCCGCAGCCGCTGCACGCCCGCCTCCACCGCCAGGTACTTCCGGTTGTTCAGCACCACCACCAGGACAGGAAGCCTCTGTCGGGCCCCGGTCCACAGGGCTTGAGGGGTGAAGTGCAGGCACCCGTCCCCCACCACCGCCACCACGGTCCGATCTGGAAGGGCTACCTGAACGCCCATGGCCGCCGGCACTCCCCACCCCAAGGACCCTCCGGAGGTACGCAGGACCCCGCCCACCCGCACGGGGAACCCCTCCAGGAACCCGGCCGAGGAGCGCACCGCCTCCTCCACCACCACCGCGTCCGCGGGCAGGACCTTCCCCAACTCCACACCGACCCGGTAGGCAGAAAGCGGGACGGCTTCGTACTCCCGCTTCCACCGCTCCAACCGCTGGGCCTCCCACCGGGACCGGAGGTCCGCCCCCCATGCCCGGCGTTCCGCCAAGCGTGCCTCCAGCTCATCCCTCCGGGCTTCCACGGCCGCCAGCAGGTCGTGGGCGAGGAGGGCGGGGTCCGCCTGGACCGCTAGCGCCGGGGCATACAGACGGCCCAGCTCCGCGGCGTCCGGGTGGACGTGGATGAGGCAGGCCTGAGGCGGCACCTCTGGGGCAGGGGGCGGGGAGAACTCCACAAACAGCACGGCTCCCAGCACGAGCAGCACATCGGCCTCGCGAACCCCGGGATGCATCGGGTCGTAGATTCCCACGAAGTGCGGGTCCTCGGGAGGATACGGGATCTCCAGGAGCGTACGACGGGGCTCCCATACGACCGCAAGACCCACAACCTCCGCAAGACGCCTGACCACCTCCATGCCGCCCGCGCGCCCGATCCCGCTTCCTGCCACGAGAACCGGCCGCTCTGCACGGATCAGCTGTGCCGCGATCTCCGAGATGGCCTGCGGATGGGCCCTGGGCGCAAGTGGCCTCGGAGCGGGGTGTGGTGGGACGGCCCGGGTGGGGTGCGCGAGTAGGTTCTCCGGGAGCAGCAGGTAAGCGGGTCCCTGGGGCGGTGCGAGGGCCTGCTGAAAGGCCCGTTCCACATCTTCCCCCACCTGCTCCGGCGTGAGGGTCTGGTGCGCCCACTTGGCCATGGGCCGGACCAGGGCCGTGGTATCGGGGAGGGTGGTGAACCCGGCCCGGCCCAGGATCCGGGTGTCCTTGTGGCAGGCCAGGACCACGACAGGCACCCGGTCCCGCCACGCGTTGTAGAGGAGGCTGAGGCCCGCCAAGGTTCCCACTGTGGTGTGCAAGTTCACCACCCCGGGAGTGCCACTGGCCCGGGCATAGCCGTCTGCCATGGCCACGGCCACGCCCTCGTGGAGGGTGAGCACGTACCGCACCTCCTCTTGCTCCCGGAGGACCTCGAGGAGGGCAGCCTCCGTAGTCCCCAGAAGGCCGAAGAGGTAGCGCACGCCGCGGGCCCGCAGGACCTCCACCACCGCGTGCGCGGCCATCGCCTTGATCTGAGTCCTTGCTGGTCTTGGCATCGTTCCTCCCCAACGGTCAGCGTCGGCGGAACACGCCCGCGAACTCCTCCCGTGCGCGCTGGAACTCCTCTTCGGTCGGCTCCTCCATGAGGACCACCCGCAGCCTGTCCGCATCCTGAATCGGCGGATACACACCGGGTACCAGTACGAACTCACCCGCCTGGGCCAAGGCCAGCAACCCTGCCCGGGAGGTCAGGGTATCGATGAACAGCTTGCCGGCCGCGGGGTGCGGCGCCCGTGCCCCCAGGGCCGCATGGCTCGGCAGGGCCAACACCAGGTTCAGGCGCACGTAGTCCAGGGGTGCTCCTCCCTTCCCAAAAAGGTACACAAACTTGATGAAGGAAATCCCCACGGGGTACTCGCCCTCGACGATCTTCTGCGCGACCTCCAGGACGGACTCCACCAGAGCCGCGTGGGCGGCAAGCCGCTCCACGAACGTACGCCACTGGGCTCCCAAGTGCCGACGTAGGTTCATCAGCTAGCTTGCGGGGACGATGTTCACCGTTGGGGTCTGCCATGAGGATCCGGCCCTGCCACCGGGGGTCCATGAGATCCAGGAGGGATCTCGGGACCTCTGGGGGGCGGAGGAGCCGCGTGTTGTACAAGAGACTGATGGGTGTGAGCCGATAGGCGGGGGAGAGGATGCCGTCCGGATCATACGCGGCACGAGGGAAGAGCTCGTAGGGATGTCCGACTCCATAGATCCGTACACCACCACCCGGCCCTCCCGCCTGGCCGCCGCCACCACCTCGGGCTGGGCCTGGGCAAAGGCCACCGAGACGGCTACTGTCAGAACGAACAATGCCCCCCACACCGCTCGTACGCGGAACTTCTTCATCCTTATCCTTCCCCCTCCCCTCACGATCCGGTCCTTCTTAGGATCCGCCCCTAATCACCGAACCGGAACAACTCCTTGAACACCCGCACCACGGAGGCGGGGGTACGCAGGACCTCCTCCACCAGCCGCGCGCACTCCTCCCCGGGCACGAAGGCGACCTCGAACCCCGCCCGTTCCGCTTCCGCCACGAACTCCCGGTCCACGGCGACGCGGCGGAAGGCCTCCCGATACGCCCGCACCATCTGCGGGTCCGCACCGGGCGGAGCGATGAAAGCCCTGGCCATGCGGTCTGGAACGTCCTGCAGGCGCAACACCGCTTTCGCCATCGGGTCAGCCACCAACTCCTGCGCTACGGGTACGCCCCGTAGCTCAGGATCCCTCGGTGGTCCCGCCAGGCTCCGCACCAAGGGCCGCAAAAGACCCCGCTGTACATACGGCCTCATGCTGCTAAATGCAATCCCGATGCCGTCGACCTCTCACCTCTCGATGGCGAGAAAGATGTCCGCGCTTCCCGGGTAGCCCGTGACGATGCGGATGTTCAGCCGAAGGAACACCTTGTACATGAGGGGCACCTGATAGGTGATATCCCCTGTCCCTGTGGCCCCGATGACCGGAAGGGGGTCGGCACGCTGCAATTCGTAGACCTGTCGGTAGGGCAGGTCCGTGCGCAACGCCAGGACCGAGGTCTCCTGGGCTAGGCTTCCCAGCCAGTGCCACCGCCGCAGGTCCACCCGCAGTCCCTCTACGGAAGCCAGTTGGGCGAGGATCAAGTTTCGGTTGAACAGCCCTACGGTGAAACTGTCCGACCGCATCGCGTTGTACAGGTGGTTGGCGGCCATCAGGCTGCCCGCCCCCGGCATATTCTGCACCACCACCGTAGGGCTACCAGGCAGGTATTTCGGCAGGTAGCGGGCCACAAGACGGGCAATCCGGTCGTATCCACCGCCCGGGGGGAAGCCGACCAGTATCGTCACGGTCTTGCCCGCGAAAGGAGGCTGTGCCTGAAGAGGATGACTCAGGGCGATGACACAGGCCGCAGCACTCGCAAGAACGAGCGTGAACCAGCGCATACCCACTCCCTCCTCGTAACTGCCCTCTTACTCTCTTTCTATTGACGGAGCGCGTCCTTTGTCAACTTTAAAAGATTTTTCATCTTTTTCCACTTTCCAGTTTCTCGAGGAGCTTTGGCGCGAACGGAATTAGGCCTCCGGCGCGCAACATCTCCAACAGGAAGGGCGGTGTTGGCTTCCCCTGGAGCTCCTGTCCCGTGGTCTCATTCCGAACCCATCCGTCCTCTATATCGACTTCCAACACATCCCCTTCCCGCACGATCTCGGAGATCCCCGGGCATTCTAGGATCGGCAGTCCGATCTCAAAGGCGTTCCGGTAGAAGGTGCGGGCGAAGTTTTCGGCCACCACGCAGGCCACGCCCGTGGCCTGGAGGGCCTTAGCCGCAATGGCCCGCCCGGAAGACTGGCCGAAGTGCTTGCCCGCCACCAGGATGTCCCCCGGCTGCACGCGCTTGGGGAACTCGGGATTTACGGTCTCGAGGACGTGCCGCACAATCTCAGACATCGGTCGGTACACCAGGTGGGAAGGCACGATATGATCTGTGGGGATGTAGTCTCCAAACTTCCAGCACCGCCCGCGAAACCGCACTTCATGCCCCTCCTTCCGTCAGAAACTCTCTTGGATCTGCAATACAGCCGGCGACGGCAGAGGCAGCCACGGTGAGCGCACTCGCCAAGTACATCTTGGCCTCCGGGCTTCCGTTGCGACCGGGGAAGTTCCGTGAGTGAGTGGAGATCATGGCCTCCCCCGCCGCCATGGCTCCCATGTTGATGGCCTGGTTACTCCCCGTGCTGGGCGGAAACCACGTCGCCCCTGCCTCATGCAGGACCTCCACGAGTCCCTCCCGAAGGGCCTGGCGAAACACCGCGCGGCTCGAAGGCACGATGTTGAACTTCACCTCCGGATGCTTCCTACGGCCGCGCAAGATCCGTGCCGCAAGCCGGATGTCCTCCAGCCGGCAGCCCCCATGTCCGCCCAGCTCCGCCCACTGGATCGGGGTACCGGCCACTTCCCGCACCGGTTTCACATTCCCCACCGTGGGCGGACACGCCACCTGCGGCTCCAGATCGCTCACGTCGTACTGCCAGACCGCCTCATACTCCCGGTCCGGATCCCCATGGACCACCTCATACGGCTCCTCCGTGACAGACCGGATGAACGCCTCCGTGGTCTCATCCGGTTCGATGTACCCGCACTTGGCCCCCACGTCCACCGTGATCAAGGGGAAAAGCCAGCGGTCCCAGAAGCCAAGCCGCCGGAGGTACGGTCCGTCAAACTCCAGGGCCTTATAGATCGCACCACCTTCTCCGATCGTAGCCGCTAACCACAGCGCTGCATCCCGTGGGGTCACCCCTGGCCGATGCTCTCCCGTCAGCTCGATCCGAATGGTGGAGGGCACCCGGAACCAAGCCTTCCCGTACGGGAACCCGAGGGCCGCGTGGGAGTCGTTGCCCAGCGCCGCGGCAAAGCAACCCACGGTGCCGTGCACCGGGGTATGGCTATCGGAGCCGACCACCACCATCCCCGGACGTACGAGCCCGTGCCACACCGCCACATTGTGAATGTTGCCGTGGCCGCAGTCAAACAGCCGGATTCCGTACCGTCGGGCGAACACCCGGTTCTCCTCGAGGAGCCGCGCTCCCTCCTCTGTAGGAGGCGAAAAGTGGTGATCGAACACCATTACCACCCGCTCCGGATACCGCATGGGCAGGCGCACTTTCTCCTCGAACACCCGGGCGGTGAGATAGCCGCTGAGGTCGTGCAGGAGGATCAGGTCGACGTCCGCGACCACCACCTCCCCGGGCGTCACCCGTCGCCGGCCGCTCGCCCGCGCCAGGATCTTCTCCACAAGCGTCATGCCGGTCCCCATCGCTCCTCACCGGTCCCGCATCATCAGCTCTTCCATCCGGATGAACTCACGGGTGATCTCCTTCTCGATCGCGAATAGACGATCATCCTCATACTCCCGCGGATAGGGCACCGGGATCGGCACATCCAGGTAGACCCGAGCGGGACGCGGTGTGACGACTACGACCCGGGTGGAGAGGAAAACCGCCTCCCGGATGCTGTGCGTCACGAACAGAATCGTGCGGCCCGTCGCCTGCCAGATCCGGATGAACTCCTGGCGCATCCGTCTGGCCGTGATCTCGTCTAGCGCAGAAAACGGCTCGTCCGCCAATAGGAGCTCGGGCTCCACCGCCAACGCCCGGGCAATAGCAACCCGCTGCTGCATTCCTCCGGAAACCTGAAGTGGATAGTAGTGCGCAAACTCCTTCAGCCCCACCAGCGCCAGGTAGGAATCCGCCCGGGCCTCCCGTTCCGTGCGCGGCAGGCCCATCTCCTCCAAAGGAAGCAGGACGTTTCCGCGGAGGGTTCGCCAGTTCAGGAGCCGGGGCTGCTGGAAGACGTATCCCACCCGCAGCGTATCTCGCCCCCCTCCCACCTCCCGACCATCCACCAGAATCCTCCCCTCCGTGACGGGCTCCAGCCCTGCCAGGATGTTCAGCAAGGTGGACTTCCCGCACCCAGAAGGACCCACGAGGGAGACCAAAGCCCCTTCTTCAATCTCCAGATCTATCCGCTCGATGACCGGAAGCTCTCCACCTCTCGGCATCCGGAACCGCTTGGAGACTCGTTCGAGGCGGACCTTAGGCCTTCCAGCCACCGCGGCCCTCGCTACGTGGAGACTCTCGGTCGCCATCGCGTCACCCACCAGTCTAGAGGTTTCATGACGACGAACTCAAAGAGCAGGAGTACACCGGTGAACGTCAGGGTCCAGGCGAGGACTTGCCGCATGGAGAACAGGCCGTACCAGTAGTGCAACATATACCCCACCCCGCTCGACAACCCGATTAGTTCCACCACGGTAGCGATCTTCCAGGAGACCCCCAACGCATAGCGCACCGCGGCCAGCAGGTACGGCACGGTCTGCGGGATGATTACCTTGAGGATCAGGGACCGCCGGCTCAGCCGGAACGCCTTCCCCATGTGCACCAGGGACATATCGATGGCCTTAACTCCCTGCCACATGTTGATGGCGATGGCAGGAAACGCGGAGATGCCGATTGCGATAAAGGCGGCGAAATCGTTGAGGCCAAACCACAGGATACTTACGATTCCGTATACCACCGCAGGGATGGTGAGCCCCACCAGTACCCACGTATCCAGGATCCACTCGCCAACCCGGGAGACCCCCATGATCACACCGATCCCGGTCCCTCCCACCAAGGCTAGACCCATGCCGATCAGCACGCGACGCACTGTGACCCCGATGTGGTAGAAGGTCATCGGTTGCTCAAGGTTTCGCCAGATGGTCTGGAGGACGGAGGCCGGCCCCGGCAGAACGGTTTCCGGAAGGAAGGAGGCCGCTCCTGCCCACACTGCCAGCATCCCCACAAGCCCGAACGCACGGATGGACCAGGTCTTCCAGGCCATGAAGATCCCCTACTGCCGTGGCTGTAGATCCAGTCGCATAAGTCCGGGCGGGATATCCCGGACGAACCGGTCCGGTCCCAGCACTTCAATGAGAATGCGGATGAACTGTTCCTGGGCCCTTCGCTGAGCGTCGTCCCACCTGCGGATAATCCGGCTGCCCATACGCTGCCGGAGGAGAACCGCCGCCGCTTCCGGGCTCTTGAACTCCAGCTCCCGGGCGTACTCTACCCACACCCGCCGTTCCCGATCCACATACCGCATGGTGTCGTTGTAGGCGGCGACGAAGGCCCGCAGAACCTGGGGCCGCTGGCGGGCGTAGTCCTCCGTAGTGGCCATCACCACGTGGGCTGCTACCCGACCAAACCGCTTCTGGAAGTCCTCCGCCAGGTCGCTGACGATCCGGTAGCGTCCCTCTAGGAACACCTTCAAGCTGTCGATGGTGCCGAACAGCGCGGCGGCGAGCTCCCCCCGATCCATCAGCCCTTTCAGCGCGGGGTTGGGTGCAGAGATGAGCTGGGCCTCCTTCTCCAGGTCGATGCCGTAGACATGCCGCCCAACGGCGACCAACATGGCGTAAGTGGCGCTCCCCGGACCGCTGAAGGTCCCCACCTTCTTCCCGCGCAGATCAGCCAGGGTCCGTACCGGCGAGGCCTGCGGGGCGAGGACCAGGTTGGAAGGGCCCGTGAGCACGTTGAAGATCACGACCCCCTTCCCCTCCGCCCGGGCCTTCACCGCTCCCACTAAGCCCATGAACCCGATCTCCACCAGCCGTTCCGCGACCGCCTGGTCTGCGAACTGGGGCTGCAGCATCCGCCGGACGTCCAACACCAGGTTGTACTTGCGGTCAAAGCCCTGTTTTTGCATCACGTTGATCACGAAGTCCTGGGTGCCTGGGATCACCGCGATCCGAACGGTGGTCGGTTCCGGAAGGCGCAGGGCGTCCGTGGCCGAAGGAGCCGCCCGTCCTGTCGGGCCGACACCCAGGACCAGTCCCACACTCACCAGGATCCACCAGAGGACGCGCATCCTTCTCCTCCTCTCCTCCGAACTAGGCTTCCACCGGCACCGTACGCGGGTCCGTGATCACGCCCGTGACAGCCGAGGCTGCGGCGGTGGCCGGGCTGCAGAGGTAGATATACGCATGGTAACTTCCCATGCGCCCCTGGAAGTTGCGGTTGGCAGTGCTGAGGCAGACCTCCCCGTCTGCCAGGGCCCCGCCGTCGCCCGCACAGGCCCCGCATCCCGGATTCGTGATAAGGGCCCCCGCCTCCAGGAAGACGGAGAAAATCCCGTCCCCCACCATCCGCCGCACGGTCTCCTTACTGGCGGGGGTAACGATGAGGCGCACGCCCGGCGCCACCTTCCGCCCGCGGAGGTAGCGGGCAGCCTCCACCAGGTCCTCGTACTTCGCGTTCGCGCACGAGCCGATGAACACCTGATCGATCTTCGTCCCCACCACCTCCGTCACGGGCCTCACGTTGTCCACGCTGTGGGGACAGGCCACCTGCGGCACCAGATGACGGCCGTCGATATGCACCACCCGGCGGTAGGTGGCACCGGGATCGGGGAACACCTCTTCGTACTGGTCCGGGAACACCCCACGCGCTGCCAGGTACTCCCGGGTCACGTCGTCGGGCGGCACGTAGGCGCACTTGGCACCCAGCTCCATGGCGAGGTTGCACAGGGTCATACGCTCGGACACCGAGAGGCCGCGGGTGTAGGAGCCCGTGAACTCCACGGAGCAGTACGTGGCCCCATCCGCGGTGAGGTCCCCGATGAGCTTCAACATCACGTCCTTGGCGCTGCATCCCGGCGCCAGGGGGCCTTCGATGACCACCTGGATGGACTCCGGGACCCGCATCCACAGCCGCCCCGTCACCCAGGTAGCGGTGAGCTCGCTGAACCCCACTCCCGTTCCGAAAGCGCCTAGTGCGCCGTAGATGGTGGAGTGCGAGTCCGTGCCGATGAGCACCATGCCGGGTCGCACGTGCCCCTCCTCCATGAGGACCACGTGCGCGATCCCTGCCTCCATGTCGTAGAACTTCCGGATCCCATGTCGCTGGGCGAACTCCCGACACAACTTCATATCCGCGGCCGTCTTGGCCGTCTTCGGCGGGGAGATGTGATCCATAACCATGGCGATGCGGTCCGGGTCATAGAGGCGCTCTACGCCCAGCTTCTCCAGGGTCCGGATGCACCGCCAGGAAGCCATATGGCTCATGTACAGGTCCGGATAGACGTCCACGATCTGGCCGACATCCACGTACGGAAGGCCGGCCGCCCGGGCCAACACCTTCTCCGCAAAGGTCTTGGGGCCGGGCGTCCCCGGCTGCACGGACCGCGGCCGGGTGGCCGCTCCGCTCGCGAGATACGGGATGAGGCCCCCCGCAGCCAG
>FWWM01016972.1_pt1 | contig 10713 bp, 9 predicted proteins | sample 2228351 | NCBI WGS metagenome assembly FWWM01 (sample SAMEA103939774, study PRJEB20133) | metagenome
GATCGCCCGGCAACACCCGGAGGTCCTATCCGTCTGCCTCGAGCCCGACGCCCTCCACCTGGAGATCCACGGGGCCAAGCGCTTCGCGCGCCTCCTCGCCCAACGGGTGGCCCAACAGGTCGAGCATGCTTACTACAAACCGGAGCCCGGGCGCAAGGTGCTGAAGCCGTTCGTGGGGTTCAACCAACAACCCCCCCGCCAGCACCCGCCGATCTACCGCGGCTGGGAAGCCATCGAGTCTTTCGTTCACGATCTGATGGCCGAGATCGAGACCCCGGCCGACCGCCGGGCCCGCTTCACCTGCCCCTTCTGCGGGGCGCCCGCCGCCGAGAAGCGCACCCTCTCGATGTATCCTTTCGTGACCAAGACGAAGGCCCTGGGCGGGCAAGCGGTGTGGGCCGAGGCCGGATTCCAGGGCCTCAGCGAATACGGCCCCATTTGCACCGCCTGCGCCTTCCTGGGCATGCTGGCCTGGTCCGACACCGCCCTGCTGTATCGTTGCGACGTCGGCGACCACCATGACATCGCCCTCCTCGCCATCCCATGGCCCCAGCCGGTGGACCTGCGCCGCCTCCACGAACAAAAGGAACGCTATCGGGACGCCCTCCGCCCGGATCAACGCCGCAGCAGCGTCCAGGTGACCGTGGAATGGGGGGGACAGGAACGGGAGGACTGGCCCCCGCAGGCCTTCACCATGCTCCTGGCCTTCTACGAGGCCGCCCTGGGTCGGGTGCTCGCGGAGATCCAGGGAACCCACGAGGGCACCTTCTTTGAGCCCGCCGCTCTACGCCGCCTCATCCCCGACGGCTGGATCCTCCTCCGGATCCCCCAGGGCCGGATGAAGGATATCACCGCCGGCGATTGGTTCATGGAGGACCCCCCACTGCGGGTGCTGCGGACGCTGGTCCAGGAGGGCCTTCTCCCCTATCGGAATGTCCTCACCGGCATGTGGCTGACCGAAGAAGGGAAACCGGTGGATCCGAAGGACACCGCGGCCTGGCGGGAGGAGCGAGCGGCGGCGTTCCTGCAGAACGACTACGGACGCTTCGCCGAAGGCTTCGGCGTCCGCCGACGCAGGATGTTGGGCTTTTACGGGGAGGCCGTCCAGGGCCTCCGCCGGTGGATTCAATCCTGGCTGGAGGAGCGAGGGACCATGACCGATCAGGAACTGGAACTGGTGCGACGCGCGGGAAGGACCATCGGGCGGATCGCGGGGGCTCAGAGCCGGGCCACCCTTCTCTACAACCTGGAGCGAGCCCGCACCCCCTCCGACCTGCTGGGAGTGCTGAGCGATGTCGTCCACCGCCTGGTGGGGATGGAGGCACAGGAGATGCGGGATCAATATCTCTCCCTGGAGGCGCTGGACCGGCTCACCGCCCTGATCCACGCCACAGGGGATGATGCCCGCCGCTTCGCCGATATGAAGCACACCCTCTTCATCTACGCCGGATTGGAATACGCGGGGGCCGTGCGGGAACGGGCCGCCGAGGCCTCCGCGCGTTGAGCGGAAAGGGTTCCCAACGGGAAGGAGCCCTTTCCCTCCGCTTAAACCGAAGACATGCCCAGGAGGACTCCAATGGAGCTGAAAGCGATTTCCATGGTGTGGCTCTCGCGGACGGGCCTGACCAACCTGAACGCCGGCGAAGGCGGCAGCAACCTCGTGGACCTCAAGAAATACCGCTGGGCCGGGCGCGAATACCCTTACGTCAGCGGCCAGGCCATGCGCTTCTATCTCAAAGAGGCCATCCGCCGGGAGGTGCAGCCAGAGGAGGCCTGCGTGGCCGACGAGAAAGGGGAGACCTGCGGCCGGATCGCGGAGTGCGTGCTCTGTGACCTCTTCGGCTTCATGACCACCCTCCCGGAAATCGGCGCCGCCGTCCGTGTTTCGCCGGTGAAGGTCTCGCCGGCCATGGGCCTCATCCCCCTGGAGGACACCATGGCCGTGGACTTCCTCACCCGCCGCCACCGCGGGGCGGTCCAGGAGGAGGAAGGGAAGATCCGCGGGGACATCGTGAACGTGGAACTGGCCGTAAACCTTTATAAAGTGGGCCTCGCGGTGGACCTCCGACGGGTCGGCCGGGAGGAGGAGCTGAAGGAGATCGAGAAGGGCCGCGGGAAGAAAGCCCAGACGGTCCGCGGGGTGATCTTGCAGGATTACATTGATGAGGCGGAGCGCCGGCGCCGGCTCCGGCTGCTGCTGGACGCCGTCCAGGACTTCAGCGATTACTCCAAGCAGGCGCGGTTGCTTACCGACTTCACCCCCGACCTCGTGATCGTCGCCCTCCAGGCCAATTACTCCCATCGCCTTCAGAAAGCCCTGGAGGTCACGTGGGACGGGGCCGCGGCCCTGGACACGGAACGGCTGGACCAGGTGCTCCGCGAGGTGCGGGGAGATCTGGCGGACGCCGGCGGGCGGCCCGCCCTCTTCGCCGGGATGCTGGAGGGCATCGTCGCCAACGCCCAGGACGTCCGCGCCGTGCTGGCCCGGCATGGGATCGAGGTGGTGACGCCGCGGGAGGCGATCGCCCAGGCGAAGGCTGCCGCGGGGGTGTAACCCCATGGTCCGATACGGGCTGACGGTGGACCTCGAGAGCCCCTACTTCGCCTGCTTCCGGCGGGTGACCACCACCAGCGTGGTGCTCACCTACCCGGTTCCGCCCTTCACCACCCTCATCGGCATGCTGTTGAACGCCATGGGGGTCCATTATGCGGATTACGAGGCGGAGCGGGGCCGGCTCCAGGAGGCGCTGCGGTTCAATCTGCGGCCGTTGCACCCCCCCGGGCGGCCCCAACGGGAGCTGGCGAAGCTGCTCAAACTGGTCGGCGAGGGCCGCAAGGAGGAGGGGAAACGCCCGGTGGACTTCCCCTCCTCCCCAGTGCGCAAATCCTTCCTCGTGCGGCCCGCCTACCGGGTGTACCTGGCCTCGGCATCGCGGGACCTGGTGGAGGACCTGTGGGAGGCCCTGAGGCATCCCGCCCGCCCGCTCTATCTGGGCGGCTCGGACGACATGGTGATCACGACCCCACGCTGGATCGGGGAGCTGACCTGGGCCGAGGGCCAAGAGGCCTGGGGCTTGCTCCCCGGCCTTCACGAGGGCTGCGAACAGATCCGGCTGCCCATCGCCTTCCGGTCCGGGCGGGACCTCGCCCGCCCGCCCCTCCTGGCGCTGCCGCCCCACTTCCCCTTCCGCCTTCCCGCGCCTCGGCCCCTGGCCTTCTTCGAATCCGAAGGGGTGTGGCTGCTCCCCGAGGAAGCGCCCGAGGCATAAGGCGATTGGAGCGGACGGAAGGGGTCCAGCCATGTGGGCCAAGCGGGACGGCGACCGGTGGCAGACCCTATACGGCCACGTCCGGGACAGCCTGGCGGTGGCGGACGCCCTCACGCGGCGTCTGGGGTTCGCCGGCTTCTGCCGCCGCCACCATCTGGACCCCCACCGCTTCCGTCAGATCGTCGGGCTGGTGGTCCTCTTCCACGATGCCGGGAAGGGCACCCGCCCCTTCCAGGAGGCGATCCAGGCCGGCCGGACCGCATGGAACTTCCCCCACGCCCTCGCCGCCCTGCCGCTGATGGAGCGGGCCTGGCGCGCGGGCCCGTTCCCCTCGCTCCTGGAGGGCTCGCCCCTCCTGGAGCTGCTCGCCGTCGCCGCCCACCACACGGAACTGCATCGGGATCTCTACCAGAACCTGCCGGATCCCCACCGGAGGCTGGGGTTCCTCGACGCCCTCGAGGAGGTCCTACGCCGGCTCTACGAGGAGGGAGCGCCGATCTGGGGTTGGAACGCCCCCTTCCCTCCGCTCCCCCTGAGCGACCTCGCCCGGCTCCCCCTGGGTGGTCTCTCGGAGGGGCTGCTGCGGATGCGGGAGGTGGTCGCCGGTCGTGTCCGGAAGATGACAGAGGAAGGCCGGGGAGAAGAACTGGCCCACTTCCGCGCCCGCTACGTCGCGCTCCTCGCTTATCTGAAAGCGGCTGATAAAATGGCCAGCCGGGCCTTCGCCGAGCGGGCCCGCCCCGGCGAGAACGGCCCGCTGCTTCCCTACCCCCTCCCGGACTCGGAACTGGAGCGGCTGCTTCCGGACTGGCCCCCCGACCCCGAGGATCGGCTGCGCCAGGCCCTCCCCCCGGGGGCCGACTGGTTCGATTACCAGAAGGAGATCGCACGGAGGGCCGCGTCGGAGGACGCGCTGCGCTGGGGGCTGGTGCGGGCACCGTGCGGGCGGGGGAAGACGGAGGCGGCCCTGCTCTGGTTCCTGGGGCGCCGCGCGCGCGACGGGCTGGACCGACTGATCTGGACCCTGCCCACCCAGGTCACCTCGAACGCGATGCGCGAGCGGCTGGCCCGCCTGTTCGGGGAGGAGCGGGTGGGGCTCTACCATGGGCGCTCCAGCCTCGAGCACCGGGAGCGGATCCGCGCTCGGCTTCAGGCGCGCGAGGGGCCCATCCCCCTCGACCCCGACCCGGCCTTGGAACTGGAGGAGGCCCGCGAGGCCAACTTCTGGAGCGAGGTCCTCGCCTACCCGCTCGTGGTCACCACCGCCGACCACCTGCTGTATGCGTTCGTCCACGGCTTCCCCCAGGCGGATTTCGCCCTGGGGATGCTCCAGGGCGCGGCGGTGGTGTTCGATGAGGTGCATGCCTACGACGAACAGATGCAGGGGGAACTGCGGGAGGCGATGACCCTGCTGCGCGCCATGGGGATCCCCCACCTGGTGATGAGCGCCACCCTCCCCGATCCCCTGGTCCGGGTGTGCCGCCTGGAGGCGTATCCGTTGATCGAGGACGCGCCGGGCATGGGGCGGCGCCCGTTCCGGGTGCTCAAGCGCGAGCGGCCGATGATCCGGAAGGAAAGTTTAGGGCTGACCGCCGCCGAGGATGTGATCGCCGAGGTGCGGGACGGTTACCGGGACGGGCTCGTTCAATTCGTGATCGTCAACACCGTGCGCAAAGCCCAGGCCCTCTACCGGGCGCTGCGGCCCCTCCTCCCCCCCGAGGATCTCGTCTGCCTGCACAGCCGGTTCGCCTATGCCCACCGCCGGGCGAAGGAGCGGATGATCATCGAACGCCTGAAGGCGCGGCGCGGCCCCTTCGTCCTCGTGGCCACCCAGGTCATCGAGGTCAGCCTGGACATCGGGGCGGACCGGATGTTCACGGAGATCGCGCCGCTGGACGCCCTGGCCCAACGCGGCGGGCGGGTGAACCGGGGTGGGGACACCCCCGATGGGGTCCTGATCGTTTACCGGCCGGAGGATCCCGAGCCCTATGAGGAAGGGCGCCTCTCCCGGAGCTGGGAGCATCTCGGGGAAGGACCGGTCTCCTACGGCGATCTGCACATGTGGGCCGGCGAGGTTTATACAGATCTGGAGGCGGGGATGGCCCAGCTGCCCGCACTGTTCGCCGAATGCACCCTCTTCGGGCCGGGCCCCGCGGAGATCCGCTTCGACGAGGAACACGGGCGGCGCTATCAGCCCCGCCGCATCGAGCAGCCCACCATTGACGTCATCCCCCACGACCTGTGGGCCCGGCTGGAACCGAGCGCCTTGCCCCTGGAGTTCCTCACCCCGGTCCCCCTGTGGTGGCTGGCCCACAGCCAGCGGAATCGCCTGGATTGGTTTTACATCGCCGAGCGTCTCCCCTCCCGGCGGGCATGGCTGATCTGCCGCCTGCCCTACAGCGAAGAGGTGGGGTTTGAAGAGGAGAGGCTGGCGGAGGTCAGCGGCGGCGTGATCCTCGACGGGCCTTAGCCTCCCGCGCCGTCAGGGGCCCATCTGGGGCCGGCCCGGCACGGGATCAGCAGGACGAGGGACAGGTAATGATGGAGGATGAGCGCGAAGAGGACCTGTGGGACCTGCTGCGCCAGGCGATGCGCTTGAGCGAGGACGATTTCGAGCGGCTCAAGCGCGGAGGGCTGCAACTGAACTACCTGCGGGTGTGCCCTCGCAAGCTCTGGCTCTTCGCCCATCAGGTGCGCATGGAGGCCGACGCCGAGGCGGTGGCCCTCGGGCGCCTCACCCACGAGCGCGCCTACCGCGACCGGCCCCGGCGGAGCCTGATCCTGGAGAACCTGATCGCCATTGACGTCCTCGAGGACGAGGGGACCCTGCTGGAGGTCAAGCACGCCCCCACCTTCGTCGAGGCCGCCCGCCTGCAACTGCGCTACTATCTCTACTTCCTGGCCCGCCGGGGGGTGAAGCGGCGGGGGGAACTGCGCTTCCCCCGTCAGCGGCGGCGGGAGGTGGTGGAGTTGGACGCGGCGGCCATCGCCGAGGTGGAGGCCGCCCTGGCGGAGGCGGCGCGCATCACCGCCCTCCCCACCCCGCCCGCCGTCCCCTGGACGCCGGCGTGCCGCCGGTGCGCCTACGCGCCCCTGTGCTGGGGGTGAGCGAGATCAACGGACCGGGGATCCCGAACGGTGCCTTCCCGTCCCTATTGAGGTTACAACGGCTTGGCTTCGAGGGGCCACCTGTCGCTGAGGCAGCGACTCCAAGGTCGGGATGGAACGCTGATGGAAGCCACCGGGGGAGGTCCCATGATCCGGGATCCGGAGGCCTGGCGGGCGTTCGAGGCGGAATGGCAACAGAACACGCCGGTGGACCCATCGCGCCACTTTCAGATCTTCGACCTTCTCCTGGAGATCGCGCGGGACCTGGGGGCATGGCCCCCGCGGATCCGCTGGAAGGGATCGAGGGGGACCTTCGGATCGCGCAGGCGCTCTGCCATGATGTCCGGATCCCTGCAGGGGAGGCGGGCCCAGGCCCTGGATGGGGAAGGCCTGCCGCATGGGGCGGGATCTAATGGGTCCGTTCGAGCGGATCTGCGCCGAGGAGTCCGGAGGAGGGCCTCAGGATCCATCGCCCCGGCCGGACCTCACGCCTCCGACGGATAGATACGCGTCGCGGGAGCCGATCGGATGGGGCGCACGTATTACATCTTCCGCAGCGGCCGCCTGCGGCGGCGCCAGAACACCCTCTACCTCGAGTGGGAGGCCGACGGCCGGACCGAGCGCCAGGCCATCCCCATCGAGGACGTGGAGGCACTGTATGCCATGGGCGAGCTGGACTTCAACACCCGGCTGCTCACCTTCCTGAGCCGGCACGGCGTCAGCCTCCACGTCTTCAACTACTACGGCTTCTACGCCGGGTCCTTCTACCCGCGTGAGGCCCGGGCTGCGGGGCAGGTGGTGGTGGCCCAGGCCCTGCACTACGCCGACCCGGCCTGCCGCCTCCCCCTGGCCCGGGCTTTCGTGGAGGGGGCCCTCTTCCACATGCGCCGGAACCTTCTCTACTACCGGCGGCAGGGCCTTCCGGTGGAGGAGCCGCTGGCGGCCATCGAGCAGGCGATGGCGGAGCTGGAAGCGTGCCGCGAGGTGTCGGCGCTGATGGGGCTGGAGGGGCGGGCCCGCGACGCCTACTACAGCGCCTTCCCGGCCATCATGGACCTGGAGGAGTTCCGGCGGAGCCGGCGGCCCCCGGAGAACCCCATCAACGCCCTGATCTCCTTCGGCAACGGGCTGCTGTATGCGGCGGTGCTCTCGGAGCTTTACCACACCCCGCTGCACCCGGCCATCAGTTTCCTCCATGAGCCCTCGGCCGGCCGCTTCTCCCTGGCGTTGGATCTGGCGGAGATCTTCAAGCCGCTGGTGGTGGACCGGATGATCTTCGCCTTGATGAACCGGAACATGCTCGGGGAGGAGGACTTCATGGAGGAGGTGGGGTTCTGCTACCTGGAGGCGGGGGGGCGGCGGAAAGTGGTCGCCGAGTTCGAGGAGCGGATGCGGGAGACGGTGCAGCACCCGCGCCTCAAGCGGCCGGTGAGCTACCGCACCATGATCCGTTTGGAGGCCTACAAGTTGGTGCGGCATCTGCTGGGGATGGAGCCGTATGCGCCGCTGAAGGCGTGGTGGTGAGCCCGGGGCTCGTCGCGCGCCCCGTGGGGCAGCCTCCCGGTGGGGACCGGCGGGGATGTATGTGATCATCGTCTACGATGTGGAAGTGGAGCGGGTAGCGAAGGTGTGCCAGTATCTGCGCCGCCATCTCCACTGGGTGCAGAACTCCGCCTTCGAAGGAGAGATCTCCCCGGCCCGCCTGGAGCGGATCCGGGCGGAGCTGAGGGACCTCATTGACGAGAGGAAGGACGCGGTGTATTTCTACATCCTCCCCAGCCGGGAGGCCGTGCGCCGGGAGGTGCTGGGCCGGGAGAAGGGGGCGCCCACCGTGATCCTCTGAGGCGACCGCGGCCTGGGCAGCAATGGCTTCGGCTGTAGATCCCCCGGCCTTGTTCCATGCAGCGGATCCATGGGGCAGATGGGCCACTCTCGCCCGAATGGTAAGGTTGTCACCTGCGGCGCATGAAACGAACCATCGGCTCAGGAAGCCTGCATCCCCCTTCATCTCGCGTGGTATGCTTTAGGGCCCGCAGCGGGCTGTGGGTGCTCAGGCTCGGCCGGTCAGCACCTGCCGCACCTTTGTGACCAGCTTCGCTTTGTCCGCTTCGCTGATGCGGCCATCTCGCTCATAACTGAGCAGCTCGATGACAGCAATCCCCCGCGCCTCGGCCAGTTCGTCCAGCGCTTGCGTCGTTGGATCCGTCGAGCGGCTGCGGACCCAGAACTTTCGGGTGTAGGTGCCCAGGTGCTGAGGGCTACCCGCCGTGTGGAGTTGATCGATCGCTTCCTTATCAATCCTCCCAGACTTAACCTCCATGATGCCGATCTGGTTACCGCAGCGGACCGCGATATCGATCTCTACCTGCCCTTGGGCAAAGCGAACGCCTCGCTCGATCTCGTCCACGTGATCCCGGAGGGCCTTCGCCACTTCCTCCTCAAATTGGTATCCCGGAACATCAGCCCGGGTGCGAATGCCAAACTGGGCATCATCTACGTGGGCATGGATATAGGTCTGGATGGTAATCAAAGAGGGCAGCTCCTCCGGCTCACCGGCCGGGATGATCCCTTCAGGGGCAACTCGATATTTGTATAGAATGCTCTTTCCACGCTCACTTTCTACATAAAGCAGACCGATCTCATTGCGAGCCGCGGCGAAAACGGCCCCTAACACCATGGGCTTCGTGCCGCCACTGAAGTTGCACCAAATCTCCTGACCGGCTGAGCGGTGCCCCTGGATCCACGCCTCGATCCCTTGCTGAACATTAATTATATCATATGCGTTAACCTGCAATAACTGCGCTTTCATATTGCTACTGATAATCCTCCGGATTCGCTCTGCCTGAGTTTGTGTTCGATCGGAGTGCACCAAGATAACCATCTCTGGCCTAAGGTGCAGCAGGGGCAAAAGGACCGGGATAGGTTGCTCACCCACCAAGGAGATGATTGCATGCACTGGATCGGCCATCTGAACCTCCTTTGAGAATCCGGGCGATTACGATGAGCGCTTATGGTTTTGATAGCGATTTGAGCCGAGGGCCGCAGTGGGCGGTATGAGCAGGAGCACAGCGGCGAGAGCGTATAGCGTTCGGCGGATCATGGCCTCTCCTCCTTCTGGATCTCCTCCTCAGAGGCGAACCCGGCGAACTTCCAGTCGCCGTCCTGGCGGACGACCACCACGTAGCCCGTGATCTCCGGGGGATACCCGGGCCAGGGCGGCTCCACCCGAACCGTGTAGCGCCAGGCCTGCATCGGCTTTTGGGTCGTGGGATCGATCTTCTCTCCGACCTTGCGGAGATCCACCACCTTGCCGGACGAGACGATCCGATCTTTCTCCAGGCTCGGCCAGATGCGCGGCTGGTAGATGAGCTTCAGCAGCTCAACGGTCTCGGGCAGGGAAAAGGGCTCAAAGCGCTTCAGCCATCCGTCGGGGTCAGCGTAGTCGGCGGTGAAAAAGGTGGAGACGGCCTGCGCCGCCACGGACCGGGCCGCCTGGTCGGGGGAGGACCCGAAGGGGAGGAGGCGGCGGGAAAGGAGAAAGCCGCCGGCCACCAGCAGGACGAGGGCGATGGGGACGAGCAACAGCCACCTGGGGATCCGGATCTCCATCTTCCACCTCCAGAGTGCGAGATGAAAAAGTTTCAACCCCACACTGATCTGATTGGGGGCGAGAAGTTCATAAGCGGACTCTTCTCGATTCCGCAATTTCAATCCCGCACTGGTTCGATTGAGGCGATTGCATATGCATTGTTGTTATACCCTACAAGCCCGTTTCAATTCCACACTAGTTCGATTGAAGACACCAGCGGGGCAAGGTGCCAGTTCGCAAGCGACAACAGTTTTAATCCCACGCTGGTTCGATTGAGGCGCCGTGGCAGTTCCGAGTGTTCGAGGAGCTTCTCGAGGTTTCAATCCCACGCCGGTTCGATTGAGGCCAGCCAGGATGAGGTCCCGGAGTGGATAGCGAAGACGCGTTTCAATCCCACGCTGGTTCGATTGAGGCTGACCTCATTATAGCACGCGTGCACTCATTTGTCAAGGTTTCAATCCCACGCTGGTTCGATTGAGGCCCTCGGTCGCCTCGGCGTAGAGGGGCTGTTCCCGCTCCGTTTCAATCCCACGCTGGTTCGATTGAGGCGGTCAATCCGCCAGACCCCCGCCTCCCGGAAGGCGGTTTCAATCCCACGCTGGTTCGATTGAGGCTCGACATTATCATTACCCCCGGCGGATGTCCCACCCGTTTCAATCCCACGCTGGTTCGATTGAGGCAGGCGCATGTCAGCCTGGGAGTGTGTCGAGGATGCCTGTTTCAATCCCACGCTGGTTCGATTGAGGC
>FWWM01016973.1_pt1 | contig 10712 bp, 14 predicted proteins | sample 2228351 | NCBI WGS metagenome assembly FWWM01 (sample SAMEA103939774, study PRJEB20133) | metagenome
GTTCATCATCCAGGAGGTCAACAATCGGGAACTCCATTCTCTTTCCCCCATCTCAGACGGTGGAGGCAATTATACCCCAGTTGCACCAAGTTTGAACATGAGCCAACACCGAAGTTACTCCAAATCGTGCCTCTACGTCCACTTCCTGTACCGCGGGAGGAGATGTTTTCAAGAACCCCCGGACCTGACGTCGCCCTCTATCTGAGTTCCCCGCATCCCGGATTCCTTTAATTCTCCAGGGCGTGCCCCCAAGAGAGGCTCGCACTAAATCTACGGCGTCCGCCCCACCTACTGAAGGCAAAGCGCCAAAGCGCACTACCAGCCGTGCACCCGCCCGACACGCCGTTGCTACCCGCTCCCATACCTGACGCAAACCGCTAACGAAAATCTCGGCGGACGCTCCCCCGATTTGCCCATAGTACGCGTAGGTCACCTGGGCCGGCCCCCCAAGGAACCAGAGACGCAGCCACTGGTCCGGCACATATGTACGCATGCCCCAGTAAGGGGGAGATGTGATAACCCAGCTGTACGGCCCCCCTAGCGTCCTGAAATCAACCTGCCGAGCATCTCCACAAACCACGCTTCCCGCTACCGGCCCAGGCAGATTGCAGAGAAGCCGAGGCGCGGTTCGCGCTAAAAGCTCTAAAGTGTTCACCTCCGGGGGGCGCAGCCCCCGCGACCGCCAAAATCTGACCGCGTACCCTGGTTTAGGCGCGTAAGTCCTCGGCATTTGATTGGATAGGTAGCTAGGCCTTGTTCGCCGCAACGGCCCGTGCAAACGTCCGAGCAGAACAACCCGAAGCAACCGGACAGCTGCTTCTTCCCCTGAATCCGCGGTAAGTTCATTACCTCTAGCTTCCTGTCTGTAGAAAGCCAACCCTTTTCTCAGTCGACAAATGTCCCGCAATGTATTGGGGTGATAGGCCAACTCCCAGAACTCCCCTTCCGGCAGGTCCGCTTCAGTGACGGAACCCAGTATCTCCCGGGCTACTTTAAGAACCGACTCAGGGGGGCAAAGGCAAGCATAGCCTGCGCGATGGCTACCGCCACTGGGCTTATATCCACACCGACCGACGGTAATCCTCGCAACCGCGCCGCATAGAGCGTGGTTTCCCTCCCACAGAAAGGATCCACCACCCACTCTCCAGGCCGCGCATTGCTAAGGTACCGAAGGGGAAAATCCAGGGGAAACATGGTGTAATACGGGCAAGCCTGAAGAAGCATTTTAGCTCTCCAGAAAGCGCCGCCGTGATTCTTCCGAGAACACAATAACCCTCCTCTTTCCATCCTTGCCTATCTCGTCCCGAGTAGTCCACGTGGACGTTTGCTCTTTTCTATCCTCCCGCCCAAAATGCTCCTCTAAGAAGGGACGCACCCAGGAGTAAGCTATTCCGTCTACCTCCTCCCCCAAAAGCTGATCGCTCCACTCCCTCAAAACGGATTGCATGGTGCGGGCCATGAGCCGTTTAAGTTCGCCCCACCCGACCTCACCACGGCCCTGAAGGGCCCCGCGCAGCATTAGATCCTGCCGGACTCTTCGGAAGACCTCTCTTTTGAGCTTGTTCAGGTAATCCAGTTCCTCATGCTCCGGACCTGTCCCCAAAGATTCCTGTACTTCTATTTCAGATTCTTCCTGTGAATCCATACTCATCCCCGCGCCAAGCCGGCCTGCATAAGTCTGCACCGCCTCGTCCCTGCCCTGTGGGGGATAAAGGCGTTCAAAGGAAACCACCCGAAGCGGAATTGGGTAGGGCCGGCCCGCAACACCTGACCAGAACACGCAATGGCCGGGAATTGGCTCGTTGAGAAGCGAGCTAAGCAGGTCTGAGCTGAAGTGCGCATTAGCTCGGTTAACCGCCCTTAAGTCGTTTGCCGAAAGTACATGGAACACAAACCAGTTGTCGCCCTGGCTCAGCAACTCTTCGGAGATGCTACCGGGCTGCTGAGTTACCATAACCGCTCCCAGATCATATTTCCGCCCCTCCTTAACCCAACGCACATACGGTGACTCCGAGGCGCTCCCCTGGCCCAAGACACTTTGGGCCTCCTCCAACACTGCTATTACGGGAATGGTGGCAGGGATTTGGTCAAGAGGTGTGGAAACGCTCATGCGGCGACCCCCTCCTTGGTAACCTCAACGCCATCCTTGTAGCGCGCGCCCGCGTACACCTTGGCCAGCAGCTCCGGAGCGTTGAGATCAGCATCTTCCAGATCACCGCGGTGGCCCGGTCCACCCGCTTGAACCGTTTGGCGGCATCCGTCCGCAAGCGCAGCGCCGCAAGGGGGGATTCCACCACATTCGTCGTCCGAATGTGACACCAGTGCTCCTTGGGATACCGGTAAAACGTCACCATCCGATCCTCAACTTCGCCCCAACGTCTCGGCCGCCTTCTGGTACCCTTGCCGGTGGCACCAGACCTCGAACTCCTTCCGCTTCCTCTCCGCTTCTCTGCGGCTCGGGGCGTAGGCGATGGCCCGCAGCATGGACCGAGCTACCCCTTGCTGTCGGCGCGGCACCTGCTCCAGTACATTGAGCACCTTGTGGTTCCAGCACCGCTGCTCATCCACCTCCGGCCACACGTTCCGCAATGCCCCCCAGATCCCCAGGTGCCCGTCCCCGATCACCAACCGAGGGGCCCCCATCCCCCGGTCCCGCAGATCCCGCAGCACCTCCGACCAGCTCTCCACTGACTCCCGATAGCCCGGGACCACCGCCACCACCTCCTTGCGGCCGTCCGCTAGGCCCGCCACCACGATCAGCAGGGCCGCCCGCTCCTGCTCCAGCCCCGCCTTCACGTACACCCCGTCCACCCACAGGTACACCACCTGAAGGTCATCCAGCCGCCTCCTCCGCCACGCCTCCCACTCTGCCTGCCATTTCTCCTTCAGCCGCGCAATCGTACTGGAGGAAAGGGGCGCCCCCTCGCCCAAAAGCCCCCGCAGGGCCAGATCAAAGTCCCCTTCCGCCAGCCCGTGCAGGTACAGCTCCGGCAGCAAGTCCGACACCTCCCGCATCCGCCGCGCAAACAGGGGCAGGATCCGACTCCTGAACCGCTCTTCCACATCCCGCACCCGGGGCCGGCGCAGGGAGATGGTGCCCACAGGGGTGGTGAGCTTGCGGGGCTTGCCGTACCCGTTCCGGTACCCCTGCGGAGCGTCCACCGCGGCTCGGCGCTGGTAGCGCGCCCGGCCCAGGAACTCGGTGACCTCCTCCTCCAGGGCCTGCTGGATGAACTCCCGCACCTTCTCCCGCAGCCACTCCCCAAGCCCCTCCCAGGTGGGGCTTGACCTCAAGCCCGCTTTTGTGGTCCGCTTGTCCATGGCGGTGGCCCTCCTCCTTTCGGGCACTTAGGCCCCGGTTTTTCTCAGGCAGGAGGGTTCACCGCCTCCGATTTCCACACCTTCTGAGGGTACCCCCGCTGACGTTCTTCAACAGCTTTACGGATTCGATCCCACATTTTGGGAAAGAGGTAATCGGCGAAAATCTTGCTGCGCAAAAACCCGTCTCGCACCACTACAGTATCGGTAGCAAACTCATGCGTCCCTGTCAGGTAGTCGTACAGGGAAGCCCACTCCTCCAAGTCTCGGTAGTCTTGGAGCCAGCGCCGGTTACGACTGTCCAGCGGAGTGTCTGGATCGGGGATCATAGGGGAAAGCTCCCACAGCGAGGATACGCCCAAATCGCACATCAGCCTGCCTAATGAGGTCTTTGGATGCCCGTTCTCCAGGTGCCTTCGGTTCAAAGTTCCTACATCCATCCATGGGGTTAGAACCTCTTGAACAAGCACGCGTCCCTGGGAGTCGACTAGGCGTACCAGGTAGAAAAGGTGGGGATCGAAAGCAACGGCATCCTCCCCGGCATCTGTGGCTACTATTGACACGGTTGTAGTGGTCCGAGGACGGATGGACCGGACAGACCCTCGCAGCCTCTGTACTTCCTTGCGTAAGCGCTTAAGCTGCTCAGCATCCCATTCGGCAAGCTCCATCGCTTGCCGTCGCACATTGCTTAGGTCTTCCGTGGTTAGCATGCTTTATCACATATCCCCCATAGACCTTGGAAACAGGCCACGGCTGCCTCGCCACTTAAGACCGTTGGTCAAAACGAACTGCAGTTCTCGATCTTCCATGAGCGAGGTGCAGCCGTGTTCTTCCTCACGTCTGCCTGAGTCTTGGCGTCCTGAGCCTTGATAAGCCACTGCCTTCCGTATCTTCGGGCCCCCAGCTTTCCCCTAGCAATCAGCCGCCGCACGTACTGCTTGCTCACCCCCAGCACGCGGGCCGCCTCACGGACGGTGAGCAGCTCTCCTTCCACGGTACCGAACCTCCGTGCGGTTTCGCTCACGAAACAGTATGGGGCTCGGCTAGTCGTCCGTCAACGAAAAATCCCGGTTGCGCCGCAAGGGGGATCCCGGCCGCGGCCTTGAAGGCCGCCGGGCCTCCCCGCGCGACCGACGGGATTCCCGCGGGAACTTACCGCTATCCGCCCGCCCGGAACGGCTCCAGCACTTCCTCCGCGCTCCTCCGCACCGCCCGGCAGTACCACTCTGGGTCGTAGTCCCAATGAAACCCCCGCTCCACAAGCCCCAGCGCATACCCCCGCTCGCCCGGCACCTTCGAACGCCCCTGCCCCACCACGTACGCCACCTCCTCCCCCGGCATCGGCCGCACCCCAAGCGCAACCAGCTGCCGGGCCGCCACCGCCTGGGGCGTGGCCGCCCGGTAGGCCAGAGGATCCCGCGAGAGCACCGTCCGCACCGCAAGATCCTTCACCCTCACCTCCCCGGACCGGAGCCGCCTCGTCGCCTCCTCCACCACCTCCAGGGCCTCCGGCACCCTCCTCCGCGCCTCCTCCACGGTCTCCGCACCGGACAGGATGGCAAGCAGGGCCTCCTGGACCTCCCGCACGACCCCGGGCACGTCCCACCGCCGCACCGCGATCCCCCGCACCTTCAGGGTCCCGTCCGGCCTTCGCGCAAAGTACCGGGTCGGCACCCCCATCCCCTTCCTCATCCTCGACCCGCAGAAGGCCGCCCAGCTGTAGACGGCCTCCACCTCCGCCGGGATCCCCACCTCCCGCGAGATCGCCTCCGCGAGCTCCTCCGCCTCCCGCTCCGTCAGCCCGGGCCGGTGCACGAAGAGGCTGTCGACCAGCGCGTGCAGCACCGCATACCCCGGCCCCTCCGTCACCTCCTTGGCCCGCAGAATCGCCTCCCTCCCCGGCGCCGTCGTCGCCTCGTGCGCCTCCACCCTCCCCCACCGCGCGTGCTTGAACCGCAGATACCCGTACGCCACCACCGAGAGCCACTTCAGGGCCCTCTGCCGCGCCCGGTACGCCTCCTGCTCCTCACCCCTCGCCTCAAGCGCAAGCCGCCGGTAGCGCATCCGCCGTTCCAGCACCCGCTCCACCACCTCCGCCACGATCCCCCGCCTCCTCCGGCACGCACGGTGCAAAGACCCCGGAATCCGCGTCTCCGGGTCTTCGGCGCAACAAGGACGGTTCACCGTCTCCGCGGAGAGGTTGTGCCGGACGATCAGGGTAGGACACTGCGCCGAGAAGTCGATCTCCGCCACATCGTCCCACGCGCCGACGGGCGGCACCAGCACGATCCCACCCCGATCGCCCGCAAGCAGCCCTTCCATGTCCCGCCACCCCTCCGGCACCACCCGCCGGTACGGCACCAGCACCCCCCTGCGGAGGGCGTGCTCTTCCTGGACGGCCGTGAGGATCGCACCCGGAGAAACCCTCGCCGCCCTCTGCAGGGGCATCCGGCCGATCCGCGCGGCCTCCAGAAGCCCCTCCACCCCGCACTCCCGCACGAGGAAGGAGTTTTGGAGGTCGAGGTGGAGCCTGCCGCGCAGCTCCACGGCCCCGGCCCGGTGCACCACCCGGCCGTAGGTCATGTAGCTACGGGCCCTCCCCACCGACGGACCGGCCTCCGGATCCCGGCACAGCGGAAGCGGGATCCCGAGGGTCCGGGACAGGCGCAGGAGGGGCGGCAGGACGGCCGAGTCCCCGTACTCCGCGAGGAGGACATCGGGGTCAGACCGCAGAAGCAGGCGGCGCAGCGATTCAAGCAGCGTCCTCGGGTCCTCGCCGCACGGCGCCCGCACCGATCCGTCCTCCTCCACCTCGAGCTCGCCTCGAAGCGGCACGTGAGGGGGTGCTGCGAGCGTGCCCGCGATCCGCAGCCGGACCACCCGCAGCTCCGGCATCCCGCACCCTGCCTCCTCGGCGTCCTCAAGCAGCTCGATCCTCAACACCTCGCCGCCCCGGTGCTCCGCGGCGACCCGGCCCAGGGGAAACAGGTCCCGGGCCACCAGGTAGCGGTGGGCCGGGTCGATGTCCGCGTCGTACAGGTCCGCTCCCTCCACCCGCGAGAGGGCCCGGACAAGCGGCGGGAGCAATAGCGGTTCAGGTACCTCCACCACCGTCACCTCCGGCTCTCCCCGGATCAGGTCCTCCCGCCGGTCCTGAAACACCCTGAGCGGGAAGCGGGCGCGCTCCAGGACGGCCCGCGCACCTCGGAGGGCTTCCGGGGTGCGGGCACAGAGGGCGAAGGAGACCGGGAATCGGTCCAGGAGGGCGATCCCGCGGCCGTCGAGGAGCACAAGCCAAATCCGCGTCCGCCACCGCTCCTCTCCGGGCCGCCATGGCGTGGTAGCATGGGAGACGGCGGAGGCCTTCGCCGTGGAAGAGACCCGCAGGTACCGCGTGATCCTGGAGCCCGAGGAAGGCGGAGGGTTTACGGTCGTCGTGCCGGCCCTGCCGGCGGTAATCACCTGGGGGAGCAGCCGGGAAGAGGCCCTCGAAAACGCCGCGGACGCCATCCGCCTGTACCTGGAGTCCCTCAAATCCAGGGGCCTCCCGATCCCCGGAGACGAAACCCTGGTAGAGGAGATCACGGTCTCCGCTTGAGCCGCAAGCTCCCGCGTGACCTCGACGGACGGGAACTCGTGCGGGTCCTTGTGCGGGCCGGGTTTGTCGTGGACCGGCAGTCGGGCAGCCACGCGGTCCTCCTCCACTCCACCGACCCGAACCGGGAGCTCGTGGTGCCGATCCACCCGGGAAGGCCGATCCCTCCCGGCACCCTGAACAGGATCCTCAAGCGGGCCGGGCTGATCCCGGAAGACCTCCTGCGCCTCCTGTAGATCCGTCACCGCTCCTCTCCGGGCCGCCTTTCCAGCTCCTTCACCCGCCGCAGCGGCTCCACCGGCACCGCAAGCACCACCGCCTCGAACGCCACGGGAGCCCCGGACTCCCCGATCGCCGCCGGCCACCCGCGGGCCATCCCGAACGGCGCATCAAACCGCTCCCGGTCCTCCCGCCGCAGCGCCCTCCGGAACCCCTTCCACGCCTCGTATTCCCGGTCCGGCAGCTGCGCCGGCGTCGCTACCGTGCGGCTCATCTCGGCGCCTCCATCGCCCGAGCCGAAACCGCCGCGAGCACCCGCTCCCCGTCCACCACCCGGCAGATCCGCAGATCTTCGCCACGGTCCCGCACCTCCCCTCCACCGCCTCCCGCACCGCCTCCACCGCCACCCTTCCGGCCTCAAGCCCCGTCAGGATCCTCCTCACCCGCACAAGCCGCAGGACCTCCCGAGGATCCGCACCTGCCGGCTGGCCGAACCGGGCGAGCCTGTGCGGGTCCGCCGCCTCCGCCCCGTCCACCAGGGCCACAGGAGCGGCCGGACGGGGGGACTTTCCCTTGCCGGGCTCCTACCGGCCTTCTCGCCGTGCCAGGTAGTCCGCCGGGCGCAGGACGAGTACCCCTCCAACCCTGCGGCCGAACAGGGGCCCGAAGTGCTGGCGGTCACCGGTCACCAAGTGCGTGCACCCTGCGGCCACCGCCGCGCGCAGGATCAGCATGTCCTTCTCCGGCAGGGCGCACGCCGCAATCTCGGGATGGGCATCAGGGTCCGCAAGCAGGTTGCTGATGCGCACACCCGCAGCCAGCTCCTCCAGCGCCGCCCGGCGTTCCGGAGTGTCCAGGTTTCGCCTCGCCTCCTCCAGGGCGTACGCCGACGTCACCAACTCCACCCCCTCAAGACCCCACAGCCTGCGCACCCCCGCGTCCGCCCGGTACGCCGCGGAGAACAGCACATTGGCGTCCAGAAAGACCCGGTCCACATCAGCGCCGCGCGGGCGGTTCTACCCCCAGCGAGCCCGGATCGAGGCCGAGCTCCTCCCGCACCACCCGGGCCGCCCTCGCGTAGTCGTCGGGATCCGTGGCATTCTCCAGCAGAAACCGTGCCTTCCGCTCAGGGGAGTACACCTCCACCGGCACGGCCACCGCCGGGCGGATGAGGATCCCTTCGTCGGTGGCTTCGGCCACGACCAAGGTGCCCTCTTCAATCCCGAACCTCCGGCGCAGCTCGGCCGGGATCACCACCGTCCCGCGCTTTCCTACCCTGCTCGTCCTCATCCTCCCCTCCGGACTGAATGTCCGATATTCAGGCACTCACCTTAACCATAACACAATCGGGGCCCGACAGGACACGGAGGCCTTCGAGGCCCCTAATGGCGAGGTTGCCGGACAGGCCCCGGAACTCGATTGCGTACGGGAACACAAGTTCGGTATCATCCGGATGGCATGGCAAAGGCCAGGCTCAAGATGCAGGGGCCTGAGGTCCGGGTGGAGTTTCCGGTCCGGGTCGGGGACCGGGCCCGCACCTCCATCGACGAGGGCGAGGTGGTGGCCCTGCGCGAGCCCCAGGTCCTGGACCTGAACGGCTACCGCGTGGTCCTGGGCCGGCCCATGGTCTCCGTGTGGATCCCGGGATTCTCCGCCCCGCACGACTTCTTCTGTCACGAGGTCTCGCCGGTTCCCCATCCCGCGCAGAAAGGCGATGCCCGATCAGGGACTCTGCCGACCGCGCTGCGCAAGACCGGGAAGGCACCGGCCCGCGGCAAAGTGCGGGCCCTGCTGGAGGCTCTGCCCGAGCGGTTCGGGGAGCGGGAGGTGGAGCGGGCGGTGCTGCGGCTCGCGGCCTCCCGGGTCATCCCAAAGCCGCGGTCGGTCAGGCGGGTTGCCAGGGCCTGGATGCGCAGGCTCCTCAGGGAGGGCTTTGCGGAGCCTGCATAAGGCGGCGCAGATCTTGCCGGTCCCTGAGGCGGACTCCGCGCTACAATGGGGGCGTGGCGTGGGAGCAGGTGGTTACCATCCTGGTAACCGTAATCCTGGCGGTACTCGCCGGAACCCTGTACAACAACCGCAGGATCGACGACGTGCACCGGCGCATCGATGACCTCCGGACAAGCGTAAACGCCAGGATCGACGATCTGCGGTCGGACATGAACGCGCGGTTCGAACAGATGGATGCCCGCCTGACCCGGGTAGAAACCCAGCTCACGGAGCTTCGGGAGGATCTACGGGAGATCCGCACCCTCCTCCAGGAAGCCCTGAAGGCAAAGGCCCCCTGAAGCAAACCACCCGGAATTTGCCGGGCTTTAGCCGGCGCTTAGCCGGACGAGGAAGTACGCACGAGGAGAGGCCCGCGCCACTTCCCTCACCCCCCTACTCCTCGAACACCGGCCTGAGGTCCAGCTCAAACCCGGGGAGCTCGGGATCGAGCGCCACCCGCTCCGGGTCCCGGTAGACTTCCGCCTCCCGGCGGTACACCTCCACCGTCCGCGCGTAGGGGTCGATGAGGACCGAGATCCGCGCCCCGTTCCGGAGGTAGGCCCGCATCTTCTCCCGGAGTTCCTCCGTGGTCTGATGCCGAGAGCGCACCTCGAAGGCGGCGTCCGGCGCCAGGGGCAGGAACCCCTCGCGCTCCTCCGCGCTCAGCATCTCCCACCGCTCCCGCCGCACCCACGAGGCGTCCGGGGAGAGGAGGGAACCGTCCGGAAGTCGGAAGCCCGTGGAAGGCCCAAAGACGATCCCAAGACCCATCCGATGGTTCCAGGCACTTAACTGGCGCACCACCTCTGCCTCCCGCCGTCCGCTTAGACCTCCCGTTGGGCTCACCACCAGCCTCCCGTCCGCGGTCCGCTCGAACTGGTACCCGGGGTTCCGCTCTGAAAGATCCCGCAGCTCCTCGTCCGTCATCACCCGCAGCAGGTCGATCACCACCGCCACCGTCTCCCTCCTCTCCGCCTCCGCTCCATTGTAGCCCCGCTGCGCTCCGCCCGTGCCGGAGCCGGTGCCGGCTGCACCGGCTCCGGCAATTCTCACTATTAAAGCGCCTTGCGGTAGGGATGCCGGGAACGGGCGCCGGGTCGCCGCGTGTCCCGCACACTGAAGCGTCCCCTGCTCCCCCGGCCTGGACGCGGAGCCGGGCCTGTGCTTCCATAACTGGGACAGGCCCGGAGGGGAACACAGACATGCGGGTGTACAACCCCTTCGTAGGATGGGTCTCACTTCCGGACCGGCCCGAGCGCATCGTCAGCCTGTGCCCTTCCGTCACGGAAATCCTCTTCGAACTCGGGCTCGCGGACCGGGTGGTGGGGGTCAGCAGCTGGTGCCACCGCCCGCCGGAGGCCCGAGCCAAACCCAAGGTGGGCAGCTACGTCCGAGTCCTGGAAGACCGGCTGCGCGGGCTCCGGCCGGACCTGGTGTTTACCACCACGGGAGCCCAAAGGCCGCTGGTGGAACGGCTCCTGGACTGCGGGTTTCCCGTCTACCCCATTCCCCTCCCGAAGGACGTGTACGCCATCCTGTCCATGGTGGTGGAGGTCGGCGGGCTGGTGGGAGCCCCAGAACCCGCCCTGGC
>FWWM01016979.1_pt1 | contig 10708 bp, 11 predicted proteins | sample 2228351 | NCBI WGS metagenome assembly FWWM01 (sample SAMEA103939774, study PRJEB20133) | metagenome
AAGATGAGAGAGAGTGGCAAAAAAGGTAAGATCGTGGTGGCAATGGGTACATGTGGAATTGCCGCAGGAGCAAAAGATACTTTGAAAGCAATTGTTGAATTCTTGGCTGAAAACAAAATCGATGATATTTCAGTTGTTCAATCAGGTTGTATGGGACTTTGTGAAGTAGAACCGACAATCGAAGTTGCTCTCGAAGGTCAAGAACCGATAATTTATGGACATGTTAATCCAGAAAACGCAAAAAGAATCATTTCATCTCACATTATGGAGGGAAAGGTCGTTTCCGATTTGATCGTTAAAAGAGGAGAAGTATAAGGGAGGATGATTTAAGTGGCACTTACAACAAATACAATACTTATATGTGCCGGTGGTGGTTGTATATCCGCTGGTGAAGAAAGTGTGAAGGCTGCTCTTGAAAGAAAATTAAAAGAATACAATCTTGAAGATGTTGTTAAAGTTGTTGAAACTGGATGTATGGGTGCCTGTAGTTTGGGACCTCTTGCTATAGTTTACCCAGAAGGAGTTTACTATCAAAAACTAACTCCAAAAGCAGCGGAAGAAATCGTTGATGAACATATACTCAAAGGTAGAATTGTTTCTAAGCACTTGTTCAAAGGCGAGGTTGGAGAACTAAAGGTTGAAATTCCAGCTCAAGAAAATCCATTCTTTGCAAGACAAGTCAAAATCGCTACAAGAAATTTGGGTGTCGTCGATCCATTAAGCATCGAAGAATATATAGCAAGAGACGGATATTTTGCTCTTATAAAAGCTTTGACAGAAATGACACCAGACGATGTTGTTAAAGTAATGAAAGACAGCGGATTAAGAGGTCGTGGTGGTGCTGGATTCCCAACAGGTCTGAAATGGGAATTTGCGAAAAACAATAAATCTGACGTTAAATATATGATCTGTAACGCTGATGAAGGAGATCCCGGAGCGTTTATGGACAGATCAGTTCTTGAAGGAGACCCTCACGTAATAGTCGAAGCAATGACTATTGCAGGTTATGCAATCGGTGCCCAAAAAGGTTATGTTTACGTCAGAGCTGAATATCCAATTGCAATCGAAAGATTACAACACGCAATTGAAACAGCAAGAGAATACGGATTTTTGGGAGAAAACATCTTAGATACAAACTTCTCGTTTGATATAGAAATAAGAATTGGTGCTGGTGCTTTCGTTTGTGGTGAAGAAACCGCTCTTATTAATTCTATCGAAGGTAAGAGAGGTCAGCCAAGAGTTAAACCACCTTTCCCAGCGCAAAAAGGTCTTTGGGATAAACCATCGATAATTAACAACGTTGAAACTCTTGCTTGTGTACCACCAATAATTAAAAATGGTGCTGAATGGTTCAGACAATACGGTACAGAAAAATCACCCGGTACAAAAGTTTTTGCACTGGCAGGAAAGATCAAGAATACCGGTATTGTAGAAGTTCCGATGGGTATAACTCTTAGAGAAATACTTTACGAAATCGGTGGTGGACATCCAGAGGGTAAAGAGATAAAAGCAGTTCAAACTGGTGGACCAAGCGGTGGAGTTATTCCAGCAGAATATTTCGATACTCCAGTTGACTACGAGCGTTTGGCACAACTTGGAGCAATAATGGGTTCAGGTGGTATGATCGTTCTTGACGAAGACGATTGTATGGTCGACGTTGCGAAATTCTTCCTTGAATTCACAGTCGACGAATCTTGTGGAAAATGTACACCTTGTAGAGAAGGTACAAGAGAAATGTACAAGCTTCTTGACAAGATAACAAGTGGCGAAGGTACGATGGAAGATATAGAAATGCTTGAGAAGTTGGCTGTCGTTATTAAAGATTCATCGCTCTGTGGACTTGGACAAACAGCACCAAACCCCGTACTTTCAACATTACAACATTACAGGCACGAATACGAAGCTCACGTGGAAGATGGTACTTGTCCGGCTAAGAAATGTAAAGCGTTTATCAGCTACTTAATAAATGCTGAAAAATGCGTGGGTTGTACGGCGTGTGCGAGAGTATGTCCTACAGATGCGATTCACGGAGAAGTCAGAAAGGTTCACGAAATAGATCAAGAAGCTTGTGTAAAATGTGGAAGCTGTATAGAAGTTTGTAGGTTCGGAGCGATAAGCAAAGTAACACCAGCGTTGAAAGTCGAAACTAAGACTGAGTAAAAAATAGGACCGCAGGAGAGCAAAAAGTTGCTGCCTGCGGTTCTTCGTTTATTTGTCATCAATCAAGCTCGAGGAGATTTGAGGGGGGATTCACTGTGGTCAAAGAAGATATTAGAGCCATTTTGAAAGAGTTAAGATTTGAACAACTTGAAGAAGGCGATATACTTATTAACCTTCTTCACAAAATTCAGGAAAAGAACCAGAACAATTACGTATCTCCAGAGGATGCAGAACTCGTTGCAGAAGAATTAAAGATACCAGTCTCAAAGGTTTACGAAGTTCTGACGTTTTATTCAATGTTTTCAACAAAACCAAGAGGTAAACATGTTATTCGAATATGCACAAGTCTTCCTTGCCATGTCGCAGGTGGGCGAGAGATTGTGGAGTTTATAAAAAAATATTTAAAGGTTGATTTTGGGCAAAGTACAAGTGATGGATTATTTACATTGGAACACAGTGGCTGTTTGGGACTTTGCGGAGTTTCACCGGTAATAATGATTGATGACCAATACTATGGAGATTTAACTGTTGAGAAAGTTAAAGAAGTTTTAGAAACCTTTAAAGGTGGTGATGCGAAATGAAACCAACCACCGTACTTATTTCAGTAGATAGCAACAGTGTGTTACTCGGTGCAAGAGAGTTTTCAACTGCTTTAAAAAAATACGTAACTGATTACAATCTTTCAGATTTTGTCGATGTTCTCGAAACTGTGTCACTTGGTACTTACGATGGTGTAACGATAGCGATTTTACCTGACGATATATATTACTCGGTAAAAACAGCAGATGATGTCAAGAGACTTTTTGAAGAGCATATATTAAAAGGTAGATTGGTTTACGATTTAAGAATTGACAAGACACTTTTGAAACCTGGTGAAAAGTACAAACTTCAGGAAATGAGAATTGTAACGAGAAACATCGGTGAAATAGATCCGAAAAATATCGACGAATATATAGCAAGAGATGGTTATTTTGCTTTGGGAAAAGCACTGCAAATGAAACCTGAAGAGATAATTCAGGAAATTAAAAACAGTGGTCTTAGAGGACGTGGTGGTGCTGGCTTCCCAACAGGGCTAAAATGGGAATTTACTGCAAAAGTAAATGCTGACCAGAAATACGTTGTCTGTAACGCAGACGAAGGTGAACCTGGCACGTTCAAAGACAGGCTAATAATGGAAGGAGATCCGCATAGCCTTGTGGAAGCGATGATTATCGCAGGATATGCAGTCGGTGCAACGAAAGGGTATATCTACGTAAGAGGTGAATACTACGGTTCCGTTGAGAACATACGAAAAGCGATACAAGATGCTTACGAATACGGATTTTTGGGAAAAAATATATTAGGCAGTGGATTTGACTTCGATCTTTCAGTAAGACTTGGAGCAGGTGCATACATCTGTGGTGAAGAGACAGCACTTTTGGAATCTATTGAAGGAAAATCCGGAAGACCAAGGCTAAAGCCTCCTTATCCACCACAAAGTGGTCTGTTTGGTAAACCGACCGTTATAAACAACGTTGAAACACTTGTAAATGTACCTGTAATAATTCTCAAAGGTTCTGGATGGTTTAAATCTATTGGTACACCTTCTTCACCCGGTACAAAAGTTTTCTCGCTTGCTGGAAATCTGAACAAACGTGGTATGGTTGAACTGCCAATGGGAGTTACTGTTCGTGATGTTCTTTACGCTTTCGGTGGCGGTTTGAAGAGCGGTAATCTTAAGATGGTACAGACCGGTGGGCTTGCTGGTACATTCATACCACCTGAAAAACTTGATACACCTCTTGATTACGATTCAATGAAGAACTACGGTGTTAGCTTGGGTTCAGGAGTTATCTTAGCTATAGATGATTCTCATTGTGTTGTTGATATCGCACTTAACACGATGGAATTCTTTATGCACGAATCGTGCGGAAAATGTACTCCTTGTAGAGAAGGTACAAGACTTGCGGTTCAGATACTTGACAAGATGTCTAAAGCTGAAGGTAAAATACAGGATCTTGAACTACTTGAGAATATAGCAAAGGTTACAGCGGAAGCATCGTTTTGTGGACTTGGACAGAGTGTGAACGTTCCGCTTATGTCTCTCTTGGAAAATTTCAGAGAAGATTTTGAACAGCATATAAATGACAAGGTGTGTAAGGCAAATCTATGTAAGCCAGTTCCAACGAAAAAAACTCTGAAGAAATAATTCGAAAGAAAACCGCCAAAAGGCGGTGCGTCTTAGTACTTCTTAATCCAAGAAAATATCGGCATAGTTAGGTATGAATTTACCGGCTATGCCAGTTTTTCGTTCTGGTATATGCGAGATAATTCCGCCTGCAAGAAGGTAAGAAAGCAAAAGCGACTCTAACACTGTGTTACGTGTACGTGCAGTAAAGTTTACTTTAATTAACATAACCATTCAACTTATAAATTAAATATGATGTCATTTTATTCTGCTTTTCGGTTGCTTACGGCTAATATGAAGTCTGCCATGGTCATAGCTGAATTCACAAACAAACGTGCGTGATGCTCGGCAATCTTTATCCGTTTAGCCCCAATGCCATGTGAATCACTGTTCTTATTTCTCATTTCAGAAATAGAAGAAAGAATTTTTTCAAGTCCAGACAACAGGTTGTTGATGCGCTTGTCCATATCCTTATTCTGATGCATATTGTAGAGCTGTTTAACATGGTTATATAGTTTCGTTATGTCTCCACTCTCTGATGGTGTTTCCCCCTTCTTTTCGATTACATGCCAAAATACTTCTTCAAGCAAAGTTCTGGACTTGGTAAAGGCACTATCAAAATGTCCATTTTGAACATCTAGCATAGCACGTCCACACAGTTCTACTATGTAACTGTAGTCGATAGTTTTGACTACTGGTGTGTCAACTTTTACCGTTGAACCTATTTCTTTTACTATAAACCTATCACTAATCCTAACTAATTTAGTTTTCGAAAAATATAAATATTTGTTTATGTTTTCAATGACAGTCTCAACAATTTTTGCTTGTGCCTGCTCTATTACTTCTGGAGTATATCCATTTAGCTTTTCAGAGAACTGTTCCTTTGAAAATAAGAATATCAACAACTCTGATTCTCGGTGGTTTTCGATGCAGTGTGCAAGCAAATTGTCAAAATAAATCCACCTACTCATCGCACCACCATTAAAGCTGTATGAAACAGATAATCCAAATCTATTTGAGATGTTACAAATGCTGGGACCACTCAAGTATGGCATAGAAATCTTTAATATTTCCTTTCACATCGGTCGTTTCTATTTCGCCAAAATCTCTATCACCATCGAGAATAGCAATGATCCTTTTATCTCTGAGTAACTCAAACAAGTTTCTTTCCATTATGTTCCACCTCACTCTTTAGCTTTTCGCACAAAGGCAGAATTTTCTCAAGTTTGTCAACAATCCGCTTTTGCTCTGCAAGAGGTGGGAGGGGAACCACTAGTTTAAGAACATGGTCTCTTTCGATACCAGGAATCATGCTTTTAGCTTTTGATTTTAGTCCTTCAATCTGACTTTCAATATAATATCTTATAAAATTTGTATCAACAATTACGGTTGTAATTGACATTATTTGACGTGCAATATGAACTTCTTGCTCTTTCAAAATCGCAGTTTTACCAACTGTTCCTTTGCATGTTAAAAGTAAATCACCATAATGCGCTATGTTATTCGGATATTCAGTCCATCTGTTAATAATAACTTTACCATTTTCTATGTTACTTGCTCCAGTAATATACGGAATTCCTTTTTTTACAGTATTGTATTTATCTGGGGTTAAGTCTGATCCAGAAAGCAATGAAATTACAGAATTAAGGCGCACCCACTTCCAACTTTCCGGAATATCGAATGGTATCTCATCCTCTGTGATTTCAGGCAGAGGCTTTTCTTTTTTGATTTTACCTTCCTTAATGAGTCGCTGCTTTTTAGATTGGATCTGTTGATAAAGCTCCTCAGCTGTTCCTTCCTCTGGGCGCTGTTCAACCAGTTTACCTTGTATTGCTAACTTGAGTATGCTGCTTTTTAATTCCTGTGGTGTCATTCTTTTGCACCACCTAAAAGTGCCTTGATTTCGGCAAGCACACGGTCAATCTCCGCATTCAAAGATGCCCGTTTTTCCTCATATTGCTGAATCAAATCCAGCGGATCAAGAATCTCTTCCTCTATATGAGGATAGCCGCACAGGTCAAGGTTATAACCAAAATCCTCTGTAAGCTGTTTTACTGTATATTTTTTGGCTTTGTCAACGCCGTCTATATTGATTTCCTTTCTGTTGTTCCACCATTCAATAACGGGTTCAAAGTGCTCTAAATTCATTGGTTTTGTCTTTGGAGAAATGTTTGTAACCCTCTGGCATATCAAGACGATAAAACCAAGTCTCAGTGGTAAGTCCTGTACGGTCAAAGAATAAAATATTTGTAGTTATTGATGTGTATGGAGAAAACACGCTACTTGGCAGACGTATTACGGTATGCAAATTAAATTCAGAGAGAAGCTTTTTCTTTATGTTAACTTTAGCGTTGTCTGTACCAAATAGGAAGCCATCAGGCAAAATTACGGCTGCACGACCGTTTTTCTTCAAACGATACATAATAACAACCATAAACAGATCTGCTGTTTCGTTACTTGCAAGATCTGCAGGAAAATGGTTCTTGACATCTGCTTTTTCGCTTCCGCCGTAAGGGGGATTCATTAAAATAACATCAAACTGATCCTCTTCAGTGTAGTCCAATACATCCCTTAACAAGGAGTTACCATGATATATATTTGGTTCATCCAATCCATGAAGCAGCATATTTGTTATGCATAACATATACGGGAACTGCTTCTTCTCAACACCATAGATAGAATTGTTATATTTGACTTTATCTGCAGTAGTTTTAACATGAGGAGCCAATTCACTTAGCCAGCTTGTGATAAAGCCGCCGGTACCACAGGCAAAGTCGGCCATCTTTTCACCAATTTTTGGTTTTATCATTTTTGCCATAAAATCGGTTACTGCACGAGGTGTATAAAATTCACCGGCGGATCCTGCACTTTGAAGTTCGCGAAGGATTGATTCATAGATTTCACCAAAAGCGTGGATTTCCTCATAATCGGTTAAGTCAAGTTCGTCGATAACGTTGATGACTTGGCGAAGTAATACACCATCCTTCATATAGTTATTGGCATCCTCAAAAGTGGCTCTAACGATAGATTTCTTAAGTGGTGTATCTGGTGTAACATTAAGGTTTTTTATTGTAGGAAACAGGGTATTGTTGACAAAGTTCAGAAGAGTATCACCGGTCATAGCTTTGCCGGTTTTGTCATCTTTAGCCCAGCTTCTTCAGCGGCATTCCTCCGGAATGATGGACTGATAGTTATCATCTTGTAACTCCCATTCATATTCATAGAGTCGTATACCTTTAAAAATAGCATCCAAGCAATCTGTTCTATCCGCTGTGCATCACCATTAATACCAGCGTCATTACGCATAATGTCACGGAGTCTTTTTACAAAATTCGATAAATTGCTCAAATTAGTCCACCTGCCTTATATATTTCTTTTTCTAACTCCTTTATCGCCCTCAAGTATCCATCCTTACCACCAAAGAAATGTACATCCTTGAAGGTTTACCGAATTTCTGAAATGGATCAATATTTAAAATCTCAATTTTCTCGATTTCGTATGTCCCATCACTCACATATTTATCCAAAAGATTTTCCAGCACCGCTCGAGTTGTGTCGTTATACTTACTTAAGAAATCTTGTTTTTTAACAATATTAGCACGTTCCTGACGTGTCAACGGTTTTTTCCCAAATGCAACATAACATATAAGATCAAAATCGTCAACATCCGCCATATTCTGGTCTGCCTTCAGATTCTCCAGGTTGATACCTTGATTCAGAAAGAAGTTCCTAATGTTCTCTTTCTTCTCCTCAGAAAACCAGTGTCGGATAAAATCATCCAGTGAACCATACATATCCAAAATAATTGATTTTGCGTAATCAATAACGTTTTCCTGTCGGAGCAACTTACCGTCGGTATCATAAAACGAAACAATCCTATCTGTTATTTCAACCTTACATCCATATTTGTCAACAATAGGTTTTTCCTTCGGTTCTGAATCTAATAAGCAATACGTATTGTGTTCATTATCCATTGAAATGTAATGTTCATCTTTACCATAATTCTCATCTTGCTCAATTGGGCCATCCCAATCTGGATCGGCAAACAGACGGGTAACATTACGGAAATCCATAACTGTGAAGTGTGTTTTTCCATCCTTTTCGCGAATCCTGGTACCGCGTCCGATAATCTGCTTAAATTCAGTCATAGAGTTAATTATTTGATCTATAACGATGAGTTTGACCATTTTGCAGTCTACACCAGTAGAGAGCAGTTTTGACGTAGTCGCAATTACAGGGTATGGAGAAGAAATGGAGATAAAGTAGTCAAGTTTGCTCTTTCCGTACGCGTCACTGCCGGTTATTCGAACAACGTAATCAGGATTTTGTTTGACCATATCAGCGTTTAAGTTGTTAAGTGCAATCCGCATCCTTTCGGCATGATCCTCGTTTGCACAGAATACTATTGTCTTCTGCATCCTATCCGTTCTTTTCAGGTATTCAGTAATTTCTCTGGCAACTTCGTATGTCCGATCTTCGATAATAATGTTGTAGTCAAAGTCACTGTCTTTGTATATACGGTCTTCAATTTCATTACCATTCTTGTCACGTTGACCTTTATATGGACGCCAGCCTTCAGAAATATTGGTGCGGATATTGATAACCCTGAATGGAGCAAGGAAACCGTCTTCGATCCCTTCACGAAGGCTATAAGTATATATTGGTTCTCCAAAATAATCAATATTTGAGACATATTTAGTTTCCTTCGGAGTAGCAGTCATTCCAATTTGTGTAGCCGATGAGAAATATTCAAGAATCTTGCGCCAGCTACTGTCTTTTTTTGCTGATCCACGATGACATTCATCTACGATTATTAGGTCAAAAAAGTCTTTATGAAAAAGTTTGGAGAGACGGCTGACAGTTTCATCTTCATCGTTTTCGAGTTCGTCATCCTCACGGTCAGTCAATTGATGGTACAAGGAAGAAGTATACTTCATAGGAGGTGATGGTTGTGGGATCATCCTTTGCAAAATTTATTTTATGAATTGTTTTCTTCAGTGGTGTAAAATCCTGCTGAATTGATTGATCAACAAGAATATTTCGGTCAGCAAGATAAAGTATCTTTTTCTTGATGCCACTCTTTAAAAGGCGATAAACAATCTGAAAAGCAGTGTACGTTTTGCCTGTGCCGGTTGCCATAACAAGCAGAATCCTTTGCTGCCCCTTGGCAATAGCCTCTACTGTACGGTTGATAGCAACACACTGATAGTACCGCGGTGGATGTGTGTTCTGGTCTGTGTAGTAGGGCGGATCTATGATTTTTTTCACATTTTCAGTCATTCCTATTTCCATTTGATAGCGATTTATTAGTTCATCAGGAGAGGGAAAATCGGATAAAGGAATCTCTCGTTCCAGTCCGGGTATAAAGTCATGCTCGTAAAAAGCGTCACCATTAGAACTATAGGCAAAAGGTACATCAAGCATTCGTGCGTATGTGATAGCCTGTTGCAATCCATCCGAGACAGAGTGTTTGTTGTCCTTTGCCTCTACTACAGCAATTGGCTTATTGGGGTTTATATAAAGAATGTAGTCAGCTTTTTTCGGCTTTTCACGGATTACATGGTTTCCTTTCAGAGTAATCTTACCTTCCGTAATTTTTGCTTCCATTCTTATACTGTCAAGGCTCCATTTAGCTGTGATTGCCGGAGTTATGTATCAGAGCTTAATGTCTTCCTCGGTCATTTGTTTTTTATCAACCATGTGGTATCGCTCCTTCCAGCATCTGAATCTTAGATTATTATATCTTCACAATTGCAATGTAGTGCACTGAAGATTTTATCTACAATGTGAACTTGACTAAGTTTGGTCGAATCATATTTTCTATCTGTATTGTTGTATTTTAAGATATTGCAAAACTTTAATTATCTACATCTTGTTCATTTCATCAATAGCAGTTTTTATGCACCATCCGTGAGTAAATCTCTAAACCAGGTTCTATAATATTATATAATACAGTTTTCTTTATTTTCGAATGATTATGTACACCAAGTAAATGAGATACGTAAAAAGAAGTAAAATTCCTTCTCTTTTTGTAACTTTCTTGTCCAAAGAACCGATAAAGAGAATTATGGTTATGAAAGTTAAGACTAAAAGGTCAACGTTTAGAACAGGTTCAAAGTTGTATGGTTTTATCACGAAGGATATTCCTAAGATGAAGAAGATATTAAATATATTTGAGCCCACAACGTTTCCAACAGCTATATCGTTCTTTCCTTTCTTAGCAGCAACTAATGAAGTTGCAAGTTCGGGTAAAGAAGTACCTGTAGCAACTATAGTGAGCCCTATCATTTTTTGACTAACTCCAAGTAGTGTTGCAAGCTTTACAGAACCATTTACGGTCCAATCTCCACCGAGAGAAAGAAATACAAGTCCAATTAAAAGC
>FWWM01016982.1_pt1 | contig 10703 bp, 10 predicted proteins | sample 2228351 | NCBI WGS metagenome assembly FWWM01 (sample SAMEA103939774, study PRJEB20133) | metagenome
CTAATACAAAGAACCCAGCCAAGTGTCCTTTTTGCGGGAAGCTTACCATTGGCAAACTTCCAGGATGAATTGGATACAAAACTCCCTGCCGGGTAATGATTTCGATAATAGCAAGTAAGGCCATTACCACACCCGAGATTACGACAGCCCATGCCAACCGACGTGGCAGCTCAGGATCACGTAGCGCTTGCAAATAAACCAATACAAAAACCCCTATAAGGGCGAGACTAAATAAAGCACCATCGCCACTGCCATAAAATGAACCCGTTAATGCCGCAATTGGCTCTAGTGCAAGGAAAGAGGTTATTACAGACCAGAGCCCATAAAACAAAGCCAGCGCAATGGCCGGGTGGTGACGTAAGGCTCTTGACAAGTAGCGAGCGTCACTAAGCTGCAACTGAGGATGTGCCGACCATTCCAGCGTAAAGCCAACCAACAGAAAAAGGACTGTAACATAAGCCCTTACCAGATATCCTTCGGAAAGAACATTGCTAAGATTTGCACCTGGGTTTACCAGAAAAGTTGGATAGAATAAAAAAACATAGATGGCAGCATAGATCGGCCACAACCATTGGTGCAGAAAAGTACGACTGAACATTAAATTGGACTTTACAATAAAGCTGTGTATAAATCCGGTTATATTCAGACTTTCTTTAATTCAATGTTGTTATTGGCTGTACTTCTTTGGCTATGGCAGCAGATCTACTCGCATTATGATGTCGCTCCAGTTTGGTTGAGCAGTCTGGTACTTTTTTGTGTAGGGTTTGTGTTGCCGAAAATCCCGCTTGCCCTGTGGGTGTGGTGGGGGCTGGGTCTTCTAACCGTTTTTTGGAGCCTTACGCCTGGCAACACCCTGGTGTTGGGCTTGTGGGAGCTGGCCTACCTAGCGGCATTTGCCTCAGGAACCTGGCTGGCAGGCTTTGTGGGGTTGAATATCGCTTTGTTGGGGTATGGCCTCCTAACCACCCTCACGCTGGCCTGGGCTGGCTTGGTGATGTACTTCTCTGGCTCGAGCCACTATGTGGCCGGGGCCCAGACCCTGGTGCTAATCCCGCTGGCTATGGTGTGGCTGTTCCGCTCGAGGTGGCCCCTGCTGAGCGGTATCTTGTTAACTGCGGCTCTGTACCTCGCTTTGATGTCGGGCGCTCGAGCGGTCTACTTACCTCTCGTACTGGTTCTTGCCCTCTTGGTGTATCGGCTTTGGCGAGAACAAATCAACCTCCCACGCATTTTTGCCGGGTTGGGACTAGTAGGTTTGATTGTGTTTAGCGTAGATGCTGCACTTCCCTTTCATCCCATTCAAACCGCTTTAGATACACGCACCTCCATCGAAAAACAAATCAGCGATGCCAGCACCGAGGGCAGCTTCGGCAGCCGGCTTCAGATGTGGCGACAAACCCTTAGCATTGCCCTGCAAGAACCGTTAGGAACAGGCAATGGCAGCTTTCGAGAGGTTTTGGCGGCCTATCAGCAATACCCTGGAGTGCTTTTTAGCAGCGCTCATAACTACTACCTCGAGACCGCCGCGACCGGAGGCTGGCCCCGGCTAATCGTGCTTCTAGGGCTTCTAGGCTGGATTCTTTGGCGGGGGTGGAACTCCAAAGCCTGGCCCTGGGCACTGGGTGCCGCCGGGCTCTGGGCTACCCTAGCTTTCGACATTACCGGCATGTACCCAGCCGTGATGATGCTGGCCTTCGCCAGCTTGGGAGCAGTGTACGGACACCTCGAGCATAAGCCTATCCCCACCAGTACGCACCTACTCCGGAGGGTGCCTTTTCTAATCATCGCTATGGCTCTGGCCGTATGGTGGTACTGGCCCTGCCAGAGCAGTTGCGCTGTAACGCGCCACCTGGGTTACCGGCCCGAGGTTTTAGCCGAGGCAGCGCGGCTCTCGGGGGAAGAGCAAAAGGCGCTGCTGGCCAGGGCTGCCGAGCTGAACCCCAAGAGTATCTGGATTCGCCGCGCCCAGCTTCAGTATGCGGAAAGCCCTCAGGAGAGGCTCGAGGCTCTACGCACCATCAACCAGCAGTTTCCCCTGGCCGGGCCGTGGTTTTACTTGCAACGGGCAGAAGTCGCGATTGAACTGGGGTTAAAACCCGAGGCTATCGAGGCATTGCGGGCAGGCCTCGAGCGCTTTCCGCCGAATTTCAAACCAGCAGGTATACCACTTGGGAACAGCGTCTATAGACAGTATGGAGAATGGGGTCAGAAAGCTCCTGCACTATTGGAGAAACTCGAGGCTCAGTAAGCCCCCTTGCTCCACAGCACCGCCCAAACCGTGCGGGCCAATAGGTAGAAGTCCAGCCAGGGCGACCAGTTACGCACGTAGTAGGTATCGAGCGCCACCCGCTCGGCATAGGTGGTATCGTTGCGACCCGAGACCTGCCACAGGCCGGTCATGCCGGGCAAAACCTGAGTATAAAGCGAGAAACGGTCGCCATAGCGCTCCACCTCGGCCTGCACAATAGGCCGTGGCCCTACTAAGCTCATCTCCCCTACCAACACATTCCATAGCTGGGGCAGTTCGTCCAGGCTGGTACGCCGCAGCCAGACCCCAAGGCGGGTAATGCGGGGGTCGCGGCGAAGTTTGTGGTCGCGTTCCCACTCGGCCTTGAGGGCAGGGTTTTGCTCCAACGCTTTGCAAAGCACCTGGTCGGCGTTTTGAACCATCGTGCGAAACTTGAGTGCCCGGAAGCGCCGCCCATCTTTGCCGAGGCGCTCGTGAGCAAAAATCACCGGGCCAGGCGAATCCAGGCGAATCAGAAGCGCAAGCAAACCCAAAAACGGCAGCAACAGCAAGCCACCCATCAGAACCCCCACCAAATCCAAACCCCGCTTGAGCCAACGTGCTGAAGGTTGCAGCAGGTTGTGGCGCAAGTCCAAACCCAAAATACCCCCCATATCGGTAGCCGAGACCCACAGGCTGGCCATGCCAAACAGATCGGGGATGAGTGTGAGCTTGGGGAAGGCACTACCGTAGCGCTCAATTACCTCCAGCAGGCGTGCCCTTGAAGCACCTGGGATCGCCAGTACCGCGTGTCGAATACCCCACTCTTGCGCAATTTTTGGAGCCAGTTCCAACCCACCCAGCACCGGAACCCCCACAAAATCGCCGCGCTTGCTCGGGTCATCGTCTAGGAAGGCCACCGGCTTGAGGCCCAGTCCGGGCTGTTGTCGCAAGGCTTTCACCACCGCCTCGCCCGTCTTGCCCGCGCCCAATATCACCACCGGATAACCCCACCAAGGTTTGGCGGCAAACCAGTGTCGCAGGAGAGCCCTGGTAATTGGCACCCCTGCCAGACTAAGGGCCCAGGCCACCAGGAAGATGGCACGGGAGTAGGTCTCCGCCTCTTTGAACAAGAAGGTGGTAGAGCCCAGCAACAGATAAACCAAGGTCGTTGCGGTAAAGACGCGGCGGATTTCCTCAGGTACACTCAGTCCCACCGCGGGATAGAGCCCCAATAGGGCGTAAACCGCCACGAACAAAAACAGTGTGGGCCAAAGCTGCCAGTAGGTCTGGAACTCGTACACCCCCCCCAGCACATAGCGAGCCCATACCGTCGCAGTCATCAGGGCCGCAAGGGTGAGAAGATCGCCCACTACGAGCGTGGTAATGGTGAGCCAAGGCTTGCTTGCGACCACAGCATTTGACCTGGCTACAGGATAGGGCAAAACCCTTGGAATACGTGACTGCATCCCCTCTAGCCTATCGCCTGTTGCCGCTTTTCTTGGGGCAAATGTCGCAGATCAACTTGCAACGTCCCAGAAGCGCCGATGTAGGCTCAGTATACGTTTGAGCGAAACAGGCAGCCAGCGGTGGCGACGACCCGTCTGGTAGGCGACAAATTTTAGGGCTGCCTCGAGCCAGCCATACAAAACCCATCCCCAGGCACCTTTTTGGGCCAGATGCATGGTCATATGCCGCACAAACCGTAACCCCTCGACGCTGGTTTTGGCCCCTGCCAAGATATCACCAGCCTGATCTACAAAAACCCCTACATCGAACAGGCGGCGAAACTGCTGGCTCAAGCTGTAGTTATGCGAGTGCATCACCTTGGCTTCCGCAGCATAGGCCACCACGTGGCCCGCTCTCAGCAACCGGGCACAGAGGTAAACATCCTCGTCAACGATCACCCAGTCCGGGTAGCCACCCATGGCCCAGAACACCTCGGCCCGCACCGCCGAGGCTACATCGGAGTAGAAGAAGGTCTTGAAGCCTTTATACGGAAGTTGCGCGAGGGTTTGCAGGTGACTCTGAACCGGGTAGTTGAACTGTCGCCCAAAGGCCTCGGTTGGGTTGGCATCGGGATAGGGAATTTGCCGAGCATAGGCTGCTACAGCAGTACCCTGGCTGATGGGCTCGATCAGCTTTTGTAGAAAGAATTCGTCTGCTGGGAGGGCATCCTGGGTCATAAAAACCAGGATCTCCCCCTTGGCCAGCCGTGCTGCACGGTTGCGCGTTCCACCATGGTTGAATTCCGACTGCGGAATCACTTCGACCCGACAGCCCATCGCTTGTGCGATTGCAACTGTCTGGTCGGAAGAGGAGGAGTCTATGATGATGATCTCGTAAGGTTTGAGGGTTTGCCGCCGCAGCGCCTCGAACAGTGTCGGGAGGAAGGCGGCTGCTTTGTAGGTGGGAATGATCAACGATGCGGTCATACGTAGATCCAGAAACCAAGGTTGCGCAGCCAACCAGAATAGCGAACCTTATTTCGAAGCAACCAACTCCGCCGAGACAGTGGATCCAGCTCTTGCAGCCTTCCGTACTCGCTAATAAGTTTTGGGGTTGACATACCGAATTGCTCAGTAAAGGCGCGGGCCTGTCTTTGGGTCTTTTCTATGATCCCGCGCACTTTCTTTACTTTGCTAAACATTGTACCCCACCTCCATCTTTTTGCACCGATACTGTTTGAATCATGCTGGCGGTAACGTACGGTAGGCTGTGGCACCAATTCCACTCGCCCAAAAGCAGACCCAACTAAAGCCAGCCACCAGTCGTGCATAATAGCTTCTTGCGGAATCGGTAAAGCCATTCGGTACAGCGCTCGGTTAATAATGGTTGCACAGCCCGTCACCGTATTTTGAACCAAAAGGGTGTTTAGACCCTGCCCTGATGTGGGCTCAAGATACTGGTATTTCCAGAAAGAATTAGCAACTACAGATAGATCATGATTTACAACCTCAAGATCGCTGTGTATGAGAAGAGGTACACCCGAGCCCCAGTGAGCTTCAGCCTCCAGCATCCGATGAAGAAGCAACTCGATCTTATTGGGCAACCATATGTCGTCCTGGTCACAAAACATTACATAAGGCGCCGACGCATACTCCAGCAAACGAGCAAAATTGCCCTTAGCCCCCAATCCCTTATCGCTATCTTCAATTATTCTTACTCGCCCCGGAAAACTCTGTGCGTAAGCCTCAAGTATTTCTCGGGTACTATCAGTAGAGCCGTCATCCCGTACAATAAGTGACCAGTTCGAATAGGTTTGTGCCTCCAACGAGTCAAGTTGATCCTGCAGATACCGTGCTCCATTAAAAGTTGCGAGCAGTATCTCCACACGGAAGTGACTCAATCAACACCTCCTGCAAAGCGGTAGAAAAACACCCGGGCATCCTGGATCAGCAGGAGCAAAGCCCAGACCAACCTCCAGAAAAACCATGCTGGTAGTCGTGTCAGCTCAAACCCGGAGAAGGCAGTTGCCTGTTTCTTCGCTTCCACCCAAAGGGCAAGTTTCTCTATACCGGTAAATTGGTGTGAGAGCCGCTGTGCAATAGATGCAAGATCGGCATACTGGCGCACCCTTTTGGCTCCATTAGCATTGACCGTGTTTTCTTGATGCCATCTGTATGCAGCAACGGGAATGTCGATGAATCCAAGAGCGCCTCGAGTCAGTAACCGCAGATAGTAATCTCGATCTTCGATCATGACTGACTCGTTGTAGCAGCCCACTCCCAAAGTATCGTCGAATGCAGTACGCCTCAAGAGCAAACCCGGGCCAGGAACAGACCATCTCAAGATGAGCTCCAGCGCCATGAGTCTCGAAACCTTTAACGCCTCCGGCCGGGCTGACAATTTATAGATCTGAGTCAAGGCGCTGCGCCCGGTTTGTCGCCCACAAGAATCTACTACTATACTGTCGCCAAAAACCGCTAGCTTTTCGGGGTTGTTTGTTAAGTACTCAATCCGCCTGGCGATACCATTGGGTAAAAGGTAATCATCACTAGCTACTGGCGTCAGGAAATCTCCCTCAGCTTTTCGAACCAAGTAGTTTAGAGTTCGACTTAAGCCCTTGTTGTCTTGTCTTTCTAATATAAAGCGTTTGAATGCGGTCGGGTGCTGTGTGCGCCATGCTTGCACCATCTCAAAAGAGTTATCCGTGGAACCATCGTCTACAACCAGAACCTCGAGGTTGGGCCAACCTTCGCTCAATAAACTGTCCAAACACTGCCGCACATAGCGAGCGTGGTTATAAACCGGGATTAACACGCTAACCAGAGGCTCGGCCATTTCTATCGCACCTCAACACGAACCCATCGAAGCCGAACGAGCAGCCAGAAACCACACATCATTGTCCATACTAATGCAACGAGTAACCCCCAAGGCTGGGAAAAAACCCGCACCAGTATTGCCACGCCTAGACCCAGCATGAGTAGACCCCCATTCGACCATGTGGGCGCCCAGGTTTTGCTTGCTACTAGCACCAGTGCTAAAACGAGCAAATAACCGCCATACCCTAGCAGCCAGCCTATACCCAAGCCCTGTAGGCCAAACTGCTGCATACCCCACAGACAAAACCCCAACATCATCCCGCCCCCCAGCGTTTCGGTGAATAGATACGTGCGACTGGGCAATATGGCCAGTACAGCAAAACCAAGCGTCCAGCTTAAAAACCGTAATAGATCGCCCAACAGTTGCCACTGCAGTACCTTCACTGCAGGCTCAAACTCGGCAGAAAACAAAATCGTTACCATCGGGGGAGCCAGAGCCATCGAGAGCGCGATGAGGGGGCTACCTATCAGTAGGACAAACTTTTGCTGGAGGTGTATGGTCTGGCGCAAGGCCCCAGACTGATCTCTAACGGAAGATAAACGGGGATAGTAATCTTGACCCAATGCATTCAGTAGAAATCCAATGTATGCGGTAGAAAATAGTACGGCAGCTCTGTAGTAACCTACGTTTTCTTGGCCGAGTTGGTGTAGCACAAAAAAGGGCATCGCAAGCTGTACCGCACTGCCAACCAGCTGGCTCAGGGTGTAAGGAAAGCCGAATCGCAGCAACCGGGCTCGAGCGTCCCTCACTTTCGCTGGGGCAGGCTTTTCTATGGGCAGATGCAAACTTCGAACAAAATAACTCGATAAAATCAGCTGGGCCACCGGAGCACCCAGTAAAACCCAAGGCAATGCTGCTTCACGCCACAACCAGACCAATCCAACGCCCCAAACCGCCCCAAAGATGCTAGTGCCGTCACTCGAGCCAGCATTTCGACGCGATGGTAGGCATTCAACAGGCCAATCTGCAAGCCCGCAGCTAAACTGAGAAGCACAGCAAGAACAACCCAGACAAGGATCGAAGCAGGGCTGTCTGCCAGCATTAAACGAGCAATAGGCTGGCCAAAGAGCAGCGACAGCAAAACCACCGTGCCTGCAATCAGCGCATAAAGTTGCCAGGACGCCTGGCGTAGCGCAGCTATAAATGTGCTGTCATTTTGGCTTGCGGCCGTTGCTCCCAGGCGAACCAATCCAGAGGGTAAACCCATCCCAGCAACCAGCGCAGCCAGTCCAAGCAAGCCCTGCAGTAAGCTCAGCAAACCCAGCCCTTCCGGGCCAACCCATATCGCATAAGCCTTGTTCGCGATAAAGCCAGCAAACAGGCTTACGACAGAGCCGCTACCCAAGATCAAGGTAGCCCTTAAGATCGAGCCCATGCAAAAGACTGTACAGCCTCCACCACGCGGCCTGCCTGTGCCATGCTTAAGTGTGGGCCGATGGGCAATGAAAGTACTTCCCGGTGAATGGCTTCCGAGATTGGGAGGCAGCCTTCTTGCAAACCCATTTCGGCATATGCCTGCTGTCGGTGGGGCGGAATCGGGTAGTGAATCAGGGTTCCGATACCCTGGGACGCAAGATGCTTCTGCAACTGATCACGCTCAGAGCTGCGAAGCACAAACAGATGCCAGACAGGCTCGCCCCATTCGGGAACGTACGGGAGCGTCAGCCCCGTATTGGCTAGTTGCTTTAGGTACAGCCCTGCAACCAAACGACGACGCTCATTCCACTCATCCAGGTAAGCAAGCTTTACACGTAGCACGGCGGCTTGGATGGGGTCTAGGCGGCTGTTGTAACCCGCCAGCTCGTTGACATACTTCACCCTGGAGCCGTAGTTGCGCAGCATACTTACTCGCTCAGCAAGTTCGGGGTTGTTTGTGGTAACCGCTCCAGCATCCCCTATTGCTCCAAGGTTCTTGCCTGGGTAAAAGCTCCAGGCAACAGCATCGCCGTGTGCACCTATCCTCTTTCCCTTGTAGCGTGCGCCGTGTGCCTGAGCAGCGTCCTCGAGTACCCTCAAGCCATACCGACGCGCGATCTCGAGAATCGGGTCAAGGTCAGCCGGTTGACCATAAAGGTGAACGGGAATGATCACTTTGGTTCTAGGCGTGATTGCAGCCTCAATAAGTGCTGGGTTCAGGTTATAGGTTCGCTCGTCAGGTTCGACAGGAACAGGTTTGGCGCCCGAGTATGTCACGGCCAACCAGGTTGCAATGTAGGTATTGCTGGGCACAATTACCTCATCACCCGGACCAACCCCCAAAGCTTTGAGTGACAGGTGTAATGCGTCGAGGCCGTTTCCCACGCCTATGCAGAACTGGGCGCCGCAATAGTTGGCATACTCTGCTTCAAAAGCCTCGACCTCGGCACCGCCGATGTACCATCCGCTCTCGAGGGAACGCAGTACAGCAGCGTCAATCTCAGCCTTCAGCTCAAGATAAGCCGCTCTGAGGTCTAGAAAAGGGATCTCATCCATCTCGAACCCTCTTGATAAATTCGCCGTAATCACGAATATAGTCCAGTTCATCATAAAAATTAGAAGCGAGCACCAAACACACCGAAGCAGAAGAAAAATTGTCCATTTCTCGCCAAATCATCTTTGGAACATACAAACCAAAATAGGAACGGTTAAGATGAAAACGGTGTCTCACATAGCCATCATCAAGAATGACATCGAAACTTCCCGAAGCAGCAATTATAAGCTGCTCGAGCTCATAATGGGCGTGTCCACCTCTGCCCTCTCCGCCAGGTATATCATAAAGATAATAAACCCGTTTGATTTCGAAAGGCACATGTCTATTTTCTTCAACAAAGGTTAGGTTCCCTCTCGGGTCGCTAATCTTAGGCAGAGTGATTATTCGCACTTGATCCAGTGGCATATCAGTCACCTAACTTTTTTACGAATCGGGCTGGTATACCCATTACTAGGGTGTTTGGATCAACGTCCTTTGTGACCACCGAACCCGCTCCAACCAAAGCATTACGGCCTATCCTTACTCCCGGTAGCAAAGTTACTCCTGCCCCGACTGCCGCACCATCCTCAATCACCGGCCCTTGAACTCTGGATTCGTCATAATCCATACGCCCAATAGCATTGTCGTTTGTCATCCCGACAGTCAAACTAATAAATACATCGTTGCCAATTCGACAGTTTCCCGTCACATGAGTTAGATCCATTATTTTGGTGCGATCTCCGATGGTTGTGTTGTAATTTATGGTTACGTAGCGACTTATAATACATTTAGATCCAATTCGACACTTCTCTCGAATAGAAGCACCATCTCCCAACAGAGTGCTCTCGCCAATCTCAACATCATAGAAAATGACCGAGTTTGGGCCAATAGAGCTGTTTGCACCTATTACTACACGCCTTTCAAACTCTGGCTTACGAGAAAGAGCTCCAGCCCCCTTGGGTTCCTTGCCAATATATGCCCCAGGAAATATCTCAACACCGTCACCGATTACTACCCCGGATTCGATAACCACATGGGGGTGGATCACAACATCATTACCAATGGTTACATCTTGTCGTATTACAGCGAACTCAGCGATCCGATCGTTTGTCCCTATGTTGCGAGTTTGTACTACTGCATGAGGGCTAATTGATACCATTGCAAAAATTAGTTTATCTCAACCCCCTTATCTTCTAAGGTCAAAATAATCATCTACGCTTTGCGGCTCGAGCTCGAGTCAAATACTCGGATCAGCACCACTCCCGCCACAAAACCCCCAATATGCGCCCAGAAGGCAATGCCCTCCTCGCCCATAAAATCGCCCGCAAACTGAATCAGGAGCCAGTAGCCCAGGTAAATAACGGCGGGAATGGGCACGGGAATCCAGCCGATAAGCGAGAGAATCAGGGCGCGGGGGTAGAGCACAATGTAGGCCCCCAGCAGCGCCGAGATGGCCCCCGAGGCTCCGATCATGGGGATGTCGCTGGAAAAACCGCTCACCAGACCCTGAATCAGGGCAGCGGCAACCCCGCCCAGCAGGTAAAACAGCAGAAAACGCCCGTGGCCCAGGCGGTCTTCGATGTTGTCGCCGAAGACCCACAAAAACCACATATTGCCCAGAATGTGTAAAAGGCTGCCGTGCAAAAACATGCTGCTGAAGAGCGTGATCCATTCGCCGAAAGGATCGGCCACGAAGCGGGC
>FWWM01016520.1_pt1 | contig 10700 bp, 8 predicted proteins | sample 2228351 | NCBI WGS metagenome assembly FWWM01 (sample SAMEA103939774, study PRJEB20133) | metagenome
CTATAGGGCTTCGTCTTGATGGCGGGGTCGTGGGGCGCCAGTCAGTCGTCCCCCTGCAGAGGCTCGCGGTGCAGCCATCCGTCGGTGCTGCGGGAGGTATGCAGGCGCTGCACCCGATGGGTGACAGCGGAAGCCCGAACCGTTCCTTTTATGGTTGCGAGCAAGGGTTGCAATGAGTTTCCGCTCATTGCGATCTACTGACGAAGGCTTGCAAGCCCTTCTTGCGTTGTGAAGGAGAAGTCGCTAAAATCAGGGCGAGCCGTTCGCAGCACCAGGACGCCTGAAGCAGGGGAGAACTCAGGTTGGTTCAGGAGGTGTTGGCGCGTGGCAGAAGGGCAAAACAATGGGACAGCACTGACAACCCCTCTCGCTCTTGCCGAACTCCCCACCGATGTCTGGCACAAATGCGGCAATTGCGAAGCCATGATTTACCGCAAGGACTTTGAAGCCAACCTGAAAGTCTGTCCGAAGTGCGGCTACCATGAGCGAATAGGAGCGAGGGAGCGCCTGTCCATCACGGTGGACGAAGGCTCTTTTGAAGAGTGGGACGCTTCTCTCGCCCCTGTTGACCCTTTGAACTTCCCTGAGTATCAGGAGAAGGTGCAGCGAGACCAAAAGCGAACGGGATTAAAGGATGCGGCTTTGACAGGGAAAGGGAGCATAGAGGGAATGGCGGTTGCCATCGGCATCACCGATTTCGGCTTTATGGGTGGGAGCATGGGGAGCGTTGTTGGAGAGAAAGTTTCCCGCTTGATGGAGCGAGCGACAGAGGAGCGATTGCCCGTTTTCCTCATCATCGGTAGCGGCGGGGGAGCGAGGATGCAAGAGGGGATTTTGTCGCTGATGCAAATGGCAAAGACGAGCGCTGCTTGCTGGCGGCTGCACAAAGAGGGGTTGCCTTACATTGCCCTGTTGACAGACAGCATGGCAGGCGTTCATGCCTCTTTCGGCTCATTGGCGGACATCATCTTGGCAGAGCCGGGGGCCCTGGTGGGGTTTACAGGTCCAAGGGTGATAGAGTTGTCGCTGAAGATAAAGGTGCCAAAGGAGCACCGCCAAGCAGAGTTTCAGTTTGAGCATGGTCACATAGACTTGATTGTTCCGCGCAAACAGGTGCGACCCACTGTCGCTAAATTGCTGCGGTTCTGGTATGGACGATAGCCACCGCCAGGGGGCAGATTCCTGCCCCCTTGTTTGCCGCTTTGCGGAGAAGGGGCATTCTTTGGTGCGCTCGTTTGCTTGCCTTACTCCTGCGAGGCGTTGGCGCTGACCACTTTGTTGCGCATCACGCCGATGTTTTCAATGCCTGTTTCCACGATGTCGCCTACTTGCAGTAAGCGAGGTGGTTTGCGAAAAACGCCGACGCCAGCAGGTGTGCCAGTAGCGATGACGTCGCCTGGGCGCAGGGTGAACGCTTGCGAGATGAACGCGACGATGTCGGGGATTTTGAAAATCATGTTCGCCGTTGTGCTGTCTTGCCGTCGCTCCCCGTTGACATCGCACCAAATTCGCAAGTTTTGAGGGTCATCAATTTCGTCAGGGGTGACCCAACACGGTCCCATCGGGGCAAAAGTGTCAAAACTTTTGGCACGGAACCACTGGCTCTCGCTGAACTGAATGTCGCGAGCGCTGATATCGTTGATGACGGTGTAGCCCCCAATCACGCCCCACGCCTGCTCGGGCGCCAAGTTTTTCCCTCGCTTGCCGATGATAATTGCCAGTTCCGCTTCGTAGTCCAACTGCGTTACCTGTGGCGGATACACGATGTCGTCGTAGGGACCGATGGTGGCAGCGGGTGCTTTGGCGAACAGCAAGGGATTAGGTGGTGGCGCTTGCCCCCCTTCTTGCGCATGGTCAAGGTAGTTGAGCCCCAAAGCGATGATAGTGCGTGGCTCGGGGATAGGTGCGCCCCGTCGCACCCCCTCCGCTTCCACCAACCCGGCTGCCCTCAACTCCGCCACCGGTTGGCTTAGCACCTTGCGGGCAAGTTCCCAATAGTCGCCATCCAAAAAGGCAATAGGGTCGGGCGGAATGCTTCCGTTAGAAGCGATGTTCAAGTCAAGGATGTAGCGACCATCGTCCACCAACACACCCAACCGTTCCTCTCCTCGCTCACCGTAGGTGACCAACCGCATGATTTCCAACCTCCTTCCGAGTAGTTTCTCTTCAATTTTGCCAACTCCACTAAAGCAAGCGCTTATGAAGGCGTCACCAACTACGGGCTGAAGCCCGTAGCCTGAACTGGCATTTTTTGCCAAAGCGCCAAACTGAAACGGTCATGCCATTGGCTTTAGCCAGTGGCTGGTGATGCTGACGATGGGCGCTGATTTCAATCGGGGAAAAACAACTACCGTCACCTCGTAGGAGCGGCGTCAACCGCAACTTGGTTGCTTAAGGCATAATTGAGAGCCACTGCTCGGTAAATGCTCACACTCGCTGCCTATGTCAATGGCTCGCGAAGAAATGCCCGCAGGGCACCATGGTTCGTTAAGCAGCGGCTTTTTTGATGCCTGCTGCAAACCGCAAAGGAGGGTTAAGGTTCGTGAGTGCGCTTTACTTTTTGTCCGTTTGGCTGCACCTTTTCGCTGCTGCTGTCTGGGTTGGCGGGATGGTGTTTTTGTCGCTGGGCTTTTTGCCTGCTCTCCGCCATCCCGATTTGCAGCCCGTTCGTTCCACTGCGCTACGGTTGGTGGGGTTGCGCTTGCGCGTGATAGGGTGGGCATCCTTGTTGGTGCTCCTCCTCACAGGCATTTACAACCTTGGCGCCCGAGGTTACGGGTGGAGCGATTTGCTCACAGGGCAACTGTGGACGGGCACCTTTGGGCGAACGCTGTTGGAAAAAGTGACCACTTTCGTCCTCTTGGTCATCGTCAACGCTTTACACGACTTTTGGGTGGGACCGAAGGTGACAGCGTTGGCGCGCCAGAACGCTCCTGCAGAAGTAGTGGAAGGGTGGCGAAAGGCTGCTACCGCGTTGGGCATCCTCACCTTGCTCCTTTCCCTCTGGTTGATAGCGCTGGGCATCATGCTGGTGCGGGGGCGCCCCTTCTGAAGGCGATGGTGCTACAATTGAAGCGGGTGAAACTGGGTGTAACTTTTGAGCAGGGGGCTGCCCCTTGAGGTTGCGGTGCCCTTGCTGAAGGGAGGGATGCACGATGGGTGAGCAACAGCGTCGGTGGGGTGTGCCCCAGTGGTGGCAACTTTTGGGTGCCCTCGGGTTGGTTCTGGCGATTGCCCTTTGGCTGTATGCTATCCTCACTCCCGGACGCCAAGACTCTGCTGTCTCTGTTGGCAGCGCGTTGTTCTCTTCCGGAGTCGTTTTGTTGGTGGGCTCATACATTGTGGCTCTGCTGAAGCGGGAATGACTTTTCGCTGCCCTTCCGCAGCGGAAGAGCCGTGCTACATTTTTGCGTTGGTGCAAAGCGTATGCGCTACGCGCAAGTCTGCGTGGACATTAAACTGGCGGCGATTGGCAACATCCTGACCTACGCCATCCCTGAAACCTTGGACGGCAAGGTAGCAGTTGGTTCGTGTGTTGCCGTTCCGCTGCGGGAGCGGAAAGTGATTGGCTATGTTGTGTCAGTGACGGACACGCCACCTTCGTTGCCGGAAGGGGTAACGCTTAAGCCCATCTTGGAAGTTTTGTCGCCCGAACCGCTCTTTGACGAAACTTTATGGCGCTTAGCCCAGCAAATCGCCCGCTACCACCACTGCTCCCTTGACGAAGCCCTTCAACTCATCGTCCCATCAGGATGGCAGCGAGCAGTGGAGCGTTTGTTCCGACTGGTGAACCCTGACGAAAATGCTGTCAAGGGTTCGCCAGTGCAAAAGCGCATCTTGGAAGCCCTCAAAGCATTGGGCGGAGAAGCCACCTACGATGAACTCTCGGAAGCCTTAGGTGAACCGTCCCCACGCCAGTTACCGTCAGCCTTGTCCGCACTCAAGCGTAAAGGCATTGTTAGCGAAGTGAGCGATGTTCGCGCCAAACCTGTTCAGCCGCGCCCCCAAAAAGCCGTTCGCCTCTCCAAAAAGGGCGTGCAGGTGCTCCAAGAGTTGGAAACCGATCCGACCGCCCGACAGCGCTACCGCTTGACAGACAAACAAATAGCGGTGCTGTATCGCCTTGAGGAAGGCGTTGCTGAGTTGCTCCCCGATTTGGCGGAAGAAGGCTTTGACCGCAGCACTATCCAAACCCTCGTTCAGCGCGGGTTATTGGACGAACTGAAGTTCGTTCCCGACCGCAGTTGGGAAGGGGAAGCCCTCGCTTTCTCTGCTCCTGTGGTGGAACTAACGGATGAGCAACGCGCCGCCGTTGATGCCATTACTCAAGCGCTGACACAAATTGCTTCTCCTTCCAGTCTCCAGTCCCCAGTCCCCAGTCCCTCTCCCCACGTCTTCCTCCTGCACGGTGTGACAGCATCGGGCAAAACGGAAGTTTACTTGCGGACGGTAGAGCAAGCATTGCAACGCGGGTTGGGGGCAATCGTGTTGGTTCCCGAAATTGCCCTGACAGCGCAAATTGTGAGTGTTTTCCGTCATCGCTTCGGCGAAAAAGTCGCCATCTGGCACAGCGCTTTGCTGCCCAGCACCCGCTTTGAGCAATGGCGGAAGGTCAAGCGGGGTGAGTGCCCCATCGTCGTCGGTCCTCGTTCCGCTCTCTTTGCGCCCGTGCCCAACTTGGGGCTTATCATCGTGGATGAAGAGCACGACCACTCCTACAAACAAGAGCAAGGTGTCCGCTACCATGCTCGCGAGGTAGCGCTGATGCGGGCGCGCCTGTGTAGGGCAGTTGTTGTCTTCGGTAGCGCAACCCCATCCCTTGACAGTTACTACCGTGCGTTGAAAGGGCAATGGACGCTGCTGCGATTGACCCAGCGGGTGGAAGGGAAACCGTTGCCCAAGGTGCACCTCGTTGACCAAAGGGCAAATGTGCATCGCCGTTCCGAACTCCTCAGCGACCCACTGATTGATGCGATGGCGACTGCTTTCGCCAACGGAGAGCAAGTCATCCTGTTCCTGAACCGACGGGGCTACGCGCGGGTTGCTTTCTGTCAACAGTGTCAATTCACGGCTCAGTGCCCCAACTGCGCTGTCAGCCTTGTTTATCATGCGGGTTCCGATGACTTGCGCTGCCACCACTGCGGGCACCGTCAACCTTATCAGCCGAAATGCCCTAAGTGTGGCAGCACCGTGCTGGTTCTCAGGGGCGCTGGCACGGAGCGAGTGGAGGCAGAAGTGAAGCGCCTGTTCCCTCAAGTGCAAGTTTTGCGCCTTGATAGGGATGCGGTCGTCAGTCGGGGCGAACACGCCCGCATCCTCAACGCCTTCCGCAACGGCGAGGCACAAGTTTTGGTCGGCACGCAGATGGTGACGAAAGGGTTGGACTTTCCCCGCGTGACCGTCGTGGGCGTGCTCAACGCAGACCAAACTTTGCTCTTCCCTCATTATCGCGCATCGGAAGAGTGCTTCCAGTTGCTCACCCAAGTGGCGGGGAGAGCAGGGCGGGGCGAGAGACCGGGCGTCGTGTTCATCCAAACGCGCTTCCCTGAGCATTACGCTGTGCAGTTAGCCATTGCCCAAGACTACCATCGTTTCTTCGTCACAGAGTTACAAAATCGCCGCCACCCACCCTATCCGCCCTATGCGCACCTGATAGAAGTGCTCACCAGCGACCCGGACCCGAATGTAGTTAAGGCGCGCATCAAAGCGGCAGCAGTTGCTTTCCGGCGCGCCATCGCTTCGCTCAACGCGGTCAGCGTGGAAGTGCTGGGACCGAGCGAATGCATGGTTTCTCGGTTGCAAGGGCGTTGGCGCTATCACCTCTTGCTACGCAGCCGAGAACGAAAACCTTTACACGAAGTCGTGGACAAAGCCCTTTCCTTCTTGGATGCCGAAACGCAGGCTGCCTTGACCATTGATGTGGACCCGCTGCAAATGATGTGAACCGATTGCCTCGCGAAAACACTCTACGGCGGCAAAGGTGCCACCCGAACGACGGTGTGTTCAAAAGCACCCTCTTTCGTTTGCGGTTCTGCTGAAGGCTTTTTAGTTCGCCACCGCGATTTCTCTGTCAAGAACCACGCTTCCTTGTTCGTCCCTCGTGTGTCGTCGCGGACGAGGATGGAGTAAAGGGAGCCTTCCTCCAATGTGCCCACGACTTCCAACTTCCAACGGTTAGTGTCACTCCGGTGCAACTCTGTTCTGACAGGGTGGATGTCACTGAACTCATCAATGCGCCGAAGGGCAACGGTAAATCTCTCAGGTGGTTCATAGCCAGGGAGCCAGAAAATTTCGGGGTCAGTATCCGTTTCCACCTCACGGCTGTGATCAGCAGGGATGAACTGCAACCCTTCTAACGAACCTTGTCCTCCTGCGACGACGGTGTGACGGGTGCGCCCGCCGCAGCCGCAAAGAAACAGAAAGGGAACAAGCAGCAACCACCATCGCTTCACGATGGCTCCCCTCCTTTCTGCTGTGAGCATTTGCCTTTTGAATTTTTGCAGGTTCGTCAGGAAAAAGCATGACTGTAGGTTACGACCGTTTGTCAACGCGTAGCCAATGAAATGATGTCGCAAACAATCGTTCGTAGCAGTTATCAGCGACCGTTGCGGAGGCAGCGGAGAGCACAACGCGTTATCATGAGGAGTGAACCATTTTCTGAAGGAGCGTAGGGAAAGCGCATGAGCGTGGGCAAAATGAAGGCTTTGGCGTCTCTTTCGGACCAAAACTGCTGGGTGCACCCGCTGTTTGAACCCCTTCCCATTGACCGCAACGGTCCCTTCGTGGCGCTGTCCGACGGCAGTTTGGCGACGGTGGACGACAAAGGCTTTCGCATCAGCACGGACGATGGACAAACTTGGTCGGAGCCAACTTTTGTTTGCGATGGTATCAACCCTCGCGAGCCGGCTTCCTACTACCTGCTTCGCACGCAGAAAGGCACCTTAGTGCTGGTCTACCCTTGACGCAATTTATACCTGCCGCTATAGTAAGAAGCGCAGAAGGGCACCTTAGTGCTGGTCTACCTTTTCTCAGTGAAGCGACAAAAGCAAAAGGCTTAGAAGGCAGGTGAGCCTTTGTGCGGATTTTGCACTTTTCGGATGCCCACTTGGGGGCGGAAATTCACGGCAAGACCGATCCTGAAACCCGCGTCCACACGCAACTGCAAGACTTCCTCACCTGTTTGGACTTTTTGGTGCAAACAGCCATTGACGAGCAGGTGGACTTGGTTCTTTTCACCGGCGACGCTTACCACCACCAACGCCCTGCCCCGCTCCCGCAGCGAGAGTTTATCAAGCGCCTGATCACCCTTTCGGAGCACGGCATTAGCGTTCTGCTGTTGGCGGGCAACCACGATTTGCCCCCCGTTGCGGGGGAAGCGTCCGCGTTGGACATCGTGAATGTGGTGAAAATCCCCGGCGTGCAGTTCGTGCGCCAGCCGAAAACGGTAACCGTCATGACCCGCAAGGGCGAGGTGCAATTAGTTTGCATCCCTTACTTGCCCCGTCATGCCCTTGTGGATTTTGAGGAGGAGCGAGGGCTGGACGAAGAAGGTGTTCACCGCCTCATGGTGCGACGAACGGAAGAATGGCTTAGGAGACTGATGCGCCAAGTGGTTCCCAACGGTTCGCCCGTGCTGTTAGCAGCCCACTTGTGGGTAGAGGGAGCGGAGTTTGCGGGTTCCGAACGAGTGCTTGCCTCCGAACCTATTGTCCCCCCCAGCGTTTTGCGCAATCCCCTGTTCGCTTATGTCGCTTTGGGACACATCCACCGACACCAGTTCATCGGCAACCTAACTCCGCCCATTGCCTACGCAGGCAGTTTGGGACGCTTGGACTTCGGCGAGGAAAACCAGCCCAAAGGTTTTCTGCTTGTAGACTTAAAGCCCCGTTCCAAAGGCGGCTGGGAAGTTCAGGATTTGCGGTTCGTCCACACCCCGACCCGTCGCTTTGTGACCGTTTGGTTAGACCTTCGCTCCGAAGAGGAGCCGATGCGGGCTGCCGAAACTGCCTTGAGCCAAAACAGCGAATTGGACGGGGCTGTCGTGCGGGTCGTGATAACGGTGAAAGAGCACCAGCGCGACCTTGTCAACTTGGGGCGCTTGCACGAACTGTTGGAAAAGCGAGTGAACTATTTGGCTGCCATCCGAGTCAACATTGAGGGAGCGCACCCAACAGCGGAAGTGCGCAACGAGCCAGAAGCAGTGGAGCGTCTCTTGCAACAAGACCCAGTGACGCTGCTGAAGGAATGGTTGCAAGAGCAGCCCAATTATCGGGACAGGACAGAACGGCTCTTGCGCTTGGCGCAGAAACTTTTGGAGACAACAGATGGCTCGCGAAGGTAGCAAAGGGGTGATGGCTATGGTGCCTGTGCGACTGGAAATCTCCAACTTCCTCAGTTACGGCGAGCAGCAGGAAATTGACTTTCGCGGCATAGAGGTGGCAGCGATTGTCGGTCCCAACGGGGCAGGCAAGTCGTCGCTCTTGGACGCCATCACTTGGGCGCTTTTCGGAAAAGCCCGCTACAACCAGAACCAACAACTGATGCGTAAAGGCGCAACGCAAATGACTGTCACTTTGGAGTTTGAAAGCGACGGGCAATTGTATCGGGTTCGCCGTAGGTATCACAACGAGAGAGGACCAACAGCCTCTTTGGAACAGTGGACGGGACAAAAGTGGCGCCCCATCCTTTCTGACAGCGCTCGTAGGGTCACTGACGAGATTGAAAAGTTGCTCAAGATGGACTACGACACCTTTGTCAACACCGTCTTTTTGCCCCAAGGGCGCTCTGGCGAGTTCATGAACCTTGACCCTGCGGAACGGCACGATTTGTTAGCCGGGGTGTTGGGCTTGGACGCCCTTGAGAAATTGGCGGAACGGGCAAAGGAAGAAAAGAAAGTGCTGCAAAGGCAAATTGAGGAAAGGGCGAAGCAAATTGAGGGCATTGAATCAGCCTTGAAAGAGCGCCCTTCAGTAGAGCAAGCCTACCAGAAAGCGCAGCGAGAGCACGAGGAAGCCCAACAGCGCCTGCAAGATTTGGAAAACGAAATTCGCCAACTGCAGCACCGACGGGAAACTTTGCTGCAACAGAAAGCCCGCTTGGAGCAACTGTTGTCGGAAGAGCAAACTCTGCAGCGACAAATCGCCGACGCGCAGCAAAACATCAGCGGTTACCAGCAGCAGTTGCAGCAGTGGCAAGAGGTGCTGGCGAAGGAGAAAACGGTTGAGGAAGGTTACCGCCGCTACTTGGAAGTCCAAAAGGCAGAAGCCCTCCTCAGCGAGAAAGCCGAGCAGTTGCAGCAACTGGAGCAGCAAAAGCACGCGCTGGAGCAAGCCATCCAAAACGCAAAAGCGGCGTTGGAAACGCAACTGCGGGTGAAGGAAGCGGAGCACAACAATTTCCGACAGCGCTTCGCTCAACTTCAGGAAAAGTTGCGACAGCGCGACGAAGTGGAGCGTCGACTGGAGGAACTGCAGAGAGCGCGCCAAACCTTGAGAGAGTTGGAGCAAAAGCAGCGGCAATGGCAAGCGCTCCAAAACCAACGCCTTGAACTGGAGCAGCGCATCGCACAGGAGCAAACCCAGTGGGCGCAAAGGAAGGGGCAACTGCAACAAGCCCGCAAACAGTGGGAAAGCGTCCTTGAGCGCCGTCCGCAGGTGGAAGAGCAAATCCAGCAACTGGAGACCTTCCGACAAAAACTCACCGACCGCCTGCAAAAGTTGGAGGCGTTGCGCCAGCAGAGGGAAAGGCTGACGCAGCAACTGGCAACCCTGCAAACGCAACAGGAGCAGGAAGAAAGGACATTGCAAGAAGTGCGGGAAAAGTTGCAACTGCTGGAAGAGCACGAGGGCGAACCCAAGTGCCCGCTGTGCGAGACCGCTCTCTCACCCCAGAAGTTAGCCGCTCTCAAGCGCAGGTTCGCAAAGGAGATACAGGAGCGCGAAACAGCGTTGCAGAAAATCCGTGAGGCGATAGCAACCGCTCAGCGACACTTAAATGCTGTCAACGAGCAATTGCAAGAAGTGCCCAAACTGCAACAGCAACTGGCAGAGGTGGAGCAGCGCTTGGGGGCTGCCCGCAAGCAGTTGAGCGACATCCTTGAAGCCGAAACGCAGTTGAAGCGGTTGGAGGAAGAGCACCAAACCCTGCTGAAAGAGCGCGCCGAAGTGGAGAAGGGGTGGGAGCAAAAGCGGAAAGAGTTGGTAGCCCAAGAAAGTGCCATCGGCTACGACCCCGATGTCCACCAAAAGTGGCGGCAACAGGTGGAACGCTTGGCAACAGCGGAGGCGGAAAAGGAACAGTTGGAGCAAGCAGCGCAAGAAGCACAGCAATTGCAAGAACGCATCAAGGAACTGGAAGCCACTTGCGCTCAGTTGCAAGAGAAACTCGCTGCAGGTGATTACGCTGTTGAGGAACGCTCCCGACTGCATGAGGTGCAAGCCCAAATCCAGCGTTTGAACTACGACCCGCAGAAGCATCGGGAGGTGCGGGCGTATTTGCAAAAGAACCAGCACATTTTGCAGTGGTGGCAAAAGTTGCAAACGGCTAAGGAGCAGGTGCCGCAACTGCAAAACTGGATTGCCCAAGAGCAAAAGCGCATTGCCGATAACCAGCAACGGCTTCAAGAGATTACCGAGCAGAAGCGGCGTGTGCAGGAGCAACTGCGCCAACTCCCTGGAGTGGAGGAGAAACTTCAAGATTTG
>FWWM01016990.1_pt1 | contig 10699 bp, 12 predicted proteins | sample 2228351 | NCBI WGS metagenome assembly FWWM01 (sample SAMEA103939774, study PRJEB20133) | metagenome
AAAGTCTGCTGAAGCAGACTCGTTTGCGGTTCAGCCTGCTTTGAGCAGGCTTTGTAGCCGTCTTAGACGCCGAATTCGATTCGGCGGGAGGAGGGCTCCACTTTGTTGTCGGGGAAGGGATTCCCCTCCTACCGGACACCTCGCCATCCGCTGCGGGCGGAAAATTACGTGGGACCCGGTGAGGGAACAAATCATCGGCGACGCTGAAGCCGCGCAGAGGCTGCACTACGTTTATCGTGAGCCGTGGCGGTTGCCGTTGTAGAAGCGCTGCTGTGCTCGCAATGACAACCTCGCTTGATTGTCAACATGGGAACAACGATGTCCCGACGCCAGATGCTCGTGGGGACGGGCGCAATTTTTTTGACGGGAGGATTGATTCAGATGGCATCCGTAGAAGGACGTCCCAATGCAGAGCCATTTCGCTACTGCCTCAACACCAGCACCATTCGTGGGCAGAAGTTGCCGCTCGCGCAGGAAATTGAAATCGCGGCGCAGGCGGGTTACGATGGGATTGAGCCGTGGATTTCGGAGATTGACAATCACGTTAAAACGGGCGGGTCGCTCAAGGACTTGGCGAATCGCATCAAGGACTTGGGCTTGACGGTGGAAAGCGCGATTGGTTTTCCGGAGTGGATTGTGGATGACGACGCCCGCCGCGCTAAAGGTTTTGAGGTCGCCAAGCGCGACATGGATTGGGTCGCCCAAATCGGCGGGACGCGCATCGCGGCTCCGGCGGCGGGCGCAACCGACGTCCCCAACTTCGACCTGCACAAAGCCGCCGAGCGGTATCGGGAGCTGTGCGAACTCGGCGAAAAGATGGGCGTGACACCGATGGTTGAGGTGTGGGGCTTTTCCAAAACGTTAAAGCACTTAGGCGAAGCCACGTTCGTCGCCATCGAAAGCGGACACCCCAACGCTTGCGTGCTGGCGGACGTTTACCACCTCTACAAAGGGGGTTCTCCGCACATCGGGTTGAAACTCCTCAACGGCGCGATGATGCACAACTTCCACGTCAACGACTACCCCAACGTTCCCCGCGAGCAAATCACCGACGCGCATCGCGTCTACCCCGGCGACGGTATCGCACCGCTGACCGACATCTTGCGTATCCTGCACCAAATCGGCTTCCGCGGCTGCCTGTCGCTGGAACTATTCAATCAGGACTACTACAAACAGGACGCGCTGACGGTGGCAAAGACGGGGCTGGAAAAACTGAAAGCGGTGGTGCAGAAGGCGCTGGGATGACGCAAAACGTTCGAACGTTCAAACGTTGCAACGTTGGACTACTGTCCCGTCAAGGGAGGATTGACCGGTGGGAGAGTGAGGCTCCTGCCGAACTCCCTCGGCGCGGCGGGAGCCTTGCCCTCCCTTTTTCAACCCGTCAATCCTCCCTTGACGGAACACGAGTTCAAGTTCGATTTTCATACTGTCCTATTTGGGCTCGACAGGATATTCTCCCTGCTCCCAGGCGTCGAAGCCGCCCAGCAGAAGGTGAACGTCCGTGAAGCCGTGACTCATAAGTATCTGCGCCGCACGGGTGCTGGATGCCTCACTGGGTCAGGTGCAGTAGGTGATAATCGTGCGTCCGCGAGAAACCCCCGTCAGACGTTGGTCCATCTCGTCCACCGATACATGGATCGCACCTGGTATCTTGAACTGAGACTTATCCCAAGCCTCCGGAGAGCGTACATCGTGGGGCGCGGCGTGGGTTTCACTTCGCCGCCCATCACTAACTCCCGCACCTCGCGCAGCATCAGACCCGCCAATCCCAGCCGTTCCACCGTCCGCCCTTCTGCCCAGTAGTTCTGTTCGTTGGCTGTGACGGCGAGTTCGATGATGCTGCGAATGGCGGGCGTCGGCACTTCAAACATCGCACCCGACGAGGCATCGGCACGTCTTCGTTCAAGTAACGATGGTTGATGGTGGGCGGCGCTTGAATGTTGCGATAGCCGGGGTTAGCGCGCATGGCTTCGTAGAGATTGCGCCCGGCGGCATCATAGGCGATGTAGAGCCCCTCGCGCGCGCTGAGAGCGCGGAAGCCCATCGCCTCCGCAACGGCGATGCGTTCGCGGTCTATGGATTCCAGCATCCGCGCCACAGAGGGCGTGACGCCTTCGATGTAGAACTCAAAGTCGCCGTGCGTATCTTCGATGCGCGCGGCGTTCAGAACCGTGGGAATGGGCGCGAACCCCTTGGGAACGTTGATCTCATCATCCCCCACCACAATGCCGCCTCGCGCCTTGTCGGAACATAGATGATTCCTTTCAGGCTCAAACGACGACCCGCGCATTGGTTGCCGTCGGCTCATCGGGCACGTGATATTCCAGCGCGCGCGTGACCAGCGCCAGAATTGCCACAGGTTCACAAGGAGAGTGCATACGGCGATGGAAAGGCAGCGGCGTATTGTTCGCCTTGTCGCCATTGCCCAAGCCCATCCACGCACAGCCCTGCAACTGGTCGTGAGACTCCAACATCGTCGCAAGCCTCCGCAAGACATTCGAGGCAACGGGGGTATCCACAATCAGCACCTTCGGACGACGGTCAAGTCGTTTCAGCAAAGACTGGAAGTGAACGTGGGTGCTGCACCGCACCTCGAAACCGTATCCGTCCAGCGCCTCACGCAGTTGTCGACGGAGTTGCCCATTGTCACTGAGAATCAGCACCAGCGGTGGCGCCGCCCCATAAAGGGGCGGATAAGGCTCGTGCGGTTGGGATGTAAACTCATGGTCTCACACCTCCCGGATGTCTAAAACCTCTTTACTTTGAAGGCAACGTCTTCCATCGCGCTGACCACATTGCCGTCGCAGCATCGCTCCCGCGAGGATGTGGCGCAGGGGAGTCGGGGATGGAATCAGACACGGCTTTTTGTTCCCACCGACTTGGCGGACAAACGACGAGCAATATCTCCCGGTCGGAGTCGCTGACCTTCACGTATGCGCAAACCAAGCCCGGCGTCCACCGGCTCTGGAGCGGTTCTGGATTCGGCGGGAAGCCCTCCGAGATAAGGGGCAGTGTCCCTGCACGCTCACTCGAAACAGGTGGGGACGCGATGACCGGTGGTTTCGTCCTCAGCGCAGGTGTCAGCACCAGCACGACGACAGGAGAAGTCGTTTGCTCGACCTCCGTGGTCTGGCGAGTTGACTGCCGCCAGACAGAATAGCCCATCAATAGGGTTGCAATCGCCGCCAACAGAGGGACAATCGCCATGCCCCAGAAGGCGGTCACACCCGGAGTTCTTTTCACCTCGCGAGTTTTCTCAACCTCTGTTTTCATCCTTGTCACCTCCGTTTTCTGAGCCAGCACGCGCTTTCACGCAAGTCGTGTCATCACCTTTATCTCCCATGGCTTGACGAGGAGCACAGGGCACGTTGCACGCCGCAACACTTTTTCTGATATGCTCCCCAGCAGCCAACGGCTCCCCCCTGTGCGCCCTTTGTTGCCTATCACAATCAAGTCCACTGACATCCCCTCGGCGACGCGAAGGATTTCCTCAGCGGGTTGACCCACCTCGACGAGGGTGCGTACGTCGTCAGCCACGGAGCGCAGGCGATGAGCGACATTGCGCAGCATCTCTTCCGCACGGCGTATTCCTCCCGGTTCTTACTCAGGTCGTCTCGGTCAGGCAACGCGAGGAGCGGACCGGCGTTGAGTTCTGACCATCTGTGCTCGCGTCGCTTGGTTTGCACAACTGTGAGGAGGATGATTTCTGTGACGCGCGGCAGCGGCATGCGCAACAACATCTCGATAGCCGCTTCCGATGCTATGTTGCCGTCAGTAGCGATGAGAATTCTCATCATCATCTCCACCCATAGTGGTAAGTGCGGTTGGAGACTCGCGACCAAAGCCCTCCTTGCGCCGCGGCAGCCTCCAACCGCACTCGATTGGCTCTCTATCTTGTAACGGAAGCAGGTAAGTTCCGCCTCCATGAACTTCTGTCGACGGAGCGAAACAGTCTTTGCGCTTCTGACCCTGAGAGGTGTTTAGTCAGGAATTATCTCGCTCCGCCGACTGGGACAGGTAATCTTTATTTCAAATTGTACCCCCTGAAATGTTGATGTGGCGTTGGCTTCAAATTGTGATTCTATTAAAGAAGTGGAGAAGAGAACGATGATAGAAAGACCGCTGGCACACGATTTGCGCACAGAGGAATAAGAGGAATAAAGCCAAGAAGCTAATCTTAATGTAAAATGCTAAGAGGAGGAGAATGTCATGGCAAGAACCACAACCACCATAGAGGAACTCGCCAATCGAGAATACCAATGGGGCTTCGTATCGGACATCGAATCCGACACCGCGCCGCCTGGTTTGAACGAGGACATCGTTCGCTTCATCTCCGCCAAGAAGAACGAACCGGACTGGTTGCTCGAATGGCGGTTGAAGGCGTATAGATACTGGGCAAGTCTGGACCAGCCGGAAGCGGAGCCGAAGTGGGCAAACATTCGTTATGGACCGATTGACTATCAGAGCATCATCTACTATGCCGCGCCCAAGCAGAAGAAGACCCCCAAAAGCCTTGATGAGGTAGACCCCGAACTGCGGCGCGTGTTCGATAAGTTGGGCATCTCCCTGCAGGAACAGGAGCGCCTCGCGGGCGTGGCAGTGGACGCGGTGCTGGACAGCGTCTCCGTCGCCACCACCTTCAAAGAGAAGTTAGCCGCGCTGGGCATCATCTTCTGCTCCTTCACTGAGGCGGTGCAGAACCATCCCGACCTTGTGCGGAAGTGGCTCGGCTCCGTCGTGCCCTACAATGACAACTTTTTCGCGGCGCTGAACTCGGCGGTGTTTAGCGATGGTTCGTTCTGCTACATCCCGAAAGGCGTGCGCTGTCCGATGGAACTGTCCACCTACTTCCGCATCAACGCCCGCGATACCGGGCAGTTTGAGCGCACGCTCATCGTGGCGGAAGAGGGCGCCTACGTCTCCTATCTCGAGGGGTGTACGGCGCCCATGCGCGACGAGAACCAGTTGCACGCCGCCGTCGTGGAACTCATCGCTCTCGACAACGCGGAGATTAAATACTCCACGATTCAGAACTGGTATCCGGGCGACAAGGAGGGCAAGGGCGGCATTTACAACTTCGTCACCAAGCGCGGCAAGTGCGCCGGGGTCAACTCGAAGATTTCATGGACGCAGGTGGAGACGGGTTCGGCGATTACGTGGAAATATCCCAGTTGCATCCTACAAGGGGATAACTCGGTGGGCGAGTTCTACTCCGTCGCCGTCACGACCAACTACCAACAGGCAGACACGGGGACGAAGATGATTCACATCGGGAAGAACACCCGCAGCACCATCGTGTCCAAAGGCATCTCGGGCGGTCACGGGCAGAATACTTACCGGGGGCTGGTGAAGATCAATCGGCGGGCGGAGAACGCGCGCAACTTCTCGCAGTGTGACTCCCTGCTGCTCGGCGACAAATGTGGGGCGCACACCTTCCCGTATATCGAGGTGCAGAACCCGACGGCGCGGGTGGAGCATGAGGCGTCCACCTCTAAGATTGGTGAAGATCAGATCTTCTACTGCAACCAGCGCGGCATCTCGACGGAGGACGCCGTCAACATGATTGTCAACGGCTTCTGTAAGCAGGTGTTCAAGGAGTTGCCGATGGAGTTCGCGGTGGAGGCGCAGAAGTTGCTGGGCATCACGCTGGAAGGCAGCGTCGGATGATGGAGGGGGTCATAGAGGGGTGGAGTGATGGAGTGGTGTTTTTCTAATACCCCACCACTCCATCACTCCAAAGATGTTTCTATGCTTGAAATTCGGAACTTACACGCAAAGGTTGAGGACAAAGAAATTCTGCGGGGCGTGAACTTGACGGTCAACGTGGGCGAGGTTCACGCCATCATGGGACCGAACGGGTCGGGCAAGAGCACGCTGGCGAATGTGCTGGCGGGGCGGGACACCTTTGAGGTCACGGAGGGCGAAGTGCTCTACGAGGGTAAGAATCTGCTGGCGATGGACCCCGAAGAGCGCGCCTGCGAGGGGGTGTTCATGGCGTTTCAGTATCCGGTGGAAATTCCCGGCGTGAGCAACACCTACTTCTTACGGGCGGCGGTCAACGCCATCCGCAAGCATCGGGGCGAGGAAGAACTTGACCCGATGGACTTCCTGACGATGGTGCGGCAGAAGGCGAAGTTGCTCAAGTTGGACCAGACCCTGTTGAACCGCGCGGTCAACGAGGGGTTCTCCGGCGGCGAGAAAAAGCGCAACGAGATTTTCCAGATGGCGGTGCTGGAGCCGAAGTTGTGCATCATGGACGAAACTGACTCTGGGTTGGATATTGACGCCCTACGCATTGTGTCCGAAGGCGTCAACGCGCTCCGCTCGCCCCAGCGCGCTATCGTGGTCATCACCCACTATCAGCGGTTGCTGAACTATATCGTGCCCGATTTCGTTCATGTATTGGTGGACGGGCGCATAGTGCGGTCGGGCACCAAGGAGTTGGCTCTGGCCCTTGAGGAGAAGGGTTACGACTGGCTGGAAAAGGAACTGGCAGCGCACCCCGCTGGTGTGAGGTGAGACGTCTGATGATGACAATGATGAAGCAAGAGACACAAACTTACCTCGCCCATTTCGAGGAGTTGGAAAAGAGAGGGGGGGGAAACGGCTCTCTGCCTTTGTCCTCCCTTCGTCGCGAGGCGATAGGGCGATTCGTTGCACTGGGCTTCCCGACCCTCAAGCACGAGGAGTGGAAGTATACCAACATCGCGCCCATTGCGCGCGTCCCGTTTCAACCGGCGGGGCGCGATGAGAGAGCCGTGACGGAGCACGATTTGAAGCCGTTTGGCGACGTGGCGCGATGCCGTCTCGTTTTTGTGAACGGGCACTTTGCGCCGCATCTCTCCTCCGATGTCTCGCAACTGCCGCTGGGTGTGAAGGCGGGTAGCCTCGCGGACGTCTTGCGGTCAGACAACGCCGTGGTGGAAGCGCATCTGGCGCAATACGCCGACTATAGCAACCACACCTTCGTCGCTCTGAACACGGCGTTGATGGAGGACGGGGCGTTCGTTCACGTCTCGCGCAATCAGGTCGTCGAGGAGCCGATTCACTTGCTGTTCATCACGACGGCGGACGGCAAGCCGTCCGTGTCGCACCCACGCAATCTTGTCGTGCTGGACGAGAACAGTCAGGCGACGGTTGTGGAGACTTACATCGGCAGCGTTCGGGCAGCCACAGAGGGCTGCTCCTACTTTATGAACGCGGTGACGGAACTGGTGGCGGCAGGGAACGCCAGGCTCGACCACATCAAAATACAGGGGGAGAACGAGGCGGCATTCCATATTGCGACCGTGCAGGCGCAACTGAGCCGCAGCAGCACCATGACGTCGTTCTCCATCTCGGTAGGTGGCGCGCTGGTGCGCAACGACATCAACGCGGTGCTGGGCGGAGAGGGCAGTGAGGTGACGCTCAACGGTCTCTATGTGGTCAAGGGGACGCAGCACGTGGACCACCACACGCTGATTGTCCACGCGCAGCCGCATTGTCCCAGCCACGAGTTGTATAAAGGTATCCTTGATGATAAAGCGACGGCGGTGTTCAACGGCAAAATTTACGTGCGCCCCGGCGCGCAGAAGACCGACGCCAAGCAGACGAACCAAAACCTGCTGCTGTCGCAGGAGGCCACCATCAACACCAAGCCGCAGTTGGAAATCTACGCGGACGATGTGCGCTGCACGCACGGCGCGACGGTGGGTCCCCTGGACGCCGACGCGCTTTTCTACCTGCGCTCGCGTGGCATCAGCGCGGACGAGGCGCGCGCGCTGCTGACTTACGCCTTTGCCAGCGACATTTTCAGCCGCATCAAGGCAGAGCCGCTGCGGACGCGACTGGAAGAACTGCTGTTCATGCGATTGCCACACCCCACGATGTCAATGAGTTAATGAGTCAATGGAAGGCTAAACGCTCTCATTGACCCGTTGACCCCATTGACTTCTTTGATATGAGCCCTGCAACCAATAATACGATGACGATAGAGGAACGTGAAGCCACACCGCGCAATGCCTTCGACGTTGGGAAGGTGCGCGAGGACTTTCCCGTCCTGACGCAGAAGGTGCGGGGAAAACCGCTGGTCTATCTGGACAACGCAGCGACCACGCAGAAGCCGAGAACGGTGATTGACACCCTGTATCGTTACTATACGGAGGAAAACGCCAACATCCATCGCGGCGTTCACTATTTGAGCGAGAAGGCGACGCAAGCCTACGAGAACGCGCGCCTCAAGGTGCAGCGGTTCCTCAACGTCGCCCACTGGAAAGAAATTGTCTTCACGCGGAGCGCGACGGAGAGCATCAACCTCGTCGCGCAGACCTATGGCAGAACGCACGTCAAGGAGGGGGACGAAATCCTGATTTCCGCGATGGAGCATCATTCCAACATCGTGCCGTGGCAGATGCTGTGCGAAGAAAAAGGCGCGAAATTGCGCGTCATGCCCATCAACGACGACGGTGAGTTGCTGTTAGACGAATACGAAAAGTTGCTGACGCCCCGCACGAAGTTGGTATCGGTGGTGCACGTCTCCAACTCGTTGGGCACGATCAATCCCGTTCGGCAAATCGTCGAGATGGCGCATGAGCGCGGGATTCCCGTGCTGGTGGATGGAGCGCAGGCCGTGTCGCATCTGCCGGTTTACGTGCGAACGCTGGACTGCGACTTCTACGTTTTCTCCGGTCACAAAATTTTCGGACCGACGGGGATCGGCGTGCTCTATGGCAAAGCGAAGTGGCTGGAATCCCTGCCTCCCTATCAAGGCGGCGGCGACATGATTCTGTCAGTTTCGTTCGAGAAGACGACTTACAACAAAGTGCCTTACAAGTTCGAGGCGGGCACGCCGCACATCGCAGGCGCGATTGGACTGGGAGCGGCGTTGGATTACGTGCAAGAGGTCGGCTTAGAGTCCGTGGCAGCCTACGAGCGCGCGCTGTTAGAGTATGCGACGGAGGCGGTGCCCGCAGTGCCTGGATTGCGCATCATCGGCACGGCGCGGGAGAAGGCGAGCATCTTGTCCTTTGTCATGGAGGGGATTCATCCGCACGATGTCGGCACCGTTCTCGACCGCGAGGGCATTGCCGTCCGCGCCGGGCACCACTGCACGATGCCGCTCATGAAACGGTTCGGCGTCGCGGCGACCACGCGCGCGTCCTTCGCGCTTTACAATACCTTTGAAGAAGTGGACGCTCTGGTGCGAGGGCTGCGCAAAGTCGTGGAGGTGTTCGGTTGATGGACGACCTGCGCGACCTCTATCAGGAAGTCCTCCTCGACCACTACAAAAATCCGCGCAACTTCCGCGTGATGGTGGAAGCCAATCGGCACGCGGAAGGGCAAAATCCCCTGTGCGGCGACGAGGTGACGGTCTATCTTTTGATAGAGGACGACATCGTGAAAGACGTGAGTTTTCAGGGCGTGGGCTGCTCCATCTCGATGGCGTCCGCTTCGATGATGACCACAAGCCTGAAAGGAAAAACCAAAGAAGAATCCGAAACCTTGTTCCAGCAGTTCCATAAGATGCTGACGGAAGAACACGGCGCTGACCCGGAGGCACTGGGTAAACTGGCTGTGTTCTCTGGGGTGCGCGAGTTTCCCATCCGCGTCAAGTGCGCCACTTTGCCGTGGCACACTTTTCACGCCGCGCTGAAGGGAAGCAAAGAGATTGTGTCAACGGAATAATTCTCACGGCGCCTCACGCCGCGTGCAAAAGGTTTGCGTGGGAATATTTTTAAGGGAGGAGCCTCTGCATGAGCCTCACAAGACTCTATGAAAAGGTCACACTCACCCGCGATTGCGAAGCGATAGAGATTCCGGCGGGATACAAAACTACGCTCCCAGCGGGGACCGAAGTGACGATCACGCAATCACTCGGCGACAGTTTTACCGTCGTGACCGAACATGGCTACATGGTGCGCATCGCGGCACAAGACGCCGACGCGCTGGGCAAAGAGGTCCCCAAGATTTCCGAGGAAGAGGCGGCGGCAAGAGCGGAGCAGCCGTTAGAGGAACTGGTCTGGGAGGAGTTGAAGACTTGCTATGACCCCGAAATTCCCGTCAACATCGTGGATTTAGGGCTGGTTTATCACTGTGAGGTTGTGCCCCTGCCTGAGGGCGGAAACCGAGTCGCCGTCACGATGACGCTGACCGCGCCCGGCTGCGGCATGGGCGATGTGCTCAAAGCCGATGTGGAAAGAAAAATCGCCCGACTGCCCCGCGTCAAAGAGGTGTGCGTCGAACTGGTCATTGACCCGCCCTGGAATCCCGACATGATGTCCGAAGCAGCCAAACTTCAACTCGGTATGCTGTAAACGGGGGAACTTGGTGAGGAGGTGAGCAAACGTGCCTCACTTCATATTACCTGACAAATGCATCGGCTGTGACCTGTGCGCCAAGAAGTGTCCGACCAATTGCATTGAGGGAGAGCCAAAAGGCACCTACGAAATCTACGCGCCGCTGTGCATTGACTGCGGGGTGTGCGCGAGTTACTGCCCGGTGGACGACTGCATCTTAGACCATCACGGCGTTCCCCAGCGGCGCATCAATCCCAAGAATCGTCCCTACGCCATCGTGGACAGAGACCTCTGCACTGGCTGTGAATTGTGCATAGACGCTTGCCCCTTCAACTGCCTAGTGGACTGTTTGAAAAGTAATTTAAGATAGTCGTTCAGATTCTTCTTGTTTTCTCTTGACCCATTGCCGCATGTCACGCTGAGTC
>FWWM01016893.1_pt1 | contig 10695 bp, 12 predicted proteins | sample 2228351 | NCBI WGS metagenome assembly FWWM01 (sample SAMEA103939774, study PRJEB20133) | metagenome
CACCACAACTTGTGCAAGCCCACAGTGCATCCTCACCAACCACAAGCCCTAAAACTTTATCTTCTTTATTATCAATATAAGAAAATGCATAATCTCTTGTATCTAATACAATTTTTTTAGGGTCTAATGGTTTATTTGTATTATATGCAGGACATACACTTGTGCATCTTCCACAAATTGTGCAAGCATCAACCATAAGAAGTTTATACCAAGGCATGTCACTTAAATACTTATAACCTATCTTAATCTCCTCTTCACTAAAATCTTCTTTACTCATTACTTCAATTAAATTAACATCTACATCATGCTTTGCGGAAGGCTTTTCTTGATAAAAAATTAAATTTAGTGTAGATGTAAATATATGAGAGAGTTTTGAATATGGTATATATGCAATAAATAGCATTGTAGTCCAAGCATGAATATTCCATATTATTCTATGCCAAAATTTAATCTCATCATATGTTAAATTCTTAAAAATTTTTGAAATTAAATAACCTACAAATGAAAATTTTTCAAATGGTGGCTCAAAATATGAAATTCTTAAACCTTCAAGCAAAAATCCTTGAATTGCCAAAATTAAAAGCAAAATCAAAATAACATTATCTTCAAATATATTTCTTAAAAATTTTGGAAGGAAAAATAATCTTCTAAAAAATGCTAAAATAATACCAAAAATCAAAAGAAGTCCTGCAAGATCTGAAATAAAAGATAAAAATAAATAAAAATTACCATAAATGAAATTTATCTTAAAGTCCATTTGAATGCCAACTAATGTAGTAGTAATTGTTAAAATGATCATTGACCAAAAAATTAAAACATGAGAAAATAATCCAAATTTTGTTTTTGAAACCTTCCTTTGAAATAGAACATTTATTATATAGGATATTGAATTAATTTTTAATTTTGCTTTTTTCCCCAATTTCCAAACTCTAAAATGTCTATAAAATCCATAAAAGAAAAAGAATAGTGAAATAAAAAAAGTTATATACATTAAGGCAAAGTCAATTTCACCCACATTCCATCCAAATGGTCTTGTTATATCTGTCATAGTTGAAATTTTAATGCATTAAATTGCTAAACTTTAAAATTTTAGATTATGGAAACATTCTCAAGCTCAGTAAATGAGTTAAGACATTTAACCTTTTGGCTTGATAATATAAAGGATGACATTTTAAGACTTACAACAGAACTAAAAACTGCAATTATGAACAATAAGAAAATTTTAATATGTGGAAATGGTGGAAGTGCTGCTGAAAGTATTCATTTCTCTTCAGAACTAATCGTTAAATATAAGAAGATAAGAAGACCAATCCCTGCAATAAGTCTAACATCTGATATTTCAACAATTACAGCAATTTCAAACGATTTCTCATTTGAAGAAGTGTTTTCAAGACAAGTTGAAGCATTTGGTAATGAAGGTGATTTTTTATTTGCACTATCAACATCAGGTAACTCAAAGAATGTTAATTTGGCAGTTAAGAAAGCATTTGAAAAAAAGTTGAAAATTGTATATTTTGCTGGCTTAAACGGCACTGAGGTTGAGAACTTATGTAATTATGTATTTAAGGTTCCTTCAAACAATACTGCACGTATCCAAGAAATTCACTTATTTTTAATTCATTCAATATGCCAAGAGCTTGAAGAATTATGAAAAAAAAGAATATAAAAATTGAAAAGGAAAAGAAAAAACTTAAATTTCAATTCAAATTCAAAATAGATTTTAAGAAATTTTTAATTTTTTTAGGCATTTTTGTTATAATTGGACTGGTTTTAATGTTTTCTATTTCAACCTATATTTCGTTTTCAAATCGCAAGTATGAGACTATGAAACGAGAACTATTTCCACAAATCAAAATTGAAATATACAATGGTTCTACTTATGATGGATTGGCAAAGAAATTAACTTGGTATTTAAGAGATAATGGATTTGATATTGTTTATTATGGTAATGCAAGTGAAACAATTGAAAAAACTATTATTGTTGATAGAATTGATAGCTCATTAAAATATGCAAAAATTTTAAAAAATTTTTTAGGTGGAGGTATTGTTAAATATGAGCCAGATCCTGATAAACTTACAACTATTACAATTTTAATAGGCAAGGATTTTTATAGGATTTTGCCAAAAATTAGAGAATATGATAAAGTTTTTTGAACTAATTTCAACAGGCTTTTATATAGGTAGATTAAAAAACGGTGCTACTATTGCACCATTACTATTTTCATTTTTAGTTTTATTTGAAAATAAACTTCTTATTTTTTTTATCTTACTTTTGCTTTCAGTTATATCTTCCTATCTAATGGTTAAAAAAACGAAAAGAAATGATCCACAAGAAGTTGTAATTGATGAGATTATTTCACTTGTTTTTATATTTCTTTTTGTTGAAGTAAGCCTTAAGAGTTTTATCATAGCCTTTATATTATTTAGATTATTTGATTTCTTAAAACCTTTTCCATCAAATTTATTTGAAAGTATTCCATATCTTGGTATAGTTTTGGATGATATGATAGCAAGTATTTATGTTGTGATATTTTTGAAATGGATTTTTGGACTTTAAAATTTCAAAGTTATGAAACTTAAAATTGAAGATTTTTTTCTATTGGATGAGGAATTGTCTGATGAATATAAGGTTTTAAGAGATAGTGTAAGGAGGTTTGTAGATGAGGAAATATTACCTATAATAGGTGATTATTGGGATAAAGGTGAATTTCCAAAACATTTGATTAAAAAAATTGCAGATCTTGGACTTGTAGGTAGCTATATGCCTTCCGAATATGGAGGTGGGGGATTTGATAAATTAGCATATGGTATTATAACAAGGGAGTTAGAAAGGGGAGATTCTGGTATAAGAAGTTTTGTAAGTGTTCAAACATCTCTTGTGATGTATCCGATTTTGAAATTTGGCTCAGAAGCTCAAAAGAAAAAATATCTTTCAAAGCTTGCAAGTTGTGAAGTAATTGGATGTTTTGGACTTACAGAAGTTGATGCTGGAAGTGATCCTTCATCTATGAAAACAAGAGCTTATAAAAAGGGCAATTATTGGATATTGAGAGGAAGTAAAATGTGGATAACAAATGCAGATTTATCTGACATTGCAATAATTTGGGCAAAAGACGATGATGGAATTATTAGAGGATTTATTGTAGAGCGTGAAATGGGCTATAAAACAAGGGAATTAAAGGGTAAAATTTCATTAAGGGCATCTGATACAGGTGAAATTATTTTGGATGATGTAGAAGTGCCTGATGAAAATAGATTGCCACTTGCAGAAGGATTAAAAGCACCACTAATGTGTTTAAACCAAGCAAGATTTGGTATTGCTTGGGGAGCAGTTGGTATTGCACAATTTTGTTTAGAAAAAGCAATAAATTATTCAAAGGAAAGAATTATGTTTGGTAATCCAATTGCGAGCTATCAAATAACACAGTATAAGCTTGCGGATATGCTAACATTAACACAAAATGCAAATTTAATAGCATATAGAATTGCAAAATTAGATCTTGAAAACAAATTAAGTTATTATCATATCTCTTATGCAAAGAGATATAATGTAAGGTCTGCTAAAATGGTTTGTGAGATGGCTCGTTCTATACTTGGTGCAAATGGCATAATGCTAGATTATCATATAATGCGACATATGGCAAATCTTGAAGCAGTTGAAACATATGAAGGGACATATGAAATTCATACTTTAATTTTAGGTGAATTTTTAACAGGTATAGAAGCATTTAGAAAGTAGTTTATTTGTTTGCTTTCAATAATTTTAATTTTATTAGATGTAATTTCACTTTATCTTTTGTTTTTTATTGCTTATTCTATTAAAGTTTTCTTTAAAATTGGTTATCAGTTTTCATTTGAATACTATATTACTCATCATTATTGGCTACCTTTTTTAATTGTAATTATACTTTACTTTCAAGGTATTTATACACATAGATTTTCATTCTTTGAAGAGAGTTATAGAATTTTTAGAATTCTTACTATTTCACTTGTTTCAATTTTAGTTTTTGCAATTATATACAATGTTTATGCTATTTCAAGATACATGCTACTTATATTTTGGATATTTGGAAGTTCAACTTTAATAGTTCAAAAGTATATTTTAAAGCGATTTATTTTTAGGAGAGGTTGGTTTTTAAGGAAAGTTTTTATCTTAAATAGCTCAGAAAATTATCAAATTGTGAGGGAAATTATAGAGGAAAATGTTTATCTTGGTTATAGAGTTGTTGATGATGAAAAGTTGGCTGATGATGTAATAGTGCTAAATCCAAGTTTAAATTTGAATGAGCTTTCAGATATATTTAAGAAATATAAAAATGTTAAGTTCGCTTTTGCAGAAAGTGGTATTCCACTATTGAATGTTGAAGTTGAAAATGTATTTACAAGACCAATGTCATTTATTAGTGTAAAGAATAATTTAATTTCAAGAAGAATGCACATTATCAAACGCTTATTTGATATTTTATTTTCGTTCCTTTTGATAATTTTATCGTTGCCTATTATAATTATAATATCGATTTTAATAAAACTGACAAGTAAAGGTCCCATTTTCTATATTCAAGAACGACCTGGAAAATTTGGAAAGCTAATAAAAATTTATAAATTTAGGACTATGTATCAAAATGCAAATGAAATGCTAAAAGAAATTTTAGAGAAGGATGAGAAGTTAAGAGAAGAGTTTCAGAAATTTAAAAAACTAAAAAATGATCCAAGGATCACACCAATAGGTAAATTTTTGAGAAGATTTTCATTAGATGAATTACCACAATTATTTAATGTATTAAAGGGTGATATGTCAATTGTAGGTCCAAGACCATATCAAATAAATGAGCTAGATGAAATGGGAGATTATAAACATATAATTCTTTCAATAAAGCCGGGTCTTACAGGATTGTGGCAAATATCTGGAAGGAGTGATTTGAGTTTTAGTTCAAAGTTGAAAATTGAAACTTGGTATGTCTTAAATTGGAATTTATGGCTTGATATTTTCATAATTATTAGAACAATTCCAATTGTAATTAGTGGTAAGGGAGCTTATTAAATAATCTACTTTAAAATTTTGAAAATGCAAAAAAATACATTTTCAAATAAAATTTTTAATGGTAAATACCTCTTAAAGGAAGAGATTGCAACAAGTCCTTTATTCCATGTATATAAAGCTGTTCATCAGTTTTTGAATAAGGATGTTATAGTAAAAATTTTTAGAATTGATTTAATTAGGGATCAAAGAGATATTCAAATTATGAAGGAGATAGCAGTTGAAGTAATTGAACAGTTAAGACAAGTTGCTAGTCTTGAAGGTCATCCAAATATAAACTGGATACTTGATATTGATAAGGAAATGGATGGTAAAATTCTATATTTTGTAGTAGATTATTTAGAGGAAGATTTAAAAAGTTTAGTTAGGAAAAAAGGTATTCTATCAGTTGAAGAAGCATTTAATATAATTGAAGATGTTTTGAAGGCTTTGGATTATGCACATTCCCATGGTATTGCACATAAGAATTTAAAACCTGAAAATATAAGATTTAAAGATAATAATGTTGTAATTACAGATTTTGGACTTGGTTACATTGCACAAAAGGCCATACGAAGACTTAAATTATCTGGTTTTCTTTCTGCTCCAGTCTATACTTCTCCAAGAATTATAAGAGGTATTGATATTACACCATATGAAGCGGATTTATATAGTGTTGGTGCCCTTTTATATTATATGCTAACTGGTAAAACTCCCTATGATGAGGAAGATGTTGCAAAAACACATGCAGATAAATTAGCAAATAAATTAGAGCTACCAAGTTCTATAAATCCAAATATACCAAAGAAAGTTGAAAAATTTATTTTAAAAGCTATGGAAATGGAAGATGAATTGTTCGAAAGTTCAAAAGAAATGCTTGAAGAGCTATATTTAGCATTTTCAGAAGTTCAGAATTTTTCATTATTTACAATTGATGAAATTAGGGATGGTAAAAAGATAAAAAGAGATGTTTATATGAATGAAACATTTACATCCAAATTATTGGAAATACTAGCACCAATTTATGTATCATCAGGAAGTGATGGTGAGATTATATTGAAGTTTTCTAATAACTTTGATTATATAGTTGATGTTAATTTTAATCCACAGCATAGGTTTGAAGTTAGCTATCTGAACAATAAAAGAGCTTACCTAATAAAATTTTTTACGGAAAGGGGTTTTTATGGAACATTAAGTATCAAAATCCAAGTAAAAGATAAGCAATCAAATCATTTATTAAAGCAACCAATTGAAATCCCAATTTTAATCCTCCCTACCCAGGAACTTGAAAAGGAGGTTAGTTTTTAGTGCCAAATAATATATTAAAAAATTTTTTTCTTTACCTTTCTCAAAGGAGGGATTTTGAAAAATTTGTTGTAAATTTTAAATTAACTAAACCACTTGTAAATAGGTTTATAGCAGGATATGATTTAAGTAGTGCTTTAAAAATTGTAGAGAAACTTAACAATTTAAATATAAGGGTTACACTTGATTATTTAGGAGAAGATGTTTTAAATAAGGAGATAATTGAAACAACATTTTTGGAATATAAAAAAATCCTTGAAAGTATAAATAATAATAATTCAATTGCAGTTAAACTTACAAGTATTGGACTTGATATTAGCAAAGAACTAGCATATGAATATGTTGAAAAACTTGTTGAAATTTCAAATTTCATTGAAATAGATATGGAAAGCTCAAATTATACTGATGCAACAATTGAGATTTATAAGAAACTGAAAAGAAATTTTCCAAACAAAAAAATTGCTCTTGCTATTCAATCATATCTTAAAAGAAGTATATATGATGTTAAAGAATTACTAAAGTATAATCCTATAATTCGCCTTGTAAAAGGTGCATATAAAGAACCAAAAGAAATTGCATTTGAAAAGAAAAGTGATGTTGATAAAAGTTATATTGAAATTCTAAAAATTTTACTTGAAAATTGCGATTATACTTTAATTGCAACACATGATGAGAAAATTATAAACTTTGTTAAAAATTTAAATATTGATAAAAATAAGTTTGAGTTTCAAATGTTATATGGTGTAAGATTTGATTTATTATTAAGACTTAAGGATGAAGGTTATAGGACAGCTATTTATCTTCCATATGGTAGCCAATGGTATCCATATTTCATGAGAAGACTTGCTGAAAGACCTGCTAATGTAGTATTTGTTTTAAATAATCTATTTAAATTTCCCAAAAGTTAGCTTTTAATTTCCAACTATTTTCTTTACTATCTTTATTTACTAAAATAGCTTCTTTTTTAGGGATTGAAGCTATTATATTTAGCAAATCTTTTGAAGGTTCTTTTAGTTTATATTCAAATTTTTCTGTAAATTTTGTAGAATATGTACCATCTCTAAATTCTTTACTCCTAAAAATTTCAATTAAGTAATCTACATTTGTTTGAATACCAAAAATTTTATATTCACTTAAAGCTGATATCATTCTATCTATTGCCTCTTCTCTACTATTCCCATAAACAATAAGCTTGCTAATCATAGGGTCATAATAAATTGGTATTTCGTATCCTGAATAAACACCACTATCTAACCTAACATATGGACCACCTGGTTCAATTAAAAATTCTATCTTTCCAGGGCTTGGTGCAAAATTATTTAAAGGATCTTCTGCATAAATCCTTGCTTCAATACAATGACCTTTTGGACTTAGATTGGTTAGTTCTAATTTTTCACCATTTGCAACCTTTATTTGAAGTTCAACTAAATCTATTCCATATCTCCATTCTGTAACGGGATGTTCTACTTGAAGTCTTGCATTCATCTCCAAAAAATAAAAATTACCATGTTCATCTAATATAAATTCAACAGTACCAGCATTATAATAATTTATAGCTTTTGAAAAATTTATTGCACTTTCAAGCAATTTTTCTCTTACCTTTTCGTCAATTGATGGACTTGGAGATTCTTCTATAATTTTTTGGTGCCTTCTTTGAACTGAACATTCTCTTTCACCTAATGCAAATATATTGCCAAACTTGTCAGCAATAATTTGAACTTCTATATGCTTTGGATTTGCTATATATTTTTCAAAATAAACAGTTCCATCACCAAATGCACTTTCTGCTTCTTTACTTGCAACTTCATAATTTTCCAATAGTTCATCTTCACGAAATACAATTCTCATACCCTTTCCACCACCACCCTTTGCAGCTTTTATTATAAGAGGATAACCTATTTCCTTTGCATACTTTTTTGCTTCATTATATGAACTTATACCAGGGGAACTTGGCAAAACTGGAACATTTACTTTCCTTGCAATTTCTTTTGAGGCAATTTTATCACCTGCAAGTTGCATACTATAATAATTTGGACCAATAAAAATTAAGCCTGCTTCTTCAACTTTTTTTGCAAACATTGGATTTTCAGATAAGAAGCCATATCCAGGATGGATTGCATCACATTTAGACTCAATTGCAACTTCAATAATCCTATCCATATTTAGATAACTTTTGATACTCTCAGATGGTCCTATATGATAAGCTTCATCGGATAATAATACATGTAGAGCATTTTTATCAGCATCTGAATAGATTACTGAACTCTTTATATTTAATTTTTTTAATGTTCTTAAAATTCTAACTGCAATTTCACCTCTATTTGCTATAAGGATTTTTTTTATCATCCCTTAATTAACCACTTTATTATGAAAATAACAGAAGCTGCTATTATTAGATTTATTAGCGTTAGGATGATAATTAATTTTTGGGCTTTTTCTATTATATCAATTGCTTTTAAAATTTTGTCAGCGGACTTATAATAGCTTTGAATTTCATTCTTAATATCTGTCCACATTTCCTCAACCTCTTTTAGAACCAAATACAATGTTTTTAAATCTTCTTCCTTATTTGGTTTTTCTTCCATAGTTTGAAATTTTAAAGTAGAACATTTATCAAAATAAAATAAACAGGTATATTCACAATTAAGCTATCAACTCTATCTAAGATACCACCATGACCTGGTAAAAACATACCTGAATCCTTAACATTTGCCTCTCTTTTCATTACAGATTCACTTAAATCACCGATTGTTCCCGTTATTGAAAGAATTATTGAAAATATAATGTATTTTAAAATTGGAAAATTAAGAATATGTGCAAATATAACACCAAAAATTATAGAAAATATAAGACCTCCTATAAAACCTTCAACTGTTTTGTTTGGGCTTATGCTTTGTGCAAGTTTGTGCTTGCCAAAAAATTTACCCACAAAGAAAGCAAATGCATCATTTATCCAAGTTACTCCAAGAATGAACATTACATGTTCAAGACCTATATTTCTTAGATTTACAAAAATTGCTGATGGAATTGAAAGATATAAAAATCCATAGATTGAAATTGCTCCATCCTCAAAACTTCTACCAGAGTTATAGTAAAATGGAATTGAGAGAATGAAAATAATAAAAAGTGCTATAAAAACTATAAGTGTGATTTTTATAAATTGCGTATTTGATGATAGAAATATAAGGACAATAGAAGCTAAAATCGTTATAATCTTATAAGGTCTAAAACCTAACTTTTTGCAAATGTTGAAGTATTCGAATAGACCAATAATTACTAATATAATAATTAAAATCGTAAGAAAAATACCACCAAGATAAGTAAATAGTATAAATAAACCTGCTCCTATTAAACCTGATATTATCCTTAATGCTAAATTTCCTTGTAAATTCTCCAAATTTCTCTCCAATCTTTATCTGATAATCCATATCGCTTAGCAAGTTCATAAACCTCTCTTGCATATTCAATATCCTGTGGTCCTGCAAATACAGGGCTTGCAACTTCTTGAAATGTTTTAGCATTAGTTCTGTTATAGAGATTGAGCTTTAGATTATGATTTAATAAGTTTATTGCAATACCTCTAAGTCCAAGCATATTAGTCATCAAAGAAGAATTTTAGCTCTTTTATCGCATTTTCAAATGAGTCAGATGCATGAACAGCATTTTTTGTAATGCTTTCTCCAAATAAATTTCTAATTGTCCCTTTTTCCGCTTTTTTAGGATCAGTTGCTCCAATAAAGCTTCTAATTCTATCTACAATATTTTCACCTTCAATTCTAATAGCTACAACAGGGCCACTTATTATAAATTCTACTAATTCATTAAAAAATGGCTTTTCTTTATGAACTTCATAAAATTTTTCTGCTTCTTCCCTATTAAATGTTTTCATATTAATTCCTGTAATTTCAAATCCATTTTCTTCCAGAAGCGATATAATTTTACCAATAACTCTTTTACGAGTTGCATCAGGTTTTATCATTAAGAGGGTCTTCATATGCGGGGGGAGGGACTTGAACCCTCACACCCTTGCGGGTACTAGACCCTCAATCTAGCGCGTCTGCCAATTCCGCCACCCCCGCAACTTGCTATTTTGAAAATTTTAAAGCTTTTAAAGTATGACTCAAGATTGTCCAATAATTCATAGGGGTGGTTTCATCCTGAGACTGTTTGAAAATTACTTTTATAAGTTGTCAATTTAAGTAATTTACAATAGATTACAAAAATAAATTTAATAAGGAGCCTCAACACATTTTTCTGCAATAGCAGTGTTCTTTAAATACAGATTCTATTAAACTCCTTTTAGGATATATTTCTGCTTTCCAAAGTTCATAAGAATCCCTATATACCTTTCTATCGCTCTCATACCTCTGACC
>FWWM01017005.1_pt1 | contig 10692 bp, 9 predicted proteins | sample 2228351 | NCBI WGS metagenome assembly FWWM01 (sample SAMEA103939774, study PRJEB20133) | metagenome
CAGCAGGATGGCACGGGCGCGCGGGAAGCGCCGCGCGCTGATCTAAAGATGATTGGACACCTAAAGTTGGTATTACTTAGACGCTCCCTCCTGCTCGTCCACCAGAGGAAGCATTTCGATAAGGAGCTATCTGGCGGAAGGATAAAACGGAAAGACAGATCAATCTTGCTCATCAGCGCGAATCGTTCGCCTCGTTTGCGCGGTAGATCTTGTAGAGATACCGCAGTAAAAGGATGCGAGGAGGGCATGCTCGCGAAAGTCTACAGTTGCGCCGTGATCGGTCTTGATGGCGTGCTGGTGGCGGTCGAAGTTGATGTCGCCAGCGGCCTGCCGACATTCAATGTGGTTGGCCTTGGCGATGCGGCGGTACACGAAAGCCGCGACCGGGTGCGCTCGGCCATTCGCAATAGCGGCTTGAGCTTCCCGATGAAGCGCGTCACCGCCAACCTGGCCCCCGCCGATCTCCGCAAGGCAGGACCATCGTATGATCTACCAATTGCGCTCGGCGTGTTGCTTGCCACTGAACAGCTTCATGTTGACACCAGCGGCGCAGTCTTCGTTGGCGAACTGGGGCTAGACGGATCGCTGCGCCATACCGACGGCATTCTGCCGATGGCAGCGGTGGCGCGGGCGCGCGGAATCGCGACCATTTACGTCCCGGCTGAAGATGCCGCCGAGGCTGCCCTGATCGAAGGGCTGCACATCGTGCCGGTTCCGTCGCTGCGCGCGCTCATTGCCCACCTGAACGGGGAACGACCTATCCCGGCGTACCGAGCCGGCAGCGGGTTTACGCCCGCCATTCCGACCGGCGGCGTTGATTTCGCCGAGGTGCGCGGGCAGGAGCACATCAAACGCGCGCTTGAGGTAGCTGCCGCAGGCGGCCACAATGTGCTTATGTCAGGGCCGCCCGGCGCGGGCAAGACGATGCTGGCGCGCGCGCTGCACTCGATCTTGCCGCCGCTCAGCTTCGAGGAGGCGCTGGAAGTGACCAAGATTTACAGTGTAGCCGGACAATTGCCGCGCGAGACCCCCCTGATCCGGGAACGACCATTTTGTGCGCCCCACCATACCGTCTCGACCGCCGGGCTGGTTGGCGGCGGTAGTCGGGTCAAACCGGGCATGATCTCCCTCGCCCATCGCGGCATTCTCTTCCTCGATGAACTGCCGGAGTTTGGTCACCGACTGGAGGTGCTCCGCCAGCCGATCGAAGATCGGGTGGTCACCCTCAGTCGCGCGCACGGCAGCGTCACCTACCCGGCAGCATTCATGCTGGTAGCGGCGCAGAACCCCTGTCCCTGCGGCTGGCATGGCGACCCAGAGCGCGCCTGCACCTGCTCGCCGCTGCTGGTCAGTCGCTATCAACGACGAGTAAGCGGACCGCTACTCGATCGGATCGACATTCACGTGGAAGCGCCGCGCGTCAGGTACGAAAAACTGAGCAGTCTAACCCCAGGCGAACCATCGGCAGCAGTGCGGGAGCGAGTGATCGCGGCGCGGCAGCGGCAGCGCGAACGTCTCCGCGATCACCCGCGCTGCCGCAGCAACGCCGATCTCGGCCCGGCTGAGATGCGATCATTCTGTACCCTTGATCAGGCCAGTCAATCGCTGCTCAAATCGGCAGTGCAGCGACTCAACCTCTCGGCGCGCAGCTTCCACCGCATCCTGCGGCTGGCGCGCACGATCGCCGATCTGGCCGGCGCTGACCGGATCGCAGCCGCGCATGTGGCTGAAGCCATCCAGTACCGGCCACGGCAGGCAGAGTAGAAGCAGACAGCGGATTGCGTTGCTTCAGCCGAGCAAAACTCTACGGAAGAACGACCACGCTGCTCATGATCAGTTCGCCTGAGGGCAGCGTCTCGACACTGAAAGGTTGCAACTGCTCACGCGAATAGATTGACGTCACCTGATCATTGAACACGACAGCAATCGCATCTCCTGCAGCGACATTGCGGAGAGGGGCGATAAACTGACCATCGTCGCCAACGACCGTTTCAGCTATCAGCGCACTATCACGCGACAGATTGACAATCCGGATCGGCGCCTGCGGCGGGCCGCCGCCATTCAGTTGGCCATCGGTTGCCCGCACCGGCTCAGCGATGTAGAAGAAGAGCGCTGGTTGTTGCTCGCCAGTTGTACCTGACGGACCCGGGTAGCTAGCCGGCGTTGTTGCCACTGTCTCCACTGTTGGCGCCGGATAGGCCACGGCAGGGGCAGCAGTCGGTTCAGGAGCTGCAGGATTACCGCAGCTTGCCAGAAGCATCAAGCAGAACCAGCACAGAAAGAAACGGCGCATACAAACCTCACGTCACATCAGACAGCTTGTTCGTGTGCAGTATACCGTATTGATTAATGATCGCCTTGATTGCTGGTTGATGTCCATCAATCGTTCCGGCATGATTGCGACAGACCAGTACCCATCACATCGGAGGAGACGATGGACGCCGAATGGATGAGAGCCGCGTTTCTGGTGATTGACCACACGATGGAACAGGTTGGTCATCGGAGCGACGCGCGGGCGCAGGCGCCGGATGCGGACGTGTCTGCCGTCGCCGTGGTCGCCGCGACCTACATACAGAACCACCACGAGCAGGCATTGTGGGTGATGCGCTAGCTCCGGTAGCTGTCCGGGTCGCCGCGCGGCTCGCGCTGCAACCGACGGTGGCATCGGCTTACCGATTGGGTCGCCGTTCTGGCAACCGTCCTGGGGGAGCTGTTCACGCGCGGGGCCGCGTTCATCATCGACAGCCTGCCCCTGCCTGTTTGCCGACAGTCAGGCCCGTCTGTCGCCTGTCTGCCGACACCTGCCTGCCCCTGCCTGTCGGCAGGCAGGGGCAGGGCGTGTTCGCGCGCGGCGCTGTCGCAACGTGCGTGGGCGAGCGTTTTGCGGGTATGATGCGGCCAACAACGAGCAGTTTTTTGGCTTGCGCCTGCATCTGACCCGCGCGCCGAACGGCGCGCGGGTCAGCTTCCAGCTCTTGCCGGCAGCGTATCACGATCTGACGCCGCTCCACGAGGTGGCCGTCGTCCTGCCGCCCGGCGCGCGGCTCATCGGCGACAAGGATTGCGTCAGCGCCACAGATGCCGCCAGTCTGCTGGCTGACACCAGCGTTCGGCTCGTCGCGGCTCGTCGCAAGAAGATGCGCTCGCATCACGAGCGCGACGAGCTGTCCATCCGAACCGCTCGTCGCGCGATTGAGACGGTCGACCGTCACGCCGAGCAGATGGGCATCCAACAGCTTCACGCGCGCGCGAATGCGGGCAGGGAAGGGGCGAAGAATTGCTTCGCCCCTCCGGTCGTCGCGTTGCTCATCGCGCTGGCGATCACGAACGCTCACGAGCAATCAGGGTTTTTTGTAGTCTTTGGCGTTAGCCATATGCAGTTTCGATCGAATGTCTCCTGCTATCCATTTTCAGACCATCATTCCAGCGTCACAATTTCAACCCTTGTTACGGTGTGTAAATATCAGGTGCGCTCTGGCATTAACTTGCAGGCTGGCTTCATTTAGCATCAGGGGCAGAACTCCTGTACGCTTCATTCCATCGCGCTGGCCAGTAGGATGAAGTTTGGTGCAGGTGGTTCGAAGTGACGAACGCCTGCACAAAAGCTGTGGTATCATTATTCTCGTGAAATGAATAATTGCTTCTAGACCGTGCGTGATAGAAAGTGTTCGTCTCAAAACCGCGTTCGATATCAACACACATAGTACTCTTGAGAACGAGGGTGGAACCCTGTCGTCATCATCACGTCAACGTTCGCATCGAATAGCAACAAACTAGAAAGCTCGCTGCGATGATTGGGAGCAACACCGAACAACTGGCATGTCTGCACCCAATCAGGTTTGGCGTGATGTGAAAGATGACGATGCGCAGACGCAGCAAAACAATAGGTGTCGTATAAATTGGGCACTCCAGAAATTTCACCGATCAGCAACCTGGATGCCCAACGATTTGTGAAGCGGTAGCGACATGACCGTTTCACCGATTCACAGTAGGGTAACGTTATCAATTTGGTCGACAGATCGGTAACGTTCAGCAAAAGAGGGAACTATCATTTTACTATCTAAAATAGGAGAAGCGTCAACGATTCAGATCAGAATCGATCAATAAATCCCATAAAACCATCAGATTAACACTGTTTCAGTAAATCGACATGCTTAACGACGAGAAAAACATGCACAAACCTGTTGTAATACTAGGAGCCGGCATTGCCGGTCTAAGTGTTGCGTACTTTCTGAAACAGAAAGGCATCGACTCAATAGTCCTTGAGAAGAAATCATACTATGGTGGTCTTGCTCGAAGTTTTCGTTGGAACGGCTTCTGGTGCGATTTCTCAGCGCATCGCTTTTTTGCTCATAATCGTGATGTTCTAGATCAGGTACGCACCATCACACCCATGATTGAACATCATCGCAAGAGTCAAATATTTTTTAATGGTGATTGGCTGCGTGACCCCGTGGATGTTGTAGAACTACTAATGCACCTTCCGATTGATAGAAGTGTTCGCCTCGCACTAGACTACTTTGGGCGCAATCAACATCTTCCCGACAATTCATTCGAACATTACGTCCTTAAGCGATACGGAACAACTCTCTATGAACTTTTCTTCCGAAATTATACAGAGAGACTATTCTCGATCCCCGGCAACCAGATTGCGGTAGAGTGGGCACGGTGGAAAGTTCGCCTTGCCTCACCATTTGATCGTCTTCGTCCATCAACCAGAACAAAATTCAACCGCTTCTACTACCCACTAAGTGGTGGTTATGGCGCAATTGTGAATGGTCTCTATCAGCACGTACAAAATCAAGTTGTGCTTAATGCAACTGTAACAGGTTTAATTCGTGATCAAAATGGCCAGATTAGTGGTGTGTCTTATCAAGCAAATCATCAACGTTTAACAATCCGAGCTGATCATATTATTTCAACTCTACCAATAACAATAACAGCACAATTTTTCAATCAATATCTAGATCTCGATTACCAAAAAGTTGACGCCGTTTATTTATTACTGAATAAAGATCGTATGAGCGAAAATCATTGGCTGTATTTTATGGATAAAGATTCGACTATCAATCGAATCGTTGAATTCAAAAACATGAGCAATCACAATACTCCTCCCGATAAAACAGTTGTTTGCGCAGAGGTCACACTTCCCGAGGATCGTCTAATTGAGCGAGTTATCGATGATCTGGTTCGAAGCAGGCTTATTCGACCAGAGGAAGTGATCGATGCTCATATAGTGCATGAACCATTTGCGTACCCGCGTTACACTCAGGGATATGTAGCAAAAGTCGAAAGCTTTCTTGAAACATTACAAGCCTATCCAAACGTTCATATCCTGGGTCGCGCAGCCCAGTTTACTCATTATGAAGTTGACGATTTGCTGGAACATGCTTATGAGACGGCAAAGGAATTAACGAAGATGGAGTCTATCACTATTCAGAGCCACTCACAACCACCTACTGTTTGGATCGTTGTTCTTACCCTGAATAATTACGATGATACGGCTGAGTGTCTAGAGTCACTCCGTAAATTGCGATATCCAGCAGTGAAAATAGTTTTGGTTGACAATGGCTCGACTGACAACACACCTCAATTAGTTCGCTTACACTTTCCTGAAGTTAGAGTTATTGAGAATGGTTATAACGTTGGAGTAGCCGCAGGTTACAACATAGGCATTCATTATGCGCTCGACCAGGGAGCAGAATATGTTTTTGTGTTAAATAATGACACCATTGTTGATTGTGATCTGATTGATCATTTGGTTGCGGCTGCAAATGAAAAAGATGCTGGCATCCTAATGCCTGTCATCTACTTCTATACTCAAAAAACGGATGTATGGTCAGCAGGAGCGCGTTATCGAAAATTCCCTCCTGCCATCGTAATGGAAAAGAGAGTTTATTCTGACTATCACGATTTACACTATGCAATCAGTTGTGGTTTTCTGGTTACCCGACGCGCATTTGAAAAGGCCGGCCTCTTCGATGAAAATTTCCGATTTCTTTGGGACGATCTCGATTTTTCAATAAGAGTTCGCAAAGCAGGATTGCGAATTTTACAAGTTCCTCGCGCCCGCATGTGGCATAAAGTTTCACGAACAACTAATCCAGCCTCGGAGATGTTCTGGCAAACTCACGGTGAAAGTGGAGTTATATTCTTCCGCCGTCACGGACATCCGATTACCTTTTCTCCGATCATTCACCTGGGTTACTTTGCGCTGCGAGAATTTTTGTTGAAACGGCGACTTCGGTTGTTGCCTGTATTCTTGCGAGGCGTTCAAAGTGGGCTGAAAAAACCCTTAGCTGCTATACCCAGTCCAAAAGATCGGTTGTCTTACCCGTGATCTTACGAGTGATGACAAGGCTTATGACACTTCAAGCACAGACATTCATAGCCGAAGCAACGTGCAGTATCTGTGACAACACAGGCGCTAACCTGATATTCGTTGGTCCAGATCGCCTGATGCATCTACCTGGATCATTTCAGCTCGTCCGATGTCAAAGCTGTGGCACCTTCTATCAATGGCCCCGACCTCGATGGAGTGAGCTGGAGGCGTACTATCACGAAGGTTATGACTCGTATGTTCCTGCCTGGCAAGACGAAAAATCCATTTTCCGACGTATGACGCGCCGATTTTATGCCGCGAAAATGCGCTGGTTCGTCGAGCAATTCCACGTCTCTGGCTCATTGCTTGATGTTGGCTGCGGCACGGGCGTCTTTCTTGAAGAAATGCAGGCAAGTCAACGATGGCAATTGTATGGAATCGAACCAACAAAAATCGCAGCATCTTACGTTCAAGAACGCTTTAACATTCCTGTAATCAATGATCAAATAGAAAATGTGAGATTAGCAGAGAACTTTTTCGACGTAATTACTATGTGGAATGTGTTTGAACATCTTGAAAATCCAAAATTAGCCATGCGAAGTTTATACCAGGCACTCAAGCCAGGAGGAATTCTTGTTATTGCAGTGCCAAATTACGAAAGTCTTAGCCGCTGGCTATTCGGCAAGTACTGGTGCGGTTGGGATTTGCCTCGTCATCTTTTCGTGCTTCCCAGATCAACCCTACTCTGGATGCTGGAAAAGATAGGGTTTCGACCGATTACGAGCAAGTGCTTTATTGGAACCCGAGCAATTCTTAAACATTCACTAGATTTTCTGTCACAAGACTTGACAGGCTACCGCCGCCTTTTAATGCTGAAAGGACAAAAATTTCTCTTCTCACCAGTAGGGGTTGCGCTCTTCTACCCCTTGCAACTTATTATTGAAAAGTTTGGACTAGCAAGTATTATTACCTGGTCATTCCAAAAAGGTTAACAAAATGACAGGTGTTTACACGGAAATTCGACGACTAATCCTGACCGCAAATCATCCTCTGGCTAAAACAATTCTCAAGATAACTACCAATATACTATTGATGTCAATTTTAATGTTTGTATTATACCAAAATCAACAAGTAATACCTGTTTTGTTTCGAATTGAAACCATGCAAAACATGGCAATAAGTATTATTTTATACTTTGCATCAATAGTCATTCAGGCTATGATCTGGATCGATATGATCGGATACAAACATTACTCTCGGCGGCAGGGGCTTGATGATTTTGTCCAGACGTATCTGATGGGACGATTGCCTGGAGGCTGGTGGAAATGGATTGGGCGAATCACAGTCTATCGCGCTTCTCATCTTTCTCTTTCATCTGCCATACAGGTCAGCCTAACTGAATTTCTGCTTCTCATTTCCTCTGGTGTTGCGCTTGCAATCGCGGTATCAGCAACTCATTGGGCTATTGCTGTCACTGTTGTTGTTTTGTACGCCATCTTGCTGTGGCGACTACTAATAACTCTTGCCTCAACCAAGCCCGAATTTCAGCATTGGCATCTTTTTTCACGAGTGTTTCGTTGGTGTATTGGCTATATCATTGCCTGGATCCTGGGAGCATGCATTCTTTTCATACTAATCCTATCATTACAAGTAAATCCCCTTCCTTTCCTCCAGATCATGCAAATTAGCCTCATTAGCGGCATCGTTGGTCAGTTATTACAACTTCTTCCGATCAGCGCACTTGTCCGTGATCTCACATTGTCCACATTGCTCTATCAATTTCTAAGCATCCCTCAAATCGTGGTGATTGTATTTATGTTTCGATTAGTATATGGTCTGGGTGATATTTTATCCAGTAGTTTTATCTCGCTGGCTATATCTCGACCTCGCGCAAATCCTGGCTAAATGAGCGAGAAGCATAGCATTTTCCAGAGAGATTAAAACAACCCTCGTTTCGTACTCCGAATACTCACCAGTACCACCTTCGTATGAAAAATCGGCTGATACTACCAGAGTACTATTTACTCTTGGCGCTTCCCAGCGTATGCTTGCTTCGTAGCTTTCAGCACAATGTAAAGGAGGATACGTCATGAAACGCTGGATGGTCTTCGCTATCGCCTTGCTACTCGTCAGTTTTGTGGGCTACCAGAAACCGGTCGCATTCGCTCAACCTCCAGACTCGAATAGCGGGGTTCCAGGAGGACCCTTTGCGACTGCATTCCGAGTACAAAATCTAGGATCGAGCAACGCAACCTGCACATACACGGTCTTCAATAGTTCAGGGTCTAGTATCTTCAACGCCAGTCTGCCAAGCATTTCTCCTGGAGCAAGCGCTCAAGTCTACACTCCTACAGAACAAAACTTTCCCACAGGAGTATCTTCGGCAGTGATCAGTTGCGATCAGCCGACGGCTGCCGTTGTGAATTACTCTGATTATGATTCAGGCGATACATTTGTCGGGATCTCTACGCCTGCCAACACTCTGTTTGTTCCAGGGGTGTACGATAATTTCTATAATTACTACACTTCTCTTCGAGTGATGAACGCTTCCGGGTCGAGCAACAATGTAACAATCAGATATTACGACGGTGCCACCCAGGTGAAAACTGACACCTTTACTCTCAATGGCAATGGATCGCGCGCAGTGATCCACGAGAACACGCCGGAATTTGCTACTAACAGAACCTATTCCGCGAAGATAGAGGGATCTGGACCTCTGGCGGCTATCGTGCAAATATATGGTCGTGGACCATACGACCAACAATTGTATTCCTATTCCGCTTTCACCGGTGGCTCCAATCGCGTGTACGTACCGCTTGTTATGAGTAACTTCTACAGGTATAACACAGCGACTGTCGTGCAGAATGCGGGCACGAGTGCAACAAAAGTTCGTATCAGATATTCGAATGGCACAGAGCAAGTTCAAGATCTCGCGCCCGGCGCTGCGCATACCTTCTCGGATTTCCTAATCTTACCCTCGTCAAACCAATCATATAGTGCCGTGGTTGAGAGTGGTGTTGATGGCACATCGCCGCAGCCGATCATCGTGACCGTTAACGAGTCCCGGGTAGGAACGAAACTAGCAACAACCTATGAAGGATTTACTGCTGGAGCTCGAAAACTGGTGGCGCCCATTGTGATGAAGAATTATTACGGATACAACAGTTCGATCACCTGTCAGAATATCGGCAACGGCCCTGCTACCATCAGTGTCAGCTTCAAGGGAACGGCTGGAAATACCTCTGTAAATGTTCCTCTCACACAGAAGGTGGCAAACCTGGGAATTAACCTATCAGCAGTAATAGCACAGCATCTAGAATCTTCTCTGCCAGCGAACTTCATCGGTTCAGCAACGATTGAGTCAACGCAGGATATTATATGCGTTGTAAACCAGAGCGATCAAAACCAGGAAACAACAAAAGATCTGCTCTATGCGTATAATGCGCTAGTCCAACCTTAACATCTAACGAGCATTGAGAAGGGCAAGAAGTTCTCTTTGCCCTTCTCAATGCTTCAAACAGACTCATATCGTAAAAGATCGACAAATCTGGCAGTTTTCAGGAAAATATATTCGGAGGAATAAATGAGACAAAGTATAGGAGCACTTATTCTCTTGCTTATGATGCTCGTTTCCTGCACACCACCGACGTCAATGCAAACATCGACAGCCAGCAATCCAACAGATATTGCTGAGCTGTCAGCATATCCTGCTGCGACCGCCATTGCTACCGTTTCACCCTACCCTTACCCGCCCATGCTCTCAGTCGCTCCAACCCTGGAGCCATCAGATGCTCAACCGATCGAGGTAAACGACTCAATTGGAGCAATTCGAGGGACTTTACTCGATACAGAAGGGAAACCTATCGCTGGAATCTCTGTCTTCCTAGCTTCTATTGTTGACTCTCCTTCTGGAAAACTTATCACGTTTTCGCTAGAGTCCCAAAGGGGTTCAACTGATGATAGGGGGCTTTTTGTGATAAGAAATGTAGCAGGTGGAACCTACTCACTGGCTATCTGGACACCAGCGACCAATTTTCTTATCCCAGCACCAAACGGAGGAGAAAACTCCGCTATTGAGGTAAAGGTTGTTAATGGTCAAATTACCGACCTTGGTGAAATTAGAGTGAGAAGGCCATAAGACAGTGTTACCTTTTCAACTTTAACAACACATTCCCTACACAGCGTTGCTATGACTGCTCGGGCAATGTCGCTGGCTTCGCTCTCTCAGTCGGCAATCTCTTCCAGCGTCAACAAATACGCCACCAACGCTTCAATCTGGGCCGGTCGCAGATCGGTCCCATAGGCGCGCGGCATTAGCCCCGCCGGGTAACCCGGCGTGAGCGCGGCATCGGGATCGACGATCTCGCGTC
>FWWM01017007.1_pt1 | contig 10691 bp, 8 predicted proteins | sample 2228351 | NCBI WGS metagenome assembly FWWM01 (sample SAMEA103939774, study PRJEB20133) | metagenome
CTGATCACGGCCTCCATGCGCGGCGGTTTCAGCCTGATTCAGTCGCTCGCAAATGTCGCCAGTGATGTGCAGGAGCCGATGCGCACCGAACTGCGCCGCGTGTTCCAGGAAGTGCAGCTTGGGCTGAGCGTCACACAGGCGCTCGACAATCTGGTGCAGCGGATGGAAAGCACCGACCTCGATCTGGTCGTGACGGCAATCAAGATCCATGCACGTGTCGGCGGCAACCTGGGACAGATCCTCGAGAATATCAGCACAACCATGCGCGAACGCGCCAAACTGCGGCGCGAGGTGCGCGTCATTACCTCGATGCAGCGTATTTCGAGTTATGTGATCGGGGCGCTGCCCTTTGCGCTGGCGTTGATTATTTTCACGATCAACCCGACGTATATGATGCGTCTGTTCCAACCAGGGTTGATCCTCTGCATCCCGATCGGTGCATTCATTTCATCGGTGGTTGGGTTTCTCGTCATTCGGAAGATTGTTGATGTGAGGATCTGATGTTGATCATTCCAAGCATCGTAGCGGCGCTTGCCATTTTCCTGGTTGTTGCAGGTCTGGCAACATCACGCCAGCGGGATGCCACAGTCGGTGAACGCCTCGATGCCTATCTCAGCCCGACGGTCGAAAAGGCGCCTTCTGCCCCATCGCTGGAAGCGACGAAGCCCTTCTCCGAGCGAGTGATCATTCCGTTGCTCAAACGGGTGTCGCGCGCATTCGCCTGGGTCATGCCGCAGAATCGCTACGAGGCGCTGCGCCTGCGTCTGGCGATGGCCGGGCATCCATGGGGGTTGACCGCCGCCGACTTCATTGGCGCCAAAGGTATTGTGTGCGTGCTGGTTGCGCTGCTGGCGGGCGTGATCGGTTGGGCGGCCGGCGCAGCGCCGACCTTCTTCAATCTCCTGCTGCTCGGCGGAATCGCACTCTGCGCCTTCTTCCTGCCCGATGTCTGGCTGGCGCGCAGGATCAGCCAGCGCCAGACCGAACTGCTCAACGCATTGCCCGACGCGCTCGATCTGCTGGCAATCGCCACTGCCGCGGGTCTCAGTTTCGAGAATGCCATCCAGGAGATTACATCGAAGTGGACGAACGAACTGGCGCGTGAGTTCAGCCGTGTGCTGCGCGATATGTCGATGGGCGTGGCGCGCCGCCAGGCGCTGACCGATATGGCGGAGCGCACCGGCGTGCCCGACATTGCCAGTTTCGTCTCGGCCATCAAACAGGCGGAGGCGCTCGGTGTCAGCATCGGACGAGTGCTGACCGTGCAGGCCGAAGAAATGCGCACCCGGCGGCGACAGCGCGCCCAGGAGCGCGCCAATCAGGCGCCGGTCAAGATGATGTTTCCTCTGGTCTTCCTGATCTTTCCCGCAATCTTCGCCGTATTGCTGGGTCCGGCAGTGCCGCAGTTGCTGGAAGCGTTTGGTGGCTTATGAACGCAAAACGAACCCTGGAAACCGATCGTTTGTACGAACAGGGGGTCGCCTGCATGCGTGCTGCGCGCTGGGAAGAGGCGATCGCCCTTCTCAGCCAGGTGCGCCATGTGCCAGGCGCCTACCCCGATGTCGAGGCATTGATTGCCGATGCCCAGCTGAAACTGGAGATCGAACAGACGAGCGCACCCCCGGCTGCGCCGCCACCAAAACCGCGCCCGCCACGCGCAGTCGTTTTTGGCGGAATAGCGGCAACAGCGTTGATCAGCCTGATCGTCGCCGCTGTGCTGTTCGTTCGCCTGGATGCGTCGGGGGTGAGCGTTGCAGCGCAACCGCTCGTGCTCAACCTGACATTCCCAACCCTTGCACCGACCAGCACCCCAACACCGGCGCCGACGACAACGCCGCAGCCGCTGCCGCCGACAACCACACCGCCGCCTGCCACCGCTATGCCCGGGACGCTCGGTGTGCGCATGGCGTCGGGAGAGCGCATGACACGCACCATCGGGAACCTGGCGGTGATCCTGGACGCCTCCGGCAGCATGCTGGCGCGTATCGACGGCACACCAAAGACCGTGATCGCCCGGCAGGCGCTCATTGCGCTGGTGAACCGCATCCCCGAAAGCACGAATGTCGCACTGCGCACCTATGGACACCGGCGCGCCAATGACTGCAGCGACACCGAACTTATTCAGCCGCCCGGTCCGATGCAACGCGATGAACTCATCACACGCATCAACATCATTCGTCCGGTCAATGGCGGTCGCACCCCCATCGCGCAATCACTGGCGGACATGGCGCAGGACATTGCAGGAGTCGAGGGTGATGTCCTGATCGTGCTGGTGAGCGACGGCGACGAAACCTGCGGCGGCGATCCGGTCGCAACTGCGGCGACGCTGCGCGCCGCCAATCCTCGCCTGCGGATCAGCGTCATCGGGTTCGATATCGAGCAGGAAGAGTGGCGGCAGCGTCTGGAAGGAATCGCAGCATCCGGCGGCGGCGCATACTTCGACGCCTCGAACGCCGCCCAACTCGCTGATGCCCTTGATCAGGCGATTGCACTGACCTACCGCGTTGTCGACTCCCAGGGCATCGAAATCTATGAAGGACGCATCGGCAGCGCCATCCAGATTCCGCCGGGGACGTATCGCGTCGAAATCGGTGGTGATGCTGAACTGACGATCGAGACGGTGGTTGTTGAGAGCAATGCGACGACATTCGTGGAATTGCGCGAGGAGCAGGGCGAACTGCGCGCCAGCACGGTGACGGAAGAGGTCATAAAACCGTGACACTGCATCCTTATGAGGAGCGGCAGCAGGGTCACATGATGCCGTCTACGACAGACCGTGGTGCGTGACCGGGAGCCGTCCATGAGCGGTATCCGCAGAGAAGGACAAAATACCACCAATGAGGACGATATGCCAGCCACCGAGACAACCCGCCGGCAACGTGCGCAGAGCGTGGTGGAGTTTTCAATCATTCTGCCGTTGCTTCTCCTGCTCATTCTGGGCGTCATCGAACTCGGCTACATGCTGTTCGTCTACGTCCAGTTACAGAACGCCGCGCGTGAAGGCGCTCGCAGCGCTGCGGTGCGTCCCTGTCCGACCCAGCAAGATATCGACCGAATCATTGCCGACACTCGTGGGCGGATCGTCGCGTTTGTCGATACCGATGTCATCACACCCAGCATCGCCTGGAGCGCTGACGAGAATGGCAACCTGCGCTGGCGCTACACCGATCCGGTAACCGTGTCGCTTAACTATGTGCTGGAGCCGCTCGACCCGATTGTTGGCGCGTTCATTCCGCAGATCGAGATCGATGCCGTTGCGTCACGGTCGATCACGACCGACTGCGATATTGCGTCAGTCGTGCGTGCAACTCCCACGCCGACAAACACCCCGACGCCATCGAACACTCCCACGAATACGCCAACACCATCAAACACGCCAACACCAACGGATACTCCGACGCCATCGAACACCCCGACGCCGTCGAATACCCCAACGCGCACCAACACCCCGACGCCATCGAATACGGCAACCCCAACACGCACCAGTACACCGTCGAACACGCCGACCAATACCCGCACGCCGACCAATACCCGCACGCCGACCAATACCCGCACGCCGACCAATACCCGCACGCCGACGTCAACCGCCTGTCCGCTGACAATCTGCACGGCGACGCCGACGAGAACGCCAACAAACACACGGACGCCGACGAACACGCGCACACCAACACTGACGCCGTCGAACACCCCCACGCGCACCAATACCCCGACGCGCACCAATACCCCGACGCGCACCAATACCCCGACGCGCACCAATACCCCGACGCGCACCAATACCCCAACGCGCACCAACACCCCGACGCCGTCGAACACCCCCACGCGCACCAATGCCCCAACGCGCACCAATACCCCGACGCCGTCGAATACGCCGACGAACACACCGACACCGTCGGTGACACCGACGCCGCAGGCGATCAGTTACACGGTGACCGGTTCCAAGCGGATTGACTCGAACGCGCCACCCGGCGAACTGGCAGACCTGCGCATCCGGATCGTGGTGCGCAACAGTCAGGGTAATCCTGTACCGGGGGTCAGTTTCAACATTATCGTATCCGGCGCGTCACCGACTACATCGTGGACCGGCGTCAGCGACAGTGACGGGTTGATCGTTATCTGTATTGCAGATGTCTACAGAGCGCGCGATAACCTGGACGTAACAACCGATGTCACCAGCCCAGAATATCCCGATCCGGGGCTGGACGGTCGAAGGATCACGGTTCAGAACGGAGCGGTGACATGCAATTAACGTTGATTGCGGGATTGACTGTGCAGAAGCCAGGATGTTGCCCTGCCACATCTGCCGATAGACAGACACGGAGAAACACGATCACATGAAACGCACATCCGGGCAATCAATCATCGAGTTTGCAGTGATTGCGCCTCTCCTGATCATCATGCTGCTTGGCACGGTCGATTTTGCGCTGGCGTTCAGCAACCAGATGGCGCTTCGCAGCGCCGTCGCCGAGGGTGGATACTTCATTGCCCAGCATCCCGGCAGAGAAACCATTGCAGAAGAGCGCATTCGCGAGCGTCTGGAGGACCTGCCCGGCGCCGCCGAACCGGGACGCCTGATTGTGACGTTTACAACCTCATCGTGTCTTTTGGGGCGTCAGGATACCACAGTAGAAGCGACCTACCGCCACGAGTTCTGGTTCTCGTCGGTTCTACCGGCTGCACAGGTCGTCCTGCGCAGCGGAACGACCGTACCACAGTTTGGGAGTTGCTCGTGAGACGATTACGATCGACAGACTGCCAGCCAGGGCAGGCGATCCCGGTTCTGGCGCTCACGCTGCTCTTGTTGCTCGCCTTTGCGGGGCTGGCAATCGATGGCGCGCTGGCGTTCGCCTGGCGACGCAACGTTATGAACAGCGCCGATGGCGCTGCGCTCATTGCCGCTCGCGCTCTGATTGTTGATCGCGGAAGCGTGAATGGACCTGCCATCACCAATGCGGTGCGCACCTACCTGCAGGCGGAACTGGGTGTGAGCAGCCCGGATTTTGAACTGACCTACGTCAACGGCGCCGGTCAGTCGATAGGACCGGTCGGCAGCGGTCCGGCGCCGGCGAATGCGCGCGGCATCAATGTCGTTGTGCGACACACCTTCGACACCTACCTGATGGGAATCCTCGGACAGCCGACGCTGACCGTGCGCAGCGTATCATCAGCGCGTTTTGGCAACGGCGGCATGCTGATCGGCGAGATGCTTGCGCCGATGGGAGTGCTGCCAGAAGCAGCGCAATTCTTCCGCGACAATCCATCCGGCGCACTGGTCGATCTGAGCGGCCAGATCGAGGAACGGAACAACCAGATCATCATCGATTTCTATGACGGAATGTACCCGTATCTGGCGCAGTATCAGGATCATCCGAACTGGGTTGACCCCGACACCTTCGTGAAACGATGGCAGATACGCGCCGTGGCGTTGCGGATGGGATCGAAGACGCCGCCGTCACCTGGACCAGGCGCGAGTTGCCCTTCCACGCCGACCGACACGCTGAAATCGTGGTGGTGTCACGGGGCGCACCGCCAGGTCAACACGCGCATTGCCGGCGATAGTGAACAGGTGGCGTTGAATATGGACCTGATCGGCGTCGCGCCTGGCGCCAGCTCTCTGAACGCAACGCTCCTGAGTGGCGGTTTCCTCGCCAGTCGTCTCAATCAGGTCATCATCGTACCGGTGCTGGCAGAAGCTCCCGACTCAGATCAATGGACGGGAGCGAGCCCTGCCTATGTTATCGAGTACTTTATGGCGTTGCGCCTGCGCAGCATCGACTACGCCAATGGCACGATCACCGTTGAGTATCTCCCGCGCTACCTGACGAACGGCGGGTTGATGGGGAGCAACAACAATGTCGAACGCGGCGACCCCTGTGAGGTATGCGTCATTAACCTGGTGCGGGAATGATCGCTACGATGCCTCACGCCCGATATTCGCGCGCAGATACGCCTCGATGAACGGATCGATGTCGCCGTCGAGCACCGACTGTACGTCACTGGTTTCGTAATCGGTGCGATGGTCTTTCACCAGGGTATAGGGGTGCAGATAGTAGGTGCGCATCTGGTTGCCAAAGTCTGCCTGGCGATACTCGCCGCGGAGACGGGCGCGTTCTTCGCGTCTGCGTTGCAGTTCGCGTTCGAGCAGACGCCCGCGCAACACCCGCATAGCGGTTTCGCGGTTCTGCAACTGTGAGCGCTCGTTCTGACAGGTCACCACGATCTGCTCCGGCGTGCCTGGCTTGTAGGTGATGCGCACCGCCGAGTCGGTTGTATTCACGCCCTGCCCGCCGTGACCAGACGCGCGAAAGACATCGACGCGAATATCTTCCGGTCGTATGACCACCTCCGGCGCATCGTCCACTTCAGGCAACACTTCGACCATCGCGAAGGATGTCTGGCGCGTATTGCCGGCATTGAACGGCGAGAGGCGGATCAGGCGATGAACGCCGGCTTCGGCTTTGGCGCTGCCATAGGCGTAGGGTCCGCGCAGTTCGATGGTTGCGCTCTTGATCCCTGCCTCTTCGCCTTCGCTCTTGTCGATCAGCGCAACCTGAAAACCTCGTCGCTCACCCCAGCGCATATACATCCGCAGCAGCATCTCCGCCCAATCCTGCGCGTCCGTCCCGCCTGTACCGGCTTTGACCGAAAGGAACGCATCACGGTCGTCGTAGGGACCGCTGAGCAACACTTCGATCTCGAGCGCCTCGATATCCCTGCCGGTGCGCTCGAGTTCGGCAGCGATATCCGCCTGGAGCGAGTCATCCTCCTCGGCGGCGGCAAGTTCAATCAGATCGGCGAGCGCCGCCAGCCGGCGGTCGAGCGCTTCGATCCGCTCGATTTCTTCCTTCAGGCGCGTCAGACGCTGCATGATCCCCTGCGCTTCACGGGGATCGTTCCACAGATTCGGGTCAGCGGCGCGTTCTTCGAGCGCCATCATGTCCTGACGTTTCGCCGGTAAGTCAAAGACGCCCGCGAACGCTCTCGAAGCGCGTCCGCAGGACCTCCAGATCCATTGCTGTCACACACAACTCCTTGCTATCGTGTTCGTTCGAGGAGGGGCGCACCGGTTGCCTGCTCGACAATCTGCGGCAACGCCAGCGCAACATCAGCACGGATCACCGCCTCGGCGCGCCCGTCCATATGGGTCGGGCCGGTATTGATGATAATCAATTTCGCGCCGTGGCGCAAGCCAATTGCAGGCAATTCGTTAACGGGGAAGACTTCCAGCGAGGTGCCGGCGACGATCATGACGTCGGCGTGTTCGACAGCGCGTCGCGCCAGCCAGTACAACCCACGCGGCAACATTTCGTCGAACAGCACCACATCCGGTTTGAGCGGATGACCGCAACTGCAGCGCGGCGGCTCACCGCGACGAATCCTGGGGAGCAAGACGCGGGTGGGGATCTGACGTTCGCACTCCAGGCACGTGGCAGTGCGCAGATGACCGTGAAGTTCGTAGACTTCACGCGATCCGGCGCGCTGATGCAAACCGTCGAAGTTCTGCGTAATAACGGCGCTGAGCACCCTCTGTCGCTCAAGCGCTGCAAGCGCATAGTGCGCTGCATTCGGCGCCGCCGACAACACCCGGTCGAGCAGGGGGCGGAACCAGTCGTAGAATGCGCGCGGGTTACGCAGAAAGTTCTGAAGCGATGCGACTTCCGAAGGATCGACGTGCTTCCACACACCCTCGGAACCACGGAAGTCGGGGATGCCGGACGGCGTGCTGATGCCTGCGCCGGTGAGCGCAACGACGCTCCGCGCGTTCCGTAGCAGATCGGCGGCGTGTTTGATCTCTGTCCACTCCATACCCGGTCACACCACAGATGGTTCGATCATCGAACATGCGATACCGGACACGCCAGCCATCCCCGGCAATACGAGTCGGTCTGATTGCAATGTTGCACTGATGTCGCCCGACGCAGCAGGTTTGGGAGATGTGCAATAATCCCACCTGTATGATACCACATATTCGCAACATCCGAAAGTAAGCGCCTATCCGCAAAACTGCCCCTTCGATACGCAGTGCACGCTACTCAGGATGCGGTTTTGCGGATAGGCTGTACGTGTTCGCATTTCTCCGGGAACAAGGGCGTTCTGCCCTCGCATGCGCGACGAGGGGGGACATCTTCACTCTCCAAACTGTACATGGACAACCTTGATTGCCAGTGAGCGTTCAATGGAGTGCTGAAGCAAGGCTTCAGCACTCCATACAGTCCAGTGTAATGAGCGTGGCGATCACGCTCTAATACCATTTTTGATTTTAGATGTTGGTGGTCAGCACCAGCATTCGCGCGGGCGTAGACCGATGGATGTTAACCAGCAATCAAGGCATGTGCAGTATAATTGTGGCAACTGATCGCCTGTGTTTTTCCTCGGCAGGGCGACGTATTGTGACACTTACGCAAGACATACCGCCGCGATTCTTGTTTCCAGCGGCATCTCTGAGCGCCTGAGTGAACAGTTCCATACCCGATGCGGGTTCGGAATAGCACTACAACGAGATTTCTCATGGACGACAAAGGTGAGTGTTCAGACGTATCGTACCCAAGGTGTATGTGTCGGCGGGGCAGCGTCTCGTGGCGCGTGCGATAGCCATCCCGCTGCCGATGCCCGATCGTGAGGGCTTCGCTCCGATGATGAACAGTTACCCGAAAAGGTGCAACGGGCGTGAAAAAGTGCGATCAATAAGCGTGACTTTTGTGGACGTCGTGTCTTTGTGGTGCGATCATCAAGCGATGCATCGTTGTCGTAATAGGCAGGAACGCTGGGTGTTCCGCGAGTTCGGAAAGTGCACCGCACGTTGACGTGGTGTATGAGTGGTCGTGCGCCTGACATTCCCGATACGCTCCGTTGTGCCGCGTGCGGCGCGTTGCTGATCGACGGGTATTATTTCCTCCATGGGCGGCGCGAACGCTACTGCGCGCGCTGCATCCGTGAACGGGATCGCTGCGACGTCTGCTCAGCGCCGCTCGGCAATCGTTACTGGACGCTGCATGACGGTCGGCGGCTGTGCGAGACATGCCATTCGACCGCGATCTACGATCCCACGATTGCGCGAACATTGTTCGACGAAACCGTTGCTGCACTCGTCGCCCAACTTGGCATGGCGCTGCGGGTTGGGGTCGAGTTTCGTCTGGTGGATGCGCCGACGCTGGCAGCAGTACGGGCGCAGGGAGGCCCGCCGCAGCCGGGTGAAGCTCTGGCGCTGGGGCTGTATCAGCGCCACGGACGGTTGCGGGTCATCTACATGCTCTACGGGTTGCCAAAATTGCTCTTCCGCACCGTCGTTGCACACGAATACGCCCATGCCTGGCAGGGAGAGAACTGCCCGCTCCTCGACGACCATGACCTGATCGAGGGATTTGCCGAATGGGTGGCATACCGTCACCTCAGTTACCTTGGCTGCCACAAAGCCGCCGCTGCAATGCGCGAATCGAACCACCCCTACCGCCCGCTCCTCGAACGAATGCTGGCGCTCGAAGCGCAGATCGGTCCGGCAGGCGTGCTGGAGTACATGCGGCGCGCAGGAATTCGCTAATCCGGGTTGCCGAAATCCACCATTCATCCCCGTTCTTTTTTCTGGGTGTCTCAATAAGATCGTGATGCCCGGCATCGCAGGATGCCCGACCTGACACATCTGTACAACAACACACAAGGAGGGACCATTGCGTTCACAACTGTTTCTTGTCACAACACTGCTGGTCGGTGCGCTCTCCGTCGGCGGATGCGGTAATCTGCCCTTCCTTTCGCAGGGCAATGCACAACCAACCGCCTCTCCAGCCGCTTCTTCCGGCAATGCAGCCACGCCTGCGCCACCGACCTCCGCCGCTGAACAACCGACGCAGGCGCCAGAAAATACCCCTGCACCGACAATGCCCGCCGTACCGCTACCAACCGGTAACACTCCTTCGGCGCCCTCTACGGGTGGCGCTCCGACGATTCCGATACCGCAAAGCCAGGCGAACCTGTCCCAACTTGAAAGTTACCGGATGACGGTTGTGTCGAAGATGAACGGCAAAACCACGGACGGTAAGACGATCGACTCGCAGATGACCTATACCCAGGCGGTGCATCGCCCAAGCAAGACCGGGTATACGCTGGTCGTCGAAGACCGACCGGGCGCACCATCCACACGATCTGAACTTTACAGCGTTGGTGATACGTTGTACATCTATCAACGCCAGGACGGCAGGGAAATCTGTCAACCAGGCATGATGGCTGGCATGGGCGACATGCTGCGCGGCATTGCCGACTCGATGACTGCACCTGTGCAGACGGGCACGGCACAACTCGTCAACAGCGGCGAGACCGTCAACGGCGTGCTGACCGATCGTTACACCCTGGATCAGGAGACAATCAATCAGTTTGGCGCTACAGTGGAAAAAGCCGATCTCTGGGTGGCCCGCGATGGCGGCTATCTGGTCAAGTATGATCTGACAATCAAAGTCGCGTCCAACACCGCCGGTTGGGCAGAGATGCTGGGTGGCGGCGCGCAGGTTGCGGAAGGAACGATTGTCTACAACTGGATGCTCGAAGACATCAACAAAACGACCATCACCCTCCCGTCCGTCTGCAACCAACAAACAGTTGGCGTCGATCTGCCGTTGCCACAAGGAACGGCGGTCGATATAGCGATGCCCAATACCACGATGGGCAAGGTGAACACCAGCATTGACTCGGTCCTGTCCTTCTTC
>FWWM01005015.1_pt1 | contig 10689 bp, 7 predicted proteins | sample 2228351 | NCBI WGS metagenome assembly FWWM01 (sample SAMEA103939774, study PRJEB20133) | metagenome
GGACGCTTATGCTACGGCGGGCCGCTTGCACTCCGTAGAGCAAGCGTCCTCGCTTGCTCGGGCAGGGCACACCGGTCTGGCAGTTCTGCACAAGCGAGGACGCTTATGCTACGGCGGGCCGCTTGTGCTCCGTGAAGAAGCGTGCTCGCGCAAAAATACCCAGTCCGGACAGGCTGGGCAAACTTTGCCGGATCTTTGCATTGCACTGGGGCTAGGAGGCCGATCTAGCCGATTGTACTAATATAGCAACTGGGGCGCTGTGGAACGTTGGCTGGAAGCGGCAACGCCAACAGACCGGGCACGCCTGCCGACTTTCCAGATCGCCCCTACGCCCCTTGCCTCTGTTCCCGCAAGCCGGGCTGGCCCAGTGTCAGCCCGGTTTTTTCTTTGGCATGCACTCTGAGCACGGCCAGGGCTACCAGCACCCAGTTCGCGAGCACAAACCCTCCTACCCACCACTGGCCTCCGGTACCGAACCCGTACGAGTGCAGTCCCACGCCCAGCACGAAGTTTACGCCGTACCACGAGAAGATAATCGCCGATGCCCCCAGCACCGATCCCACCGCCAGCCCCAGGTCGCCGATCCACCCCGCATAGCGGCCGTGCAAGATCGCCAGGTACACCAGGCAGGAGATCAAGGCCCATACTTCCTTGGGGTCCCAACCCCAAAAACGGCCCCAAGAGACGTCTGCCCACAATCCGCCCAAAATAGTGCCGGCCGCGAGCAGCAGCACGGCAACCTGCATGGCCTTGTAGATGTACCCTGCCAGAGTATGGCAGGCCTCAGGCGGTCGAACGGTCGTGTACCGTGGGCCTGCACCCTCGGCGGCCTCTGCATCCTCTCTCTGGGCCGCCGCCTTGGCATCCCGGTTCTTGGCAGCTTGTGCCGCACTCACTGTGCGATAGCGCCCAAACAGGTAGTAGCCCAGCGATACATTGCCCAGCATCCAGGCCAGCAGCCCTGCGCCGTAGCTCGAGACGATCGTCAGCACGTGGATGGTCAGCCAGAAATTGTCTCGCAGCACCGGCTGGAGCGGACTGAAGCCGCGGTCCAGCACCGGCGCGTAGCAGGCCAGCATCCACAGGAAGGTGCCCACCAGCGCCCCGCCCATGGTGAACCATTGCCGTGGATAGACCTGGGCAAGTTGCTGCTTGCCGTCGCTACGGAGCGAGGCGGGGACCAGCATTGCGCCCATCACAAGTGCGAGCACCGCGCGGGGCACATACCAGACGCTGGGCACCAGCACAGCCAGGCCGACGAGCCAGGTTACCAGATCGTTCAGATCCGGCAGGCGCTGGCCCACGTCGATGTTGGGAAGCAAGTTGATGATCGTTCGGCCTCCGGCTGCATAGGGTGCGAGGGCCAGCACGTAGAAGAGCAGCCCCATGAGCGCCCCGCGGGGCAGCAGGAGCAGATACTCGGTCAAGCTGTTTGCCCAACGGCCGGCGAGGCGGCGTTCGGGCTCGTTCCAGGCAGCGGCTTCCCAGGTACGAGGCACGGCGGTCAGGCGCCAGGCCGTTTTCATGGCCGGCCACGTGGCGGGGAGGAGCGTGAACCAGCAGGCCAACAGCAGCACGACCCAGGGGACAAAGGCCACGGTTTCAAACATGCCGGTCACGGGTGCCCAGCCGGTGATGATCACGCGCAGAGCGAAGGCATAGGCGGTCCAGGCCAGCGTGACCAGGGCAAGCGCCATGCCAGTCCAGAACATGGGCCGATGCAGCTTGCCGAAGGCGAGCGCGAACGCTACCGCCGACAGCAGGCTGAGGATCCAAGATTTCTGGAAGGGGTCGAGGCGGTTGTAGAGCACCTCCGCAGCGGTGCTGTCAGGGGGGGGATAGCGGGTGAAGGCCAGCAGATCTTCGTCGCGATTCAGGATGGGCAGCTTTTGGCGTGCAGGCTCGACGGCCTCGCCCAGGGAGCGCAGGCTGCGCTCTAGCGCGCGGGTGGCCGACATCACATCAGCCGCGGCGGCAGAGCTGGGCTGCGCGAGCCACGCTCGATAGGCCGAGGCCAGCGCGGTCCAGGCCCGGCGCGACTCTTCTAGTTGCAGGCGCGGATAGCCCTTGAGGAGCTGCGGCGATCCGTGCAGCAGCGCCGGCAGGCTCAGCCAGGGTTGGGAATCGTCTTGGGGCTGGCGGTCTTTATCGAGTGCATTGGGGTTGAGCGCCGGCACGAGGCGGAGCGAGGCCCCATTGTCATAGAGGGCCATGTGCAGCTCTCGGGCCAGGACCGCGAGGCGGCGGGCACTCACGTCGGCCATGCGCATGTGCGACCGCAAATTCTGAAGCTTTTCTCGGCTCAGGCTGGCACGCTCGTCGCCCCCGAGCTGCCTGGAAAGCTGCTGGCGCAAGCTGCCCATGCGTTCGGCCACGACCTCGGACGCCTCCACAAGCTGTACCACCAGCGGCTCCACCTGGCTGCGCTGCACGCCCGGCTCGCGACAAGCCGCATCCAACAGCTCGATGGTGCGTTCGAGCTGCGCCGCGGCCGTGCCCACGGGGGACTCGGGATCCTGTGCCCGGAACACGCCCATGGTGGCCCGAATCTGGGAAAACGTCTCACTGAGCGCCACATACTGCCGCAAGAAGCGGCTATTGATCCGTTGGGACTGGAGTTCGGGAAACGTAACCACCTGGGCGGCGTTGTAGGTCAGCTCGCGATAAAGCTGGTAGGCCTCTTGCAGCTCGACGAGTTTCTTATCGAGCCCGACAGGCCGGAAGGCCTCACCTTCTTTGGAAGCGCGTGCCTGCTCGTGGATCTCTTCCAACCGGGCCCACAGGGCCGCGGCCTCCATCACCTGCCGCGGAGAAACGTACTTCAAGTGCTCGCCCCGTGCGTTTTGCGCGGGAACGTCGAGGTACTTTTCTCGCAATTCGGCATTCTTGGCCGAGATGAAAGGCACGTCTTCCCAGCGTTGTGGTTCCAGCAACCAGCTCAGCAGCAATTCAGCGGCGCTAAAGCGGCGTGGCCCGCTGCCGGGAAACAGCTCGCGAGCCGGGCGCAAGGTCTCACTAGCGAGATCGTCTGGGGAGACTTCGGCCGCTAGGTCCAAGCGGGGGTTGGCCGTGCCGCAGATGTTCTCTACCGCCTGGCGTGCAAACGTATCGAGCGGCATCACACGGCCTTGGTGCAGCACGGGGAGGCTGCGCCACGCGGACCAATCGATAGCTGCCGCCGCGGGCGACGAACCGTCGGCCTTGGCTGGGGCCGCAAGCACAGACGCAAGCAGCATCAGCCCCAGGCAGACTGCCAGCCCTCGGCGGAGGGGGCAAGGCTTGGCAATGCGGTGCATGGCAGAAATCTCTGTAAAGGAGCCGGCGCTAGGGGAGGGCCGGGGCTCGGGCAGACGGCCGGGTCTTGCGCGGCGCCGCCTGCGCCGGCCGCGGTTGGCGCGGCTTGAAGAAATAGGCTCGCATGTAGAACATGGTGGCGATGCCCGCCACAACCAGCAGGCAGCCGACGTATTTGGTGCCTCGGCCAGGATCGTAATTCACCGTCAGCACAGAGGCGTAGACCTGGTCGCGCGCAGACCGGCCGCCGTCCAGCGCCTCAGCCTGGTCTGCATATAGCTCGAACTCCGGATCGCCGGGCTGAAAGGGCCCGATGTAGCTCTCCTGGAACAAGCGAAACGAACGGCCTGTCTCGGGCTCGGCAAAATCGACCGGCGCATTCATGGTGATCCACACGGTCTCGTCTCGCAGCGGCCGGCCGCGATGATCGAGAAACTCCACGTAGCTCGAATAGTGAGAAGGCTGGCTGGTGCCCGGGTCGAGCTTCATCTCAAAGTCGCGCAGCCGCACCACAAAGCCCAATTCGACCTGGTCCAAGGGCATCTCCAACAGCACCTCGCGGCCCTGCCCCCGCACCAGGCGCTGCTGAAGCGGCAGCGGCGGGAGCTGACGCGGATCCGGCGGCGGCGCCACCAGCCAGAACACCTCGCTGCGCCCGTCGACCGTCAGCCGGACCTTGGCAGCGCGGACCGACGATACGGGACGCGCGTTCTTGTCGAACTCCTTGGGCAGCACAACCGCCTCTGGCTTGGCACGCGGTACAAACTGCTCTACGTAAAGCTGTAGCTTGGCGATCGGCATTTCAAAAGCGGCCACGCGCGTCTGGTCGGCCGGCAAGCGGCGGGCGAACACCAACTTCTTGCCGTTCCAATAGCGATAGTACAGCGGTGTGCGGGGAGCGGCCTCTTCCGGCTCCACACCAGACGGCAGCATGCCCTGCAAGATGTCGATGCGAGCGCCAGACAGGCCCGCCCGCCGCTGCTCGGCTGTGAGTCCGCCCTTGTCGAACCAGTAACTCCCGTACACATCCAGCTCGTAAGAGGGCAGGTTCAGCTCCGGGTAATCGGCAAACAGCACAAGCCGGCCCGTTCTACCGGACGGGTCGGTCACCAGAACCTCTACCGCCGGTTCGTGCGGCAACGAACCCTGCTGCCGCTCGTCGTCTGCAAGCGCAAACCGATCCGCCGGAGCAGCCGGGTCCAAGGTGGGATGGGCAAAGTATCTGCGCACCTCGGCCGTATAACCCGTGTCCGCAAGCGGGAACGCGCCGCGGCCCAGTACATCGTCTACGCGAAACACGGCCTTGCGGCCCAATGGCTCGCGCTGGCCGCCCGCGCCTCGCTCTTTGCCCGCCGCGGCCTGGTCGCCCCCCACGCGTCCCGATCGGCTCGCCTTACCCAGCCAGAGTACCACCTGGCCCTTTGCCCCCAACTCTCCCTCGGGCCCGCTCGCCAAAAAAGCCTGCTCTTCCGCTGGCCCGGCCGCCAGCAGCAGTACCAGGCTGCCTCCTCCCATTTGTTGGCGCTCTGCTAACGCAAAGCGATGCTCGGGCAGTGCACGGCCGCGACGCATCTTGAGTTCTACGGGCACCCAGCGGACCGGGCCAGGTTGAGGTTTGCCGTCTGGGCCCATCCGCATCTCCGCCGGCATGCTCAGCCGCAGCCGCAGATACGGCGCGTCCACCATGGTCGAAGAGGCATAGTAGTCCAGCACCTCCAGGCGTATGCCGTCCCGGTCGAAAATCGCCCCAGCGTCGCGGCGCGCTAGCTTCCAGGGAAACCACCAGCGCGGCCTCCCCTGCCACCGGAGCCTGCCGTTCGACCAGCGCCAGGGAAACCAGCCCACCTCATAATCGCGCCAATTGAACGGCCCCGACGCAAACGGGATTTCCAGGATGCGGTCCTCGGCACCGCGCCGCGAAATCGTCAGCCGGAAGTGCTGCGAGTCCTCATAGGCAATGTGCCCCGTCGCGCCCTCGAAAACGGGCAACTGTGCGTCGATCCAACCCCGCCGCGTCAGCCAGCAGCCGAAAAGCAATACCAGCAGGCCCAGGTGCGTAATCACAAAGCCCGTCTGATGCCGCTTCCACGGGAAGCGCACCAAGGCCGCACAGAAAATGCTTGTCGCCAAGAGCACGTTGAGCAGCGTAAACCACCACGTGCCATACACCCCAAATTGCACCGCTGGTGTGCCCAATTCGCTCTCGACAAACGTGCCCCAGGCGAGCACCACGGCCGCGGCGAAGATCAACACCACGGCTAGCTTGAGGGAAGCCAGAAACTCCAGCAGCCCAAACACGCATTGCAGCGCGAGCGGCTGATCGGGCGAACGCAGCTTGGGGCTGGGCATGGATCCGAAAAACCAGGTGCAGGGCGCGGGGCAGCGGCAGGCGGGACGATTCCACCCCCCAAGGCGGCCCGAAGAGGGTTTCACCTCACGCCATTATAGCCGCCATGCCCCAGCTCGGAAACCGCCCACCCCACGCGCCGGCTCACACCAACGCGCACAGGCCATAACCCCAGCACCACGCCGCCTGACCCCCAAACACCCAAATGCACCGCTCCCTGGCACAGCCAGCCGCAACGCTGCGCGCGAGCTTCGCCAGCATGAGCCGTGCCGCATGCGGCCCTTACGTGCGATCGCTCGCCGCACCGGACCCAGCCGACCCCATGGAATCTGGTTGAGACTTGACGTACCCCAGTCCCCGAAGCACCTCAAGAATCTCGCTGCACGTGGGGAACATGCGGCCGCTGCGGCGCTTGTAGTCGTCAAGTGCACGCATGAACTCGACTTCCTCGGGCGTGTAGTCGCGCTCGCACGTGGTCGGGTCGATCTGGCGACGGCGCGGCGTCTTCACACGCCGTTCTGCCATCCGCCGTTCGTTGGCAACCGGTACATCTGCCTTGCGGCGGTCTCCCTGGCGGCGTTCGGCCACACGGCGGCGGTCTACGGAAACTTCGTTGGACGACCTCTGCATCATCTTGGCGTACCCTTTGCTACAGGCTTGCCCTCGGCACCGGCAGTCGCTTGTGCTGCCAGGGTGCTGTCAGCATCGACTGCACTGGCTGCGAAACTCTAGCACCTGGGAAAAATGGATGCATGCGCCAAGGTTTCCGGGTTAGCCAAACTTGCGCGTTCGAGCGGCGATTGGGGTGCTGCGGGCACGAAACGACCGCCCGCTTTAAGAACCGTAGATGTTATGTGCCACTGGGCCAACGGCCCTGTTTCGACAAAGCGGGCATCCGGCAGGCACTACGCCAGAACGAGTTGCAGGCGACCGGTGCGGCACGGCAGGCCTTGCCCGCAGGGACGGCAGAATCGGCAGAGTCGTCAGAGTCGAAGCACGGTCAAAGGATGTGGAACCGACGAGCTTCGTGGTCCGTGGGCACTCAAAGAAGCCGCTGAGTCTGATGCCTTGCGCGCGAGAGCATGCCGGTCGCAGGTTGCAAGCCACATGCTGGTCCTACGCTGTAAGTGGGCGTCGCAAAATGTTCTCGGGCTTGCTTGCTTCGCAGGCCGACTCAAATTTGACCCGAGTGAAGCGAGCCTTGTTGAACTCCTAGTCCCTTGCGTTCAGTACCGGGATCACCACATGGCCTTTCACAGCCTGCGCCGGACGGCTTTGCACGGAAAGTTTAAGCTCGTGAAGAAAGCGCACGGATATCCGCACGATTCCGTATTCGTCCTGGCGTTCGGCAGAGATGGTCTGAAGTACTTCGCAGGGATCGGCCAGGCAGGCTGCTCGGTACAGACTGATGCCGTCGTAGTCAGGGTGCCGGCCCCTCACTCGCAGTTCGAATGCGTTGGGCGAAATAACTGGAACAGCGCTGGTACGGAACTGCTCGCGTCGTACACGGCGAAGGAGCCACTCATCGTCACTTATCGGATTGGTCTCGCACTTCATCGCCGCACCATGCGGCTTGCCCGTTCAGCGGCGAATAAGGCTACCAAGAGTGGTATATGACTTTGGGTTCCTGACAGCCCTTTTGCACGCAACGGTACTCGGCACGAAGCGGCGATGCCACCTCGATCTCCACGTATTCCAGGGGAAGATGCCACTCGAAGTAGACTGTGGCGTTTACGCTTGCGAAGACCCTGCCGGGAGCGGGACACCCTAACGCTGCCAGTTTCTGGGCCAGTAAGATAGCACGGTCGACAAGAGCGCGATCTAGGGCCTCGGCCCCCTGGCCGTCCCAGTCGTCTTGGAGCATACGGATACGAAGCAGTTCGTCGATCGCGGAACTCCAGGTGCGCTGGGGATCGTCTTCGACCGTTCAGAACACATTGGCACCACGAGCCCTGCTAGGGTAAGAGCCATAATCGACCCCGGCGAATACTGACGCACTGCGCTCAGACGGCACGACGATGCTCATAGAATGGCTCCCTAACGTTTCTCGGCTCCGTCGGGCACGGTGCGGAGAAACGCACCCAATGCTGCCACGCCCCTGACTTCCCTGGACTTGCGTCACAAGGCATTGCTAGAAAAGGAGTTCGGCACAGAAAACCCTCGGGATCCCAAGTCGGGCGGGTGCTGCATTGTAGCATCGGCAGCGGTTGTTATCCATCACACAAGCAGCCGCTTGGCGGACTGGCGGGCATAGCGGCGATCGCTCCGCAGAGACGATTGGCCAATTGCGATGCCTCTGGCGAGGAGCGTTTTGCCACCAGCCATGGCGATCGGCAATCTGTGCGGGCCGCGCACTTTGTGGCAGGGCGCGGAGGCTTGTCGCGTGCTAGGCCCACCGGCCATGGCCTGTGACCACGGCTAGTGCCGCACGTGGCGTCGCGATTGCGTTGCCGCCTCGCCAAGCCACTGAGCCAGGCTTGCGGCTCTGCTCGTAGATGGCCTGCGGCAGAGATTGCATGTCTGGATAGTTGCGCTAGGCTCCCAGAGCTACATCGAGCTTGCGCCGCGCGTCGGCCTCAGCATGAAGGAAAGCCGAAAACGGCAGCCGGGCCGACGCCTCTGGCGACTACGCCACACCTAATGTCTCGAGCCTTTTGAGATAGTTTCTCAGGGGTCGCTCGATAGAGAATAACCCCGGTGCTGCGTGGCGGACATGGCGCGCGGCGAGAATGGTCTCCGAGCGCTCTCGACGACGTTCTGCCTATGGCGCTGCCGCGCACCAGCCCGCCGAAGACCAGAGCGTAGGCTGCAGCTTAAGCAGGCTCCCCGGCACGTACGCCTGTGGCGTACATGCCGGCTGCCCCTGAGCCGTGCTTTTATGAGAATCGGCGCTTGAACTAAAGAACCCAAGGCGGTTTGCCGCAGCGGCGCTTGCTAGGTTGCTTGGCACGGTGGCTGGCGAGACACGTGCACATTCCGGCGCTTGCAGGGATTGAGAGTCAAGGGCGTTCTGCCTGCCACGTAGCATAAGCGTCCTCGCTTGTGCAGAATTGCCGGATGAGTTCGCGTTTGCTGAGCAAGCGGGGACGCTTGCTCTACGTAGCATAAGCGTCCTCGCTTGTGCAGAACTGCCGGATGAGTTCGCGTTTGCTGAGCAAGCGGGGACGCTTGCTCTACGTAGCACAAGCGTCCTCGCTTGTGCAAATGGGCTGGGCGTGTTTGCCCTGCCAGAAAAAGCAGGGATGGGTTTGGCAGTTGCTGAGCAAGCGGGGACGCTTGCTCTACGGGGCGGGGGCGCTTGCTCTACGGGGCGCCGATGCGTGCGCTACGTCACGGTTACGCCCTCTCCCTCACCGGCACCGGGGCCGCCGTCGTGGGGCAAGATTCATCGCGAGCCCGTGACTTGGCAGCAAACACCATGCGCAGCAGTTCGGCGAGCGAACCAGCCTGCATCTTGTGCATGATAGCGTGCCTGCGGGCCTCTACCGTGCGCAGGCCGAGGTTCAGCCGCTGTGCGATGGTCTTGTTGGGAATTCCGGCCGCAACCATCTCCAGCACCTCCCGTTCCGCAGCGGTGAGAGATTCGAGCCGCCGGCGAATCTCGGCCAGCCATGCGGCCTCTTGGCGAGCCTGTGCATTGCGCTCGAATGCCTCGAGGAGGCTCTCTCGCAGTTCGGCGGGCGCGTACGGTTTCTGTAACAGTGTCACCGCCCCGCCGCGCACGGCGCGCACGGCCGTGGGTACGTCAGCATATGCCGAGATGATGATCACGGGCAGCGAAGATCCCATGGCCGCCAGCCGCTCTTGCAGCTCTAGGCCGCTCATGCCGGGCATCAGCAGGTCGGTGACCACGCATCCTGGCTCGCCTGTGCGCTGCGCCTCCAGGAAACGCTCGGCCGAGTCGAACGCCTCGGCCCGAAAGCCGAACGACTCCACCAGCGCCACTATGGACCGGCGGCCGTCGGGATCGTCGTCAATCACAAACACGGTCCCTACATCACTCATGCGCTCGCATCCTCGTTTGCGATCGGCAGTCGGCACTCGAACTGGGCCCCGCCCCCAGCCGCAGGCAAGGCACGCAGCGACCCGCCGTGTGCCTCGACAATAACTCGGCTGATGGCCAACCCCATGCCTAGCCCACTGCTCTTGGTTGTAAAGAAAGGCTCAAACAACTGCTGCGGGTCGATAGGCGGCAGGCCCGGTCCATTGTCCGAGATGCGGACCACCAGCTCGGCCCCTTCGACCCCTACAGAGATTCCCACACGCCCCCCAGCCGCCGATTCAGCGGCCGCCTCGCAAGCATTGCGCAGCAAATTCAACAGCACTTGCTGCAATTGCAACCGGTCCGCCTTGATCGGCGGCAGCGCAGCCGCCAGAGCGGCTTCCAGGCGGATGCCCGCGCGGCACGGCTCGCTCTCCAACAGTTCAAGCACCTCGTGCACCAACTCGCCAACATCCACCCGCACTCGGTGCAGCTCGCGGCTGCGGCTGAATGCCTGCAAACGCTTGATGATCCCGCCCGCGCGCTCCACCTGAACGGCAATCTGCTCAGCCCACTCCCGCCACTTGGCGGTCTGCGGCGAGTGCTGCTCGTCGATGCCGATCCGCAACGCTTCGGCATAGTTCTTAATGGCGTGCAGCGGCTGGTTGACCTCGTGCGCGATCCCAGCCATCAACGCCCCCATGGCGGAGAGCCGGGCCACATGTGCCAGCTCGATCTCCCGCTGCCGTTCGCGCTCCTGCGTGCGGCGTAGCGTCTCCTCCACGCGCCTGCGCTCGGTGATGTCTCGAGAGATGCCCCGGTAGCCGCCGAACTGCCCCGCCGGGTCGAAATAGCGTACGCTGTTCGACTCGAGCAACACGAGACGGCCCTCCTTGTGGCGCAGGCGATGTTCCAGAAGCTGCACGCTCCGACCGCTTGCCTGCTCTGGCGCGAGCCGCTCGCGCAACCGTACGACTTCTTCTGGCGGCATCAGATCAAAGGCGCAGCGGCCGAGAATCTCTTCAGGCTCGTAGCCCAACAACCCCCGCACCTGCGGGCTGGTATA
>FWWM01017014.1_pt1 | contig 10689 bp, 6 predicted proteins | sample 2228351 | NCBI WGS metagenome assembly FWWM01 (sample SAMEA103939774, study PRJEB20133) | metagenome
CGCGCGCCAGCGGCGCATCTGGACGGCAGAGACCGACCGCACCAGCGCCATCGCCGAAAGCGTGTCGCGCGACAAAGATCTCACCAAGTCCCTGCTCAAGGCCTGTGGCGTGCCCATTCCCGAAGGCCAGGTGGTCAATAGCCCCGAAGAGGCCTGGGAAGCCGCCCAGGACATTGGCCTGCCCGTAGTCGTCAAGCCATCGGACGGCAACCATGGCCGGGGCGTGACGCTGGACCTGCGCAAGAAGGAAGACATCGAAGCGGCCTACCACGTGGCTTACCCCGAGGGTAGCGACGTGATGGTGGAGCGTTTCATCCCCGGCGACGAACACCGCATTCTGGTGGTGGGCGGCAAGGTGGTGGCTGCCGCGCGTGGTGAGGTGGTCAGCATCACCGGCAATGGCCGCTCCACGGTCAAAGAACTCATCGACAGCCAGCTCAACTCCGACCCCCGCCGCGGCTACGAGGAAGAGTACCCCCTCGAAATCATCGACCTGGCCACCGACAACAAGGTGCAGCTCGAACTCAAGCGCCAAGACCTGCAGGCGGACTCGGTGCCTGCCGCAGGCCGCCAGGTGGTCATCCAGCGCAACGGCAACGTGGCCGTGGACTGCACGGACGACGTACACCCTGAGGTGGCTTACATCGCCCAACTTGCCGCCAAGGTGGTGGGCCTGGATATTGCCGGTATCGACATGGTGGCGCAAGACATCAGCAAACCCCTGCATACCCAAGGCGGCGCGATTGTGGAAGTGAATGCCGGCCCCGGCCTGCTGATGCACTTGAAGCCCGCCGTGGGCGCCCCCCGCCCCGTGGGTCAGGCCATCGCCGAACACCTCTTCCCCTCGGAAGACCACCCAGAAGGCACGGCAGGCCGCATCCCCGTGGTGGGCGTGGCCGGCACGCGTGAGACGTCCACCATTGCCCGCGTGGTGGCCTGGCTGCTGCACCTGGGTGGCCACCACACCGGTCTGGCGTGCCGCGATGGCCTGTTCCTGGACCGCCGCCGCGTCGAGTCTTCGGACAGCGCCCACTGGGAAGCCGCCCACCGCCTGCTGATGAACCAGATGGTGCAGGCCGCCGTGATTGAAAACGATGCCCGTACCATCCTGCGCGATGGCCTGGCCTACGACCGCTGCACCGTAGGCGTGGTGACCGACATGGACGGCGTGGAATCGCTGGCCGAGTTTGACGTGCATGAGCAAGACCAGATGACCAAGGTGCTGCGCACCCAGGTGGATGTGGTGCTGGACAACGGCGCCGCAGTGCTCAATGCCGCCATTGCGCAAGTGGCTGCGCTGGCCCCGCTGTGCGATGGTGACGTGGTGCTGTACGCGCAGGACCCCACCCTGCCCGCCATCGTGGAGCACCGGGCCAACGCCAGTGGCCGTGCCGTGCTGCTCAAAAAGGGCTACGTGGTTCTGGCCACCGGCGCGGCAGAGCATGTACTGGGCACCCTGGACGAGCTGACCTTTGGCCGCAACGCCGTGGTGCCTGACACCGATGCCCTGCTGGCCGCCATTGGCGCTGCGTGGGCCCTGAACATTGCCCCTGACTTGATCGGTGCAGGCATCAAGACCTTCGAGCCCGAGCTGCAAGCCCCCGTTGGCATCCGCCCTGCGGGCGTGAGCACGCTGAACGCGCTCTGAACAGCCAAACCCATCTTGCTGCACGCGATGACACCCCAGCGCACGGCGCACTGACGGAACATAAAAGAGAGAATTTCCATGGATGTAACCCGCACCCGGGCCCTGCGTGGCCCCAACCTCTGGAGCCGCCACATGGCCATCGAGGCCGTGGTGACCTGTACCGAAACCGAGCGCGCCATCGGCAAGATGGCTGGCTTTGAAGACCGCCTGCGCGCCCTGTTTCCGGCCATTGGCGTGCTGCACCCCGAGGGTGGAGACAGCGACATTTCGCTGGCGCATGTGCTGCAAACCGCTGCCCTGGCACTGCAGGCCCAGGCTGGCTGCCCCGTGACTTTTGCCCGCACCACAGCCACCACAGACCCCGGCGTGTACCAGGTGGTGGTGGAATACAGCGAAGAAGCCGTGGGCCGCAAGGCGTTTGAAGATGCGCAGCAGCTCATCCAGGCCGCCTTGGGTAACGGCAGCTTCGATGCCGACAAGGCCGTGGCCGACCTGCGCGAGCTGGACGAAGACGAGCGCCTGGGCCCCAGCACGGGCTCCATCGTCGAGGCCGCCGTGGCACGTGGCATTCCTTATCGCCGCCTCACCCGCGGCAGCCTGGTGCAGTTTGGCTGGGGTTCCAAGCAACGCCGCATCCAGGCGGCCGAGGTCGATTCGACCAGCGCTGTGGCTGAATCCATCGGCCAGGACAAAGACCTGACCAAGCGCCTGCTGCACGCCGCTGGCGTGCCCGTGCCGCTGGGCAAACCGGTGGAAACTGTGGAAGAAGCCTGGGAAGTCGCCCAGAAGGTCGGCCTGCCCGTGGTGGTCAAACCGCAAGACGGCAACCAGGGCAAGGGCGTGACGGTGAACATCACCGACCGCGCCCAGCTGGAAGAAGCCTATAAGAACGCCGCCGAATACGGCACCGTGATGGTCGAGCGCTTCCTGCCCGGCCACGACTTCCGCCTGCTGGTGGTGGGCGATCAACTGGTGGCTGCAGCCCGCCGCGAACCGCCCCAGGTGCTGGGCGACGGCCAGCACACCGTGCGCGAACTGGTGGATGTGGTCAACCAGGACCCCCGCCGTGGCGAAGGCCACGCCACCTCGCTCACCAAGATCCGCCTCGATGACATCGCCGTGGCCCGCCTGGCCGCGCAAAACCTCACGCCAGATTCCGTTCCTGCCAAGGGCCAACGCGTCATCCTGCGCAACAACGCCAACCTCTCCACCGGTGGCACCGCCACCGATGTGACGGACGACGTGCACCCCGAAGTGGCCGCCCGCGCCATTGCAGCCGCCCAGATGGTAGGCCTGCACATCTGCGGCGTGGACATGGTGGCCGAAACCGTGCTGCGCCCGCTCGAAGAACAAGGCGGTGGCTTTGTGGAAGTGAACGCCGCCCCCGGCCTGCGCATGCACCTAGCGCCCAGCTATGGCAAGCCCCGCAACGTGGGCGCGGCCATGGTGGACAAGCTCTTTGCCCATGGCGACGACGGCCGCATCCCCACCGTGGCCGTGACCGGCACCAACGGCAAAACCACCACGGCACGCCTGATTGCGCACCTGTTCACTGCCCAGGGCCTGCGCGTGGGCATGACCAACACCGACGGCGTGTATGTCAACGGCCGCCAGATTGACAGCGGCGATTGCAGCGGCCCCAAGAGCGCCCGCAACGTGCTGCTTCACCCCGAGGTGGATGCAGCCGTGTTCGAGACCGCCCGGGGCGGCATCTTGCGCGAAGGCCTGGGCTTTGACCGCTGCCAGGTGGCCGTGGTCACCAACATTGGCGCGGGCGACCACCTGGGCCTGAACTACATCACCACGGTGGAAGACCTGGCCGTGCTCAAGCGCGTGATCGTGCAGAACGTGGCCACCACAGGCTACGCGGTGCTCAACGCGGCAGACCCCATCGTTGCCGCCATGGCACCGGCCTGCCCCGGCAAGATCATCTTCTTTGCCAGCGACCGCCACCACCCCGTGATGGCCACGCACCGCGCGCAAGGTCACCGCACCGTGTACGTCGATGGCGACTCCATCGTGGCTTCTGAAGGCTCGTGGCGCGAAACCATTCACCTGCGCGATGTGCCCATCACACGCAACGGCAAGATCGGCTTCCAGGTCGAGAACGTCATGGCCGCCGTGGCAGCCGCCTGGGGCGTGGACATGCCCTGGCAGACCATCCGCCGGGGCCTGTCGGGCTTTGTGAACGACAGCGACAACGCGCCCGGCCGCTTCAACATCATGGACTACCGCGGCGCCACCGTGATTGCCGACTATGGCCACAACCCCGACGCCATGCGCGCCCTGGTGCAGGCCGTGGACGCCCTGCCCGCCAAGCGGCGCAGCGTGGTCATCAGCGGCGCGGGCGACCGCCGCGACGAGGACATTCGCGAGCAAACGGTGATTCTGGGCGCTGCGTTTGACGACGTGATCCTGTACCAGGACGCAGCCCAGCGCGGCCGTGCCGACGGCGAGGTGATGGCCCTGCTGCGCGAAGGCCTGGCAGGCGCACCGCGGACCACACACGTCGAAGAAATCCGTGGCGAATTCATCGCCATAGACGCCGCCCTGGCACGCCTGCAGCCGGGCGACCTCTGCCTGGTGCTGGTGGACCAGGTGGAAGAAGCGCTGGCCCACCTGGCCCAGCGCTGCGCTGACGCCGGACCTGCAGCATGAAGCCCCACGCGCTGGCCGTGCTGGCGCTGTGCGCCCCCCTCTGGTTGCCGGGGGCCGCGCAAGCAGCTGCGGGCGAAAAAATCGGTACGGTGGACACTGCCTTCCAATGGATCGGCCGCGACCACGACATCATCGTGGAAGCGTATGACGACCCTGGCGTGCAGGGCGTGACCTGCTATGTGTCGCGGGCACGCATCGGTGGCATCAAGGGCACGCTGGGCCTGGCGGAAGACCGTGCTGAAGCCTCGATCGCCTGCCGCCAGGTCGGGCCGATTAGCTTCCCCGAGCCCCTCAAGAAGCAGGAAGAAGTGTTCAGCGAACGCATGTCCATCCTGTTCAAGCGCCTGCGCATCGTGCGCATGGTGGACGCTCCGCGCAACACGCTGGTGTACCTGACGTATTCCGAAAAGCTGATCGACGGCTCGCCACAAAACAGCGTCACAGCCGTGCCGGTGGACAGGGCCCAGCCCATTCCGGTGCGCAAGTAAAGCCGCCGTTCTCACCACCAACGCCCCGCAGCGGCCATCGTTGCAGGGCGTTTTTATTTGAGCATCAAAATGGCCTCTAGCGCTTTATCTATAAGCGCCAGCAGCTATCATTTTTGAAGTCTCTCAAGCCTGCGCTGCAATCTGCCGCAGGGCTTGCTCAAACACCTCCACCGGCTGCCCGCCTGAGATCAGGTGGCGCTCGTTGATGATGATGGCGGGCACCGAGTGGATGCCGTTTTGCAGATAAAACTGCTCCCGCTCACGCACGTCGTCGGCGTAGCGGTTGGAGGCCAGCAGGGCCTGCGCTTCCTGGGCATCCAGCCCCACGCTGGCAGCCACCTGCACCAGCACTTCGTGGTTGCTCGGATCTTTCCCGTCGGTGAAGTAGGCCGTGAACAACGCATGTTTCAGCGCCTTCTGCAGGCCCTGCTCCTCGGCCCAGTGCAGGAGGCGGTGTGCATCAAAGGTGTTGTAGATGCGGCTGCGCTTGTCCATGCCGAAGGTGAACCCCAGCTCCGCCCCGCGCGCGGCGATGGCTTCGCGGTTCTTCTGGCTTTGTTCGGGCGTAGCGCCGTATTTTTCCTGCAGGTGCTCGCCAATGTCCTGCCCCTCGGGGCCCATCTGCGGGTTCAGCTCAAAGGGCTGAAAGTGCAGATCCAGTGCGATTTCGCCCTGCAGCCGCTCGGCCGCCTGCTCCAGCGCCTTGAGGCCGATGATGCACCAAGGGCAGGAGACATCGGAGACGAAATCGATCTTGAGCGTGGTGGTCATGTGCGGGCTTTCAGGGTGCAAAACCGCCATCGTAGGCGGCCTTGGCGCTGGCCGCAGCATGGGCGGGTATGACCTTTTTTGCCCGCAGGGCTGCGCACCACCAAAAACCCCACGCCACCAGCCATTGATAGCGCGCCGATCCCCCCGATATGCCACGCTAACGCCCGCGCTCGGCCCGCCACCCGCGCGCACTTCCCTTGAATTGACCGTGGAAAGAGCTCTCCCATGAACCTGCAGCAGCAACAGTCCGTCCTCACCATTGCCATGCTGGCCGCCTTTGCTGATGGCGCCAAAGACGACACCGAGCGCGAGGAGATTCGCCGCATTGCGCAATCGTTGGCAGCCGAGGGCAACATGCCCGACCTGCCCCGCCTGTACCAGGACGTGCTGCTGCGCCGCACCAGCCTGGAATCAGCCGCCGCCGCACTGCAAGACCCCACCCACCGCCAGCTCGCCTACGAAATGGCCGTATGCGTGTGCGATGTGGATGGCCGCCAGACGCCTACCGAGCGTGAATTCCTGGCCCATCTCAAGCAGACCCTGCAACTGGGCGGCGCAGCCACAGCTGCCTTTGATCAGGAAGAGCAAGCGCTGCTCAACGCACTGGACAGCGCCACTGCAACCACCGTTACCAAAGCCGGCTTGCCAGTGCCGGTGCCTGCAGCTGTGCCCAGCGGCCCCTCGGCCGCCGCCGTGCAGCGCGACGCGGAACTGGACAAATCCATCCTGAACTACGCGCTGCTCAATGGCGCGCTGGAGCTGCTGCCGCAGTCGTGGGCGTCCATGGCCATCATTCCGCTGCAGATCAAGATGGTGCACGCCATTGGCCTGGCCCACGGCGTGGAGCTGGACCGGGGGCACATCAAGGAATTCATCGCTGCGGCCGGAGTGGGCGTGGCGTCGCAATATGTCGAGCAGTTTGGCCGCAAGCTGCTGGGTGGCCTGCTGGGCAAGGTGGCTGGCAAAACGCTGGGCAACATCGGCCAAGCCGCCACCGGCATGGCGTTTTCGTTTGCCACCACCTACGCGCTGGGGCAGGTGGCCAAGCGCTACTACGCTGGCGGGCGGGTGATGAGCACCGCCATGCTGCGCGAGAGCTTTCAAGACATGCTTGGCCCCGCCAAGCAGTTGCAGACCGAATACCTGCCGCAAATCCGGCAAAAGGCCGCCACGCTGGATGCGGGGCAAATCATGTCGATGGTGCGAGGCGCCTGAGCCCCTCACCACGAGGCGCGCCTTTGCCCCAAGTGCACAAGCTTTCACATTAAATTGCTATTTAATTGATAGCTGGCAGCGCTTACTAGCAAAGCCCCAAGCCCTTATTTGATGCAAAATTGGGACATCCTTGAGCAGGCCCCGCTCAGCCGCTGCCATGCTCCGGCCGTACTCTCCGGCGCAAGACTCATATGCGCAGCGATGGGCCGCGCTACTGCGCCACGCCACCCGTGCTTTTCCCCGCATTGGACGCTGAAGCGGCATGCCAGAATGCGGCATGCCCGCCCCTTTGGTCACCACACCAACCGTTGCCCATATGACCCTGGAGTCTCCTTCCGACAAGGCCATCACCAGCCTGTACCGGGCGGCCCTGGGGCCCGTGAACACCGAGCGCTACATGCCCGTGTTTGCCCGGCTGGACGCCGTGGGCCGCACGCTGACGAGCTGGCACTGGTCGGCCTGCTTCTTCACACTGGGGTGGATGGTGTTCCGGCGCCTGTGGGGCGCCGCGCTGGTCTATGTAGCGGCCGCAGAGGGTGTCGCACTGCTGGTGTTTGGCGTGGGCCGCCCGCTGCTGCAATGGCCACAAGCGGTGGAATGGGGCGTGGTGGGCGCCTTTGCCGTGGTGGGCAGCGTCATCCCGGGGCTGTACGCCCACGCCATCTTGCACGCCGACATTCGCAAGCGCGTGACCAGCGCCCTGGCCGCCTCGGCCAACATTCCGCAGGCCTGCGACTTACTGGCCGCGCAGGCTGTTTCGCGCAAGCGGCTGCATGGGGTGATTGGCGGGCACGCACTCATCGTGGCTGCGGCCTTGCTGGCCTATGCGCTGTTTCCCCAAGGGCTGTTTGACGCGCCAGCAGCGCCGCCCGCTGCCGCTGCGCAAGAGCCCGCCAGCCGCGCCGCATCCTGGAACCTGCCTGAACCCACGCTGGCCACCGCCAGCCGCACGGCCGTGACGGCATCGGCATCGGCATCGGCATCGGCATCGCCAGCGTCTGCCCAGGCACCGCGGCCCGAGCCAGATGCGGGTATCGCGGCCTTGGCTGCCTCCGCACCCCTGCCCGCCACAGCACCCTCCTCCAGCGCGTCGGCACCAGCAGCCCCCCCCGCACCGACCGAGCCAGCCAGTCAGGCCATCACAACCAACACGCAGTCGCCCGACACCCCCCGCAGCGCCAAACCAACGGCAGCGAACAACGAGAAAACCAAGGCGCCCCAGCCCGCCAGCAAGGCCAGCGCCCCCGCCAAAGCATCTGCCCCTGCGCCCGCCGTGTCCAAAACGGCTTCTGCCACCAAGTCCGCAGAACCTGCACGCCCCAAGCCAACCGCAGCAGCCAAAGCGCTTGTAGAGGACCTTGCGACCGTCGGCTCGGCGCCCGGCTTCTACATCAACGTGGGCTTGTTCGCCGACGAAAGCAATGCGCGCAAGGCACAGTCTCGGCTGCTGAACGAGGGGCTGCCCGCGTTTCGCCAGACGCTGGATGGCGCCAAGGGCACCCGCGTGCGCGTGCGGGTGGGGCCCTATGCGTCGCGCAGCCAGGCAGAGGCCGCCGCCGCCACAGTCAAAGCGTTGGGACTGGAAGCTGTGGTGTTCCGCAAGCAGCCCTCACGGGAAAACATCAGTTGACAAAACCTCTTTTGTCAATACTTAACCCAACCACAAGGTTACCGCATGTAACCAAAAATAGCGCCCGGTGTTAAATTGATACAACATAGGCGCGGAGCATCCTCTCCACGCCCGGATCAGTCATTGACAGGCAGCCCGTGGAACTTAATCGCGACTTTCAACGCCGCAAGGATTTTTTGTCGTTAACCCCCGAGGATGAGCGCGCACTGCGCGGATTGCATTCTCTGCTGGGCGATCAAACCCCGGGGTTCGTGGAATCGTTTTACGACCATCTGTTGTCCTTCGGGGAAACGCGCGCGCTCATTCCCGACGAGTCCACGCTGAATCGCCTCAAAAAGGCCCAATCCACCTACTTCAAGGCCCTGGTGGCAGGCGTGTATGACCGCCCCTACCTTGAAGACCGCCTGCGTGTCGGCCTGGTGCATGCCAAGGTGGGCCTCTCCCCGGGCTGGTACCTGGGGGCTTACAGCCACTACCTCACTGAACTGCTGCCACGCGTTGCCAAGGGTATGGGGGCAGCACAGACCGAAGAGCTGATGCACACCTTCCAGGCGCTCATCAAGGTGGTGTTTCTCGATGTAGGGCTGGCCATCGACAGCTACATCGCCCACCGCGACGATCTGATTGCCGACTTGCGCGACTATGGCGCGGCGTTTGCCAACCTGCCCTACGGCACGATGGTGGCCACGTCCGATCTGAAGGTGGTGTTTGCCAACCGGGCGTTTGAAAACCTGTTTGGCTTCGCCCCCAGCAGCCTGCGCGGCTGCCCTCTGTCGAATGTGATGGATGTGGCCCATATCTCTGCGTTGATCGAAGCGGCCATGCGCCAGCAAAGCGCGCGCGAGACGCTGGAGGTGCGCCCCCACCACAACCCGCTGGCCGTGCCCGTGAGCATCGCGGCCCACACACTGCCCAAGCCCGAAGACAGCGAAGAGCAGCGCTTGCTGCTGGTGTTTGAAGACCTGCGCGAACAAACGCAACTCACGCGCGACCTGCTCAACGCCCAGGCGGTGGCCAACATCGGCACCTGGCAGACGCATTTCGACGGCGCCATCACCCTCACCCCCCAGGCAGCGCGGCTTTTTGGCTGGCCCATGACCAAGCCGTTCACCTATGCGCAATTTCTGACCTCCATCCACGAGGATGACCGGGTTCGGGTAGATGGCGAATGGAACGCTGGCTTGCGCGTGGGGCGTTTCCGGTTTGAGTGCCGGGTTCACTCCAGCCCCGGTGTGCGCTGGGTGGAAATGCGCGGCGTGATTGAAAAAGACCGCACGGACCAGCCCATTCGCGGTTATGGCACGGTGTTGGACATCACCGACCGCAAGGCCACCGAACACGCCATGGAGCGCCTGGCGTTTTACGACTCGCTCACCGGCCTGCCAAACCGGCGCGAGTTCGAGCGGTTGGTCAATCGCGAACTGCAGGCCTCTGAACGACGCGGTTATGGGCTGTCGATCGTGATGATCGACATCGCTCACCGGCCTGCCCAACCGCACCAACGGCATGATGCTGGCGCAGCAAATGCTCGACCAGGCTAGGCAAGAAGGCGTGGCGGCCGCCGTGCTGTTTGTGGACCTCGACCGCTTCAAGGAAATCAACGACACCCACGGCCACATCGTGGGTGACAACGTGCTCAGCGAGCTGGCGGCCCGGTTTCGCTCGGCCTGCGCCAAGAACGATGTCTTTGCGCGCGTGGGTGGCGATGAATTCATGTGCACCTACAAGCTCGCACCCGGCGAAGACCCACTGGATCGGGCAACCCAGTTGCGGCATTCGCTCGGCCTGCCGGTGGTGTTCGGCAGCCTGAAGTTTGAGGTGGGCGCCAGCATCGGCGTGGCCCTGTTCCCCGAGCATGGAGACAGCGTGGAAGACCTGCTCAAACATGCCGACATCGCCATGTACGACATCAAGGGGCGCGGGGGCGGCAGCCTGCTCTTTAACGAAGCGCTGGGCCTGAAGCTGGAGAGGCGCATCTCGCTGGGCGCCAAGCTGGCCCATGCACTGGCCCATTCGCAACTACAGCTGCACTACCAGCCCAAGGTCCACCTGGCCACCGGAACGATGTGCGGCGTGGAAGCACTCTCGCGCTGGTGCGACGAAGAGGGGCAATGGATCAGCCCGGCCGAATTCATTCCGGTGGCGGAAGAGCGCGGGCTGATCAACGAGCTGGGCGACTGGACTCTGGCCCAGGCCGCACGCGACATTCGCTACTGGCAGGAAGCGGGCGCGGCGGTGGTGCCCCGCGTGGCGGTCAACGTGTCTGCAGCGCAGATGAT
>FWWM01015794.1_pt1 | contig 10688 bp, 10 predicted proteins | sample 2228351 | NCBI WGS metagenome assembly FWWM01 (sample SAMEA103939774, study PRJEB20133) | metagenome
CGCCTTCAAAGCTCGCCTGGCCGAGCTCGGCTATGAGCTGTCACCAGAAGATCTGGGCCGTGCCTTCTTGCGCTTCAAGAAGCTGGCCGACAAGCAGATCAACGCCAAGGTTGTCGTCCCCGGTATTTCCATCTATGCGCCGTCGGCGCTCATGGTCAATCGCTACAACATCGAGAAGGCTGAGGCGGCCAAGGCGTTCATGGAGTTTGTCTTGGGTGATGAGGCGCAGACCATCTTCGCTCGCTTCGGTGCCCGGCCGATTCGCTATGTGCTCGGCGATCTAGAGCTTCCGGATGAGGCGAAGGCCAACTGGCTCCCTGACGCCGACTACGCGCAAGTGAAAGTCGTCGAGGACTTTGTGAAGATCGATGCAGAGCGCATCGCCCAGGTCTGGGATGAGGATGTCCTCGGAAATTAGGCCGTGATCAGCACGCGAATTGCCCGCACGAGGACAACCGAGCCGGCCAGGCGCGCCGTGCTTGGCCGGATGGCCGGGTGGCTTGGGGAGGGGCTGGTGTCGTGGTTACCAGCCCTACCGCTCCTTATGCTTGTTGGCGCCTTGCTCATCGCGCCGACCGTGGCCATGGTCATCGAGAGCCTTCGAGGCCAGACGGGGACATGGAGCCTGGATTTCTGGCGCGATACGCTCCAGAGCCGTGGCAGCCGAATTGCCATTGTGACGAGTCTCAAGCTTGGTCTCATTTGCGCTTCGCTGTCGTTGTTGATCGGTGGTCCGCTGGCATGGGCAATCTCCCGGATGGTTGTCGCCAGGCGATCGCTGTGGCTCGCGTTATTGAATGTTGCAGCGAACTTCGGCGGTATTGGCCTTGCTTTTGGCTACATTGCGGCCCTTGGCACTTACGGAATGGTGACGCTGTCGCTCGCGCGGCTCGGGCTGGCAGTGAACCCGCCTGAGCCAGGTTCGATCGCCGGGCTTGCGATGGCGTACGAATACACGAACATTCCGCTCTTTGTCTTGTTGACGTTGCCAGCGATGTCCATCGTGCGAAAGGACTGGTTGGAGGCGGCTTCAGTGGCAGCGGCATCGGGCTGGCAGTTCTGGAGGTACGTTGGTCTCCCGGTCCTCGCTCCCTTCTTGGCGGCTGGCTGGGTGCTGATCTTCACCTGGTCAATCGGGATCTACAGCATTGCTTATGCCATGGGCTCTGGGGCGTCGCAGGTCGGCAAGCTCCGGCTGATCACGCTCCAAATTGGGTTGACGCTTAACACGGGAGCCGGGAAAGAGGAGCGCGCGGCCGTATTGGCTGTAGTGCTCTTGTTGATGGCCGTAGTGAGCTTGGCCAGCTACCGGTTGATGTTGCGGTGGGCACTGCGATGGTTCGCCTAAGCCGGGTGTGGCAATGGCTCTTGCTTGCAGGAGCGGTTATCTACATCGTCGTGCCGATGATCGCGGTGATCCTCTACTCGGTGGCAACGCGCTGGACCAGCAATATCCTCCCAGATGGCTATACGCTGGCGCACTGGCGGGAGGCTGTGACAGAAAACCGCATGCAGTTAGCAATCTTCCGCACAGTCTGGCTCGCTGTCGCGGTTTGCCTCCTCGACCTGCTGCTGGTTGTGCCAGCCGTGTACTGGCAGCGGGTGCGCAACCCGCGGATTCGGATCATCCTTGAAGTTGCCGCGGCCATTCCCTTTGTGTTGCCGTTTATCGTCATCGCCTTTGGCATGCTCAAGCTGGTTGGCCGGTTCACTCCAGAGTTGCTGGGGCACTGGTACTTGCTCCTGCTCGGCCACGCGGCAGTAGCGTTTCCCTTCCTGTACTGGGCCGTGGATGGCGCGATGGCGGCGGCCCACGTTGTGCGCCTCAATGAAGCCGCCCAAACGTGTGGAGCGACGCCGCTGCAAACGCTGCGTCACGTGGTGGTGCCGAACATTAGAACTGGCATCGCGACGGGCATAATGCTCGTTTTCGCGACCAGTTTCGGGGAGTTCGCGTTAGCGCAAATCCTGGTCGGTGCGCGGTTTGAGAACATCTCGCTTTATAGCCTGAATCTCCTTACCGAGACAACATCACAGTATGAAAAGCTAGCGGTACTGACTGTGATCACGTTCGTCATCCTCTTCATCATCTCAGCCGGTGTCGTGATTGCGAGTCGGGGCCAGGCCGCACGGCTCTTGCCCGGGGCCCGGATCATCACTGGAGATCGTGCACCATGAGTGGCGTCAGTGTGCAAGCGGTCAGCAAGCGCTTCGGCAATGTCCAAGCTTTGGACAACGTCTCACTCGACGTGCAGCCCGGTGAGCTCATCGCGCTGCTCGGGCCGTCAGGGTGTGGCAAGACAACGCTATTGCGCACCGTGGCGGGATTAGAAACACCCTGTGAGGGGCGCATTCTGATTGAGGGCCGTGATGTGACCGGCGATCCGCCACGGCGGCGGCCGATTGGCATGGTGTTTCAAAGTTACGCGCTTTTCCCCAACATGACGGTTCGCCAAAATGTTGACTTTCCGCTCAAGGTGCGCAAAGTCCCGCTTCGGGAGCGCGAGCGCCGGGTAGACGAACTCCTTGACCTTGTCCACCTTACCGAGCAAGCAGATCGCTACCCTCACCAAATTTCGGGAGGACAGCAACAGCGAACTGCTTTGGCCCGCGCGCTGGCGCCGTCACCTGAGGTGCTTCTCCTCGACGAACCGCTTTCGGCCCTCGATGCCCTGGTCCGCGCTCGTCTGCGGGATGAAATTCGCCGCATCCAGCAGATGCTGAAGATCACGGCGCTCTACGTGACACACGACCAGGCCGAGGCGATGGCGATCGCCGACCGGGTAGCGGTCATGAATCGAGGCCAGATCGAGCAGATCGCCGCGCCATCTGAGCTGTATGAGGCGCCGGCCACACGGTTTGCCGCATCGTTTGTGGGCAATCGCAACGCGCTTGTTCTGCCGGTCCTTCAGGGATGTCTACGGCTCGGGCAGGCATTGTCCGTTCCTGCACGGCTGAAGGACGGGAACGAGGCGATCGTCTTCTTCCGCCCGGAAGATGTGCGCATTAGCCAGAATGGCAAAGGGCATCCTGCGCTCGTCGAGACGAAAATGTTTCAGGGGGTGCTCACCCGCCTTCAACTCCTCATCGAGGACGAGCGCCAGCAGGCCCGCATCCACGCCGACGTCCCGAGCCGAGACGCTGCGGCCATTGAGCCAGGAACCCAGGTTCGGATTGTTATTCCTGAGGAGGCGGTGCGTGTCTTTACCATGGAAGAATGAGCGACCAGCTCGCGTCTTGCTGCTGTGTCTCGACGGGTTCCCGCCGGAGGCGATCCGGCCCGACCTGACGCCAAATCTGTGGGAAGCAATCCGGGCTGGTGGCTGGGCGCCGGAAGGATGCGTTTGCCCCCTGCCGTCGGCCACCTATACTTGCCACGCAACCTTGCTTACCGGACAGTTGCCGGCGATCCACGGCGTGTGGTCAGGGCTAGCAGCGCACCCACGGCCCGGCGTGGTGCCGGGCTGGGCCGGGGAGAAGGTCACTCAAGCACGGACTCTGTTCGATGCATGCCAGCAGGCAGGTCTCAGGAGCGCGGCGGTGACGGGCGACCAATACCTGCATGGCGTGCTCCGGACACACGCAGCGACAATCGCCTGGCCGCCGGGAGGGGTGGCGCCGGCTAGCCTCGATCGCTGCGCCTTTGGGTACCTTACGAATCGCGCGGTGCTGCCGCAAGTCCTCCGTGCCGCACGCGATACGAACCTGGCCTTCGTTTTCGCCCATCTGAATGAGGGAGACACGGCTGGTCACCAGTGGGGGCCGGCCGATCCGAAGGCCCTTGACTGCTATCGCGCGACGGACGCGGCTGTTGGGGAGATTATCAGTGTCCTCGCCGACGAATGGCATCGGACTGTCGTGATGATTGTTTCGGATCATGGCATGGTCAAGGGGACGACCGAACCACCCGTCAATCTCGACGATGGCCCAGCCGCTGCCGTAATCGAAGCCGTGCAGCCAGAGGGAGGATCTGCACTGGTTCTCTTGAGATCGGGTGTCGAACCAGACGCGGGTCGCGAGGCGCTGGCAGCCGTTTCCGGAGTCGCGTCCGTTGAACTGTGGGAGAGCCGGGTTGCTCTTGTGGTTGCTGAGCAGGGGCGCCGGTTTGGCGGTGGCGAATCGCCAGCATACCCAGGATTCCACGGCGGTGCTGACGCGGCCGCGGCTCTTGCCATCGTTACCGGCGGACACCCAATCGTTCCGCTAATTGCTGCTGCACTTGTTGAGCGTCGGCCTCACCTTGCGGACTGGGCACCAACGGCGGCCGCCGTATTGGGAATATCGCTGCCCAACGCGGTCGGCAAACCGTTGATCGGTCGTCGGGCTGTCTGTGGCTCCTGGTCTGTCATGGGTGGCTAAGTTGTCATCACTGGCGCCACGGCCGCCGAGAGCCTGGCTACGCGAGCCCGATATCTGGTTCGCGGCGCCTTCCATGAGACGGACCTCAACCGTGACGTTGCTTTTGGCTCAGGCGAGCGGGCTGCAATTGTGGTGCCATGGGCCGGAGTGCTCAAACCCGGAGCTTACCCGGCCGACTTTGTAACGACAGCAGCTCGGTCGTTCTCCTGATGCTATGCGGATGGGGTGATCTGCACCTTGAGCCCTTCGCCACGCCGGACAAGCTCGACGGCCTCAGCGAACTGCTCGATCGGGAAGGTGTGGGTCACCATCTTCTCCGTGTCGATGGCGCCGGCCGCGATGATATCAATCGCTGGTCCGTAGCTGTTAAGCACGGCCATCGAGCCGATGATCGTTAGCTCCTCGTTATAGATCTTGAATGCGTCGTAGGCAGCCTTCTCACCCGGCGGGCAGACGCCAAAGAGCAGGAGCTTACCGGCCCGGATAACCGCCTTGATTGCCTGCTCGGCCACCTTGGTCTTGCCGGTCGCCTCGATAACGATATCGAAGCCGCGCGGAGCAATGTGCCGGACCTCGTCCAGCGAGGCGCCAACGACATCGAAGCCAAAGGAACGGGCGATTTCCTGCCGCCTCGGGTTGATGTCAACAATGGCGACGGCGCTTGCGCCGTAGAACCGGGCCAATTGCGCGTTTTGCAACCCCATCGGCCCGGCACCATAAATGAGATAGCGATCTCCCATGCGCGGCCGGAGGAGATCAAATCCGTGAACCACGCAGCTCACCGGCTCAATCAGCGCCGCGGCGGAATAGCTCATCGTCTCCGGGATCGGGTAGACCGTCCGTTCTGGTACGGCAACATATTCGGCGAAGCCGCCGGGGTGACGGCCAACGCCGACCGCGTTCCACCGCTCGCAGAGATTGCCGTGTCCCCGTTGACAGAAGTAGCACTCGCCGCAATTGAGCGTCGGATCGACGCCAACCCGGTCACCGACCTTGACGCCGACAACTTCGCGGCCGATTGCCACCACGGTCCCGCCAAACTCGTGTCCGGGCACGATGGGGTACTGCGTGGGTGGGAACTCGCCATCGATGATATGAATGTCAGTGCCGCAGATGCCGCATGCCCCAACCTGAATGACGACGTCTTTTGGCCCTGGTTCAGGATCGGGTACGCGATCAACCCGGACGACGCCAGGCTGCTCGATCACCACCGCTTTCATCATGCACCCCTCTCATTTCACGGCGCCCATCGAGAGGCCGCGAACCAATTGCCGCTGAGCAATCCAGCCGAGGAGGACGATCGGCAAGACCGCCATCGTGCTCGACGCTGCCAGCTTGGCCCAAAACAGCCCCTCGGACGTCACAAACCTGACCATAAACATTGGCACGGTCGCTGTGCCGGCCGCAGCAAGGCTGACCGCAAAAAAGAACTCGTTCCAGGCGAAGATAATTGCGATAAAGACCGTCGCGACGAGGCCCGGCACGGTCATGGGCAGAATGATCTCAACCATCTCCCGGCCTAACCCGGCGCCGTCCATGCGTGTTGCACTCACCGGCGATGTTACCGCGCTTGCGAACACTGGGCTCCTTGATGACGGTGTGACACTTCCCCAGTTCATTTCAGCTTCGAATAACTCCACGCCGGTCACTGGCGACCGTTTAGATCGGGTTAGTCGTCTTCCTGGGCTAGGGTTTTGGTCCGCTGGTAGGCGGCGTAGACGGCGCGGGAGTAGACCGTGCGCAGACCACCCTTCTCCATCTGGTAGATCGCCTCGGCAGAGGTGCCGCCTGGCGACGTCACCATGTTGCGCAACTCCGCCATGTGCTTGCCAGTGGCGCGAGCAAACGCCACCGATCCGGCGACGGTTTGCAAGACGATCTGCTCGGCGATGCGGCGAGGAAAGCCCAAGTGAACACCAGCGTCGATCAGCGCTTCCATCATGAGAAAGACGTAGGTGGGACCGGTCCCCGAAAGCGCGGTGGCCATGTCCACATACTTTTCTTCTTCCACCCACAGTTCTTCACCAAGCGCGCTCAAGATCGCGCGAACTCGCTGGCGCTGCTCCTTGGTGACATCCGGTGTCGCCGTCCAAACCATCATTCCCTGGCCAATCTGAGCCGGGGTATTCGGCATCACCCGCACAATCGCGTCGTGACCAAGCCCGCGACTGAGTTTATCGATACTCGCGCCGGCGACGATGGACAATGCGATCTGGCGTGGCTCCAGGCGGCCGTGGAGCTGCCTCATCACGGTGGTGAGCACCTGGGGCTTAACGGTCAGCAGGACGATCTCCGCCTGCGTGATGGCTTCCCGGTTGCTCTCAACGGTCAGGATGCCGAAGCGCTCGCTCAGGCGCTGCCTTCGATCGTGTCGGGGATGGCTCGCTACGATTTGGTCCGGTCTCACAAGACAGCGGTTGAGCAACCCGGCGATCATGGCTTCGGCCATAACCCCAGCGCCGACGAACGCAAGGCGAGTACCAGCCAGAATCGTCGAAGGCGCCCCGCTGTCGTCCGGCGCCGCTTGCGGATCACTGCTCACGTCTCTTCCTCCAACCATGAGGTATGCTGCTCCACGCAGCCCTTCCATTGTACGCGGCGGTTCAGGCTGTTTGGCGCGTCGTATCACCTGCTGCGACAATTGATGCTGCGCTGGAGCAGCGGCCTGACGCCCCGCTGCGGTGAATCCCTTGGCTCTCCGGCTACGCGGTGCCGCGCGGATCAGCACCAAGCAAAGGACAATGGCTGTGGCGAACCGGCTTGCACACGAAACCAGCCCATATCTCCTTCAGCATAAAGATAACCCCGTCGACTGGTATCCATGGGGCCCTGAGGCATTTGCCAGGGCGCACCAGGAGGACAAGCCGTTGCTGGTGAGCATCGGCTACTCGTCGTGCCATTGGTGCCATGTGATGGAGCACGAATCGTTCGAGGACGAAGCGATCGCCTCGCTGATGAACGAGCGCTTTATCAATGTCAAGGTCGATCGAGAAGAGCGCCCAGATCTCGACGCTATCTATATGACAGCGGTTCAGGCCATGACCGGCCACGGCGGTTGGCCGTTGAATGTCTTCCTGACGCCGGAGGGAGTGCCGTTTTACGGCGGCACCTACTGGCCGCCGGAAGACCGCCAGGGTTTGCCTGCGTTCCGGAAGGTGTTGCTAGCGGTCAGCGACGCCTACCAAGAGCGGCGCGATGAGGTCTTACAGAGTGCGGAGCAAATTCGGTCGTTCCTCAAGGCTGCCTCCCAGGGGACGCCCCGCCCAGGTGATCTCCGGCCAGAAATACTCGACCAAGCTGTAGCGGAATTGTGGAGGAGCTTTGATCGCCAGCACGGTGGCTTCGGTGGGGCACCGAAATTCCCTCAGCCGTCGGTTCTCGAGTTTTTGCTGCGCTATCACCGCCGGACGAATGATGAGCGGGCCGCCCGCATGGTGCGCGTCACACTCGACCGGATGGCGTCTGGCGGAATGCACGATCAGATCGGTGGAGGATTCCATCGCTACGCCGTAGATGCTTCCTGGCTTGTGCCCCATTTTGAAAAGATGCTTTACGACAACGCCCAGCTTGCCAGGCTCTATCTCGACGCCTTCCGGGCGTTTGGCGACGAGCGGTACCGCCAGGTAGCCACAGCGACTCTGGACTACGTCGCCCGGGAAATGACGAGCCCTGAAGGAGGGTTCTACGCGGCGCAGGATGCTGATAGCGAGGGACACGAGGGCAGATTCTACGTTTGGACCCCGGAGGAGATCGAAAGCGTCCTCGGGACGGCCGATGCCGAGATCGTCAGCCGGTATTTCGGGGTGACTCAGAAGGGCAACTTTGAATGGGGGCGCTCGATTCTGCATGAGGCGCGGACAGCAGAGGACGTGGCCGCAGAATTTGGCGTACCGATCGAGGAGGTGGTTGCCCGGATCAGCGAGGCAAAAGGTAGGCTGCTCGCCGCTCGGGAGCAGCGAGTTCACCCCGGCCGGGACGACAAAGTGTTGACGAGCTGGAACGGCATGATGCTGCGTGCGTTCGCCGAAGCGTCTCGGGCGCTGGAGCGGCCAGATTACCGCGAGATTGCGGTGAGGAACGCATCCTTCCTGCTCACGCACCTGCGCGCCGGGAACCGGCTCTTCCACAGCTACAAAGATGGCGTCGCCAAGGTGAACGGTTTCCTGGAGGACCATGCTCATTTGATCGAGGGGTTGCTGGCGCTGTATGAGGCGACGTTCGAGCGGCGATGGCTCGAAGAGGCCGTTTACCTGGCACAGCAGATGATCGACGAATTTGCCGACGAGGCAGGAACTGGGTTCTTCGACACCGGGAAGCATCATGAGGAGCTCGTCACGCGCCCGCGGGAGGTGCAGGATGGGGCAACACCATCAGGAAATGCGGTAGCGGTGTCGGTGCTGCTCCGTCTCGCGACAATGACGGGAAAAAGCGACTGGCAGCGGAGGGCGATCGTGACCTTGCAAACCATGGCGCGTCCGATGGTTGAACACCCGCTGGGTTTTGGGCGGTGGCTGTCGGCGCTGGCGGGATATCTGGGAACTCCGCGGGAGGTCGTAATTGCCGGAGAGCGGAGTGATCCGGCAGTGGACCGTCTCGCTCACGTCGTCTATCGCCGGTATGAGCCAGACGCGGTGTTGGCGCTCGCTGATCCGGCGGAGCCCGAGCTTGGCGCCCGGTTCCCATTGGTGGCAAACCGGCCAGTCCAGCACGGCCGGGCCACTGCCTATGTCTGCGAGCGATTCGCTTGCCTCCCACCGGTGACTGAACCAGTGGATCTGCTCATCCAGCTTGAGCAGGGAACTGGTGTGGCCTGGCAGGAATTCTAATCGGGCGTACTCGGATGATCCCTGGCGGGTGGCGCGTTCACCCACCCGCCAGGCAGATTGCTCGCTCTGGGTTTACGGCCAGAGCTCCCGAATGGCTTTCGGCAGCGAATGCCGCACCTGCTCGATTTCACCCGTGCTGACATGCTCGCTCAGCACGGCAAAGACGGCGCGGGCGGCTTGCTCCGGATCGACCGTCGCATCCCAAGGGAATGCGCGCCGCACCTGGGCAAGGAACGTCTCCCGATCCCGGTCCTTCACCGGCACCTTCGAGGGATCCCATGCCTCGTAATAGATGCCGCGAATCAGCATTGGAAGCTGAGCGGCGAGCTGCGCGCTCTCGTCCAGGGGTAAATGATCCCGCAACGCGTGCAAGACGCCACGGAGCGCCTGATAGGCGGTGTGGCGACTGTCCGTGCCAAGACGATCGGCAATTTGATGGAGCCAGGTGTTCGTCTCTTGGATGGTGGAGTCGAACACATCAAGTCCAGTCGTCGCCATAGCACACCTCCTTCACATCCTACTTCCTGACCGTATTATCATCCGAGGACTGCCTGATGGTGCAAACCGCATTCCTCATCGGTGCGCCAAATCAGGGTGAGGCGTTGCAAAACGTCACGGGACAAGCTGTCGAATGGCAGGGATGGTCACGCGGACCAATCGCGGCCGGGAGGGCGCGGCGAAGCGTGCATCACGCCCCTTGCCGGATCGCACCCGGCCGGTTTGTCACGAGATTCCGCATGACGCCGATGCCGCAAATCTCGACTTCGATCACATCACCAGCCTGCATCGGTCCGACACCCTCGGGGGTGCCAGTGAGCAGCACATCTCCAGGCTCCAACGTCATCACGTGGCTGACAAAGCTCACCAAAAAGGACACGCGGAAGATCATCGCGGCGGTCGTCTGCGACTGCTTTACTTGCCCATTCAGCCGGGATTCGACCGTCGCGCTGCCTAAGTCAATGTGCGTTTCAATCCAGGGACCGAGCGGGCAATAGGTATCGAAGCCTTTGGCGCGCACCCACTGCCCGTCTTTCTTCTGCAAATCACGATCCGTGACGTCATTCGCCGCTGTATACCCAAAGACGTAGTCGAGGGCATCGCGCTCCGGGACGCGGCGGGCGCGGCGGCCAATGACAACCGCGAGCTCGGCTTCGTAGTCTGTTCGGTGAGCCGGATAAGCAATCTCGATGGCATCGCCGGGACCGATGATGGCAGATGCTGGCTTCATAAAGATGACTGGCTCGTCAGGAATGGTCCGGGTAGGGTCGTTCTCGGTGACGTGGGCTCGGTAGTTGAGGCCCACGCAGACGATCTTGCTTGGTGTGACGGGCGGGAGCAGGCGGGTACCGGCCAGAGGGCCAACGGTTGAGCCACGAACGAAGCCACGAATGGGATCGCCGATCGCGGAGATGAGCATCGCATCCTCGATAAAGGCATAACGCGCCTCAGCGCGCTCGACGTCCCAGTAGAGGGCAATTCTCATTGGTCATTATCCAGCAATGC
>FWWM01017017.1_pt1 | contig 10688 bp, 8 predicted proteins | sample 2228351 | NCBI WGS metagenome assembly FWWM01 (sample SAMEA103939774, study PRJEB20133) | metagenome
TTGCCATATTTTCTTCCCTCTTTTGGTCGGGTTTCTCAGAGTTTAAATTTTCAAGAACTGCATTGTACTCTGCAAGAGCTTTATCATATTCTTTAAGCTCTCTGTAGCAATTCCCCACATTAAGTCTTACAAGATAAAGAGAGGGGTTCTTTTCAATAAATTGGTTAAATAGAGCCAGAGCTCCACTATAGTTTCCTTGCTCATAAAGAGAATTCGCCTCCTTAAAGATTTCCCTCCATTCCTCACTCAAGCCCTCTGGTTCATCTTTTTCTTTTACTGCTTCAAGGACAATTTTTATGGGAGGATTTTTGAATTGGCTTACTCTAACTTCCATAATTGTGGGATAGAATCCATCTTTGGAAGCTGTAATCTTGAAAACCCCTGTTCCAAGTCCTGCTACAGCCCAATTTCCTTTTTTGTCCGATTTGGTGGAGGTAGAGAAGTTAAAATCTTTTGCCTCAACAAGGATTTCCACTCCACCAACAGGTTTATCTGACTCGTCCACCACCGACCCAGATATTCTTCCTATTCCTCTTCCTTCTTGGGCATAAAGAGAAGATGTGAAAAAGAGAAAGAAAATCAATGAATAAAAGGATTTAAGCCTTTTCATGCTCTCCTCCATATATTTTTTTAATAAAAATTTATTTATTTAATTTCAAAATCCACATATTCCGTGAGTTCTTTTCCAGATATTTTATCTTTGATTTTTATCTCGAGCCTGTAAATTCCTGGCTCAAGATTTTTGTCATCCTTTTTCAGAGGCAAAGGATGGCTTATAAATGGCTCCCTAAAGTTATGGGTCCTAAATTCTAACGCCACATCCTCACCTCTCTTAACTTTGTATGTGATATCGATGTCAAATTTTTTCTGGTCATGGGGGTCATTAGCGCATCCGTATATAAAATAAAATATGTCAGGCATCTCTTCTGCTTCGAATATGTTCTGCAATTTTGGCTCTAACTGGAGGGCATAATAGATAAAGTAATCTTTATGAACCACAGGCGGAATTTCTGGACTCTGAAGTTCTTTGAGGGATTTTATAAAGAACACAGGGGAAATAGCGAGATTTTCTTTGAATCCGAGAGGGTCTGGAAGAGTGAAAGAGTAATTGACCACACCAATTCTTTTCAGATCCATAGAGGTTATAGCCATGGATAAAAGATATTCGCCTCCGGGAAGAATGGTGCATAAAGTATAATTTGAAATTTTCTCAGGATCAGTATTGGCTTCCCACTCAAGTTCAGTGGGAACATATTGCTCTTTGAAAATTAATGGGGTTTTCCCCCCTGCATTGTAAAAGCCCAAAAAAACCTCAAATTTCGATTTCATTATATTACTTATGTCCTTCTCCTTTTTCTTTTCCTTATCTGGGACAGAGAGGTTCATCAGGGCTCTGTTCTTTGCCTGGAAAATGAATATAACAAAATTACTGTCCTGAAAAGGGAGATAAAGATGCTTGATTATTGCAAATTCGATATCTTTTCTGCTTTTTCCCTCTTTTAAAGTTTCCTCCATAACTTTCTTTACCTGAGCTGGGATGTAAATTTTCTGCTTTTTTTGCTCCTTTCCCTGAAGGATAGAAAAGAACATGGTAAAGGAAAGAATAAGAATTCCTACTTTAAAAATTTTCATCAAAACCTCCTCTTTATTTTAAATCACTCAATTTTTTCTTTATTTCCACCTGCTCTGGATTAAGCTCAAGAGATTTGCTCCAGAGAAATTTCGCATTTTTAAAATCCCCTATTTTCCAGAAACACTCACCCAGAGAGTTTAGAAGATCAATATTATGTCCATAGTGGGAAAGAGCGGAAGAATAAGCCTTTATAGCAATATCGAATTTACCAGTTTTTCTTAAGGCTTCACCTAAGAGAAAATATGTATCGTATTTGGCAGAGGGATTCTCTGAGAACGGAGAAAGAATATTTATAACATCTTCATTTCTATTGAGTTTAGTAAGAGCTTTCGCATAGGAAATAGCAAAGTCCTCGTTTTTGCTGTTTTTTTCGTATGCATTCTTGAGAGCTTTAATTGCTGATTCATATTGCCCTTTGTTAAACAACTGATTCCCTATCAAATAATCCATGAAAGAATTTTCATCCGTTATTCCCTTGAAGTAAAAGAGGGGTCTGTGGATGGCTGGAAGATGTGTGAGCTGAATATTCTTAGAATCCGAGAGGATCTCTTTTCCAGAATCATCCTTCAAACTTATTTTTATTCTATACAATGAGGGTGGGATATCTGAAACGGAGAGCTCCTCGTATAAGGAAGCGCTTCCTTCAATTCCTTTTAAATCTCTGGTAATCTCTTTAATAGCTGTATTCTTATCCAAATCAATTATAGCTATAATTGTCTTGTAGGCTCTTTCCCATTCTAATCCTGAGAATTGTAGAAAGACTCCCATATTTTCAGAACGGGCTACAATTTCCTCGGTCTCGGGTAGCATCATTATATTGCCCCATTGAAATGGCCTTAGAGTTTTGGCATCAGAATATGATGTTTTCGATGCATAAGTGATTAAGAAAGAGTCCAGATTAGGAAAGGGAGGAGATTCAGGGATGGTGAACTCTTTCTCAAAAGAAGAAAATTCCTTGGAAACTGTATTTCTCATAATCAGGCTAAATTTGTAATTTCCTGCAACCAAAGGAAAGAGGTCTGAAATCACAATGGGCTTATTACTTATCTCCTTAATTTTCGTTTCATTGAAGTTGAAATTATATTCCTTTTCAAATTGATAAATTGTGTTATTCTTTAGATCTGAGACTCTTCCGTTTAACACAATTCTTGAGATGAACTTATCATCATATCTGTGAAAAGTAAATTTCTTCGGGGAAATGAGATAATGGACAAAATAAACTCTATCTTTCTTGATGGTGGTTAATAAACAACTGGATTCAACATAATTTGCAGTATATTCTACCTCCACCACATCCTTATATTTAAGAAATTCTTTGGCATATTTATCACTTATAAGTTTTTGTGGAAAAGATTGAACATTGGCAAGAAGAAGCTCTGAAGCCATGGAGGGAGTACCAGAAGGAGTAAAGGACTCGCCTGGAATAAGAGATAAAGAAACGGAAGCAACGGTCGGGTTTATTTCAGCAAGTTTTTGATATGATTCTTCGTATCCCGTATAGTAATCCTTATGACCAAGAAGCAAAGCTTGAGGACCATCATTTAGAGGGCTGTAAAGTTTGAAATCAGTGCCCAGGTCCTCTCTGTAGAATACAATATTAAAAGCGGGTGGCAATCCGGGAAGTTTTTCGTTTTGGTAAAACCATATTTCCACATCTTTGAAATCTCTATTGTTTGTGTAGGAATCAATATGATGGGGTTCTCCAAGAATTATATAAATCTTCCCCCTGTCGGTCTTCCATCCCGGCTTTCCGAATGAGAATCTTTTATTGGCATAATCCCATCTCCTATAATGCTCTACCATAAATTCATTCTCAGGAGTTTCTGGTATCGGGTCTCTTTGTTTCCAGAATGCTTCAATAAAAATATTCCTCTCTCTGTCAGTTTGAAGCTGAAGGAAAATTTCTTTCTCAGTTTTTGTGATAATATAAACTACCTCCTCCTCCAGCCATTTTTTATATTTTGGTGGAAGATTTTTAAGATCATCCGAATGTAAAAAAAGCGGGAATATAGTAATTAAAAAAGCTATTTTAAAAAATTTCCTCATATAATATTATACGAGTTTTTTAAAGAAAGAGGAATTTCGCCCTCCTTTGCAAATTATAGATTTAAAAATTATAATTTTTTATATGAGGAGAATTTATTTATTATTTTTCTTTCCTTTCATTCTTTATAGCCTCTCTCCAAAAGATTTGCCTGAAAAGTTCAGGAGATGGCTGGAGGAGGTTGTTTATATAATTACTCCTAAGGAGAAGGAGATATTTCTCCAACTGCAGACAGATAAAGAAAGAGATCTCTTTATCGAGGCATTTTGGGCTGTTAGAGACCCAACTCCTGGGACTCCTCGGAACGAGTTTAGAGACGAACATTATCGTAGAATTGCATATGCAAATAAATATTTTGGAAGGGAGACCCCCAGACCAGGATAGATGACAGATAGGGGAAGGGTTTATATAATTCTTGGTGAACCCCTTGATAAAGAGACTTACGAAGGAAGCGCAGACATAGCACCCACGGAAATCTGGTTCTACAAGGGAGATGTTTCCAAGGGGCTCCCTGCTTTTTTCTACGTGGTTTTTTTTAGAAAGGAGGGGACGGGAGAATATATTCTTTACAGTCCGTTGAAAGACGGACCTGAAAGCCTTGTGATTGACTCGAAAATGAGAATGTGGGACAGAACTCGGGTGCTTGAGCATTTAAGAGAGATGGGTGGACAGCTTGCAGATGTTTCCCTTTCTCTAATTCCTGGAGAGTCTGTATCGAGAGATGGTTCATCTCTTCCTCTTTCCTCAGATCTGCTCCTGGGAAAAATAAATGATTATCAGAGAAAGCGTATAAATGATGAATATGCGGAGAAAACCCTTAAGTTCAAAGAGATTGTGGAAGTTGATTATTCTGTGAATTATATAGAATCCTTCGCTGAGCTATTTCCTATAAAAGATAGAAAAGGAAATTATTTTCTTCACTATCAGATTGAGCCAAAAAGATTATCCTTGGATCTTTATCAGAGCAAGTACTTTACATCTTTAAAGATTTATGGAAAAATTCAGGATCTCTCGGGCAGGAACATTTTCCAGTTTGAGAAAAGTATTCCTTTAGAGCTTAAAGAGGAGGAGTTCAATACAATTAAGAATAAACCTTTTTCCATTACAGACTCCTTTCCTGTTATACCTGGAAATTACAATTTATCAATTCTCGTCAAAAACACTGCATCCAAAGAATTTTTCTCCTTTGAAAGACAGATTTCAATTCCTTCTGCTAGTGAGATCCCTTATCTTTCACCCATTCTCCTTTTCTACGAGAGGAATCCCACCTCCTCTTCTTTGGTAAGATCTTTTAATATAGAAGGTTTCTCCTATTTGCTTGCCATGAAAGGAGTTTATGCTCCATCTGACAAAATGGGTGTTCTTTGCAAAGCTTGTAATCTTCCCAAAAGTTCCATGATTAATATAGAATGGAAAATCAGAGTGGTTAATGAAGAGAAAGAATTCTTATCAAAGACTTACAGCTCTTTACAATTTCAAGAGATTCCATCTCATAAGAGGGATAGAGTAGATCAGGTATTTGTATGGGAGATTCCCCTGAGTGATTTTAAACCCGGAAATTATGAACTCATCCTTTCTATCTTGGAGAACGGCAAAGAGCTTGTTTCAGAGAAAAGAGATTTTTCCATATCCCCTATTCCCCGCGTTCCAAGAGCCTGGATAGTCTCAAAGCCCACATTCAAAAATGATGATCCCTTTATTGATTTTACTCTTGGCATTCAGTATTTAAATACAGGTAAGATAGAAGAGGCCATTTCCGTGCTCGAGTCAGCAAAAAATAAGAAACCCGATTCTATGGAATTTTCTCTGGCGCTTTCCAGAGCCTTTCTCTTAAAAAATAGCTGGAGTAAGGTTATAGAAATTATGACCCCATTTTTGAGCTCAGAAACAAAATCTTATGAGCCCTTCTATTTTGTAGCTAAAGCCCATCATAATTTTGGAGAATATGCCAGGGCAATTGACCATTACAAAAAAGCCCTTTCCCTCAAAGGTCTCGATACAGAAATTCTTAATTCCATTGGCTATTGTTATTTGAAAATGGAAAACCGGGAGGAGGCGAGAAAAGCTTTTGAGAAATCTATTGAAATTAATCCTGCTCAGAAAAACATATCTGAGCTTTTAAAAAATTTAAAGGAGAGGAAAAAAGGAGGAGAGTTTTATTCTTATTTTTGATTTTTATTCTTGGGTTCATCGCATGTAGAACAATTTCTCTTGAAAAAAGACTTGATCCAGCAAGTGAAGAGTTTTTGGACATTACCCAGTATATTATTTCTGAAAGTGAAAGAAAGGTTTTCCTTGAATTACCGCCCTGGGAAAGAGAAAATTTTATCGAAGATTTCTGGAAAAGAAGAGATCCTTTTCCTCAAACTCCTGTTAATGAATTCAAAGAACTTTACATGAAAAGGATTGAAACCGCGAACAAATTGTTTACAAAAGGAAGGAAAGGATATCTTACTGACAGAGGAAGAATATATGTTCTTTTTGGTCCACCTGATGAGGTTATAAGAGGTGAAGGAGGTCAATACATAGATCCTTTTGCAGATGCAAGGACTGTCCAATCTCCTACAAGAGAGGGAACAAAGCCTATGGAGACATGGATATATAGAAATATTTTGACTGCTTTGCAGGAGAGAATTTACATTAGGCTTGACTTTGCCGATGTTGACGGCACAGGGGATTATAAGCTTTTGACAGATATGAGGGAAGCTGTTCCTGGGACTATATCCACTATTTTAACACCGAATCTAACTTTACTTCATGAATTGAACAAGGAGGAGTTTGCAAGGAAAAGATTTGAGGGAGAAAAACCTATTTTTGATTTCAGTTATCAGTTTAAAAAGATTAAGTCCGACCAAGGAAATCTTCTTATCCATCTGGAGATTCCCATAAGAACCACTTATCTTGAGGAGGAAGATAATTTTCTTAGAGCAAAGTTCCAAGTATTGGTTAAGATAATGAATTCAAAGGAAAAGGTTTTGTGGGAATTTAAAAAAGATTACATTTTATCCACATCAAAATATGATGTGGTGGAAGGAAAAGTTAGGGACTGGATTGTGGAGATACCTGTGGCTTATCATCTTCCTGAGGGCAAATACAACGCGTATATAAGCATTTATAACATGGTTGGAAAGGAGGAGGTTAAAAAGCTTTTACCGTTTAAAATTTAGAGGTAGCAATGAATATAAATGAAGCCCATAAATTGAATTGAAAGGAGAGTTTCTATGAAAAGATTTACCATCGTAATTTTATTTTTTCTCTTTTTCTTGCCCCTTCATTCTCAGAAAAAAGAGCAAAAAGAAGAGATAATCAAAATTCCCAAGCAAGTTGCCCAGTTAATGGATCTGAACATTTTCGAAAGGAAAAAGAGGATAGATATTCCTATCGAATTTAAGAATTACTATTTTTTTCCAGGAGTTAGAGATAACTTATTTGTGGTTATTTTCTTCACTCTCCGAAACGATGCCCTTTTCACATCGGAAGTAGAAGATAAAATGATAGGAGAGCTCGATTTATTTATGCGTTTCTATTCCCTGGATGATAAAGGAATTCCTAAGAAAAGCGTGAAGGAGTTTTATCTCCCTCTTCAGGCAATTGTGGAAAAGGAGAAATATAATCCTGAAGAGGCTCATTACTATTCAATTGTTCAGACAATTTCCCCTGGCAAATACATTCTTGCTTATTCTCTTGCCACGCCTGATTTAAAGAAAATTTCCCTTGCTTTTGAAGAGCTATCTTTACCAGATCCAGCTAAAATAGAAAACCTTATGACCACACCTCTTTTCTTTGTAAAAACCCTGAAAATTCTTGAAACTGCTACTACAGAAGCAAGGATTCAGAGAGATGGTTTCACATTTGGAAGATTGGAAATAGAACCTTACTTTACGAACAATTTTAGAGGTAATGAAATACTTGAACTTTTTTATTTTATTCTTGGTGCATCCACTTCTTCCAGGGGGACATATGATTTTGAAATTAATTACAAACTGATGAAGGGCAAAGAAGAAAAAGTGAAATTTGCTCCTCAGATTCTGAAGAATCAGAGGGCTCCTCTTGTGAGTCATCCCATACCCATTTTTGATAAGGAAACAAAGCTTGAACCCGGGGAATACAATTTGCTGATTTCTATAAACGATAAAAACTCAGGCAAAAGCTTTGAAGGCAAGCTCGATTTTCAGGTAGAGTAAATGAAATATTTGGGAGTCCTCAAAAAATAACAGGGAGGGCTAAATGAGAAATAAGATATTTTTTATATTATTTCTGCTCATCAATTCTTACCATCTCTTAGCCCAAGCAGGAATGGGGAGGGGTAGAGTATTTGGAGTAGTGGTGGATGAAGCTGGTAATCCCCTTCCAGATGTGCTAATAGTGGCTGAAAACCTTAAGGAAAGATGGACCGTTCTAAAGGGGAAGTCCAATGAAAAGGGAGAGTGGGCAATCGCTGGATTTGGAACAGGATTGTGGAGGTTTACAGCATCAAAGGAAGGATATGCAACAGCTAATCTTGAAATAAGGGTCTCGGAATTCAGGAATCCACCTGTTACATTCAAACTTATTAAAGTAAAGGGCGGGATATCAGCCCTTCCTTCTGATAAGGAAGTTCTTGAATTGGTGGAGAAAGCTGATAATGCTATGAAAGAGGAAAGATATGATGACGCCATTTCTATTTACCATCAAATCCTTCAGAAATATCCATCTCTTTTTTCCATTTCCCTTAATATAGGTTCAATTCACATGAAGAAGGGTGAACTTGATCAGGCTCTGGAGAAGTATCAGGATGTTTTAAATAAATTAAAAGAAAGGGATGGAGATTTTTCTAAGGACCCAGAAACAGCTTTCAAGGCATTTATAGGAATTGGGGAAGTCTGGGTTAAGAAAAATGATTTTGAAAAAGCAAGGATTAGCTTTGAAGAGGCGCTAAAAATTTCACCAAAGGACGAAGCTCTTGCCTACAGTGTAGGAGATATTTACTTTGCAAATCAGAGAGTGGATGAAGCCATAAGATATTTCGAGCTGGCAGTTAATATAAAACCTGATTGGTGGAAGCCTTATTCAAAGTTAGGATACTGTTATTTGAACAAAGGAGAATTTCAAAAGGCTCTGGATTATTTTAGGAAATCCCTGGAAAAGGACCCCAATTCTCCTGAGGCTGGAACTCTTAAAGCAGTGATCGCTGAGCTTGAAAAGATGATAAAAAAGTAAGGGTTTTTATTTAAAATTCTATTTCTTTTATTCTGTCTTTTATAAAAAGAGAGTCCTAATCATTTAACTCCTGAGGGGGGTCCTAAATGAATCTCAAAAGGATTAAACTACCAATTTTTAACTTAATCTCAGCTGAGAATAGAACCGAAAATAAAAATTTTTACATCCCCTAATTTTCTACGAGAATGCCTTCCAATTTCCTTCACATAAGTTCTAATAATTTTCAAAATGTTCTTTTCTTGGAAAAACCTTACTTGAAAATAACGACTTTCGAGATAAGCTAATTGGAAGGCATTGATTGTCTCTCTATATTTTTCTACCATAAGCTGAATCTCTTTTTCTTTCTCTGGAATAGCCTCTTTTAAATCTTTCAAAAATTTCAAATAGATTATGAATTTTTGGATAATCACCCAATTTTTGCAATAGTGTGAATTTTAAAAGAAGTTGAAGAGCTTGTTCTAAATTGAAAGCAAATAAGTCATAATATTCCTTTTCATACTTTGAGTTGTTTATTGTTAGAAAAAAAGAGGCGGCTTTCGCCGCCTCTTTCATCCTTTTCAAACTCGAGCTTAGAAGCTGTATCTAATAGAGATCTTGAACATTCTGGTTCCTTCCACACCAGTTATCACTTTATAGGTTCCAGCTGGAGTGAACTTGGCAGGCTCATTTGTATTTTCAGCACTTGGGCGATAGGTTCCAGCATCATTCTGTCCAATGAAAACACGATTGAAGCCTAAAACATTGAAAGCATCCAAAAAGACCCCGATTCTTCCATATTTTCCAAGATCAAACTCCTTTTCCACTCTTAAATCCAGGGTATCCACACCCTGATTTCTTCTTGATCCAGGAGCTTCCACATAAACTGAAGTGGATGCCATTAGAGCTGTGTTCACATTTTTAGCTGATGCCCAGCCTGAGGGCGCATAAATGGTAACTGTTCTACCCCATGGAGAGCCATCGTAATGGTTGTAGTATGCTGAAAGGTAAATCTTGTATGGAAGAGTTACTGTTCCGTATAACTTTATTACAAGGGGTCTATCAAAATCAAGTCTTCCGTATCGATTGACAAACCAGTTAGGATTATCATAGCCACCAGACCAGCCCCAGGATGCGCCATAATCACCACCAAGATTTCCTTCAAACTTGCTCAATACAATGGAGCCACCTAACATCCATCCCTGAGACATTCTTTTGTTGAATATGAGCTCCACTCCCTGATACTTTCTTTCTCCTTCAGGAACATTGGTCATTCTATACCAGGTTGTTCTTGGAGCATTATTTGATGGAAAGTATACTGTGACTTCCTGAGCAGGGAATATATCGTATGCTGGAATTATGGTCTTGAAGGGAACCCACCAATCAGGAGCCTGTTCGTAGGTATACCAGTTTCTGCCAGTTGCTCTATCGTAGAGAACATCCTCTACGATATTCTTCTTTCTCTTGTAAACATAGTTTATTCCCACTGAGAAATCCCTCATGAGCTCATGCTGAATCCCCACAATCAGTTCGTCTGTGTAAGGAGATTTTGTATTGGGATCAAGCTTGTCTTTGGAGTATTCAAATTTCAAAACATCAGGACTTGTTCCGTAATGAACATATCTATCTGTGGGAGGAGGATCGAGCTTCTTGTTTCCATTCTGATCCCACCATCCAAAGGCGAAGGTTCTCGGGTAGACGGGATGAAGAACAGAGAAGTACTGAAGCATTAGATATTCTGTATATCGAGCAAAGGAAGCTTTCAGAGCGGTCTTTCCATTTCCAAAAACATCATAGGTTAATCCTAATCTGGGCGAGAAGGAGCTCCATTTCATC
>FWWM01017018.1_pt1 | contig 10688 bp, 5 predicted proteins | sample 2228351 | NCBI WGS metagenome assembly FWWM01 (sample SAMEA103939774, study PRJEB20133) | metagenome
TCGCCAGAGAACGTCGCACGAGGCCCTTTCGTCAAGGCATGCAAAAGGTGAGCGTGGGGCGCGTTTTTCGCGTTCGAGCCCCGAAAGAAGGCCCCTGACCCCTTTGCAGTTGGGCCTCCTGCCCTCCTTCCGAGACGGCCCCACTTGACGGATAGCCGCCGACCTGTCAGATTTATTGACAAGCCGCTCGCGCCCAGGCGAGGTCCTGTTGCCGGGTGCGGTTGGGCGTTTAGCTCAGTTGGTTAGAGCGTCAGCTCGACAAGCTGAAGGCCGCTGGTTCGAGTCCAGCAACGCCCACTGGACTGGTGTACACGTCATCGCAAGACGACGCAACGTATTGCAACGACAGACGTTGCGGCTGCGGGCGTCTTGCGATTTCGGCTCATTGCACCTCGGTGCGGCCGGTTGGTGCGCCGGAACTTGCGCCGCCTTGTAAACGTGTTCATCGGCTGGTGCCAACGCCGATGGCAACGCCAGCGCCCGGGCCAGGGGTTCGTCGGTGAGTTGCCAATAGAAGGCGTCGGCGATCTTCTCGCTGTGGCCGAGCCACGCTGTGCAAACGTGGCTTGGGAAGGTGTCGGCCAGCTCGGTGGCCCGGCTGGCCCGCATGTTCTGGAATGGCTTGAGCTACGGGTGCACGCCGGCCCGTTCGCACCACCGCGCCAGTTGCGTTGGCGGGTTCTGCTCGGTGCCGGTGAACCGGGTGAAGACCGCCGTGGCCCCCTTGGGCGCCAAGTCGCAAAGGCGGTTCAATGCGTTGCGTACTTCTTCTACTTCTACTTCGGGGAATAACGGCACCATGCGGATGCCGCCATCGGGCCGGTGCGCGGTCTTGGAGGCCCGCAGGATGAAGCACCCCAGCTTAGGGGTCGCAAAAGCAAGACCGAGAGGCTCCGGCGTTTACAGCGGCCATCGGCGCAGTCGCAAGGAGTTGAGGATGACCGAGACCGAGCTGAAGCTCATGGCGGCGCTGGCAATCATGGGATGCAGCAGGAGGCCAATCCAGGGGTAAAGCACGCCGGCGGCGATCGGGATGCTTACGGCATTGTACACCAGGGCCAGGAAGAGGTTTTGGCGGATGTTGCGCATGGTGGCCCGGCTGAGGCGGATGGCTCGCACGATGCCTTCCAGATCGCCGTGGACAAGGGTGACGCCGGCCGTTTCGATGGCGACGTCGGTACCGGTGGCCATCGCGATTCCTACGTCGGCGGCGGCCAGGGCCGGGGCGTCGTTGATGCCGTCGCCCGCCATGGCCACGCGATGTCCTTCGGCACGCAGCCGGCGGACTAGTTCGGCTTTTTGAGCGGGAGACACTTCAGCACGCAGATTGCCGATACCGAGTGTCTTGGCGACGCGCTGGGCCGCGCTGGGGTGGTCGCCCGTGGCGAGCCAAAGGGCGATACCCTGATTGCGGAGCTGGGCGACCGCCTGGGGGGCGGTGGCCTTGATCGGATCGGTGATAGCAAGGAGACCAGCGGGCCGGCCGTCGATCGCCACGAACACCGCGGCCTGCCCCTCGGTTTCCAGTTCGCGGGCGTGGGCTGCGAGGGTTTCTGGGGCCACGCCGAGTTCGGCCAGCAGGCGGAGATTGCCGACGGCCACAGGGCGTCCGGCCACGACACCGTGTACGCCGCGGCCGACCAGGACGTCGAACTTCTCCGGCTCGACAAGATCGAGGCCGCGGCCGGAAGCCTCCTGGACGATGGCTGTGGCCAAGGGGTGTTCGCTGCGGCGTTCCAGACTTGCGGCCAGGCGAACGAGTTCCTCGGCCTCGAAGGGTTCGGCGGGGAGGACTTTCACCACGCGGGGCTTTCCCTGGGTGAGGGTGCCGGTTTTATCGACGACCAGGGTGTCCACCTTTTCGAGCAGTTCCAGGGCTTCGGCGTTTTTGAAGAGCACGCCGGCCAAGGCGCCCCGCCCGACCCCCACCATAATCGCCATGGGGGTCGCCAGTCCCAACGCGCAGGGGCAGGCGATAATCAGGACGGCGACGGCCGCCAACAGGGCGTGGGCCAAGGCGGGCGGGGGTCCCAGAAGGGCCCACGCTGCAAAGGTCAGCACGGCAATCAGGGCCACCGCCGGCACGAAATACCTCGAGACCACGTCGGCCAGGCGTTGGATCGGGGCGCGGCTCCGCTGGGCCTGGCGGACCAGGCGGACGATTTGGGCCAGGAGGGTGTCGGCGCCGACCTTCTCGGCCCGCAGGGTGAGGCTGCCGGCGCCGTTGAGCGTTCCGCCGATCACCCGATCGCCGGGGTGTTTGGCCACAGGCAGCGGCTCGCCGGTGATCATCGACTCATCCACGTAACTGGAGCCCTCCAGCACCAGGCCGTCGGTGGGGATCCGCTCGCCGGGCCGCACCCGGAGCCGGTCGCCCACGCGGACGGTTTCCAGCGGGACATCGGCTTCGGAGCCGTCGTCGGCGAGGCGGCGGGCGGTTCGCGGGGTCATATCGACAAGGGCGCGCACGGCGGCGCCGGTGCGGGCGCGGGCCCGGATTTCCAGCACCTGGCCCAACAGGACCAGGGTGACAATGGCTGCCGCCGATTCAAAATACACAGGCACCCTTCCGCCCTCTTCCATGCGGAAGGCCTGGGGAAAAACCCCGGGGGCCACCGTGGCCAGCACGCTGTGGACGTAGGCCGCCCCGGTGCCCAATCCGATGAGCGTAAACATGTTCAGCCGGCCGGTGCGCAACGACCAGGCTGCGCGGAGCAACAGGGGCCAGCCAGCCCAGAGCACCACCGGGGTGGTCAGGGCCAATTGAATCCAGTTGACCGCGCCGGCATGCGCCGAACCGAGCAGCCGATGGAGCACGCCGTGCCCCATGGCCATGACCACCACCGGCACGCTGAGCACCAGCGCGGCCCAGAACCGCCGGGTCATATCGGCAAGTTCGGCATCGTCGTGGTGCTGGGAGGGGAGTTCCGGCTCCAAGGCCATGCCGCAGTGGGGGCAGGCGCCGGGCCCCATTTGCCGCACTTCGGGATGCATGGGGCAGGTGTACCATGCCTCCTGCGAAGCTCCCGGTTCGGGGTGGACCGGCTGGGCGACGCCAGCGGGGCGAAGATAGGCGTCAGGCCTCGCCTGGAACTTTTCCAGACATCCGCGGCAGCAAAAAAGATACACCACGCCCGCATGTTCCATCCGATGGGGCGTCCCGGGGGCTACCGTCATCCCGCAGACCGGGTCGCGCTGGGCCGCGATGGTGTTTAGCGAAGAATCCATACCACACTCGCCTCCCCGAAAGCTTATTATTGGACTTCCGATAAAACGAGACAACTTGAGACCCGGCCGGGCCGTCTGCGTCGGCGACGCCACGCGGCAGGGGAAATGCGATGTGCGGCGTCAGGCATCTGGCGGCATGGCTTGAAATGGCCAGGCGGTGAGCTACGGCACGGCCAGGGCCTTCTGGATGGCCTGGAGGGCGGCTTTCTCGACGGGATCGAGCTGGTCGAACAGGCGCCCATCGCGGAGATCGAAGGATCGGCGGGGCCGGCCCTCGGCCGCATCGCGCTGGTCGCCGTTATGGAAGCACCACCCTGCGGCGCCCCCGCGATGGGCTCCCACGGCGGCCTGGAGGAAATCGTCGGCCGTCGGTTCCCATCCGGGTGTAAAGCCGCGGCGGAAAGGCTCTTGATAATGCACGGGAAGGGCCTGGCCGTGCTCGTGGAGCCAGGCGAGATAGCGCCGCACCTCGGCCTCGACCCGCTGGGGGACGCTAGGATGCCGCGCCCCATGCGGGGCGAGAAAGTCCACCCGGACGGGCTGGAGGTACTCGCGGATGTCTTCTTTCGTGAGATCGCCGGCGTGGGAGGCCGTCACCAGGCGTTTCGGGTCGAGCCGCTTGACCGCGTCGCGGAGCTGCCGCAGTTCGGCAAAAGGGACGTGGCGGCGGTCGCGGATGTTCCGCTCGTTGCCCAGATCGAGATACCAGTTGAGGTGCTCGCGGAGCGCGTGGACCAGTGTTTCCGCGGCCCGTCGATGCGCCGCCAACGTCTGAAGGCGCGGCGATCCGGTAACAGCGTTGCCCCGCGACAGCGTAACATCGACCACCAGCCCCCGCTGGTCGCACTGGGCGACCAGGTTTTTCAAAGCGCCCAGATAGGGTTCGCGCGGAGCGCCGTCGGCCTGCACGGCCGAGACGTTGTTGCCGAACGCGCTCCACGTGGCCCAGACGCGAATCCAGTTGATCCCCAGGTTCCTCATATCGTCGAGGTCGCGCCGGATCGCCTCGGCCGAAGCCCCCAGGGCGCCATAGTAGCTGATGCCGAAAAGGAAGGCTGGCTTCCCGTCGATGGTGAACCGGGTGCCGGCGATCCCGAGTTCAGTGGCTTGGGAAGAGGGTCCCCAAGCGGCCACCGCAAGCCCGACCGCAAGGGGGGCCCACACGAGACAGCAGCGGGTATTCATTGGAACGTCTCCGCGTCGGTCACGGTTCACAGGCTAGGGGACGGGCCTATTCTGGAGGCCGTCCCGGTTCGAACAAATGCCGGTCCTTTTCCGGCCGAAGGGGACAGTCCCATTTTCGGGCCCTCGTGCCACCAAACCGGGACGGTCCCTGCGAACAATTGTTCCTCTGGTTGTTGGTAGGGGTCGTGTGCGTCGAGGGTGGCTCGGAAACGGGCATCGGCAATACTCTTTCGCTCGGCCAGTGCGAGGATCGCCCATGCTCATGCCGCGGGCGGTCCTGGCTTGATGGGGGATGCGGAACGTTGGCCGGTCGCGGGCGGAAGCGGGGTGGACCGGCCTCGACAACGCAATCGACGACGCCAACCAAACGGCGTCCAGGCGGCGCGCGACGCGGCGACCAGCCACCGCTTACGGCCCGTTCGAGACGACGCGGAATCCCACATGGAATACCCGCCGCCACGAAGGGTAACCCAGCCGGAAGGCGCTGCGGGCGCGTTGGGGCCGATCGAAAAACGAACCGCCCCGGACCACCTTAAGGCCACCGGAAGCCGGGTCGTTGCGGCCGTCTTCCGCATACGGATAGGGCCGGTAGCTGCTGAGCGTCCATTCGGCCGCATTGCCATGCATGTCGTACAGGCCCCAGGCATTGGGCCGGTAGGTCCCCACGGGAGCCGTGACGATGGCCCGGTCGAAGAACCGCGGATCGGCCAAACGCGCACCTTCCACCACCAGGTGATCCAATCCGCCGGTGTTTTGTTTGCCTTCGCCGAAGGCCCGATCGGCCAGATTGGCCCAGGGAGAGAAATCGGCCGACAGATCGCCGTAGGCCAGCGGCGTGGCGCGGCCTGCCCGGCAAGCATACTCCCATTGGGCTTCGGTGGGAAGACGAAACGGCATGCCCGCCTTCCTGGAAAGCCACTGGCAGAAGCCCATGGCCTGATCCCACGAGACGCGAACGACCGGTTGCTTTGGGTCATCGAGCGACAGGCCTTGATCATCGCTTCGGGCATGGCGTTTCGCGTAGTAGCGGGAGGAGTGCGCGGGGTCGAACAGGCGGTATTGCTCGTTGGTCACTTCGCAGGCGCTGATCCAGAAGGGCTGGGAGACGGCGACCCGGGTAAGTGGCCACTCGTCGGGCTCGCCGGCCGGGTCGCCCATCACGAACTCGCCCGCTGGAATCCGCACCAGACGCATCGTGATCCCCGGGCCGAGTTCCACGGTCTTCTCATATTGACCGAGGGCCGCTTGACGCCGCCGGGCGGTCTCGGCCCCAAATGGCCAACCATCCACCTCCAGCGGGCTCGGTGGGCGATGCCCCGGCGGCTGGACAGGCAGGACGGCTGGGCGGGCTACATGAAAAATGTGTTCCGGATCGTCATGGGGCCCGCCGAAGGCCCGCCGCAAGGCCATGCGGCGCTGGTGCGCGTTGTCCGGGATCGGATAAACCTCGCCCCAGGTACCGTGGCATGGGGCGTTCAGATCGATCCACGTCCCCAGCCGATCCCAAGCCTCTGCGTCCAGGCGCACGCCCCCGTGGCCCTTGCGAAGCATTTGAACCAGTTCACTCGTATCGGCGTGGTATTCGCCGGGCACCAGGAGGCTGACATCGTCCTCGATGCCTACCCGGCGCACGTAGGCAAGCAGGGCCTCATAGGCAGGCGTATAGCGGAGAACGCCCTGCGTATGGGCCCTCATGGCGGGGTGGAGCCGGCTGATGGCCAGGTCGGAGATCCGCCGGCCACGGTAATCGGGCACCAAGTGCTCGGCACGCAGATCCGGTTGGGCATGGGCCCCATCATGGCATCCCACACAATACTTGTCCAGGACCGGCTGGACCTCGCGGGCGAAATCGAACCCGCGTGCCGGGCCGTACCACGGAAGGATGTCACGGGGCGGGTGCCGGGCCGCCGCTGTCAGGACCGCGCTGGGCCCGTCGGCCGGGCGCTCATGACAACCCACGCACGACACCTTTTCTCCCGGCTGGGCTGTGAACCAGCTCCGCATGAGTTGCACGGCGTTCCCCTCGGCATCGAGGGCCTGCACCGCCAGGGGAACCCGCGCCGGGACGCGGAACAGGGCCGAACCGTCGGCCTCCAACGGTACGGTCCCCAGAATCCGCATCACCTCCCAGGGGCCGCCGTAGCCGATGCAATCCGGCCCGGCCAAACCAGGATATCCGAAATGGTACGCGATGACCCGCAGGCTCTGGACCACGCCCTTGGGAACGCCGGCCAGGCCCGGTCCGGCATACACGTTGTGGAGATAGACCACCGCATCCTCGCGGTCCAGGTCGACGGTCTCCGGAAGGACCGGCGGAGCGGGCCGTCGGACCACTGGCACCGGTTCCAAGAGGGCATAGCCCGGCTCCTCGCGCACTAGCACCAGGTTGTCGAACACGTCGGCCAGATAGATGCCCCAAAGCCCCTCCGGTTTCTGCCAACAGGAAACCAGAAAGTACTTCTCGCTGAGGGGAAAAGGATGGAGGAACTTCGGCCAGTCGTCATCGACGAGGTTATCGCGGATCATGGGCCGAATCGCGTCGCCCCGGCCCGAAATCCGCTGGACCAGGCCCTCGGCTTCGTACCAGCCGCGGGTCGTGTCGAGGATGACCAACTGGCCCATCCGGTGTACCCCGTGATAGCCCGACAGGACGCACACCAGGCGCCCTGGGCGGCCAGGAATTGCGCGAGGAAAATAGAGCGAATTCGGGAACCAGGAATTGCTCCCATAGATGGCCCGCTGCCCGGTGCCGTCGGGATTCATGACCATTAATGGCCGCAAGTAGATGTGGTTGATCCCCGTGTAATCCCAGCGGCTGAAGACGACCTGGCCGCTGTGCAACACGGACGGATGCAGATCATGATCCTGGTCGAAGCAGACTTGGCGCACGCCCGTGCCGTCGCTGTTCATCACGTACAGGTTCGTGACCCGCTTCTGGCCGTGCCAGCATGGCACCGCTTGATAACATGCGGTGCTGCCGAAGATGATCTTGCCGCTGGGGAGATAGCAGGGATCCATGCAGTCCACATCGTCGGGCATGCGCGAGACCTGGCGCAAACCCGAACCATCCGTGCGGATCTCCCAGATCTTCCAGTTTGTCTGATCGGATCGGGTGAACAACAGGCGGTCGGCGTTCCAATGCAAATCCAGCTCGCCCACGTAGCCGCCGTCCAAGGGGCGAAAGAGCGTGGTCAGGCGGCCGTCGGGCCGAACCGGTGCAAGCACCGCGATCTCGTTGTCGTAGCCGAGACGCTGCAAAGAACTGTTGCATTCGTGATTCGAGGGCATGGCCAGGTTCAACCCGTTTCCAGCTCGGAATGGCCTGGCCTTGCCCACGGTCCAAAGCATGGTCGACCCTTTCAGGTCGCGGCTCTTGCGACGGATCAGCAGCAGGCGGTCGAAGTCCAACAGCGGGTTGGCTAACAGGGCCTCCCGTTTCAGTCGCAGGAACTGTTGCCGGGCTCCGAGATCGCCGCGGACCAGTTTGGGCTCCAGGGCCGCCAGCTCGGCCAGGTAGGTTGGCCCCTGGGCATACTGCGGGCCAAAACTGGCCGTCAGATCCTCAATCGCCCGCCGCAGGCAGCGCGCCTCATATTCCCACTGCGAAGGGCCGCTGCCCGCCTCCCCAGCCCGAACAGGCTGGATTACAAAAAAGCCCTGCGCCCACCAACAAACCAGCGACCCGACTACGGCGAGATGGGCTCGCATCGATCCGGCCTTCATTCGGGGAAGACGAAATGGCTTGCCGCTGGTGCCCTGGGGCTCCTGGGCCCTGCGTGGCTCGACGCGGCATACCCGGCGACTGCAACAGTGTTCACGGCCGGCGAGGGGTTGGCAACCCGGCACCCCACCGCGGCAGGCCCGCGCGTGCGATCCTGAACACCGCAGCCCGGGTTGTCAAGCGCCCTGCCGCCCTGAGATTTTGCCAAAGGCCTGATCCGGCCGGCAGACTGGGAACGGCACGCTCAGCCAGCGTATGTTGATGGGGTTCGACCGGCGGACAGCGGGCATCTTTCCCCCAATGATCCTGCCGCAGACCAGGCAACGGGCAGTTGCGCATCTCACCTGGTCGCTACGGCTGCGACCGGCTGAAGCCGGAATTACCAACGAGGGCCCGTCGGGTGGTTGCTTCCAAGGGCGCGGCAACGGCTACGGCGACCGGTCCTAAAGCGCCGGCGATTCGGCATGCGTGCAAAGCAGGCACCCTACGGCAGGCCAAGGGGCTGGTGGCGGGATGCTGGACACTCAGAACTCGGCATTGCCGGGAGTCCGGGGATAGGGGATCACGTCGCGGATGTTGGCCATGCCGGTGATGAACTGGATCAGCCGCTCCAGGCCCAGTCCGAAGCCCGAATGCGGCACCGTGCCGTAGCGTCGCAGGTCGAGGTACCACCAGTAGTTCTCGGGGTTCAGGCCCAGTTCTTCCATCCGGGCTTGCAGCACATCGAGGCGTTCTTCGCGCTGGCTGCCGCCGACGATCTCGCCCACCTTGGGAACGAGGATATCCATGGCGCGCACGGTCTGGCCGTCGTCGTTCAGCCGCATGTAGAACGCCTTGATCGCTTTCGGGTAGTCGTAAAGGATGACGGGGGCATGGAAGTGGCGTTCGGTGAGGTAGCGTTCGTGTTCGGCCTGGAGGTCGCGACCCCACTCCACGGGGAACTCGAACGGCTGGCCCGAGGCTTTCAGGATCTCGATGGCCTCGGTATACGAGAGTCGCACAAAGCGGCTTTCAACGATCCGGTGCAAGGTGTCCACGGCGGTGGGGTCGATCCGCTGGGCGAAAAAGGCCATCTCTTCGGGGCAGCGCCGCAACACGTCGGCAAAGATACGTTTGAGGAACCGCTCGGCCAGCTCCATCGTATCAAAGAGGTCGAAAAAGGCCATTTCCGGCTCGATCATCCAGAACTCGGCCAGGTGGCGGGTGGTATTGGAGTTCTCGGCGCGGAAGGTGGGCCCGAACGTGTAGATTTTCCCCAGGGCGCAGGCGTAGGTCTCGCCCTCCAACTGGCCGCTGACCGTGAGAAAAGTGGGCTTGCCGAAGAAGTCGTGGCGGAAATCTACCCGGCCGCCGCAGCGGGGCGGGTCGGCCGGATCGAGGGTGGTCACGCGGAACATCTGGCCGGCCCCCTCGCAATCGCTGGCCGTGATGATCGGCGTGTGCACATAGAGAAAGCCTTCTTCCTGGAAGAACTCGTGGATCGAGCGGCAGACGCAGTTCCGCACCCGGGCGATCGCGCCAAAGGTGTTGGTCCGGGCGCGAAGATGGGCCACGCTCCGCAAAAACTCGAAGGAGTGCTGTTTTTTCTGGAGGGGATAGGTTTCCGGGTCGGCCAGGCCGTGGACGGTGATCTGCGCGGCTGCCAGCTCGGTGGCTTGCCCTTTGGCGGGCGAGGCCTTCAGGAGGCCCGCCACGCTGACGCTGCACCCGGCAGTCAGCCGCTTGACTTCGCTTTCGTAATTGGGCAGCGCGGCCTCGGCAATCACCTGGAGATTGCCCAGCGACGACCCATCGTTGATCTCCAGAAAGCTGAACCCCGCCTTGGAATCGCGGCGGGTGCGAACCCAACCGCGGACTTGCACCTGCTGGCCGACGTATTCGGGCCGGCGGGCTTGGGCGACCGTAAGTAGCTGCATCGATGCAACGCCTTTGCTCTGGGGGAGTTGCGCAAGCCTTGGGCCGGCACATCCAGGCCCCTTTCGCCCAGGGCTCGATGTCCCGTTCCTGTGGGGTTCTTCGTGGCATCCTATCGCGCGCTGGCCCTCCCATGGCAAGGGGGGGCCCGCTTGAAGATGGGGCCCGGGGCGAAATCCCCTTTCTTGTCAGAAAATACTTGCACGGCCCGGGCCGGGCGTCTATGATGATCGCGGCGTATGGGTGCCTGCCAGTGCTGGGGGAAAGGGTGGAATCATGGCATCGTCGGCAACGTCGGGCTTTTCGGGTGAGGAACCGCGCTTGGAAGAGCGGGTGCGGCCGCAACCCCGCAGTCGGCTGGCTTGCGGGCCGTGGCTGGGCTTGGTGGCCACGGTGTTCGGCGGCGTCTTGGCGTGGTTGCTTTTGGAATGGGTCCACCCGGTTTTTACCGCGCCGGAAAAATACGCCGTGCTGCCGACGCCGGTCCCGCCGGAACTGTCCGAAGAACTCGAGCGGCTCACGTGGCGACTGCATTTGGGCAATGCCGTGGTGGTGTTGGCCATCGTGGGGGCCTTCGTGGGTGGTTTTCTGGGCCTGGGCGAGGGGGTCGCCCAGCGCTCGACACGCTCGGCGGTCATGG
>FWWM01017025.1_pt1 | contig 10683 bp, 5 predicted proteins | sample 2228351 | NCBI WGS metagenome assembly FWWM01 (sample SAMEA103939774, study PRJEB20133) | metagenome
AGCGCCTTTACGCTGGAACTGCCCCCCTATCGCCGTCCCAACATTGGGCGCATCCTCTACACCTCGTTGATTGACCGCACCCTGTTCGTCTTGTGGCGCGCCATGCAGACGGCCGCCCCGGCCGGGGCCCGGCCTCAGCGGATCTCGACCGACCAGCTCTCGATCACCGGATTGGCGAGCAGCTGCTCGCACATCGCCTCGACCCGCGTCCGCGCGGCTTCCCGGTCCTGCCCGTCGAGCTCGAGCTCGATCACCTTGCGCCGGCGGACCCCGCGCACCTCGCCGAAGCCCAGGCCGGCCAGCGCTCGGCCGATGGCCACCGCCTCGGGGTCGAGCACCCCCTCCTTGAAGCCGATCGTGACGATCGCCCGCATTCCACCCTCGTCGAGCCGGGAGCGCCGCCACCCTACGTGTCGCAGTTGCGTTGGCAAGCCCATCTGTTAAACGAGCTTTAACGAGCTCGGCATATTTTCGACGAGCCATTTCACGAAGCTCGGGGTACGAGCGGTATGGCCGACGGGGTCGCCGGGGGGCCGCCGGGGCGGGAACCGGGTGCAGCGCGCACGGGGCTCGGACGTGTCGTACGTCTGGTGTGCCGAAGCCTCGACGTTCCGGTCGCCGCCGTGGCCGTGGCCCGAGGCGATCGGTTCCGGATCGTGGCGAGCGAGGGCTGCCCGTTCGACGAGGTCCCACGGGACGGCTCGCTGCCGGGCTGCACGCTCGATGCCGGCCGCACGAGCGTCATCGACGACCTCGCCCGGACCGATCCGCCGAGCTCCGTCCCCGTGATCGACGGTCGGCCGATCCGCTTCTACGCCGGCGTGCCGATCCGCGGACCCGAGGGCGATCTCGTGGGTGTTTTGTGCGCCGCCGACTTCACGCCGCGCAGCCTCGACCCGGCGGCGATCGCCCGGTTCGAGGACCTGGCGGCTCTGGCCGGCGACCAGCTGTTGTTGGTCCGCGAGCTCGCCGAGCATCGCCGGCTTCTGACGGCGCTGCGGGAGAGCGAGCAGCGGTTCCGGGATTTCGCCGAGGTCGCCTCGGACTGGTTCTGGGAGACCGACGCCGAGTTGCGATTCACCTGGCTTTCGGAGACCGTGTTCGCCAAGCTCGGCGTGCGACCGGAGTGGCACTACGGAAAGACGCGTCTCGAGCTCGCCGCCACGGAGGACGCACGGGCCGCCGTGCGCGCCATCCACGAGATCATGCTCCGGCGCGAGCCGTTCTTCGATGCGGAATATCAGTATCGTTGCCCGGCGGGGGTTCGTTGGCTGCGTATCAGCGGGCGGCCGGTTTTCGATTCGAACGGACGGTTCCTCGGCTATCGGGGAACCGGACGCGACATCACCCGGCTCAAGGAGCAAGAGCAGCGGATCCGCGAGGTCGAGGAGCGCTATCGCCGGCTCGTGGAGCTTTCGCCCGACGGCGTGGTGGTCAAGGACGCAGGCCACCGGATCCGCTTCGCCAATCCCGCCGCCGCCGCGATTTTCGGGTTCGACAAGCCCGTGGACCTGATCGGGCGGCGGACGATCGACTTCTATCGGCGGGAGGTACACGGCGAGGTCGACAGAGTCACGGAGCAGCTGATCGCCGAAGGCGGCGCCGCTCCCAGGGCCGAACTCGAGGTGGTGCGTCCCGACGGTGGGACGAGGGTGGTGGAGGCCGTGGCCGCGCGCATCGAGGAGGGCGGCGAGCTGCTCGTCCTCGTCGTGCTCCGCGACGTCACCGAGCGCAAGCGCGCGGAACGCCAGCTGCGGGAGAGCGAGCAGCGCTTCCGCGACTTCGCGGAGGTCGCCTCCGACTGGTTCTGGGAGATGGACGCGGAGCTGCGCTTCACGTGGCTCTCCGACGCCGTCCGGCGCCTCTTCGGCGTGGCCCCCGAATGGCACTACGGCAAGACCCGGCTCGAGCTCGCCGCGGACGAGGAGGCGCGCGCGGTGGCACAGCGCGTGCAGGAGCTCATGGAGCGCCGCGAGCCCTTCACCGATGTCGAATATCTGCGGCGCGGCCCCACGGGTGACCATTGGCTGCGGATCAGCGGCAAGCCGGTGTTCGACGCCACCGGCCGCTTCCTCGGTTACCGGGGCACCGGCCGCGACGTCACGCAGCTGAGGCGAGCGGAAGCGGCCCGACGCGAGGCCGAGGAGCGCTATCGGGCGCTGGTCGAGCTCAGCCCCGATCCCGTGGTGCTGGTCGCCGATGGTCGCTTCGTCTTCGCCAACGGTCCGGCGGCGCGGCTCTTCGGGGTCGACGAGCCGGCACGGCTCGTGGGCCGGTCCATCTACGAATTCGTCGCTCCCGAGGACCATGGGCGCATCCGTGAGCGGCACGCCGCGCCGCTCGAGCCGGGCGAATCCTTGCCGCCGATCGAGATCATCGTGGTGCAGCCGGACGGCGGGCGCGTGGAGATCGAGGCCAAAGGGTCGGCGATCGTCCACGAGGGGCGGCGCATGCTCTTGGGCGTGCTGCGCGACGTCGGTGCCCGCAAGGCCGCCGAGCGGGCGCTGCGCGAGGCCGAGGAGCGCTATCGCCGTCTGTTCGAATCCGCGCCCGTGGGGATCCTGCTCTACCGCGACGGGCGCTACGTGCACGCCAATCGTGCCGCGGCGGCGATCCTGGGGGCGGCGAGTCCGGACGAGCTGGTCGGGCGCGACCCGTTCGATCTGATCCTCGAACCCTACCACGAAGCCATTCGCACCCGCGCCGCACGAATGGAAGCGGGTGGCCCACCCGAGCCGCCGATCGAGATCGAGATGCGGGGGCTCGACGGCACCGTCGTGGCGATCGCCACCCGCGGCGTGCCGATCACCGACCAGGGGCGGCCGGCCATCCAGGTGGTCATCGAGGACATCAGCGAGCGCAAACGGCTCGAGCGGGAGCTGCGCGAGGCCGAGGCACGCTGGCGCCGGCTGTTCGAGCATGCGCCGATCGGGCTCTTGGTTCACCAGAGCGGTCGCTACCAGTTCGCCAACGCCGCGGCGGCGCGTATTCTGGGGGCCCGCGAGCCGAGCGAGCTCGTGGGCCGCGATCCCTTCGAGATCGTGACCTCGCCTCACCATTCCACCTTGCGTGAGCGCCTGGCGTGCCTTCTGGAGCGCGGCGAGACGGTACCGGCGATCGAGCTGGAGCTGCGCCGCCTGGACGGTGAGCTCGTCACGGTCGAAGCCGTCGGGACGCCCATTACGCTCGGCGGACGACCGGCGGCACTGATGGCGATCGCCGACGTGACGGAGCGCAAGCGGGCCGAACAGGCGCTGCGCGAGGCCGAGGCGCGCTGGCGGACCCTCCTGGAGCTCTCTCCGGAAGCCGTCCTTCTGATCCGCGACGGTGTGTACGTCTTCGCCAACCACCGGGCCGTGGAGCTGTTCGGCGCTCGTGATGCGAGCGAGGTCGTGGGCCTGCGGCCGCAGGACGTGATCGACGAGCCGTTCTGGCCGGTGATCGAGGAGCGGGGACGGCAGCTCCTCGAGCGCGGCGGGACCGTGCCGCCGCTCGAGATCCGCATCCGCCGGCTGGACGGCATGCTCCTCGACGTCGAGACCTCCGGAGCTGCGGTCGAGGACGGCGGCCGGCGGATCATCCAGACCGTCCTGCGCGACATCAGCGAGCGCAAACGGCTCGAGGCGGAGTTGCGCCGGCTCGCCTACCACGACCCGCTCACGGGGCTGCCCAACCGCGCTCTGTTCTTCGATCGATTGAACCAGGCCTTGCGCCACAGCGAGCGCGAGGGGCGCTACGGTGCGGTGATGCTCCTCGACCTCGACGGCTTCAAGGAGGTCAACGACAGCTTCGGCCACGATGCGGGCGATGCGCTGTTGCGCGGTGTGGCCCGTCGGCTGTTGCGGGCGGTCCGCCGCTCCGACACGGTGGCCCGGCTGGGGGGCGACGAGTTCGCCCTGCTGCTCTATCCGATCGCCGATGCCCGCGTGCCCGAACGCGTGGGGCAGCGCATCGCCGCCGCCTTCGGCGTGCCGATCCGCCATCGCGGGCACAAGCTCTTCGCTCGGGGAAGCCTGGGTGCCGCGCTCTTCCCCGCCGACGGAACCAGCGCCGAGGCACTCCTCAAGCAGGCGGACGTCGCGCTCTATCGCGCCAAAGCGCGCGGCCGTGGCGAGCCCGGGCAGGTTCGCCTCCCCGGGACGGTGGAGCTCGACGAGCGGAACCGTCTCGCACGGGAGCTCCAGGAGGCGATCGGGACCGGGGCGGTCGCCGTCCTCTTCGAGCCGCGGTTCGATCTGAGGACCGGACGCGTGGTCGCGGTCGAAGTCTCACCCCGCGTCGAGCACGCGCGCCTGGGCTCGATCGGAGCAGCCGAGCTGGTGCGCCTGGCCGCCGAGCACGGGCTGACCCTGACCCTGGTCGAGCAGATGCTCGACCATTCTCTGGATGCGTGGCGGACCCTCGAGCGCGAGGTGGGTACGGTCCTGTCACTAGCCGTCGACCTTCCGCGTCGGCTCCTGGTGGACGAGGACGTCGCGTCGCGGCTCGCGGCGCGGATCGAACGATCGGGTCTCGACCCGTCGCGCATCTGGATCGAGCTACACGAGACGGCCCGCGACCCCCGTGGTGGACCACGGTTCGATGAAGCGATCGCCCGTCTGCGCGCTTCGGGCAGCCGCGTGCTGCTCGACGATTTCGCGGTGAGCCAGTGCTGTCTGCGACCGCTGTTGGAGCGGACCGTGGACGGGATCAATGTTCGTCTCGCCGCCTGGCGGGAACAGAGCCGGGACGCGACCCTACCGACCCTGATCCGAACGGTCCTCGACCTCGCCAAGGAGCTGGACCTCGTCGTCACCGCGCTGGGCGTCGAGGACGAGACACAAGCCCAGACGCTGGCCGCCCTGGGGTGCCATCACGGCCAGGGACCACTCTGGAGCCGGCCGCTCGGCGCTGCCGAGCTGGCGGCCTGGTTGCGGGCCCGCGAACCGCCACCTTGCGCGTGCGCGCTCGGGACCGAGATCCTGCCGCGCGCTACTGGATCGCCTGGGGTCCCCTGAGGTCGCGCGGGCCGGCCTCGGGAAGAATGCCCAACCGGCGGGCGATCTCGGCGTAACCTTCCTGGACGTTGCCGAGGTCGCGGCGGAAGCGGTCTTTGTCGAGCCGTTCGTTGGTCCGCGCGTCCCACAGCCGCATGTTGTCCGGGCTCAGCTCGTCGGCCACGACGATGCGCATCTCCTCGTCCTCCCACAGCCGGCCGAACTCCAGCTTGAGATCGACGAGCTTGAGCCCCACACCGGTGAACAGTCCCAAGAGATAGTCGTTGATCCGCAAAGTGAGGTTGAGGATCTCGTCAAGCTCTTGATAGGTCGCCCAGCCGAAGGCGGTGATGTGCTCCTCGGTGACCATCGGATCGCCGAGCTGATCGTTCTTGTAGTAATATTCGACGATCGAGCGCGGCAGCGGCGAGCCCTCCTCCAGGCCGAAGCGCTGGGCCAGGCTGCCGGCGGCGATGTTGCGGACCACCACCTCGAGCGGGATGATCTCGACTTCCTTGATCAATTGCTCGCGCATGTTGAGCCGGCGCAGGAAGTGCGTCGGAATGCCGATCTCCCCGAGCTTGAGCATGAGATACTCGGAGATCCGGTTGTTGAGCACCCCTTTGCCGGTGATGACGGCATGCTTCTTGTTGTTGAAGGCCGTGGCGTCGTCCTTGAAATACTGGACGAGCGTACCGGGCTCGGGCCCCTCGTAGAGGATCTTCGCCTTGCCCTCGTAGACCTGCCTGCGTCGGGCCATGTCCGATCAGCCTCGTGCGCGGAAGAGGGCGTCGAGAATGACGCCGACCGGCTTGCGCTGCGGCCGGACCGCCTTCGATATAGGCGCCTCGACCGCACCGCACAACGAGCCGGCGCATACCCTCCGGCCCGCGCGGCCGGGTCCGGGACGCTCAGGCCCGTCCCTCCCGCCACCACGCGGCCGCCGCCGCGGCGAGGATGAGAGACAGCGCCAGCCAGGGCGGCAACAGGGCCGTGCGGCTGGCGCCGGTCACGGTGTAGGCCTCGTTGCCCACCACCCCGATCCAGCCGCGCCCCGCGGTTCGCCGCTCGCGCGCCACGCGCCGCAGCTCCGGGACGCCGTCGCTCGCGAGCCACAGGAGCGAGCCGCCGGTGGCCTCGACCAGCGGCGCGATGCGTTCGGCACTCGCGCGCAGCTCGGCCAGCTCGATCGGCGCCAGAGGCCGCGGCACCACGAACGCGACGTGGACCCCGTCCTCGATCCGCCACAACCCGTCCTCCTCGGCCGGGAGCCGCAACCGGGCCACGCCGTCGGCATCGGGGGTGACGCTCACCCGGCTCTGCGCCCCCGACGGGGCGGTGAGGAGGAGCTCGACCGGGCGCGGCTCCAGCGAGCGGCGGAGGATCTCGATGCCCTCCTCGTGGGGCAGGGCCACGAGGCTCTCCTCCTCGAGTTCCGGCTCCTTCATGAGCCAGTGGACGAGCCGGCGCAGCAACTGCGCCTGGGGCCCACCGCCCTCGAAACCGCGCTGCCAGAGCCAATGGTGATCCGAGAGCAGCTGGGCGACCCGGCCCTCGCCCACCCGCTTGAGCAGGAGCAGCGGCCGCTCGCCGGCGCCGCTCAAGAGCACCGCGGCGTCGCCCGGCTCGACGTCGATCTGGCGCAGCCAGCGGCCCCAGCCCGGCCGCTCCGGATCCTCGACCAGGCCGCTCGTCACCGGATGGCGTCGGCCCGTGTCGGTGAGCATGGGCGTGAACGCCCGCTCGATGACCTCGCCCGACGGCCGACCCGGCAGCACCCGCGCCAGCGGCGTGCGGTAGAGGCCGGTAGGAGTGGCGAATTCCGGCCCGGCCGCCTCCAGGAGCGCACCGCCGCGCTCGACGTAGCGGGCGACGTTCTCGAGGTAGGGCAGCGGCAGAAGCCCGCGGCGGTTGTAACGGTCGAAGATCACGAGGTCGAACTCGTGCAGTTTGAGCTCGAAGAGCTCGCGCGAGGGGAAGGCGATCAGCGCCAGCTCGCGGATCGGCGTGCCGTCCTGCTTCTCGGGCGGCCGCAGGATGGTGAAGTGGACCAGATCGACCGCGGCGTCGGCCTTGAGGAGGTTGCGCCAGACCCGCAGACCCGGATAGGGCTGGCCGGAGACCAGCAACACCCGGAGCCGGTCGCGCACGCCGTTGATCGTCGCCGCCGTGCGGTTGTTGAGCGTGGTCAGCTCGCCCGGTAGTGGCGCGACCTCGATCTCGAACACGGTCCGCCCGGCGCGATCGAGGGTGAAGGGGACCGCCCGTCGTTCACCGGGCGTGGCGTCGAACTCGCTCACCAGCCGGCCGTCGCGACGTACGGTGACCCGGGCGGGCCCGCCGGCGCGGGCCGGCAGGTCGTCGAAGCCCACGGTCAGCTGCTGCGGCTCGCCCACGAGCGCGAAGGTCGGGGCCTGCTCGACCACCAGGCGGCGATCGATCTCGTCGTGCCGCCCGGTCAACAGAGCGTGGACCGGTGCGCCGATCGCCCGGGCCCGCTGCGGATCCTCCAGCAGATCGTGGATCAACCCGTCGGTAAGCACCACGACCGCCCCGAGCCGGGCCCGATCGAGCTGGCCCAAGGCCTCGTCGAGGGGGGCCAAGAGCCGCGTCCCCTCGGGGCCGCCGCGCAGCTCGATCTCCTTGATCTCGATCCGGCCGAGCGTCGCCAGCCGCTCACGCAGCTGGGCCGCCGCCTCCTCGACCTGGCCGAGGCGCCCGGTCGAGCGCTGGCTCGGCGAGCGGTCGAGCGCCAGGACCACGACGTCGTCGAGCGGCGCCCGCTCCTCGCGGCGCAGCACCGGATTGGCGAGGGCCGCGAGCAACAGCGCGGCGAACAGGAGCCGCAGCCCGGTGCCCCGGGCCCGGCGCACGAGTCCGTACAGAGTCGCGAGGAGGACGAGCCCGGCGAGAGCGGCGAGCACCGGCCAGGGAAGGTGGGGCTCGAAGGCCAGGGCCACGGTGGTGGTCATCGTGGGTGGAGCTCCCTCACTGACCCAGACGTTCGAGCAAGGCCGGGACGTGAACCTGGTCGGTCTTGTAGTTACCGGTCAGCGCGTACATCACCAGATTGACCCCGAACCGACGGGCCATCTCGCGCTGCAGCTCGCCGCCCGGCACCACCGGGAACAAGGTCCGGCCGCGCTCGTCCTCCGCCCAGGCGGCGGCCCAGTCGTGGGCGCCGATGATCAGGCTCGAGACCCCGTCGTTGATGGCGGGCGAGGCCTGATCGATCCACAAGGGCTGCCCGGTGAAGCGGCCGGGGAAGTCCTGGAGGAGATAGAAGGACCGGCCGAGGACGTGGTCGGGCGGCACCCGCACGAGCGGCGGCAGGTCGAGCCCGGCCAAGAGGCTCGCGAGCCGGCGTTCACCCGGGCCGCCGCCTTCTTGCCCGGGCAAGAGGACGCCGGCGTCGCGGGTGTCGAACAGGATCATCCCGCCGGTCTGCAGATAGCGCTGGATGCGCTGCAACGCATCGAACGGCAGATCGCGGTGGTCGGGTGGGACGACCCAATAGAGGAGCGGGTAGAGGGCGAGCTCGTCGTGCACCGGATCCACGGGTACGGGATCGCCGACTTCCACACTGGTGCGCTCGGTCAAGATCCGCCCGAGTCCGCGCAGCCCGGCCTCGCTGATCGCGTCGACGTCGGGTCGCCCGGTGAGCACATAGGCGAGGCGGGTCTCGTACGCCGCCGCATACAGGGCGCGCTCCTCGCTCTGCGCCGAGGCCGGCGAGGCCGCGACGGCCGAGAGCAGGAGCCCGGCCACCCCGGTGACCGCCGGCCGCCATCCGGGCAGCGGCAACAGCCCGCGCAGCGCCCAGGCCACGACCAGATCGACCAGGGCCAGGAGGAGCGCCGCCAGCAGGAGCCAGGGCGCGAGGTCGAACTCCCGGGCCCGTCCGTAGCCCTGAACGGTGGCGGCGAACGCGGTCGCATCCAACGGCTCGAGCTCGGGCACCGCGGATTGCAGGTTGAGCGCCACCCGGGCCGGCTCGTCCTCGCCGCCCGTCGACAGTGGGGCCCAGAGGCCGGGCGGGGTCCGCGGGGCGGCCCGCGCGGTCCGGAACGCCTCGGCATCGATCGGCAGGACGTGCGGTGGCGGGCGCTCCAGGCTGCCGTCGGCGGCGAGCGCCCGGTGCAGCTCGAGCGCTCCGCGCCGGATCGGCCCCGACCCTCGAGCGAGCGCGAGCGTGCGGCGCAGCATCTCGACGAACAGGCCGGAGATCGGCAGGTTGGTCCAGCTGGTGTTGGCCGTGGTGTGCACGAGCAGCAGCCAGCCGGCGCCGATCCGCCGGCCGGTGACGATCGGCGTGCCGTCCACGAGGGTGGCGAGCGTGGCGGCGGTCGTGGCCGGTCCGGGCTCGGCCAGAACCTGGCGGCGAACCACGGTCTCGGGCGAAGGCACGAGGCCAGCGAACGGGCTCTCGGGCGCAAACGGGGCCAGCGGCAAGGGCTCCGACCAGGAGAGCGCTCCGCCCAGCTCGCGATCACCGGCGCGCAGCGGCACGGGCAACAGCGCGTCGCCACCGGCCGCCAGCCGCGGTCCGGCGAACCGCAGCACCACGCCACCACGATCGATCCAGGCGGTGAGCCGCTCGCGGTCGGGATCGGCGAGCCGGCCGACATCGGGGAGGATCACGAGCGACAGCTCGCCCTCCAGGAGCTCGGGCAGCGGTCCGCGGCGGACCTCGGCGAAGGGCTGCAGCGCCCGCTCGAGGAAGTAGAGTTCGGAGAGGAGCGGCTGGTCGACCGCCCCGCCGGGTGGCCCCACGATCCCCACCGTACGCCGCCGCCAGCGCTCGTCGAGCAGTACCACCCCGCCCACGCCGGCACCGGGGATCTCCAGCCGGGCCAGGCGATTGCGCAGATCGGGCGGCAGCGCCAGCGACAGGGTCGCCCGCCGCTCGCCGGCGGCGAACAGGAGCTCGCCGGCCGCCAGGACCTCGCCCTCGGGGCCGAGCGCCCGCAAGCTGCGCCGCTCGACCTCACCGGCCACGGCGCGCAGTGCGACGACCTCCAATCCCTCGCCGGTGAGTTCCGGTGGCAGCAGCAGCACCGGCAATCGGTCGGGTCCGGGAGCCAGGATGGTGGGCGTCGCGAGCCGTCCCAGGGCCCCGGCGAAGGCCGCGGCGGCGGCCGCCTCTTCGGGGCTGCCGACGATCCCGTCGGTGAGCCAGAAGACACTCGCCGAACCCTCGCCCGGAGCGTTCACCGCGGCCCGCGCCGCCGCGCGATCGACCGGCCAGGGCCGCGGTCGCCATTCCGCCACCCGCCGGCGCAGCTCGGCCGGAAAACCGCGCTCCACGGCGATCGGACCGTCGCCGGGCGCGGTCCGCAACAGGATCGCCTCCCGGCCCTCGCGCTCGGCCTGCTCCAGAAGACCGTCCAGGGTCGCGAGCCGTTCCCGCCAATCGACCGCCGCGGCCCAACCGTCGTCGACCGCGATCAGCACGGGACCGCTGCCGCCCAGCCGGGCCGCCGGCTGCAGCACCGGCCCGGCCGTCTCGGCCGTCCGGATCGGGCTCGTGTACCCCGAGCTGCTCGGCACCTACGGCGACCGGGGCAACGCGGTGGTCCTCGCCGAGCGGTGCCGGCGCCGGGGCGTGCCGGCCGAGGTCGTCGAGTCGACGTCTTGGAGCTGTGTCCACGGCGTCGAGCGTTGGCGGTCCGACTGCGGGTGTCGGACCGGTGCCCATCCCGGCTGG
>FWWM01017032.1_pt1 | contig 10677 bp, 12 predicted proteins | sample 2228351 | NCBI WGS metagenome assembly FWWM01 (sample SAMEA103939774, study PRJEB20133) | metagenome
ACCTTCTGTGGTTTAGTCAATTTCTATCAAAGAACGAGAAAAAGGGCATAATCTCAAATGAATTAGGCCAAAACTATGCCTATATTTAAAAAATGTATTATTTCAGAACAACTCTTTTTTAGAGGAAACGGCAATAGAAGAACCAGAAGCGAAGCACAAATACACCATCAGGTGCATCAACCTGCTACAAGAATGTCCACATTTTCGGCAGGGCCGTATCCCTGCAGCGCCATGATCTTTGGTGTTTTACCCTTTCACATGCCAGCACCTCACCCTACAATTTCTCCAAAGGGGGATAAGGCGCGAAAGATGCACATCAAAGGATGCCCCGTAATCAAGGAACCGAGACAGCGACACTTCAGCAGCTCACTTCTCCTGGTGTTTTCTACCTCAAAGCTGTACCTTTGTTCTCTAATTCTATTGGTTCTGAGTAAAGAACCCTTCACAGACAGCAAATATTCCATCGAAATGTATCTTCTTTTGAAAAACATATCCGCATGAACTACCGCTCATTTTCTCTTGCCTTGCTTTTCTTGGTTTTCTGTGCAGTGGGCTTTGCCCAGCGGGAGGAGGGACTGCCGCGCTACATGACGGCAGAGGAAGTAGCGCTGCTTCGCACGTACCGACCCGTGCCCGGAGAGGAAGAAGGAACTTCGGCTCCGCCTCCGCATCCAGTGCGCAGCATGGCGGAGTGGGAAGAGCTCCAGGCCCTGCTCATCACGTGGGGCAGTTACCTGGCCATTCAAGCGGAAATCGTCCGAGCAGCCCGGGAGGAGTGCCGCGTCATCATCGCCTGCCGCGACCAAGCAACGGTTAACAGCGCTCGCAATTATCTGATAAGCAGAAACGTGGACATCACGAGCAACGTCGAGTTCACAGTGGTGCCCAACAATTCCGTCTGGGTGCGCGACTACGGCCCTAACTGCGCCTACATGCAAGTGGGCAATGAAGACTCGTTGTGCTTCATTGACTGGCGCTACAACCGCCCGCGGCCGTTGGATGATGCCTTGCCTGTTCACATAGCTCAGTACCTCAGCGTACCTATCTATCAGGCAATCGCTCCGCCGGAAGACTTGGTGCACACGGGCGGCAATTTCATGTCCGATGGCTTGGGCACGGGCTTCTCCTCCAAATTAGTGCTAATGGAAAACGGCCCTGGCAATTCGTTTGGCGCCACGCCCAAGACTGAGGCCGATATTGACCGTATTATGGGCGACTATCACGGTTTGCACCGGTACATTAAGATGGAGGTATTGCCCTACGACGGCATTCATCACATTGACATGCACATGAAGCTGTTAGACGAGGAAACGCTACTGGTAGGGCAATACCCACCAGGCGTGGCCGATGGGCCGCAAATAGAGGCCAACCTCCAGTACGTACTGAGCCATTTCAAGTCTTACTTTGGCACTCCATACAAAGTCATACGCATTCCAATGCCACCGCACAATGGCAAATACCCAGACCAAGGCGGGCATTACCGCACATACGCAAACGCGGTGTTTGTCAACAAGACACTTATTGTACCTATTTACGAGGAGCAGTACGATACCACAGCGCTACGCATTTTGCGAGAGGCATTGCCCGGCTATCGCGTTACGGGGATTGATTGCAATGGCATGATAGCAGCCTTAGGCGCCATCCACTGTATCACCAAGGAAATAGGCGCCCCGCACCAGCTGCGCATCTTTCACCAACCCTTGCCTTGCATGGACAATTCTCAGTGGCCCAACGGCTATCCGATATGGGCCTCTGTTTATTACCGCGCGCCTGTGGATACCGTCCGTGTGTGTTATGCCCTCGATCCCGGTGGCCCCTGGACGTGCATCCCCATGCAACCCTACTTACCGGACGACACAATCTGGAACTATGTAGGTGCTATACCACTGCAACCCGCCGGCAGCACGGTGCACTACTACCTCGAGGCCGTCGCGGCCGATGGCAAGCACATAAAGCGCCCCATGCCCGCACCTGAAGGCTATTGGCATTTCTGCGTGAAAGAGAGCGTCAGCACACGCCCCGAACCGGCCGCCCTGTCATTGCGGCCCATTTACCCAAACCCGGCCTCAGCTATTACCGTAGTGCCGTTGTATGTCGAGCGCGCAACCACAGCCACCGTCAGCGTGCAAAACGCGCTGGGGCAAACGGTGTTGACACTGCACAGCGGAGAGCTGCCTGCTGGCGAAAAGAACCTTTTCCTCCACGCCGACAGGTTGCCTGCCGGAACGTACTGGGTGGTGGTACGCACCCCCGCAGAGGTGCTTGCCCAAAAACTGCTCATCCGATAGACACAACGCGGTGTGACTTTGGGCGTCGGCTTGCGTCATGGTGTGCCTGAAAAGAGGTGCCATTTTGGCGTTTGACCTGGGAACAAAAGCAGCTATATCGGTGTTTATAGGAGCATTTTGCGCCAAAAGTCCATTCCCCAAGCACTTCCTTCGATACTTTCTTGACACACCCTTTCCGCAAATCGTACCTTTGCGGGCTAAAACAATAGACGCGTTGCGCCATGAGGCAGCTTAAGATTACCAAGTCCATCACGAACCGCGAGAGCCAGTCGTTAGAGAAGTACTTGCAAGAAATAGGCAAGGTTGACCTTCTGACGCCAGAAGAAGAAGTGGAGCTGGCCAAGCGAATAAAGCAAGGAGACCAAACCGCTTTGGAAAAGCTCACCAAGGCAAACCTGCGCTTTGTCGTTTCGGTGGCCAAGCAGTACCAGAACCAAGGTCTTAGCCTCTCAGACCTGATAAATGAGGGCAATCTGGGTCTTATCAAAGCCGCCCAACGCTTCGACGAAACGCGCGGCTTCAAGTTCATTTCCTACGCCGTGTGGTGGATTCGGCAATCCATCCTGCAAGCGCTGGCCGAACAAAGCCGTATAGTGCGCCTTCCGCTAAACAAGGTCGGCTCGCTCAACAAGATTAACAAGGCATTTTCGGAGCTGGAGCAGACATACGAGCGCGAGCCAAGCGCAGAGGAGCTGGCCGAACTGCTAGAGATCACTCCCGAGGAAGTGGAAACCACCCTGGGCGTAGCAGCACGCCACGTTTCTATGGATGCTCCTTTTGTGGAAGGTGAAGACAACTCCCTGTTGGACGTTCTCGAAAACAAGGACATGCCCGGCACCGACCAACACTTGGAGTATGAGGACTCTCTTCGTCGCGAAATTGAGCGCTCGCTCAGCACCCTAACCGACCGACAAGCGGATGTCATTAAATTGTACTTCGGCATTGGCGTTGATCACCCGCTGTCGCTCGAAGACATCGGCGACCGCTTCGGTCTGACGCGCGAGCGCGTGCGGCAGATCAAGGATAAAGCCATCAACAAGTTGCGCGCTACCAGCCGCAGCAAACTGCTGCGCTCGTATCTGGGCATGTAAGCGCAACCCTTACCTGGTAGTATCACCACCACAACAGCACAGGGCGTGCTCCCTTTCGGGGGCACGCCCTGCTGCTTTTTGGACAGTGCATGCTCGCCCTTACTGCTTGGTAAACTCGATGCGCAGCGCCTGTTTGGAAAAGTCCACTACTCCGCCGTTGGCATTGGGATTGGTCAACTTGATGGAGGTGAGCGAGTAGAGCTCTACATCCCAAGTGCCGACGATTTCCTCCAGGAGGGCAGGCGGATTTTCCATGCCAATAGAGAGCTTGGTGTCGTTGGTGTGCAGGCGCCACTTGCCCTCTTTCAGGCTGCCATTGGGCAGGCGCACTACGAGCAAGTCGCCGCTTTGGAACTCGAAGGCATAACCGGCAAAGCGCTGGGTGTCGTCATCGTTGGCCACTTGGCCATCGGTGCCGTAAATATCCACGAACTTGGAAACCACCCAAAGGTCGGCGTTGTCGGGCTGAGGGTTATCCTTGCCGCAGCGAGCCATGAAAAGCCCTAAGGCGGCGATAAGCAGGGCGGGTAGAAGCGATTTTTGCATAATCCTGAACATGGGCATGTGAATGATATAGGTTTACAGAATTTGTTGAATGCGCTCGATGTCGGCGTTGATTTTGGCGACCATGGCTTCGCAGGCCGTCAAGTAGCCTTGTTGTACTTGGGTAAGCTTGACTTTTTCTTGTTCTATCTCGCGCTGGAGTTGCTCCATACGTTCTGCTGCGGCGGCCATTTCCTGTTGCAGCTGAGCTATCTGACGCTGCCGACTCTCGTTTTGTTGCCTGAGGTTTTCCCATTCGCCTTGGCGCTCTGCTATTTCTGCGCTGGCTTTGCGCTGCAACACCGTTTCGAAGCTGGCTTTGTCTTGTAACACTACTTCGCGATACTGGGCGGCCGTGCTGAGCAATTTGGCCTTGTCCAGCCCTTGCACCTGCAACGAGGCGAAGGCAGCCTTCATGCGCGCGGCCTCGTCGGGGATGTGCTCTTCCAAGGCTTCCAGTGTTCGCCAAAATTCAAAGTAGTCTGGCCCCGGCAAATTGGCTTGTTCGAAGAGCTGCTCAAAATGGCGTTCGTACTTGTCCAAGTCAGCAGCCGACAGGGTGGGTTGCGCTTTAGAAGAGGAAGCAGGTGCTGATGGCTTGAAAACAGCGCTACCCGAGGTAGGGGCGGCCTTTTCCTCCGGTTCATCCAGAATAACAAAAAGGCGCAACGCTTTGCGAAAAAGTGAGGCCATGATAAAGTTGACTTGTGGCCGCTAAAGTAATGGAGATCGGGCAAAATGTCGGTAGCGTTAACCTTTTGCAAACGAAGCCTCTGGGCTAAACGCGGCTCTCCTTTGAATAGCGTACCTTTGTGGCCTCTTACCGGCTTTTTTTCACAAAAAAATACTGCTGCAATTATGGACAAAAACAAAAAAATCCAGCTAGGCTTGTTGGCTTTGGTGGCCGTTTTGTTGGCCATTAATTTTGCTACTGGAGGCTTCAAGGAGTGGTTTGGCCAATCGGAAGCTGACAAAATTCGCTCCGCAGCGGAAGCCAGCACCCCACAGGCACCCTCGCCCTTCAGCACGGGCAACATCCCGGGCACCAACGTCAACGAGGTGCAAGTGGGCAATGTGCCCACTACGACTATTAAGTACGATGAGACTGTGTACGATTTTGGCGTGGCCGATGAGGGCACCATCGTGAAGCACGTGTACAAGTTCACCAACACAGGCAAGGAGCCGCTCATCATTTCTAATGCCAAAGGCTCCTGCGGCTGTACGGTGCCTCAGTGGCCCAAGCAGCCCATCCCACCCGGAGGTCGCGGCGAAATCGCAGTGGAGTTTGACACCAAAGGCAAACCGGGCCGGCAAACGAAGCACGTAACGGTGATAGCTAATACAACCCCCACGGAAACACACCTGGAGATTACCGGCGAAGTGCGCGGAAAAGAACGCCCACTAAGCAAAGGCGGCAAATAAGCCACAGGCGCATCCGGCGCATACCAAAACACACCATCCCTGCCCGCACATCTGCCGGCAGGGATGGTTGTTTATGGCGGTGGTCCCGACAGGAATCGAACCTGTATCAAAGGTTTAGGAAACCTCTATTCTGTCCATTGAACTACGGGACCCTTACAGCGGCAAAGGTAGGAAGACAATCGGCTATACCAAGCGCCCTCTTGGGCCTAATTCGACAACCTCGACGCCGAGAATAGCGCCCTCCTCCAAGCGGAGGCGTACAATTGTCTTGACTCGGTGCCAGCCTTCGTTACCGCAGGCACCTGGGTTGATGTGCAGGAAGCCCAGCTGGCGGTCGGGCATGACCTTCAGAATGTGCGAGTGCCCACAGATGAATAGGCCGCCCTTGGGCGGGTCAGTCTGCAGTAGTTTGCGCACGCGAGGAGCGTATTTGCCCGGATAACCGCCGATATGCGTCATGAGAACTGGCACTCCTTCGCATGTGAAACGCAGGTCTTCGGGCATCTGCGCCCGAATGCGCGCGTCGTCAATGTTGCCGTACACCGCGCGCAAGGGCTTGAAGGTGCGCAATCGCTCCACTATTTCCATGCTGCCAAAGTCGCCGGCATGCCACACCTCGTCGCAGGCAGCAAAGTGCTCGAAGATGCGCTCCTCCAGAACGCCGTGGGTGTCTGACATGAGACCAATAAGCATAGGGTACGCAAAAAACAGTTACTCTACCATGAGGTTGCAACCGCGCCACTCGGAGGCATCCAATCGGCCCAGCACTTCGAAAGCGCCGTCAGCATACACACGCCCTACATCTTCAGTGGCAATGAAGCTACAAGTGTCTATGTTGGCTAAGTCAATGAAACACAAGGTGCCCGAACGCCCCGGAGCCGTCAGGGTCAGTGGGTCATATATTTCAGCGGCCGCAGCGCGCAAGGTGGGAGCGGGCGAGAAGCGCGCCGGCTGGTGTGGCTGCGGCTGGCTATATGCCTGCGAGAACAGTTCCGTCATGCCGTATTCCGAATGTACGCCCTCCAATTGGAAGGCCTCGCACAAGATAGCATGCAGCGCTTCGCGCGTCAGTTCCTGCTGCCGGCCCTTCATGCCGCCAGTCTCCATGACCACCACTCCTGGCAACGGCATGGGATATCGCTCGGCAAAGTCGAGTAGGGCGAAGCTCACTCCCAGCAGGAGTGTGGGAATGCGCTGCGCGGTGCACTGTTGTAAGGTATTCGCCAACTTGTCAGTGTCTTTTAAGAAAAAATCGCTTTGCGCATAGCGCGAACGGCGGATGAAATAATCTGCCATTGCCACCAACGAGGAGCCTTTGCGCTCCAGGTAAGAAGGCAGCAGGGCCAATACACACCATGCCGAAGGATCGCCGTAGTAGTGGGCAAAGCCGCGTCGAGCATTTTCCAGATAAAACTGTCGGTCTCGAACCGCATGGCGCGAGGGTTGTTGTCCAGTCGTGCCGCTGCTGGTGAATACCTCCTGGGCTTTCCAGCGCCCGGTCTTAACCAAATACCGTTTAAACAGGTTAATAGGCAAAAAGGGCACATCAGCTATAGCCGAAATACGCCTTGCGCTCCGGCCCAGGAGGTGAAGAAATCGAGCATATAGTGCGTTATGAGAAGCTTGATAACGAAAGATATCCAAGGCCAGATCTTCCCAGTTCGCCGCTTCCAGATGCTCTAGCCGAGACAATAATTCTGCCCGCTGAGGTATTCGCTGTAACACAGAAATGCGTTTTTTGTCAGCAAAATAAGGAGTCATGAGAAAAATCATTGGTGCTTTGGTGCTACTGCTCCTGTCAAGTTGGGCAATGTGGTGTTGCGTACAACCGCCTGACTATCCCATCGAGCCAGCTATTGAGTTCATTAGTCTTTCTAAGAACACCCTTCGGCAAGCACCGCTTGGGCCAGATAGCATCATTATTACCATCGGCTTCACCGACGGCGACGGGGACCTGGGCTTCGAGAACGACGAGCCGAGCATTTTTATCGTGGACGGCAGGGACTCCTTCTCCAAACCGCCTTATCGCCTGCCCTACATTGACCAGCAGGGAGCGGGCAATGGCATCTCAGGCGAAATCTCCATCCTGCTGCCTACCACTTGCTGCATTTACACAGACCCACTGACCGGCTTTAAGCTCTCCTGCGAGAGCGTGCCTGTCCAGTTCGACAGCGTCTTTTATTACATCCGCATCCGCGACCGAGCGGGCCATTTCAGCAATCAGATTGCCACGCCTAAGATCAGGTTGATTTGCCGGCAATGAGGCGGGTGTTGTCTCCTCTGCTGCCTCACCTGTTCGGTCAAACTGCGAAGATCCTCACCCGCTCACGTCTGACCAAACTCAACGGGGCATTATACTCCTCTTTTCTGCTATTCTTCCTTTTTCCGACTTTCAGCCAGACGCTTCAAACAAAGGAGGAAGTACGCCGCTTCAGGTTCTATTTGGGCCAAATGTTCTTCATTACAATCCTTTAAGATGTAGTATTGAAGTTGATCTTCCTCCTTTTTCATCCATGTTGCCAGATGGCGGTAGAGCAGATTGTATGCCTTCGAGCTGGTCAGTGTTCCATTTGAGGAATCAGCCTTGTCATCCTTACTCATCTGTGTGGTGATGTACAGCACGGTGCGGCGTAAACCCTGGCTGCCGAGCAATAGCATAGCTTTCTGTACGGCATTCAGGTAGGGCTTAGGGTCTTTATCCTCTAAGTCCTGTTTGAACAGTTCTAGGGCCTTCAGCGCTATTTGGCGGTTATGCGTGGCTATGCTCATGTTGCTTTGTGTTTTCGTGATGAGGGAAATACCAGTAAAGGCGGCAAAAGCCTTTTCCAAGGGTGGCATTGCCGCCTATGCGGATAGTCTGAATATCTTTTTTCAGTTGTTGCTCCAAGTCGTTCTGTTTTACATCAGGCATGGAGAAAGCCAGCGCATAGAGCACCGACCCAGCGGGCAAGCATTCTTCGGTAAAGAGCAGGCCACCGCCAGTAGCCCCTGTGGCGTCGTTGATTTTGTTGCGAGTATAGACTTCGGTATAGCGCAAGGTGAGCGCTGAGAAGTTTTCGTCAGATACGATGACCAAGCGCTTCCCCAGCGCTTCCAAGCGGCTGAGCAGAGGCAGCTTATCGGCCCAGTCCTTCACCTGTTGCTCTTGCAGGCGCTTGTCTATGGGTAAGGGGTGGTGCTGTAACACAAGGTAGTCACCAGCAGCCAGTGCCTCACCGGCATACACAGCGCGGTCGTCAATGCTGTCGCTCAAGGCATTGTAGAAGGCTTCGATAGCCTCAGTACGGACGTCGTACCCGGCCAAAGCAGCTTCCTCTCGAAATTTGCGCAGCACCGAAGGGCAAGTAACCCAAGCCCAGCCACCCACCACAGAGCGCACAGGGAAAAGCAAAAGCCGCGCATCAGTGAGATTGAGCTGGCCAGACTTGCCGCCTCTTCCATCTCCGTTTTCAGAGGTTCCGAATACCCTGTCGGCATTTGGGGCCACTCCATGCTCGCGCAGGGCACCCTTGAGGGCGTTACTGCTGATCTTGGGTACCTGAGTATGGACGTCGCGGTGGATAGGTCGGTCTATGATGTGGTCGCCGCCCAGCGCGCCGGCATGGAGCGGAGTGATGGTGTGTAAGCCTATTAGGGCGCGGAAGTAGTCAGGTGTGTGGCTCATGGCTGATTATTGGTTTTTTACAAAATGCCGAATATTTTCTTGAGAGCTTCTTCGAAATCGCCATCTTCATTGCCATCCAGCGCGAGGATGGGCAGTTGGGCGTGGCGGGCAGCGCGGGCGGCTTTAGCAGCACTTTTATATACGCTGTCATTATCTTTACTTAGTTCTTCCAGGCTTTTAAGGTGCTTATTTAACAGTGGCGTCAACAGCACAGGCTTGCCATACACACCTGCGATGGCGTAGGTGGTATATTTGGTACTTTTGGCCACATCACCACTCATACCACCGCTTTTGACTTCAAAAACAACGAGTTGGCCGGTGCGGGTGAGCACGATAATGTCAAGTTCGTCTTTGGTTCCCTTTTCCTCTGTCTCATTATCATAATCCAGTTCCAAATTGACAGCCATTTCAGCAATGTGCTCCTTGGCAACGCTCCATATTTTGTGAGCAAAGAGATTCTCCAAAAAAGAGCCGACAGTCTGATATGTATACTTTTTAAATTCCTCCATTCCATTTTCAAGATGCTTTTTAAGAATATCGGCGACTTTTTTCTCCTCATCTTTTTTTTCATTCTCTTTATTTAGCCTCAGCAGATCTTCTCGTAGGTTCTTATCTTCTAAATACTTCTCTATAAAATGCTGATAAAAATCAGACTTTGATCTACTCGGAGAGAATGGATTATAACTATTGTTATTCTTAGTACTTTTGATAGGAGTAAAGCCCATGAGTTGGAGGGCAATAGGAATAAGCCTTTCTTCGCCAACGCCCTTAATGTGGCATTGACCCATGCCATGCTCGGAAGCAGGTATTTTTTCCAGTGTCTTGTTTTCAGTCACTCGCAGGAAAGTCAATTGACCTCTGTTGCCCTCCAAGTACATCACCAAGTCATCTTTTCGGGCTTCTTCCTTAAGCAGTTCAAAAACAGCCATCACAAAAGGCCGCTGACCGCCTGTAATGTTCCAAATGACTTTTTTACCGTTGGCCTCATTGCTTAAGACCTTCTGGATATTGCTCACGTCGTTTACATCACCTATCTCTATAAATTTATCGGGCATGGAGAATCTGCTTTCTCTGGGCAACTTCGAAAGCGTGTCGTTCAGGTTCTTGTCGAACGTTCTGTTTTGCTCGTCTCCTTCAAGGGTTACATACATTTTAGATTTTTGAAAATTAAATAAGAGCATAGGCAGGTAATTCACCATCTGGTTGAGGGTGGAGAACATGCAATAGGTATATTCCCGGGCAATGGCTTGCTGCCAATCATTTACCCGACTTTGTTTGTTTTTCGCATCTTCGATGCTCTTAGTTTTTGTCGCCATAGTAGGGTATGATTTCAAATTGGTTAAATCCTTGTGTATTCAAGCCGTTGCCAATTAGGTCTTTTGCATCTTGCGGGGTGCATTTGCCAGTATTTCCGGTGTATTCAACAATATAGACACTGCCTGCGGGAGCCAGCATTGCTTTAGGTTTGGGTCGGACAGCCTTCAAGTCAAAGCCACCTGCGGGATAGGGTTTACCCGTGACCCCCGCTTCTATGCTGAAGGGTTTGTTTTCCAAAAAAATAGGAAAACCTTTATTAGAGTTGTTCTGAAATAAGACATTTTTTAAATATAGGCATAGTTTTGGCCTAATTCATTTGAGATTATGCCCTTTTTCTCGTTCTTTGATAGAA
>FWWM01008700.1_pt1 | contig 10675 bp, 8 predicted proteins | sample 2228351 | NCBI WGS metagenome assembly FWWM01 (sample SAMEA103939774, study PRJEB20133) | metagenome
ATCTTTCATCAGTTGGTGGAATGTATATTATTACATTTATTATAGTTTTAATAAATGCTCTTTTTGCCACAATTATTACAATAAAAGATAAAAAATCTAAGATAAAAAGAACGATTATAGCTTTTTTAATAATTATAATATCAATTTCGTATGGTAGAATTAAACAAAATGATATAAAAAATATAATAGAAAGCTCAAATAAAACAATTAAAATTGCTATTATTCAGCCGTCAATAGATTTTTATAAAAAATGGAACCAGGAATATATTAATGAAATAAAATTTAAAATAGAAAAACTTTTAAATGAAGTTTCAGTTAAAAATCCTGATTTAATAATATGGCCCGAAAATTCGCTCTATGGATGGATAGATGATGAAGAGGTTTTTACCTGGCTTTGTAACAACATAAAAAAGACAAAAACATATCATATAATTGGAAGTGTATCTAAAATAAATCAAAAACATGTTTCACTTTACCTTCTAGATGAAAACTGTAAAATAAAGGGAGAGTATCACAAAAGGCTTCTTGTTCCATTTGGTGAGTATGTACCATTTAGGAAATTTATTGGAAAGTTTGTTGATGTAATAACAGGTCTTGGAGAGTTTGAAAAAGGAGATTTTAAACAAAAACCTCTTATTTTCAAAGATTATAAAATTGGAGCAACTATATGTTATGAAAATATATTTGATTACTTATTCTATCCTGATGATGATATTGATTTTTTTGTTAATATAACCAATGATGGATGGTACTTAGATACCTCTGCTCCATATCAACACTTTGTCACTTCAATTTTAAGAGCCTGCGAAAACCAGAGAACTCTTATACGATCTGCCAACAATGGAATTTCGGCTGTTATATATCCTGATGGAAGTATAAAAAAGAAACTTGAACTAAATGATTACAATTACATATATGAAGAAATAAAAATTATCAATATTGAAATAAATAGAACACTTGAAAAAAATATTTTTGTCTATATAAGTTTAATGATATTTTTTGCTTTTATTCTTGCATTCATATTCAGATAAAACAAAAAATTGTATAATAAATTGTGAAACCTTTAGAAGAGGAGACGACCATGAAAGTTGAAATCAAAAAATTAACATCTCAAGAAATTGAAAAACTCAATATCAAAAACTGGCCTATTTGGGAAAAAGAAGTTAGCGAGTTTGATTGGTATTATGATTCAAAAGAAATGTGTTATTTTATTGAAGGAGAAGTAATTGTAAAAACAGAAGATGGAGATTATAATATAAAAAAAGATGATTTTGTTATATTTCCTAAGGGACTTAAATGCAGGTGGATTATAAAAAAACCAGTAAAGAAATATTACAACTTTGAGTAAGGAGGTTTTTATGGGTGGTTCTGGAATACTTGTTATAAATCCAGGCTCAACAAGTGATGAGGTAGCTTTTTTTAAAGGGAAAAAACTTATATTCCATAAAGTTGTAAGATATACTCCTGAGGAATTAAAACCATTTGAAAATCAAAAAGTTACAGCTCAGTTCGAGATGAGAAAAAAAGTTGTTATGGATGCATTAAAAGAAAACGGAATCGAACTTTCTGAAATAAATGCTGTTATAGGAAGAGGAGGGCTTTTAAAACCCATAGAAAGCGGAGTTTATGAAGTTAATGAGAAGATGGAAGAAGATTTGAAAAATGGCATTATGGGAGATCATCCTTCAAATCTTGGAGGACTTATAGCAAAAAGTATCGCAAAAGAACTTGGAGTAAAAGCTTTTATTGCAGATCCAGTAGTTGTAGATGAAATGGAACCACTTGCAAGATATTCCGGTATGCCAGAAAATCCAAGAATTTCAATATTTCATGCATTAAATCAAAAAAGAGTTGCAAGACATGCTGCAAGACAACTTGGAAAACCATATGAAGAATGTAATTTAATAGTTATGCATGGTGGTGGTGGGATATCAGTTGGTGCCCATAAAAAAGGAAAAGTTATAGATGTCAATAATGCTCTTGATGGGGAAGGCCCATTTACTCCTCAAAGAAGCGGTGGAGTACCAGCAGGTGGTCTTGTAAAGATGTGTTTTTCTGGAAAGTATACACTCGATGAAATAAAACTAAAGATAAAAGGAAAAGGTGGACTTGTAGCTTACACTGGAACAAGTGATATTGTTGCTATTAAAAAATACATAAAGACAGGTGAGGTAAGTGGTGGAGTAAATCCTGAACTTGTTAGCCGGGAAAAAGCAAAAGAAGTTTTACTTGCAATGGCATATCAGATAGCAAAAGAAATTGGAGCTCTTGCCTGTGTTTTAGAAGGAAAGGTAGATGCAATTGTGCTTACAGGAGGCATAGTTTATGATGATGAGTTTATTGTACCTGAAATACGAAGAAGGGTTGAGTGGATTGCACCAATAATAGTGTATCCTGGTGGTGATGAGATGAGTGCACTTGCGATTGCATGCGAAACTGCATTAAAAAACCCAAACAAAGTTAAGATTTATAATTAAAAAAGGAGAAAATTATGATAAAGTTTAAAAGCTTTGATGAGCTTACCAATATGGTAAGTGGAATGCCAAATAGAGTTATTGTCCCTGGAGCAAATAATGAAGAGGTGGTAGAGGCGCTTGAAATGGGGATTGAAAATAAAATTATTTCTGGCGGAATTCTTATAGGACCTAAAAGCGATGTTGAAAATTATCTTAAAACCAAAAATATACCTCTTGATTTCTTTGAAATAATTGATGAAAATGATGTTGAAAAGATGGCAAATATAGCGGTTGAACTTATAAAAGATGGTAGGGGAGATTTTCTTGTAAAAGGACTTGTCGATACAAAATATTATATGAAAGCAATACTCAGAAAAGATATAGGTGCTGTTAAAAAGGAAGGATTACTTTCTCATTTTGTTCTTTTCAAACTTGATAACTATCACAAATTTTTTGCCTTAACAGACGCTGCAATAGTTATAAAACCAACACTTGAAGAAAAGATTAAAATAATAAACAATGCAGTCGAAATAATGAGAATAATCGGAGTTAAAACACCAAAGGTTTCAATTGTATGCCCTGTTGAAAAACCAAACCCAAAGATTCCAAGTACAATTGATGCGGTGGAACTTGTAAATATGAATAAAGAAGGCAAAATACAAAACTGCATAATAGAAGGTCCTTACGATATTTATATAACATTTTCAAAAAAACTTGCTATTGAAAAAGGAGTTAAAGATGGAGTTGTACCTGGAGATGTGGATATAATTATTTTAGATGATCTTGATGCTGCAAATGCAACATATAAAGCGATATCATTTTTTGGAGCTGGAATGAGTTCAGCAACAATTTTAGCAGGAGCAAAGTTTCCGGTTATTCTTCCATCTAGAACAGATTCACCAAAAACAAAACTTTATTCAATTGCCTTTGCTTCATACCTCAAACAATTAAATACATCAAAAATGAGATGAGAAAGATAAAAAGAATAGTTTTTACAGGCGGAACTTCTGCTGGAAAAAGTTAAATAATTGAAATAATACATAGAAGATATCCAAAATATTTCATTCCAGTACCAGAAGCTGCTTCAATACTTTATTCAGGAGGTTTTCCAAGGTTAAAAGATAATGACTCTATAATGCATACTCAGAGAGCAATTTATTTTACAATAATAGAGCTTGAAGATATGTTTTCAAAACTTTATCCTGACAAAATCCAACTTTGTGATAGGGGAACTCTTGATGGAATTGCATATTGGCCATCAAGAAACAAAGTAAGTTTTACAGATTCATTAAATACAACTATTGAAAAAGAGTGTAATAGATATGATATTCTTATCCATCTTAGAACACCAATAAATAAGGAATTTTACAAAATAAATGGAGTAAGGAATGAAGATCATAGAGTCGCAGTTGAACTTGACAAAAAAACATTAAAAGCATGGGAAACTCATCCCAGGAGATTTATAATAAACGATGAAAAAGATTTTCTTATAAAGGTTGAAAAAACAATAGAAATAATAGAAAATGAAGTTCTTAAAAGATAAAAAGGAGGTTAATTATGAATTTTTTAAAGAAAGTGTTTTCAAAAATAATAGGTGAAAAAAACAAAGAAAAAGTAGAAGTAGTTCAACCCATCCAGAAACCTACTGATAAAAAAACTTCAGAGGTTAAAGAAAATGTTATAGAAAAAAAAGAAAAAACTGAAGAAGAGATTATTAGTGAAATAAATAGTCTTGCTTTTCTCAAGCAAATACTCCTGAAATGAAAAAACTTATAATTGAAATATACAAAACTATGATTGAAGAAGGCGTAAATGTTAAAAATGAAAAAGAAGTTGAAAAATGGCTTCAACAAAATGCTCATCGTTTTCAAAATCAAGGCCCAAAGGTAGAAACTTACAGAAGAGAAACTCCTAAAATTGGAAGAAATGAACCCTGTCCGTGTGGAAGTGGGAAAAAATACAAAAAATGTTGCGGCGCTAAGTAAAAGAAGAGGAAATAGAGTAATAGATAAATAATTTAGAGAGAAAAAGAGCCTGTCCGTTTGTAAACGGACAGGCTAAAATTAGCCAATCAAGCTATACTATTTCTTCTGTTGAACCTGTATACCACTATTAGCATTTGCATTCGCATTAACTTGATTTACAATTGTAACATTAACAACAGGTTGTTGTGATGTTGTTGGTTTTGGTGTAGAAGTCGTTGGTTTAGGGGAAGATGGTTTTGGCTGAGTTACAGGTTTTAACTGAGAAAGAAGTGGTTTTAATTCCTCTTCTATCTGAAAAAGTTTAGTTCTATTTGCCTGCATTAAAGTTTCAAAACCATCAATTCCTTCAAGTATGTTAGCAACAAGATTCTTTGAAACCTCTATATCTTTGTCAACATTCATTGCTCTCACAAGTGAAACCACAAAGCTTGTTTCAAGTGATAAATTAGTAAATGAAGACGGATACTCTCCCTTGGAAAGCTTTGCTGATGGTTTTGCTGATTCAAACTTATCATTTTCTTCTTTTACTTTTATCTCATCACTAATGTTTCCAGCCCAGGCCTGATCCTTATCAGCACTTCTCCATTTTATAAACTCTTCTATAACCTTACCACCTGAAGTTGGAGACATTCTAAAAGAAGAAGAACCTGTTGATGCTGTCGGATGGGAACCCTGCTGTGGAGCAACATTCTTTGCTTCAAGACCGGTAAGCATACTGAACGCCTGTTTTAAAGAATTAATACTTGCCTCGTCAGCTGCATTATCAGGTATTGATGATATTTGTGACTTTGCAGATGCTATAATCCCCGAAACACTTCCTAACTCCGATTTAACCTTCATATTGGCTTCCTTGGCAATCCTTATTTGATTAACATACCAGCTATATGCTGCATTATGAGAGTTCAGCCTCTTTTCAAACCTGGTTAAATACTCCTCTTTAACCTTTTTCGTTTCGCTTTCTATTTCTTTAACCTTTGCTATTGCTTCATCAAGTTTTGGAATTATTGCTCCACCACCAAGAGTCTCAGCAACAACTCCTTTTTCAAGAACAGGTTTTATTTTTCCAGACTGATAATCACCTTTTGCCTTTTTAAGAGTGTTTTTAAAAGAGATAAGTTCAGAATAAAATTTGTCATAATCACTTCTTGCTTTTCTTACCTTATCCGCTACCTCTGCTATTGCTTTTCCATACTCACTTGCTTTTTTAAAGTTATTACTATCTATTTTTGCTACATTTCTATCAGCAATACTCTGAGCAACCCCACCAGCTTGTTCAAGACTTTCTGCAACAGCCTGAGAATTAGATTTTAGATCTCCAACCTTGGTAGCAAGCTCACCTTTTTTTGCTGACTCTATCGCCTTTTTCAAAAGAGCATCATAATTCTGTAAATCATTTCTTATATCATCAACACTCTGTGAAGATGAACCTGCCTGTGAAGAAGAGTTAGAAGTACTTGCTGTCTGACCTGAACTACCTTGAGAACCAGAAGATGCAGTAGAAGAACCACCACCACTTCCACCACTATTACCACTTCCTTCTCCACCAGAACATTCAGGATATGGTTGAGTCGTTAGATAACCGCATGGACAGTCACTTATTGAAACCGGCGGAACCAGTTGAACATGTCCATTGTTATCCTTGTTAATACTAACAGGTATTCCCGGTCTTCCAGGAGCAGTAAAACAATATTTCTGTGGTGGAGGAGAATAAGGAGGTTGTGGATTTAACATAGATTTTGTAGTATTTGCAACCTTTTCTCCAACAGGCTGTAACAAACCTTTAACCACAATGTTATCAACTGCCTGTTGAATCAAATATTTTGGTAAATCATATTTCAACCAGTTTTTAAATTCATTTGCTTTTCTCGCATTTTCACAAGCAAGTTGTGCCTGAATAGAACCTCTACATGGATCTCCAGGTGAAAATGACCAGCTATTTCTAATACCTGATCCTCCAGGAAAAGTATTTCTCCCACCATCCTGTAGTGAACCTAAACCTCCAGAACCAGCTAATTGCGGAGTTATAGCAGCAGCTGCAGCTTGCTCAAGCGCTTCTTTTGCATTTGCCCCAGAAAAAAAGCCTGCCGATTTATCTGCCTGGGTTTTCAGTTTTTCATAAGCGCCTTTATTAACTGAATCACTTATCGAAGCAACCCCTTTATAATCAGCACCAGCCTTCGCACCAAGAAGTGTTTTTGATTGAGCTTTTGCAGAAGCTGATTTTGCTTCCTGTAAAATCTTACCTGAAGATAATCCTCCAGTAGTCATACTTCTACCATCACCACCAAAAAATGAAGCAGCACCTCTTAATGAAGCAGACATTTTCGGTGGAATAAATGGGGCAGGAGAAGATTTAGTTGCATCAGAAAAAGCTTTCTTTCCTAAATCAGCAATAGAATCTCTTTTAGTTTCTTGAGGTGGTATATAAACTGGTGGAGGTGGCTCATCTTTTTTAAGCCCAAGAATCAATGAAGATGGATCTCTTGCTGCAAGTGGAGCTATCACTTCTTCCATACCATCAGGAGAACCAGCACTTAATGCATTTATTCCTGGCTCATAAATTCCAGCTGAAACAGAAGGTCTTCTTTCCCCAAAACCTGCTGTTAAAGAGGTTTGAGGTTGCGGTTTAGATAAAAAATATTCTGCTACAGGTGCAAGGATAAGAATTGAAACTCCTATTATGAAGAAACCAATATCTCTTTTTGAAATATTTTTAAGTCTTTCAGTAAAAGAACTTCCACCTTTTATTTTAGCAAGTGAAAATGGCTTTTCTTTCTTAGTGGAAGTATCTTTACCAAAAGGTAAATTGAGTTTATTTTTTTCATTATCGTTATTCATAACGCCTCCATCTCTTAATTATAATTTAACACAAAAAAACGAAAATTAAAAGAGTCTTTTTTCCCTCTCAAAGTTAGGACCATAAGCACCTTTCATTTGTTCAGTGATTTAGTGGTCTAGTAATTCAGTTGTCTAAAATTAATGTAATCAAACCACTAGAACACTAGAAACTCATCTGTTTTTATCAGCAGATTATCGGTTTTTGTAATTTCAGAGAACATAAAAATAAGCCTGAGTAACTAATATTATTACCCAGGCTTATTATAAGAGCTACTTATTATTTTTGCTTTGCAACATCTTTGTTTATTTCTTCCGTCACCTGTATCGCTTTTTCAGATTCTTTATCAGCAAAATACGCTCCAGCTCCTGCAAAAGCAGCACCCATTGCTGCCATTTGCATATACATAGAGCCTGCAAAACCAACTGCAAAACCAATAGCAGCACCTATAACAGCACCCAAAAATCCTCCTATCATAAATCCAATAAGCAAACCTATAATTGCAAGTATTATACCTAACCAGCATATCCATTTACTACACGGTTTTATATAAAGCTTACCATATGTTTGCTGGCAGTTAATAATCTGTGGATTAGAATTACCACACTCCTGTCCCAAAGCTTTTGAATGCTCATTTAACTCATTACATTTAGCAACAAGTAATTTAACCTTTGCATTCCATTTATGCACTGCACTTGAACAGCATTTTGGAGGTTTTCCCATAGTTTTGGTTATTTCATCCATCTCTTTTTGTAATGTTGAAATTCTTGTTCCATGAACCTTTTGGGCATCTTCGCATTTTTTAGCTATCTCTTCCCAGTGTTGGACTGAGTCTGTTACCTCACTCACATAAGCTGTATCAGGCATTGATGTAACAGGATCTCCATCCGCGTTTATAACATTACCACTTAACGGTATTCCATCATATGTAGCAGCAGTATAAACCGCCTGTGTTTCATACGCAGGTTTTTGTAAATAAGCCATGGAGGTTGTTGCAAGTGTTTCTCCCATCTGGAAAAGAGCTCTTTTACTTCCAGAAACATTCACCTTTGCTTTTGTATCCTGCTTTGTGTATCCAACATTTTTCCAGTTAAAGGCTGTAAGACTTCCCATTTTTGATACCTTTACTTTAGCCTTTCCAAGATTTGGATTAGAAGCTTCCGGAATATTATTTTTAATATTATTTAATGAAACAGAAGCAATACTCTGCTTTGAAGCATATCCTTTACTTTTAAGAAAATCTTTAGCCAAATAGGGGCCATATTTGTCATGAGAGCTATATTTCCCAAATGTCCAAGCTACATTACCTCCATCTTTACTACTTCCAAACCTACTACTAGCAAAACTTCCGCCATATATATCACTAGCAAAACCTTCTCCAAACTCACCAACCCCCCGACTTCTACCTAAAATTCCATCAAGATTAACACCTTCTGCTCCTTTCCCTTTCTCCACTTCTTCTTTGTCAATAACACCATCTAACTCTTCCTCCTCATATCTTCCTTCATTTCCATATTTACCTTTTTTTCCATCTTTATCCTTTCTATATCTTTCTTGAAGTTTCTGTATCTCATCTAGTTTAACAAGTTCAATACTTCCTTTTCCTTTTAATCTTCTCTCTTCATCACTACTACCTCTTATCTTGTTCCACAAACTATAAGAATCATACTCATCTTTTAGTTTTTCAAATAATGTTTTTGTTATATCTGTTGAATATTTTGGATTTAAAGAAGACATTACACTTTCCAGACCAAGAAATTTAATTGCATATCTCACAGGAGAAAGTCCAAAAAATCTCTCAATCATATCTGATGTAGCAACAAAAGGGATTGAAAAAAGTATAATCATTATCAGTAAGACAATATATTTGTTTCTTCCTTTAAACAACAATAACAAAAGCGCAAGGAGAGATTTTCTTTTATGTTTCTCTATAAATTTGCTTCCCATAAAACCTCCTCACTCCCTCAACCCTGCCCCTCATAGCGAGGGGCAAGGGAGTGAGTTAAATTATCCAAAATATCTATCATCAAATAAATTCCATTGAGAAATTTCTTCCTTCTTCAAATTATCTGTCTGAGTTTTCTGTTCTTCATTAAGTTTAGTCATATCCTTAACATTAGGAGCTGCTGACATTGAAGCAAACATTCCTATTATACCAGCACCTGCCGCCAAAATCTTTGCAAGTAATGCAGCCCAAGAAATCCAAACTCCAGCAATTGCCGCTATTGCAGCAGCTATAGTAAGACCTCCACCAATAACATAAAGCATACCAAGTTTCTGCTGTCCAAATTCTTTCATCAACTTCATTCCTATCATAATAACCATCACCCCCATAGCAGCTGCAGCAAGTGCAAGCCCGATAGCCAGAATCATACCCCACGGTTTTATCTTTGCAACCATTGAAGCTATACCAGCAAGAAGTGCTCCAATCATCATAAGCATCATTGCTTTCTGGATTAAAGCAGCCCACGGAGTATCGAATTTATAATTTGGTACAGATGGAACTTCATTAGTAGGAGTCATGGTCAAAGTAGGATCATTAATATTATCCAGAGTGGAAGGAGTCTGAACCACACTTGCACCTCCATCATTTATACCACTACCACCACTTGGTAATCCCACACTTCCCCCTCCTGTAGCACCTTCCCATGCTTTATCAAGATTTGCTCTTGCAACATCAGCACTTCCATAATTAGGTTGCATCTGCATACCTTTAATAGCTTTTGCTTGTCCATACGCTGTGGAAGCTTTTTGATTCTTAAACTTTCCAGCCTTTGCAAGAACTGGTTTCTTCTGAGCTGACATTGAACTCAATTTTGAACCCTTTGCGGACTTTAAAAGATTGTTTGCTTCAGATAAAGTTTTTGAAAAATCTCCTTTTATAGAAGGTCCAAACTTGCCTGTATGATTTCCAAAACCTCCAAGAGCACTAAACTTACTATTGGTTCCATCTCCAAAAGCATTTGAGAGACCAAACTTCATATCTGTCTGGAGTCTTTTTTTATTCTCAAAACCCAGAGAAGCATCAAGAGTATTTTGCTGATTATTTTCCTCTTCTACTGGTTTCTGAACATCTTCTTCATTTTTATTTTTTTCTTCTTCATCAAGACTTATCCCGCTTGCATCAAACATACCCAGAGAAGAGGCATTCTGTTGATCTCTCAATATTTTAGGAGTATAAGAAGCTATCGGCATATCACCCATTGAAGCTGATTGGGAAACATCACCCATAGACGAATTTTTATAATACAGAGTTGTACCGACAGCAAGAGCAATAAGAGCAGCTGTGATAATACCGCTTTTCCCACCAAGAAATGACAGAAGCCCACCACTTCCAGCTCTTCCAAAAGCCCCACTTCCAAATCTTCCAGCTACTCCAACCCTTCCAGCAGATCCCG
>FWWM01017033.1_pt1 | contig 10675 bp, 6 predicted proteins | sample 2228351 | NCBI WGS metagenome assembly FWWM01 (sample SAMEA103939774, study PRJEB20133) | metagenome
CAGCAATAATTAAAAACAACATTCTTTTCCGACCTGGACCTTATAATAGTACAAGTGGCAATTCAGGTATTAACGATTTTATAAGACCCGATTTAACAGATCAAAATCCACAACATACCAATGATTATTATGTTATACAAAACAATGCATTTTTTAATAAATATCCAACACTTACTATGTACTATCTTGGAGGAGATACACCACCTCCAATGCACCCATCTAACATACTTATTCAAAGTACATCCGCTGATCCTGGTTTTGATGGATGGTATGCAAATACTGAAAATCCATTACATTACAAATTATTATCAACTTCGGTTTGTAGAGATGCAGGACAAACCATTACAGGATTAACTATGCATCCCGATAACGATCCGGCTGCACTAAATTACCTTGGTAGCGGCAAGAATTTAATTCAATATTTTGTTGAAAGGGATTTTCAGGGAAATTTAAGAACAGGAACCTGGGATATAGGGGCTTTTGAGTTTGTAGGCAGCCAAGTTATTTCTGATAATGATCCACCGGAGGTTGTTTCTGCGGAAATGGTTGATTCTGTAACAGTTAATATAACCTTCTCAGAGCCGTTGGAACAATCTTCTGCAATAATTCCGGCTAATTACTCTATTGATAATGGGATTACTGTTAATTCCGCTCAATTATTAAGTAATTCAGTAGTTAAACTTCAGACTTCCGTTCATTCTCCGGGATTTTATACTGTGATTGTAAGTAATGTAACCGACACAGCTGGTAATATCATATCACAACATCAAAATTCGGCAATATATGGTTATAATCCCAACCCATTGCTGGAGTTAAAATTTTCACCCGGCAGCTCTTATGCTTCTTCTATTGCTGACACTCCGTATGTTCCGCAAAAAACTTTTGATGGAAAACTGTATAATAGCGGAGATCCTACATCAAGATGGATTGCACAATATTTACCTCAATGGATAGTATATGATATCGGGGATATAATAATGCTATCAAAAACAAGAATTCAGTTCTATAATTGGAATAATGGAAGAATATATAACTATACTATTCAGGTTTCAAATGATTCAATTAACTGGACAGATGTAAAAACAAATATACCTTCCCAGTTAGCTGAATGGACTGTGGAAAATTTTGAACCAATACCAGCAAGATATGTTAAAATAATTGTATTAAGTAACAATCAAAGTGATTGGGCAAATATTTGGGAGGTTGAATTTTATGGGCAGTTTATAATTTCTGAGAATGATGATGAATTTCTGAATAAACCAACGGATTATTCACTTGAACAGAACTTTCCGAATCCTTTTAATCCATCTACAAAGATTCGATATTCGATTGCAGAAAATCCACTCAATAATAAATTGTCCACTATAAAAGTAACTCTTAAAGTTTATGACATACTTGGGAATGAAATAACAACCCTTGTTGATGAAGAAAAACCGGCGGGGCAGTATGAAGTTGAGTTTAAAGCTGATAACCTTACTTCCGGAGTATATCTTTACCGTTTATCAGCGGGTCAATTCAGTGAAGTTAGGAAAATGATTCTGTTACATTAAATCTTTCGGTTCAACCATTATCTTTTACCCGCAATATTTTTATGCATTGCGGGTTTTTTATTTAAACTATCTGAGGGCTCGTACTAAATATTCAATATTTCACAACGATATGAATATCTAATGGCTATTTAGCTCAAAAAGAATCAAAATTACAAATTTATTTGTTAAAATCGCCCTCTCAAATTAAAGCATAATATTGATTATTTCGCATTTTAAGAAATAAAACCTCGCTTTATTCTGAAAAATATTAAGTTCCTGAGGCATTCAGGTTGATATTTATGTGACCGTAAAATCAGAGTGATCAATTTCGTAAAAAAACACTGTCATAATAAACTTGAAATTTTCACTTTTTATTTATTTTAATAATTTTTGCGGGCACACCCAGGGATAATGATATTATGAAAATTATTTCTATTCTCTTTTTAATTTTATTCATCTTTCAAAAAAATTCATATTCACAATTTTTAAATCTTAACCCTGTTCCGGATGGTAATAAACTCTGGTCAACTTATTTCATTGATGAATCAACCGGCTGGATAGTTGGTAGTGAAGGATTTATTATTAAAACCACAAATGGGGGTATTACCTGGACGAAACAAAACTCAGGGGTGTTATCCGATCTAAAATCAGTAAGATTTGTAAGTGAAAATGTTGGTTTTATATGCGGTGATGAAGGAACATTTTTAAAGACTACAGATTCCGGAAATAGCTGGTTAAAATTATTCACTGGAACGGATTTAAACCTTAATGCTTTATCATTTATAGATACAGAAAAGATATTTGTTGTTGGGGAAAATAGTATTATCCTTAAAACAACTGATTCGGGAATATCCTGGAGTTCGGGTTTTATTGGAAATAGCTATAACCTTAAATCTCTGATATTTGTTAACGATTCAGTTGGTTATACGGTTAGTTTGGAGGGCAAACTTTTCAAGACTTCGAATGGTGGGCTTTCCTGGTTCGATAAATCTCCTGATATTCTGGACACAAACCTTATTATCAAATTTAACTCTGTTTTTTTCCTAAATACGGATACCGGTTGGATAGGTATCGGGGACGACAATCTTGGCAATGGAAAAATATTAAGCACAACAGATGGAGGTGAAACCTGGACCCAGAATTATGTTTTAAGCTTTGAGAGAACAAACAAAATTTTTCACAAAGATAAAGAAGGTCCTGATTTCAGTTATGGTATAAGAGATATATACTTCATTGATAAATTCAATGGATTTGCTGTTGCCGGAACTGATGGAGGTTGGAATCGTACTATTCTTACTACTACAGATGGTGGTGAGAATTGGATGGTAAAATATTACACTCTTGAAGAAAATCCACTTCTGTCAGTATATGTAACTGATTCAGGGATCGGGATTGCTGTTGGAACAAATGGGTCAATTTTCAGGACAGTAAATTATGGACAGAATTGGGTTCAGATTTTTTCAGGGGGGAGTGTATCATACGGGGGCGAAGAAAGAATCTGTGATATTCATTTTATAAATGATAGTGTAGGTTTTGCCGGAGGTTTGAGAAATAGCTTTGTTAGTTCAGAAACAGGTCAACTTATTCTGAAAACTACTAATGGTGTTTACTTTGGGAAACAAATTTATATAGTTATGCTGGTGGTGGCCAAATCAAGACAATCTATTTTGCTGATGAAAATTTTGGATGGGCGGGTTCGGATGATTTTATTTTAAGGACTACAAACGGAGGACAAAATTGGTCCCTTTTAAATTATTTAAATCAGGTAAATTCTATATTTTTTTATAATAATGATATTGGCTGGGCAGCAAGCGATTATGCAATATACAGATCATCTGACGGTGGTGTTAACTGGAGTGAAAATAATAACACCTGCGGCAATTCAATTTTCTTTATTGATGGAAATACCGGTTGGGTTGTTGGTGATAATGGAAGTATAAAAAAATCAACAGACGGCGGGGAAACATGGATTGTTAAAACTTCGGGAACTACTTCAGACATTAACTCAGTAAAATTTTTTAATATAAATCTGGGTGCAGTTTGTGGTAATAATGGATTAGTTCTGATTACAACTGATGGTGGTGAAAACTGGTTAAATCACTCTCCGGGTATTTCTGAAAATCTAAAATCTCTTATTTTCAAAGATGAAAACACCTTGTGGTGTGTGGGTAATAACGGTACAATAATTTCAAGTACAGATCTTGGAATAAACTGGGTTTCACATTCTGATGTTACAAACAAACAACTTAATGCAGTTGTATTAAAACCAGATAACAGTATTTTTATTGGAGGAAACAACGGGGCGATGTTCAGATATTCCGATGAAATTTCTGCACCTTTAAGTCATTTTCAGAAAATCTGGAGCGGAAATCCTTATCTGCCAATGAACATATATATTACATCTGCATCAATTGACAGTATCCCGCTTAATCAGGGGGATGAAATAGCTGTATTTTCAGGTTCAGCTTGTGTAGGTTTTACCCGTCTGAATAATTCTATTCCTCCGAACGGATTTGTATCAATAGTTGCTTCTATGGATGATCCAACCACTCCTGAAATTGATGGATTTCTTCCAAATGATACAATCGTATTTAAACTGTGGGACTCGGATAGTCAGACAGAAATTGAATTTGTGCAGGTGAGCATAACTCAGGGTTCAGGATTATTTTCGCAGCAGGGAACTCTTGTCGCAGGAATAAATGGCAGGACATTAATTACACAAGTCATCGGATTAACAGGTGGCTGGAATATTATTTCTTTAAATTCAGAGCCGCTAAATAAAAATCTTCTTGATATATTCAGTAATCTGATTTCAAATGAAACGCTTATTAAAGTGCAGGATGAAACAGGCAATGCCATCGAAAAGCTTCCACCGCCTATTGGCTGGATTAATAATATTGGTAACTGGTCTGTTACGGAGGGATATTACACAAAAATTAAACCCGATGTTTCTGCTGCTCTGATAAATACAGGATTTAAGATTAATATGCCACTTATTGTTCCGCTCAGCAGTGGATGGAATATTTTAAGTTATCCGCTTACTACAGCTATGAATGCAATGGATGTATTGAATGATTTAATTATAAACGGCAAACTCATTAAAGTGCAGGATGAAGCAGGTAATGCAATTGAACACCTCCCTGAGCCAATTGGATGGATAAACAATATTGGCAATTTCTCTCCCGGTGAGGGTTATTATATTAAAGTTAATCAGGATGCAGAGTTGGTTTATAATCAATCATCAGGAAAATTAATCAGAGATAAACAAAAAATTATTCCCGCAGAAAATTACATTGAACAGTTTAACACAATCTGGTCAGGCAATCCTTATCTGCCGATGAACATCTATTTCACCGAATTAAATAATCTCTCATCTGATTTCCTCAAAGCCGGAGATGAAATCGGGATATTCGATGGTGATATTTGTGTTGGAGCTAAACAACTATCATTAAATGATTTTTCAAGTGGGTTTGCTCAGATAATTTCCTCTGCAGATGATCCTACTACAGATATTCAGGATGGATTTATTACGGGGCATAACATAAGAATAAGAAAATGGAATAACGAAACCGGTGAGATAACAGAAATAAACTCAGTTACTTTTTTGACAGGGAATGGACTGTTTGAACCGCTCGGCACTGCAATCATTCGTTTTGACTCGGTAATACCTGTTGAAATTAAATCGTTTAGTGCTGCGGTTGTAAATAATTCAGTTGAGCTATTTTGGGAAACAGCATCAGAGATGAACAATAAAGGTTTTGAAGTTGAAAGAAGTAAAAATATAGATAATGAAATAAAAAGTTGGGAATCAGTTAATTTCATTAATGGAAATGGTACTTCATCAGAAATAAAAAAGTACTATTACAAAGATGCTGATTTATCTGCCGGTAAATATTCTTACAGGTTAAAACAAATTGATTTTGACGGCGCATTTAAATATTCTGATGAAATTGCAGTTGAAATAAAACTGCCTGACAATTTCTCACTCGAACAGAATTATCCAAATCCGTTTAATCCGACTACTAAAATCAGTTGGCAATCACCGGTAGCAGGCAGGCAGACATTAAAAGTATTCGATGTTCTCGGTAAAGAAGTAGCTACATTAATAGATGAATATCGGGGAGCAGGAATTTACGAAATTGAATTTAATGTAGGACAGACTTCCAGTCTGTCAAGCGGAGTTTATTTTTACCAGTTACGAATAGAAAATACTTTGTCAGATTCGCATAATGGGAAGGAAAGACAAAGCTTTATTGGAACCAGAAAGATGCTTTTAATGAAGTAAATATAGTTTACATCATTTTTAATGTTATTTGTATTTAATTGTCAGTCTTGACCCATCAAAGAATTTAAGTTTGCAGAGAGGAATGGGTTTGAGCAAATTTGTCAGTCTGAGCCCGTCGAAGACTGACATAAAACCTCAAAGTGAATTTTTATTGATGCAAAATCAACAAAACACGAATTAGTTGAATAGTAATTAGAAAACAAAGTTACACAGTGAACCACAGAGGGTTGTACTAAAAGCCACATTGAGTCATTGGTCATTAGTCAGTAGTCATTAGTCAATTGTAATTCTTTTGATAACTGACGACTGAAGACTGACGAACTGAGCCCTATCTCAGTGGTTCTCCCGATTTTTCTCTGAGCTACTCTGTGTAATTGAATTAAATTCCGCAAATTACTAAAAAATTGTTTGGAAGATCTTCGTTAATTGTTTATGGTTTGTGGTTATTAGAAATTGGATATTCAATATTTATTATTTAATACCCAAGCTATATTTTTGAGAAAGCCAGAATGTGCAGGATTTTATGAAGAATTGCAGATGAAACACGGTTTTCTCGTTTCAGGTATTTGCAGAAAAGAATGGTATTGGGCAGATTGTCAGTCTGAGCCCGTCGAAGACTGACACGATAATTTGCAATATAAATTATAACAGTTGCAAAAGTTTAAAGGTGTGAATGAAAAGAACAACAAATAAGTAACTTTATTAAACTCAACTAATTAAATAATTAATTACAGGTTATCTTAATTTTTTCAGGATGACTAAATCAAAAAAATATTTTATCTCAGTTATTTATTTATTTTTAACTTTTCATTTCTCTGAGTCAATTATAGCACAACAACATTTTATTCCCATCTGGACAAATAATCCATATCTTCCGATGAATATTTATATTTCTTCTGCGCTGCTTGATAGTTTACCTCTTACAGCAGGAGATGAAATAGGAATATTTGACGGAGATTTATGTGTAGGAAGCAGTCAACTGGCAGGCAATATTTTACCCGGGAATCCTCTTCCAATCGTAGCATCATCAGATGATCCGCTTACGCCGCAAAAAGATGGATTCACTCCGGGAAATACTATTTCATTTAAAATATGGGATGTTCAGAATCAAAGAGAGATTTTTAATTGTCTGGCTGAATATCAGATTGGTAATGGTACATTTATTCCATTGGGCACCGCACTTGCAGACCTTAACAGTTTTAGTTACTTGAAAATCTCCCCATTAAAAGTTCTTATTGAAGGATTGTATGATGGAATGAGAATGGTACCGGATACAATTAAAGTTGAATTAAGAAATTCTGTTGCGCCGTATGAACTTCTCGATAGCATTTATGTAACAATTGATTCTGCCGGAACCGCTATTTGTACATTTTCCGGAATAGAACTAAGCCGGAATTTTTACATTGCAATAAAACACCGCAACTCAATTGAAACCTGGAGTAAATACCCGATGTCTTTCACTCAGCCAATAATCGAATATGATTTTACCTCAGATTCCACTCAGGCATACGGTAATAATCTGACATATAAAGCAGGGAAGTGGTGTATTTACAGCGGAGATGTAAATCAGGATGGAGTTATTGATTCAGTTGATTTCCATATTGTGTACAATGGAAATGTACTTGGCTTAAATGGCTATTATTCTGAAGATGTGAATTATGATGAATATGTGGAAGTTTATGATCTTGTGATTCAATTCATTAACAAAAGTAAAGGAAAATCATTAAGAAAACCTTAATTTAGTCTTTAGATGCTACTTTAATCTTTCGTTTAATCAGTAGTAAAATGAGTAAAAAAAGAAAAGTTAGACAGAGAAATACGATAAATAATAGTTTTCGCGGTTGTTCATACAATTTCGGGGTTTCAGCATTTCGGTAAGCTCTTTCACCAATACAAAATCTTATCGTTGATCTTAAAACTCCTGGCACTTTCTCCCAATTAATATTCCAGGTTTCTTTGAAACCATAGGGCCAGTTTTTACGCCATTTATGATAAACCTGGTTAAAGACAGCTGTGTCACTCTGAATATCATGAACAGTTGCAATTGAGCCATCACTGTTTCGCCAAACAAATCCACTATCTGAAGGGGATATCACTCGCCACTTTCCGTCCATAAAAAATTCAGCCATTGTGTGTCCACCTTTACCGGGTATAACTTCCATAAGTTGTAGTTTGCGAGCCGGGATTCCAAGTTCCCACATAGACACCAAAAATATTTTCGTCATAGTACCACAGGGACCGTCTCCGGGATGACCTTTAACACCATAACATCTGTATTTCAAGCCCACACCAGAAGTCATTTTGAAGAAGCCAAGTGCTTCCCATCGTGAATACCAATCCATACTGTCTCTGTCAACCCAACCATTAGTGTAATTATAGATTCCATTACTAACAGATAAAACAGTATCTTCAATAGTTTTTGGCTTATATTCAGAAAGTACTTGTTCTAAAAATTTATCAAGGTATTTTTTTTCTTCCCGCATCATTAAAAAGAAAAATAATGAAATTATTAAAGAAGTAACTGATAATGTTAAAAATATATATTGATAAACGGAAAAAATTTTGAGTTTATTTATCATTTTACTATTTTGAATTTATACTATTAAAGTCATACGGGAATCAACAATTACAATTTAACGAGATATTTCAATTTATTAATCAGATAATCAGAGACCGTCTTATGTGCGTTTTGATTCCAATGACCAAATTTACCTGATGCTTTCCAGTAATTTAATTTTTCTTTTGGATGTTTTTCAAGCTCAATATAAAGAGGTATTGCGACGATATGGTTTTCCTTTAACAGTTTCTGATAAATTAAAGGAAGTTTTTCTGCTTCAACAATTATTGTATTTCCGTGTGTTTCATTTTGTTGCGTCAATAATTCTATAATCCTTTTATTATGCTCAAAAAACCTGTCATTCTCAGAAATATTATTATTCTTCTTAATGTTTTCGGGTGATATAAATATAAAAAATTTATCTAGTACAGCATTTAAAAATCTGCCAGCGAATATTACTTCAAATACTTCCTTTAACAGATTCCCGGTTGAAAAAATTCTTACTAAAGCAAATTTATTTCTTAATTCGGTTTCAAAATTATCTGATACTGTTTCTTTAAATACAATAGAATCTTGTGTTAAAATTGGCTCAGGCATTGGTACTGCATCTTTTTTAAGTAAATCCTCTTGTTTTATAAAGTACAGTGTTAAATCCGGATTAAACTTTTGAGCTATTTTTGTGTGCCGCAGGTACATTCCCCGGAAATCAGCGCCACCTGTACCAAAGTTAAGAATTTCAATTTTATTACTCGAATTTTTATTTAATTCATTTTCGATTAGACGGGCAAAGTGGTGCCTTTCAAATAATTGAAATCCCTCAACATAAGAATCACCTATCAGGGCAATTCTGAAAACGCTGTCAGGTTTTTCCGGAGGATATTCTTTCCCAGGATATCCATATTGATTAATCTTTCCCATATAAAAACCTTCGGCACCAACCAGATTGACAAGTGAATTGGGTCTATGAGTTCTTCCTAAATTTGGATCATCATAAACAAAAGAAGGTAAAATAATTTCTGTTAATCTGAAATAAATTTCAAAGAAAAATAATGAAAGTATTATTGTAACAACAATTAAAAAAAAGTTTTTTAATTTGAAATTAGAATTGAGCATATATAAAAGGCGCTTTGTCTGATGTTAGTAAGTATGCAAATACCATAATTGTAACTACTATTGAAATTCCAAAAGAAATAGCTGGTTTGATTTTTATCAGAATATTGTCTGTTTTAAGTTTTAGCTCCAGATAATCAAGCAGGAATGAAATTACATAATAAGTCAAAGTTATTTTAAGAAATCTATTAGTAAATTCCCCAAAACTAAAAACCGATAATTGCTTAATAATAATACCAAGGGTATAAAGATTATCAACTCTGAAAAGAATCCAGGCTATTACTATTAAAAAATAAGTAATTAATGCAGATGTGATTTTAGAATTCGATTGATTACCGGAAGTGCTACCAAATGAAGCATTCGAACGATTAAAAAATAAAGGAACAGCCATATAAAGTCCGTGAATTAAACCCCATAAAACATAATTCCACGATGGTCCGTGCCAGAGTCCACAAATAGTAAATGTAATTAAAATGGCAAGAACATTTCCCCATTTCCGACAATATCTGAATTTAATTTGCAGCGGATAGAAAATGTAATCTCTTAACCAAGAAGAAAAAGATATATGCCATCTCCTCCAGAAGTCCGTTACAGAAGCCGCGAAGTATGGTTGTCTGAAATTAAGCATAATATCAAAACCCAGTACTTTTGCTATACCTCGTGCAATACTGCTGTAACCGGCAAAGTCATTATAAATCTGCAGGGAGTAAAGTAGAATTGCTGAGAAAATTTCAAAAGAAGTGAAATACTGCGGGTCAGCAAATATATGATTTATCATTCTACCGATAGTATCACCTATTAAGACTTTTCTGAATAATCCATAAATTATAAGATAACTTCCTGCCTTAAAGTTATGCTTACAGAATTCTCTGGCACTTTTTATCTGTGGAAGTAATCGGTGAGCGCGTTCAATAGGACCGGCAATTACAGTCGGGAAAAAAGAACTGAAAGTCAGATATTCAATAATAGTGTATTTGTTCTCAATATTTTCGTAGTAATTATCAAACAGCCAGGTCAGCGACTGAAAAATATAGAAGGAAATACCTAAGGGTTGGATAATTTTTAATGTGACAGGATCAATACTTAATCCGATAATATTAAATAATGCAACAAATGATTCAGCAAAAAAATTGAAGTATTTAAAAATGCCAAGAACAATAATATTTGTTGTAATGCCAAAAATCAGATAGGATT
>FWWM01017039.1_pt1 | contig 10673 bp, 10 predicted proteins | sample 2228351 | NCBI WGS metagenome assembly FWWM01 (sample SAMEA103939774, study PRJEB20133) | metagenome
ATGGTATCCAGCCTGGTGAAAAGGATATTCAACAGGATGCGTAACTGCTTACCCTGTCAAACAGGAGGGAGAGGATTGACTTAAGGAGGGTCGTTCAACGAAGGACAAAAATATCCTTTCATCCTTGACATCCTGCTGAACGCTCCTTCCGCCAGGCTTGATTGCAAGCCAATTTTGCTGCCTGGTAAGCAGTTACACGAAAACTTGATACTGTCAAAATAGTTACAGGGGGTGATTGAGCGAAAAGTTCCTGGCCGGTCCACCGTGGCTGGCTCAGTGCAATGACAATCTCAGCAAAGACCGGAGATGAACGGCTATACCCAAAACCGAAACAGACTGTATCCCAGGCTGGCCAGTTCGAGCGGGATGCCAAGGCCTCGCGCCAGCAGGAAGACCAATTGCCATAACAAACTGCCGATGAACGGCACATACCACAGCGCCAGGAAGACGATCCAGATCATTGCGCCGCGCAACGGCTCGATTTGCATCCGCACCCTCTCGCTCAGGTGCGGTTCGATCGCGCCGTAGCCATCGAAGGGCGGAACCGGCAGCAGATTTAGCACCACGGCCGTCACTTGTAACAGCGCCAGGAAGGCCAGGCCCGGCCACAGGGGGGAAGAACTGGCAGGCGCAATGCCCAATACCAGCGCCAGTAGGAAGGCCAGCAGCAGGTTCGAGATCGGTCCTGCCAGCGAGACGGCCGTCACCCAGCCCTTGCTGCGCAGGCGCCACGTCTCGATGTACACGGCGCCGCCCGGTAAGCCAATTCCGCCCATCACCAGAAACAAGAGCGGCAAGAGCAAGGAATAGATTGGGTGTGTATATTTGAGCGGGTTGAAAGTCAGGTAGCCTTTCTCGCGGACGGTGTAGTCGCCGCCCACATAAGCCACCAGAGCGTGAGAAAACTCATGCAGGCAAAGCGAGAAGACCCAGCCGAGGAGAACGAGGAGAAAAGTCATGACTCATACCCGTGCGGATGCGACCGATGCCATTCCCAGGCGCTGGAGAGAATGTCATATAAATCCACATGTTGTGGCCGCCAGCCCAACTCGCGGCGAATTTTTTCAGACGAAGCCACCAGCCGCGCCGGATCGCCCACCCGGCGCGGCGCTTCTTGCACCGGGATGGGGTGACCGGTGACCGCGCGGGCGGCCTCGATCACTTCCAGATTGGAATATCCGTTGCCATTGCCGATGTTATAAATCAAACGCTCATGCTCGCCCAGCGCTTCCAATGCCAGCAAATGCGCCGAGGCCAGGTCGGCGATGTGAATGTAATCGCGGATGCAGGTGCCGTCTGGCGTGGGATAATCTGTTCCATATAAAGCAAAGTAAGGACGCTGGCCAAGCGGCACTTGCAAGATGAGTGGGATGATGTGCGACTCGGGTTGATGCGCCTCACCCCGCCCGGGCAAAGCGCCGCAGGCGTTGAAATAACGCAGCGCCGCATACCGCAGACCATGAATCTGGCGGTACCATTCCAACGTCTGCTCGACCATCAATTTGGTGTGGCCGTACACATTGGTTGGCTCGAGCGGCGAGTCTTCGGTCAAAGGCTGATCGCTAGAGCGGTACACAGCCGCCGTCGAAGACAACACAAAGCGCTTCACCCCGGCCTGCACGCACGCCTCGATAAGCCGCACAGAATTGACCAAATTGTTCTGATAGAAGCGTCCCGGCTCCTTCATACTTTCCCCCGCTTCGATGAAGGCCGCAAAGTGCATCACCGCGTCGAACTGTTGTGTAGTAAGCGCCTCGGCCAGCGCGTGACTATCGTCCAGAGAGGCATGGACGAAACGCGCTCCCTGTGGGAGGGCTTGCCGATGGCCGGTGACGAGCGAATCGAACACTGTGACCGAATGCCCGGCCTCGAGCAAGGCTTCAGCGGTAGCAGAGCCGATGTAGCCGGCGCCACCTGTGACAAAGATATTCATGGGTTCTCCAAATCTACGGGACTCGCTTGTGCCAATCAGTGACCTGTTGATAGACATAAGCAGCGCGCAGCAATGCTGGCTCGCCAAAATGCGGCCCCAGCAGTTGCAATCCCACCGGCAGCCCCTGGCGGTCGAAGCCTACCGGCAGAGAAATACCCGGCACGCCTGCCAGGCTGGCCGGCAGCGTCAGCACATCTTCCAAATACATCGCCAGCGGATCGTTCTCGTGCGCCCCGATACGAAAGGCGGTGGTCGGGGTCGTCGGGCAGGCGATCACATCCACTTCGCGGAAAGCAGCCTCGAAGTCCCGCTTGATGAGCGTGCGAACTTTCTGCGCCTGTCCGTAGAAAGCGTCATAATACCCCGCCGAAAGCGCGTATGTTCCCAGCATGATGCGCCGTATCACCTCGGCGCCGAACTTCTGTCCGCGCGTCTTGAAGAAGACCTCCATCAACGTCTCTGCCGGCGCGCGCGGCCCGTAGCGGATGCCATCGAAACGCGCCAGATTGGCCGAGGCCTCAGCCGGGGCCAGAATGTAGTAGACCGGCAGTGCGTACTCGGTGTGGGGCAGGCTGATGGGGTGGACTTCTGCCCCCAGGACCTCGAACTGGGCGATAGCCGCCCGCGTCTTTTCCTCGACTTCGGCCTGCATCCCTTTAATGAAATATTCCTGGGGGACGCCGATTCTCGTCCCCCACAAGGGCGTGTCGGTGGCATTAGCCGGCGGGCCCGTCGCGACCGTCGCCGCGGGGATGGCCACATCCGCCGAGGTAGCATCTAACGGGTCATGCCCGGCCATGATCGTGAAAATCTCGGCCACCTCCTCGGCTGAGCGGCCAAAGGCGCCCACGCAATCCAGCGACGAACCGAAGGCAATCAACCCGTAGCGCGAGACGCGCCCATAGGTGGGCTTCAAGCCGGTCACGCCGCAGAACGAAGCCGGCTGGCGCACCGAACCGCCCGTGTCGGTGCCAAGCGCGGCTGGCGCGAGACGCGCCGCCACAGCCGCCGCCGATCCGCCCGAAGAGCCGCCTGGCACGCGCGACCGATCCCAGGGGTTATGCGTCACGCCGTAGGCTGAGTTTTCGGTGGACGAGCCCATGGCAAACTCGTCGGTGTTGGTCTTGCCAATGACGATGGCCCCGGCCTCTTGCAAACGTCGGACGGCGGTGGCCGTATAAGGCGGCATGAAACCTGCCAGGATGTGCGAACCGGCTGTGGCCGGCATCCCGGCTACCGTCAACACGTCTTTCACGGCAATCGGAATGCCGTGCAGGGGTTTACCGTTGGCGGCAGGTGCGCGGTCTGCCTCGTCTGCTTGTTGCAAAGCGTGCTCGGCGGCTACATGCAGGAAGGCATGCAAGGAGGTGTCTTGTTGCTCGATACGTTGCAGGCAGGCGCTTACCAATTCGCGACTGGAAAACTCCCGCCCGCGCAGGCCGCGTTGCATGTCCTTGAGGCTGAGGTCACACAAATCGCTCATGACTCACTCGAATACCGGCGGGATTTTAAATTGACCATCTTCCTGCTGGGGAGCATTTGCCAGCAGTGCCTCGCGCTCTAGCCCTGGGTGGGCCTGGTCGGCGCGCAAGGGAGTATGCGTCACCGCAACACTGGCCGTAGGCGGCACATCTTTCGTATCCAATTCTTGCAAGCGGGCAAAATGGTCGAGGATGGCTTCCAGTTGTTCGCGGTAGAGCGCCTTTCGCTCGTCCGTCAATGCCAGGCGGGCGAGACGGGCAATGTGTTCGACTTCTTGAAGGGAAAGAGACATAGGAGAAATTATATCAGTTTCAGCCTCAGGGCGTGGGCGTGAATGGCGCACTGGCTGGCGGCAATCCCTCTTCCTGCCAGCCTTGGGCATACCAACGCAGGTATTCTTCCACGTGGGCGCTCCAGTATGATTCGTCGTGCAGGCCGGGGTAAAGATGCCACTCGTGCGGGATGCCCATTTGGGTCAACAAGGCTTCGAACTGACGGTTGAAGCCCAATTCCGAATCTCTGTCGCCCATGTCCAGAAAGATGCGCGGCCAGGATTCGGGCGGCACCTGTTCGAGGTAATCTTCCAGGAAGGGACGGTCCTCGCCAAAGGCGGCCAGGGAATGCAGGCCAAGCGCGCCGAACAAATCCCAGCGTTGCAAGCCGAGACGCAGCGTCCAACCTGCCCCGCGCGACATTCCTCCCAGGGCACGGTAATGCCGGTCGGGCAGGGTACGGTAGTGTCCGTCGATGTAGGGAATCAAATTATCGACCAAACGCTGCCCAAAGCCCGGCCCGGCCGGCACGTTCCAATAGCGGTCATCTGGCAGGACGATGATGAAGGGCCGCGTTTCATTGCCCAAAATGAGTTTGTCTGCGGCTGTTACGACGCCTAGCCGCAGCCACTGGTCATTGGTGTACGTCTGTCCATGCAGGAGATAGAGAACCGGGTAGCGCAGGTCGGGCTTTTCATCATAGCAGGGAGGCAGGTAGACGAGGTATTCCTGGGGCGGCGAGGTCTCATTCACGGCACCCTGCTCCACGCGGCCAGGCCGACTCAAGCAGCCCAGCGGCGTAACGGTGGGCGTGAGGGTGGGCGTAAGGGTGGGCGTCGGCGTAAGGGGGGCATTTGTGGGCGTGGCAGTGGGCTGAATGAACGGCGAACAGGCCCAAAGTCCAGATAGAAGCGAGAGCAGCAGGAAGAGGCGGCGAAGAGGAGTCATTGAGGTCAATTGGCTTGCAGTTTTTTTATCTTCGCATTATACTCGCCTTGTTCGGGGTGTAGCGCAGTTGGCAGCGCACCGCGTTTGGGACGCGGGGGTCGGCGGTTCAAGTCCGCCCACCCCGACAGGCAGCCGCCGATCCGGACTGGGTCGGCGATTTCCTTGTACAAGGACAGGCAAGTCCGCCCACCCCGACAGGCAACCGCCAATCCGGGCTGGGTCGGCGATTTCCTTGTACAAGGACAGGCAAGTCCGCCCACGTAACGCGAAATTCGTTTTGTACGGTAGATAGTAACTGCTTACCCTGTCGAACAGGATGGAAAGGATAGAAAGGATGGCCGTTCAACGAAAGACAAAAAAATCCTTTCATCCTTGAAATCCTGTCTTGCGCTCCTTCCAACAGGCTCGATTTCGACCCAATGGCTGCCTGGTAAGCAGTTACAAGTCCCGTTTCTTACATTCCTCTTATTGACGCTCATGTACAGGCATGTTATCATTATTTCCAATGTGTTAGCACTCTCGGTTCGGGAGTGCTAAATTGTGAAAGACATGTAATTGCCGGCCGGCAGTTACACAAACACGTTCATTTGACTCGAAGTGATATGACCGATTTGACCGAACGACAAAAAACGTTACTGGTATTGATCATCCGTGAGTACATCGAGACCGCCCAACCGGTTGGCTCCAAACCGCTGGTCGAACGCTACCATTTGGACTTGAGTTCGGCCACCGTCCGCAACGAAATGTCTGTGCTGACAGAAAAGGGCTATTTGCGTCAGCCGCACACCTCGGCTGGCCGCGTCCCTACCGAAGAGGGCTATCGCTTCTTCGTCAGCCAGATGATGCACCAGGCCGAACTGCCCGAAAGCATCCAACACACCATTGCCCACCAGTTCTACCAGGCGCGCCCGGATATAGACCAGTGGATGACCCTGGCCGCCTCGGTGTTGGCGCATCAGTCGCAGGGCGTTTCGGTGGTCACTGCGCCTCATGCCGAAACAGCGCGCTTCAAACATGTCGAGTTGATTTCCACCCAGGGACGCCAGGTGTTGATGGTGATGGTGATGGTGGGAGGCGAGGTCAGCCAGCAAATTTTGACCCTGGCCGAACCTGTTTCCCAGGAGCGACTCAGTCAATGCGCTGCGCGTCTCAACGGACTTCTATCTGATCTGGCGGTGGATGCGATTTCTGCCCTCCCGCGCCGTTCCGACGCCCTCGATCAGGATATCCTGACCATCATCATACAAGACATGCGCCGTATGGAACAGCGCGTTTCGGGCGACATCTACACCGACGGCCTGACCAACGTACTCTCGGAGCCAGAATTTTCCGAGTCGGATGAGGCGCGCCGCGCCTTACGGATGTTCGAAGAACGCTCTACCTTACAAGACCTTTTGGCGCGCTCGGTGACCAACAGCGCTGTGGGTGGGCTGCAAGTGTTGATCGGCAGCGAAGGCGGTTGGGAAGAGTTGCGTCAGTGTTCGATGGTCCTGGCCCGCTATGGCGTGCAGGGACTGGCAACCGGTATGTTGGGCGTTCTTGGCCCTATGCGCATGTCGTATGCCAGGACGATCCCCACCGTGCGCTTCGTGGCCGGGCTACTAAGCGAACTGGTCAATGAGGCTATGGGTGGAGAAGCGATGTGAAGTGTAAAACGTATTGCGTAAAACGTATTGCGTAAAACGTAAGATGTAATTTTGCAGGTGAAGGTATGACAGATAAGAAATCGAAGAAAACACAACCCGAAGAAACAACCGAAGTCGAAAAGACGCAGGGAGGCAGCCAACACCCTCAAGGCTCTGAGCAGCCTGACGGCTACGAGCAGCCTGACGGCTACAAGCAGCTCCAGGCTGAGATCGAAACGTTGAAAAAGCAACTCGAAGAGGCCCAAGCCAGGGCCGCCGAAAACCTGGATGGCTGGCAGCGCGCCCAGGCCGAGTTCGTCAATTACAAAAATCGCATCCAACGCGACCGCGAGGCGGATTACACGGCCATGAAGGGCGACATCTTCAAAAAAGTGCTGCCGGTGCTAGACGACTTGGAACGCGCCCTGGCAAACCGCCCCGACGGCGACGCCTGGGCCGAAGGCATGATGCTGATTGCCCGTAAGTTCCAAAACGTGCTGGAAGCAGAGGGCGTGAAGCGTATCGAGGCCGCAGGCCAACCTTTCGACCCAACCCTGCATGAGGCCGTTTCGAGCGAGCCAAGCCAGGAAGTAGAAAGCGGCCATGTCATCGAGGTGGTGCAGAATGGTTATATGCTAGGCGAGCGCATCATCCGGCCGGCAATGGTGAGAGTGGCACAATAGCGCTTAAGACATAACGCGGAATTTACTCCTCCGGGGACGATGTTCCGCTACCAAGGAGAACTTGTTTCATGGCAAAGATCATCGGTATTGACCTGGGTACGACCAACTCCGTAGCGGCTGTGATGAGCGGCGGCGAGCCAATCGTCATCCCCTCGGCAGAAGGCGAGCGGTTGGTGCCATCAGTGGTGGCAGTCAACAAGAATCACGAGCGGCTGGTGGGGCGCGTGGCGCGCAACCAGGCCATCACCAACCCTCAGAACACTATTTTTTCCATCAAGCGTTTCATGGGTCGCAAAGCCGACGACCCCGAGGTCGAACGTACCCGTCAGCGCGTCCCTTACACGGTAGGGCGGGCTACAAACGACGATGTGCGCGTGGTCATGGACGGCAAAGAGTATAGCCCGCCTGAGGTCTCGGCCATGATTTTGGCCAAGATCAAAGCCGACGCAGAGGCCTACCTGGGCGAGCCGGTGACGCAAGCCGTGATTACCGTGCCAGCCTATTTCAACGATGCCCAACGCAACGCCACCAAAGACGCCGGTAAGATTGCCGGCCTGGAGGTGCTGCGCATCATCAACGAGCCGACCGCCTCCTCCCTGGCCTATGGGCTCGACAAGAAGGACAATGAAATCATCGCCGTCTATGATCTGGGCGGCGGCACCTTCGACATCTCTGTGCTGGAGGTGGGTGAGGGCGTCTTCCAGGTGCGTTCCACCAGCGGCGATACCTTCCTGGGCGGCGACGATTTTGATCAGCGTATCATGGATTACCTGATCCAGGAATTCAGGAATGACAACGGCATCGATCTCTCTGGCGACCGCCAGGCGCTCCAGCGTTTGAAAGAAGCCGCCGAGAAGGCCAAGATCGAACTTTCCACGGTCATGCAGAGCGAAATCAACCTGCCCTACATTACCGCCGACGCCAGCGGCCCCAAGCATTTGGTGATGACTCTCACGCGTGCCAAACTGGAGCAATTAACCGCCGACCTGATAGACCGGACGATTGCTCCCGTCAAACAGGCGTTGGCCGATGCCGGGCTGACTCCTGCCCAAGTGAACGAAATCGTCATGGTCGGCGGCATGACCCGTATGCCGGCCGTACAAGACCGGGTGCGCGCCTTCTTCGGCAAGGAACCTCACAAGGGCGTCAATCCCGATGAGGTGGTCGCCATCGGTGCCGCCATCCAGGGCGGCGTGTTGGGCGGCGAAGTGAAAGACATCTTGCTGCTCGATGTCACGCCGTTGACGCTCTCTATCGAGACACTGGGCGGTGTGGCTACCCCGCAAATCGAGCGCAATACCACCATCCCCACCCGCCGCAGCCAGATCTTCTCGACCGCTTCGGACAATCAGACTCAAGTGGAAATCCATGTGCTGCAAGGCGAGCGCCCTATGGCAGCCGACAACAAGTCGCTGGGCAAGTTCATCCTGGATGGTATTCCGCCGGCGCCGCGCGGCGTGCCGCAAATCGAGGTGACCTTCGATATAGATGCCAACGGAATCTTGAAAGTGACCGCCGTCGACAAGGCTACCGGCCGCAGCCAGCATATTACTATTACGGCCTCCTCGGGTCTATCCGACAGCGAAGTGGAGCAAATGAGGAAAGATGCCGAAGCGCACGCCGAAGAAGACCGCAAGCGAAAGGAATTGATCGAGGCCCGTAATCATGCCGATAACACGGCCTACGCCGCCGAAAAAGCCCTCAAAGACTTTGGCGACAAGGTGCCGGCCGAAGTGCGCGCCGATGTAGAGGCCAAAGTAGCCACAGTGCGCAAGGCAGCAGAGGGCGAAGATGTGGCCGCGATGAAGTCCGCTGCCCAGGCGTTGGGCGAGGCGATCCAGAAAATTGGCGCCAGTGTATACCAGGGCCAGGGTATGGCAAGCGGCGCCCCGCAAGGGGAAGCAGGCCCGTCTGCAGCAGGAGGCAGTGCAGAGGATGTCATTGACGGAGAAGTAAAAGACGAGTGAAGAGAGTAAGTAGGTGTGACGAACAGAGATTATTACGAAATCCTGGGCGTTCCGCGCAGCGCGTCCAACGACGAGATCAAGGCGGCCTTCCGCAAGTTGGCGCGTCAGTACCACCCGGACGTGAACAAGTCTGCCGACGCCGAGGAGAAGTTCAAAGAAATCAACGAAGCCTACGGCGTGCTTTCGGACGCGGACAAGCGAGCACGCTATGACCGCTACGGACGCGCCGGCCTGGGCGACCTGGGCGGTATGCCCGATTTCGCCAGCATGGATTTCAACGACATCTTCGAGGAAATCCTGGGCGGTTTCGGCTTTTCCACCGGTCGGCGAGCGCGGCGCTCACCCCGACGCGGGCGTGACTTGCAAATGATGGTCTCTCTGACCTTCGAGGAGGCCGTCTTTGGAGTAGGAAAGGAAATCGAGTTTCAACGCGAGGAGACCTGCTCTACCTGCGGCGGTTCAGGCGCAGAGCCTGGCACTTCTCCTACTCGTTGCGCCACCTGTGGCGGGCAGGGCGAGGTGCGCCAGATCCGCCAGACGTTCCTGGGCCAAATGATGCAGACGGCGACCTGCCCCACCTGTAACGGGCGCGGCGAGGTGATTGCCTCCCCCTGCCATACCTGCCGTGGCGGCGGTTTGGAACGTAAGACGGTCAGAAAGAAGGTGCAAATTCCCGCCGGCGTGGATAGCGGCACGCAAATCCGCCTGGCGGGAGAGGGCGGGCCGGGCATCTATGGCGGACCAAACGGCAGTTTGTACCTGGCGTTGGACGTGCAGCCGCATCCATTCTTCAAGCGCCGCGAAAATGACATTCTGCTCAATCTCGATATCAATGTAGCCCAGGCTGCTCTGGGCGCAGAGGTGGAAGTGCCAACATTGGACGGGAACGAGAAGTTGAAGATCCCGGCCGGCACCCAACCTGGCAAAATCTTCGTACTCAAAGGCAAGGGAGTGCCACATTTGCGCGGAAATGGACGACGCGGCGATGAGATGGTGATCGTCAACGTAGAAATTCCCGAAAAGTTGACCAGGGAACAGCGCGAGTTGTTCGAGAAACTGGCCGAATCACTCGGCTCGTCCGTCAAGCCCAAAGAGAAAGGCTTTCTGGATTGGCTGAACGAGGCGCTGGGAGGTTGAAGCGTTCCCCGTCCATGCAACATCTCGTCTATCTTGCGCTTGGCACGAACTTAGGCGACCGCCTCGCCAACCTGCGCACGGCCATTCGGTCGCTGCCGCCGCACGTGCAGGCGCTGGCCCAATCGCGCATTTACGAGACGCCTCCCTGGGGATACACCGAACAACCCTTTTTCCTTAACATGGCAATACAAGCGCGCACCGCCTTGGCTCCAGTGGCTCTGCTTGCTTATTTGAAGCAGATCGAAACAAGCATGGGGCGGGAGAAAAGCATCCATTGGGGGCCGCGGCTGATTGACCTGGACATCCTTTTCTATGATGACCTGGCGTTGAACAGCCCCTCCCTGGTCATTCCGCACCCGCATCTGCACGAACGAGGCTTCGTTTTGGCCCCGCTGGCCGACCTGGCGCCCGACCTGGAACATCCACTACTACGACGCCGCATCCGCGACCTGTTGGCCGAAGTAGATTTGACTGGCATCAGGCCGTTGTCTTGGGGTGCAAGTCTCTGACCTGCGTCATGTCAAGAGGGTAGGGTGCGTCCTCAGGGCTTTTCAAAGAATTAATGTAACTGCCTACCTGTGGCGCAAGTCTCAGACCTATCTATTACCCACAAGTAGGGCAAATTG
>FWWM01017043.1_pt1 | contig 10671 bp, 8 predicted proteins | sample 2228351 | NCBI WGS metagenome assembly FWWM01 (sample SAMEA103939774, study PRJEB20133) | metagenome
GGCTGAGATGGGCTCGCGGGAGTGGTCGGGACGCACCCTGATGACCTGTCCGAAGACCCCGTCCTCCAGCGCCTGACCGCTGGAGCGCACCGTCACGCGTCCGCCGGAAGCCAGGATGGTCACCGTGGCGGAGCGGTGCACCAGAGGGACCACCTGCAGGTCCGACTGCCGCAGCGCCGCCCCGGCCGGGAGCGGGCGGACCGTCCTCTGACCCGCAGCCGCGGCCACATCCGTGACGGCGGAGGACGCGCCGCCCGCCAGGTCGCGCTCCTCCAGAGTCAGGTCCGCCGCATCCAGCACCTGCCCGCGCGCCACCGCCCGGAGCAGGGTCACCACCTGAGAGTAGACCTTCACCCGGACCGAGACCGCGATCTGACGCTCGCGCTTTCCGTCCACCACGATGTCCACAGGCACCGTCATCAGACCGGGGCGGGGCCGCAGTCCCGGAGACACCGCCAGCGCGACATCGCCATCCGGGACCTTTACGGGCGCGGGCAGACGCAGCACCTCGCACTCGATGCGCTCCGGGCCGTCCCATGCGCCCTCGAGAACGGCGCGCGCCGCTTCCACCAGGTCCTCCCCGGAGACGGTCCGGAATGCGCGGCTGACCCTCACGGAGGGGCTGCCCGTCAGGCTGACCTGCGCTGAGGCCAGCCCGGCCGCCTTCAGCATCAGCGCGACGTGGCCGCTGCTGAACGTGGCCGTGTAGCCCGGCCACGGAGCCTGCCCCAGACGCACGCCCTTCAGCCGCGAGGCCAGGGACGCGTCCGTTGACTGGATGGAGGCCACATCTCCCAGCAGCACCTCGGCTCCCCGCACCTGCGCCTCGGTCTTCAGGGACACGGCCGCGCCCGGCGCGGCGCAGGCGATGGAGGCGGCGCACATCAGGAGCAGCGTGATGAGCACGCAGCGGACCATCTCAGACCTACCTTCTCAGGTTGTTGGCGATGTTCAGCATTTCGTCGGCGCTCTGGACGGCCTTGGAGTTGATCTCGTAGGCGCGCTGCGCGACGATCATGTTGACCATCTCCTCCACCACCTGGACGTTCGACATCTCCAGGATGCCCGATGCGATGTGGCCCAGGCCGTCCTGTCCCGGGATGCCCGTGATGGGCTCTCCCGAGGAGCCCGTCCTCTGGAACAGGTTGTGCCCCAGGTTGGCCAGTCCGGCCGGGTTCGGGAACCGCACAAGCTGGATCTGCCCCAGCTGCTGCGCCTCGATCTGTCCGGGAAGCACGACGGACACGGTGCCGTCCACGCCCACCACGATGTCGCCCGACTCGGGCGGAAGCGTTATCTCCGGCTGGAGCAGGTATCCGTCTGAGGTCACCAGGCGGCCCTGGCTGTCCGTCTTGAACGAGCCATCCCGCGTGTAGGCGATCTCTCCGGAGGGTGTCAGGATCTGGAAGAACCCCTGCCCCTCGATGGCCAGGTCCAGAGGGTTGCCGGTGTGCTTGAACTCCCCCGTGTTGAACAGCTTCTGCACCGCCACCGCCCGGGTCCCCAATCCGACCTGCTCTCCCAGCGGCAGCTGGACACCCTGGGCCTGAGGGGTGCCGGAAGGCCGCAGGGTCTGGTAGATGAGGTCCTGGAAGTCGACCCGCCCCTTCTTGAAGCCGTTGGTGTTGACGTTGGCCAGGTTGTTGGAGATGACGTCCAGCTGAAGCTGCTGGGCCGCCATGCCTGTCGATGCGCTCCAAAGACTCCGGATCATTCCCGTCACTCTCCTGTCGCAGCCGCGGCGCGGTGGCGCAAAGGCCGGACGGCCCCGCCCTGGCCGCGGCTGATGCCTCAACAGGAGCAATCGACCCGGACGGCCCGGAGCTTTAGCCTCAGCGGGGGCGCACGTCGGTGTAGCGGAGCTTCAGCCCCCCGGCATCGATGCCCACAGAGACGCCCGTGTAGCCCGGGAAGAACGTCGGGTTGTGCCAGACGGGCTGGACGGGCCGGTAGATGAACACCTTGCTCGGGACCACCCAGACCCCTCCGTATCCGTAGGGCGGCGCGGGGACGACGGGATATCCGTAATGGTAGACGGGCGGGGTGAGGGGCGGACCCACGCGGACCGTGGGCGGCGGCTGGAACGGGGGCAGCTCTCCAGCGTACAGGTTCACCCGGCTCGCCCTTCCCAGGAACTCCACCGCCTTCGCGGCATCCACCGTCCTCTCGCGCTGCGGCTTCTCATCCTTGCGGGGCGCCGCCCGGGCTGCCGCGCGCGACTCCGCCGGGACCGCCTTGCCGTCTCCCGGTCGCGCGGCCTCACGCGCGGTCTGCTCCGGACGGGAGCGGACGAGGTAGACCCTGCGCCCTCCCTCCGAGACCATCTCCTCCAACTGAAGACCCGTGGCCCGGCAGATGGCGTTCAACGCTGTCGCAAAGGGCACGTCCTGCAGCGAGATGTCGAGCGTCCCCCTCACGGACGGTTCCATCAGGATCTGCACGCCCGCCTCGCGGGCCAGACCTTCCAGCACCTCCTGAATGCTCCTGCCCGCGGCGAAGACGGAGACCTTCGTCCCTTCGGACCCCTCCGCGGGCGCGGAGGCGGCCGGAAACGCCACACCAGGAATCAGAGCCAGTATCATCAGGAGCCGCACGCTGACCATCACCTCTCTCCCTTTCCCGCAGACTCCCACCCCGTTCATGAGATTAGACGCGCGAAGGCCGGCATCGCTTCAACCGACCCGGGATTCTCAGGCGACCGGAGACACGGGTTGGCGGAATCGGAGAGTGCCGGGCCATAATCCTGCGGCGGACTGCGCATTTGTGGCGCTTTTTGCGCGAACGCGGCCCGCGGGAGACGCCCCGGGGCCGGATGCAGAGAGGGGACTCCTTGACGGACCGCAAGGACCTTCACAGCAGGATATTCCAGCAGGAGATACGGCCCTGGCTGCCCTCGCGGATGGTGGACATCCACTGCCACGTGAGCCTGAAAGAGAACTGCGGGCCCATCCCGGAGGAGAGGCTCAGGCAGAACTGGGCGCTGGAGGTGGGCGTCCACCAGACCTGGGAGGCTCTCCGGGCCAACTACTCCCTGCTGCTGCCCGGCATCGAGGTGCGCGCGCTGGTGTTCGGGGCGCCGTTCCGCGAGATGGACATCGCGGCGGACAACCGCTATGTCCTCCAGGGGGTCCGGGAGGCCGAGGGGCGCGCCTCGGCGCTTTACGTCGTCCGGCCGGAGGAGACCCCGGAGGCGGTGGAGCGCGCCCTGGACGCGGGTTTCCTGGGGCTCAAGCCCTACCCGGACCTGGCCGAAGGACCCGGCGGCGGGGAGCCGGGGGTCTTCGACATGCTCCCCAAGACCCTGCTGCGGGTGCTGGACCGCAGAGGCGGCATCCTGATGCTTCACCTGCCCCGCAAAGGGCGGCTCGCTGACGAGGACAACATCCGGGAGGTGAGCGAGCTGGTGGAAGAGTTCCCGAATGTGCGCACCGTGCTGGCGCACGTGGGGCGGGCGTACTGCCTGCCCAATGCCGAGAGGGGCCTGCCGCGCTACCCGCAGTCGCCGAACCTGCTCTTCGACATCTCCGCGAACGTCAACGCCGACGTCTTCGCGCTGGCGCTGGAGGTCGCCGGCCCCGGGCGGCTCCTGTTCGGCTCCGACCTGCCCGTCACCCGGATGCGCCTGAAGCGCGAATGCGTCGGCGACGACTACATCAACTACACCGACGAAGACTACTCCTGGAACACCCGCCGCAAGAGTCCGGAGGAGGAGGCGCTCTACACCTACTTCCTCTACGAGGAGCTGCGGGGGCTCATCGAGGCCGCCCGCCGCAGAGGACTCACCCCTGGCGACCTGGAGCCGGTCCTCAGGACGAACGGCGAGCGGCTGCTGGACGAAGCTGCTCCCCGTCCGTAAAGACTCCTCCGCTCCCGCTTCCCGGAAGGACGAAGGTTCACATTCGCTGAAGACTCCCGCGGGTAGACCCGGGAAGCTGAGAGGATGATGGGACCGATGGCACACGACAGGATCTTCGGCTTCGGGCTGATCGGCGCCGGAGCCATCAGCACGATGCACGCGACGGTCATCCGCGACCTGCCGGACGCCCGGCTCGTGGGAGTGACGGCGCTTCCCTATGAGGCGGCCTGGGCGTTCGCCGAAGAGCGCGGGGCGCGGGCCTACCGGAGCATCGACGAGATGCTGGAGGACCCGGAGATCGACGTGGTGGCCATCGGCACTCCCTCCGGGCTGCATCCGGAACAGGCCGAGGCCTGCGCCCGTGCCGGACGCCACGTGCTGTGCGAAAAGCCGCTGGCCATCACCCTCGAGGGCGCTGACCGCGCCATCCGGGCGGCGGAGGAGGCCGGCGTCAAGCTGGCGGTGGTCTCGCAGAGACGGTTCGACCCGCCGTGCCTCGCCTTGCGCAAGGGCATCGAGGACGGGGTTTTCGGGCGCATCGTGCTGGTGAACGGCATCGTCCGCTACTACCGCGACCCCTCGTATTACACGACCAGCAGCTGGCGCGGCACCTGGGCCCTGGACGGAGGAGGGGCGCTCATCAACCAGGGCATCCATACGGTGGACCTGGTGCGCTGGTTCGGGGGGCCGGTCGCCACGGTGACCGGCTTCGCAAGGACGCTGTCCCACAGCATCGAGGTGGAGGACACGGTCTCCGCGGCGCTCGAGTTCGCGAGCGGGGCGGTGGGCGCCATCCAGTCCACCACGGCTGCCGCTCCCGGGCTGTATCTCACGGTGGAGGTGCTGGGGGACCGCGGTTCGGCGGTGCTTCAGGATTCGGAGATCGTGTTCTGGAACACGCTGGACGGACAGGGCCCGCCGCCGCTGGAGGGTCCCAAGACGGGCAGCGGAACGCGGGACCCGATGGCTTTCTCGCACGCCGGGCATCTCAGTCAGTTCCGCGACCTGCTGGACGCCATCATCGAGGACAGGCCTCCCCGCGTGGACGGATGGGAGGGCCGGCGGACGCTGGAGGTGGTACTGGCGGTGTACGAGTCCAGCCGGACCGGCGCCCCCGTGCGGCTTGCCCAGACCTGAAGGCACGGCCGGTCTGCCCGCGACAGCACCTTGCGGTCTTCCTTCGTCCGGATGGCCGCGTAGAGGTCCTGCTCGGGGCCGGCCCAGCAGGCCGCGGCGAGATACACCAGGGCGCCCAGCAGGGCCAGAACACCGAGCAGCACCCTCCTGAGGGCGGGCGGAGCAGAGAACCGGCTGCAGTCGCGCATCAGATCGTCCCCCTTTCCTGTCTTTCTCCGGAGCCATTGTGCCGCATGGGTATGTCAGAATCTGTCAGCACGGACACCCGGGATTGCGGGATGCTGCAAGGATTCGCTGGTGGCAGGGAGGAAGGGCGGCGCGATTCATCCAATCATACCATCAATCCCGCCCGAAGCCGGGAAGGGTGAAGGAAGAGAGGTCCGCCGATGATAGCCAGAACGATGCTCGCCCCGCTTTGCGCCTCCCTCTGCCTTGCGCAGGCGGGACTTTCCGCGGAGGCCGTGAGCGTCCCGGAGGAGGAAGCCCGCGTGTGGGTCTGCCACACGGTGCCGCTGCCGAAGAAGATCTCCATCCGGGAGAAGGTGTCCGTGCCCGTGGAGGGGGTGGCCATCACGTGTCCCGCGGACGCGCCCGAGCCGGTGCTCACGGCGGTGGAGGACGTGCTCAGGACGCTGGGGACGGCCGGGAAGCCCCCGCCCTCCAAACCCGCCTTCACGGTCTCGCTCCAGCTCGGAGGCCCGGCGGCGGCCCCGCTGCGGGAGCTGAAGAACGCGGGGCAGGCCTGCCTCGTCACCCCCGCTCCCGCGAAGGACGGACTGGTCATCACGGCGGTCGAGCCGATGGGGCTGCGCTACGCCCTGGTCACCCTCAACCAGCTGCTGCGCCCCCGCGTCCGGGACGGCTCCGTCGAGATGCCCCTGCTCGAGATGACGGACTGGCCGGACATGGCCGACCGCGGGCTGTGGGGCACCGACTCCTTCCGGTGGCTGCCCTGGCTGGCTGAGCGGAAGATGAACATCGTCGAGCAGATCTCGGAGATCGGCGTCCGGCCGGACAGGACCACCTTCGGAAGGCACAAGGAGGGACAGGACGCGCTGGTGGAGCTGGCTCCGCAGCTCGGGGTGAACTACGTGCCGGTGATCCTCCATTTGGAGCAGGTCATCGGGAAGGGCGTGTCCGACGCCTATCCGCAGCTCGTGGCGAAGAACGGCGGCTCGCCGCGCTCCATGTGCTACTCCGAACCGGCCGTCGCCGACGTCATCGGAGGATGGATCGCGGACCTGGCCAGCCAGCCCGGAGTCCGCGAGGTGGACGTCTGGATGAGCGAGAACATGGCCGGCGAGAAGGGCTGCCTGTGTCCGGGGTGCGCCCGGGAAGACCGCAACGTGCTGGAGATACGCGCCATCCTCGCCGGATGGGAGAAGGCCAGGAAGCGCGTCCCCGGGGTGGGCCTTCGCATCCTCACCAGCGAGGAGACCGAGGACAGCAACACGAGGATCTTCGACGAGCTGCCCCGCGACGTCTTCATCTGGTACTACCACAGCCTCCTCACCTACACCGCCAACAGCATGCCGATGCTGCGCCCCTATCTGGCGGAGTACGCGAAGAAGGGGCATCCCATCGGCGTGTGTCCGAACCTGGTCTACTCCATCCACTTTGCGCAGCCGTGCACCGGACCGCAGTTCGTCCACGCCCGGATGAGCGAGTTCCTGCAGAAGGGGATGAGCGGGCTGCTGGGATACGCCACGCCGCGCGTCAACTACGGCCGGTTCAACGTGGAGGCGGCCGCGGAGTGGGCATGGAACGTCAAGGGCCGCTCGCCTCGCGAGTTCGCCTACTCCTGGGCCGTGCGGCAGGGCTTGCGGGACCCGGAGAAGTTCGCGGACTGGTGCGAAGTGGCGGGGCCCGTGAGCTGGGCCGTGTCCGGTTCGCACTGGGCGTCGGGAGAGAACCGCAACGTGCCCGGACGGGTGGCAAGACGCCTGAAGGAGGGTACCCTCCCCGAGCTCGGGTTCGTGCTCTGGGACGCCTACGCAAGCCCGTGGGGGGACATCAAGGGAGAGGCGCACCTCAAACAGCTGCTGGCGGATTCCGCGAAGGCGGTGCGGATGTCGCGGGAGATGGGCATCCCCGAGTTCTACTACGAGAGCCTGGTATACCGGGGCCACATGGAGGCCATCCAGGCGCTGTGGGAGCTGCGCAGGCTGGTGCGCAACGGCTCCATCCGCGAGCGCGACCGCGACGCGGCCACGGAGTGGTTCCGGGCCTACATCCGGGGCCTGCGGACGGTGGTGGACGTGCTGCCGCGGTGGGAGCGGCTGGTCCCGGGCATCCCCGAAGAGGAGAAGGACTGGCAGTTCACCGAAAGGCCCGTGGAGACCGCAAAGCGTATGATCGAAGAGATGCGGGCGGTGGCGGGGGAGATGGGCATCCGTCTCTGAGACCGCCTGACCCGGGGCAGGACCCGCGGCGGATGAATCCGCGGGCGGGCGGCCGGCATCCAACAGAGTGCAAGGAGGTAACCACGGACACGATGTACGGTTCAGCCAGAGAATTCTTCGAGGCGCGCCGCGACAACGCGCGCAAGACCCGCGACAATGCCCCGCAGGTGGCCAAGGCGTTCGCTCAGATGGAGCTTGCCCTCATGGCCGAGGGCGCGCTGAGCGCGAAGACCAAGGAACTGGTGGCTCTGGGCATCGCGGTGGCCGAGCACTGCGTCCCCTGCATCCGGGCTCATATCGCGGCCGCCCTGGAGGAGGGCGCGACCCGGGAGGAGGTCCTGGAGGCGGCCGGCGTGGCTGTCGTGATGGCCGGAGGGCCGGCATACATCCACATCCCGCTCGTCGTGGAGACGCTGGACGAACTGCAGAAGGAAGGATAGACAGTCAGGAGGCGGAGGGTCTGCAAAAAAGTGCCGGAAAAGAGTCCGACACAGGCTCACAGGGGAACTCTGGCACGGTTTTTGCAGTCAGTAAAAGCGAAACCCTATCATCTTTTCTCCTTCTGTCACCATAGTTTGACTTGCCCGCCCGAAAGACGGCGGGCTCTTTTTTTGCGCGGCGCACTGCGGGCCGTCAGCAGGCGGCGGAAGGAGGCTCCAGGAAGTGAACGGGCGCCCCGGCTCCGGTCAGGACGCGCCGCCCGGTCCCTCGTCCGTCCCTTCGAACAGGTCCAGAGACTGCTGTCCGCTCGACGGCGGCCGGACGGAGCGGGGAGGGGGGCACAGACGGTCCAGGCTGTCTCCCAGCACGGGCTGCAGACGGCAGGCGAACCTGTAGAGCTTTTCCTTCAGATGCTCCCGGTCCTCGTCGCCGGCGTAGTCCTCGATGCGCGCGAGGGCTCCGTCCCGGCGGCGGTACAGCAGGAGATGGTCGCCCTGCGCGGCCCCCTCCAGCGCTCCGGAGGCTCGCTGCAGGGAGCGGCCCTGCAGAGCCTTCGCCGAGACCCTCTCCCGGCGGCAGAACTCGCGGGGATGGAGCCGGCCCTCCTCGATGCGCCGGAGCAGGTCGCGGTACAGCGCTCCCACCTCCTCAGTCCTGCCCTCCGCGATCAGCTCCACGGCCCATGCGATGAACTCCTGCCCGAACGGCTCGTCGGCCCGCGACCGCAGAGCGGCTCCCTTGAAGACCCGCGAGCCGTCGTATCCGAACAGCGCGTAGTTCTTGACCTTCAGAGAGACCATGGCCCGCCAGCGCCCGTCGTGCGCGAGATGGATGCCCGGGGGAAGGGTGTCCGAGACGCGGCGGATAAGCTCCTCTTCCTCCTCGAGGGTCCGGATGTGGGCGGGCGGCTGGAAGTAGACCCCGTCCGTATCCACCTCGATGATGCCCGCGCCCTGCCGTTCCAGCTCGCCCACCACCTGCCGCACGAGCTCCTGGCCTCCCTGCGTCACCCGCTCCGCCGCGTCCGGGTCGTTGAAGAAGAACGCCGCCCCCAGATAACCGTAGAACGAGTTGATGAGGATCTTGAACGACGCCTGAAGCGCGTCCCAGTAAGCCCGCTCCACTCCGGACGACGCGGCCTTCCGTGCTTTCGCCTCGAGCCTGCGCGTCGTCAGTCCTCGAAGCATCGGCAGGAAGGCTCCCAGCCGGTCCGACGCGGGGTGGATGCCCCGGGCGAGCATGAGGCTGGGGTACAGGCTTTCCACATCCGCCTTCACCACCCGCTCGATGAGGCCCGCGCGCCGCAGTTCGGTGTAGCCGCCCGGCACCGGCCGTCCGGGCCGGGGGCGGGGGATGGCGTGGCCGCGCCGCAGATACTCCCGCACCATCAGCAGGTTGATCTTCTCCCCGGTGCCGCCCGTGGCCGACGACTGGAAGGCATCCGGCACCATCTGGGCCACGTAGAAGTCGGGCGGGGTGACGATGGCGGAGAGGCTGGCCGTCTCGCGGGCGTCCTGAAGCGCGTAGCGCTGCACGGTGGCGGGGTCCTCGCGCCAGAGCCGCTCCATCTGACGCCGGTCCAGATGCACCCGGTCCGGCTCCTGCACGCCCAGACGCGCCGCCGCCTCCTTGAGCCCGTAGCCTGAGAGCTCCGACCGGCCAACGTCGTAGCGCTGCACCGCCAGCAGGGTATCCACGATGCTGCGTCCCGCCACGAAGGCCGGCGTGAACGGCCGGCTGACGCCCCCCATCGGCGCGCTGCGAGCGGGGGCGAAGCGGAGTTCGGACCCGTCCCTGCCCCAGGCAAGGGGCACGCCGGCCGCCCCGGCGCGGCTGGAGAGATAGGGAAGGTCGAACCCGAAGATGTTGTGCCCCTCGATGATGTCCGGGTCGCGCTGACGGATGATGGCGGTGAGGCGCTCCAGGATGTCCTTCTCGCTCCCTGTCACCGCCTCGGCGAATCCGGCGCTGTCGGTCACAGCTGCCATGAGGACGCGCGCGTCCGGGTCGCGGGGGGACATGGTGGCGGTCTCGATGTCGACCTGCATCCGCAGCGCATCCTCGAACCGCATTCCCTTGAAGAACGTCACCCCGCTGCGCAGCAGGAACTGCCGGACCGCCGGCGGATAGGCCACCAGGTCCACCCCGTGCCGCAGGCCCTCCCGCTCCAGGGCGGCCCTCGTCTGACGGAAGGCATCAAGAGATGGGAACTCGTGAAGCCAGACCAGCCCTTCGCCCTCCAGAGCAAGCGAGAAGCAGGCTCCGGGCACGGCGGGGCGCTCGCAGACGAGCCAGGGGCGGAACCGGCGCTCCTCAAGGCTCACTTTTCCGTCCGCACGCACGTAGAGGAGCGCGCGGCAGCCTCCCTCCGCGGGGGCGTCCTCCACCTCGCACCCGCACACTCCCTCGAGCGGGTCGGAACCATACAGCAGGGCCTCCATCTGCCTGCTCTCTGTGCAGCCGTCTTCCGTCATCTCATGCGGGATTATGCTCCGCGCGCGCGGCCTCCGCCTCCGTCGATTGCAACTGTTTCGCGACAGGATGGAACACGGCAGAGTGTTGGGTCGTTTTACAAGTAACTGTTGCAGGCTCCGGCGCCGGAGCGGCAGCCGCCCGTCCAGGAGCCGGGCGCAAAGCCGGCGCAGGAGCCGGAAGGTGGGAAGCCGGGCAAGGCTCTCCCGGCGGCGGGAGAGCTGCGGACCGCAAGCTGCGGGCATACGGGGCGCGAATAGCTATCATTTGTGGTCATCTCAGGCATCCCGCTCCGCCCCTGCCCGAAGTCCGGAAGTCCGCCTTCAGTGGTTCTGGAGGCGAAAGAGATGGGAACGAAAGCGA
>FWWM01017048.1_pt1 | contig 10668 bp, 7 predicted proteins | sample 2228351 | NCBI WGS metagenome assembly FWWM01 (sample SAMEA103939774, study PRJEB20133) | metagenome
ACTCATCGGTCGCGCCTGCGCCGCTCCGCCTCGTCCCAGGCGAGGAGCGGTTGGAAGTCGGGCACGAAGCCCAGGCCCTTGCGGGCGTCGGAGGACACGGCGGTGCGCGAGGTGACGACGTCGACGACAGCAGGCGCACGTTCGAGGGCGCGGGCGAGCGCGGGACGCAGGTCCTCGGGCCGCTCCACCCGCTCGCCATGGGCACCGAGTGCCCGGCCGAGGGAGGCGTAGTCGGCATGCGCGAGCAGCGTCCCCACGACCCGACCGCCGTAATTCGTCTCCTGATCGAAACGCTCGATGTTCCAGGCGGCGTTGTTGGAGACGACGAACACGGCCCGCGCGCCGTGGCGGACCGCGGTGTCGACCTCCATCGCGTTGAGGCCGAAGGCGCCGTCGCCGTTGACCGAGATCACCGGCCGGCCCGGGAAAGCGAGTGCGGCGGCGACCGCGAAGGGAACACCGACACCGAGGCAGCCGAAGGCACCGGCATCCAGATAGGTCTTCGATTCGAGCCCGACCCGGGCGAAGGAGAGAAGGTCGCCACCGTCGGCCACCGCCACGTGATCGGGCGGCACGAGTTCGCGGGTGTAGGCGAGCATGTCGGTCAGCAGGCGCCCTTCGCCATCGAGCGGCCAGCCACCGTAGCCAAAGCCATCGAAGCCGATCTCGAGCAGGGCCTCGGCGCACTCGCGGCGCAAGTCGCGCTCTCCGCCGCCCTGGATCACGGCAAATAGCAGCGGGCGCTTGCCGGGGGCCAAGCCCTTCTGCGCGATCACCCGCTCGAACTCGGCCTTGCAGCGCCGCGCCCAGTGGATCGTCCGCGTGACGGATTCGCGCTGCACGTCCAACGGGTCGTCGGCGTGGGTGCAATCGTCGAGGCAGAACAGCACGTCAGCGCCGTAGGCGATCTGCAGTTGGATGCTCTTTTCCGGCGTCAGGTTGAACCTGCGCGACGAGCCAGGGGGGCGGAAAGTGGCCCCTTTGCCGGTCAGGCTGCCGTAGGCGGGATTCTGGCGGATCAGGGAATAGACCTGAAAGCCGCCCGAATCGGTAACGATCGGCCCCGACCAACCGAACATCTTGTGCAGCCCGCCCAACGCCTGGATGGTCGAGGAGCCGGGATGTTGCATCAGGTGGAAGGTGTTCATCACCACCGATTGCACGCCGCAGCCTTCGAGGTCGGCGCTGTCCACGCCGCGCACGACGCCGCGCGTGGCGTCCGGCAGGAAGGCGGGGAGAGCGAGTTGGCCGTGGGGTAGATGCAGAGCGGGACACATGGTCAGTCGGTTGGCTTGCCGGCGACGACCAGCACGTACTCGCCGCGCGGCTCGATCGTCTCGTACAGGGTGACGAGTTCGGATAGCCGGCCTCGGTGGATCGTCTCGAACATCTTGGTCAGGTCGTTGGCGATAGCGGCAGGGCGATCGCCCAGCACGTTGAGCGCATCTTGAAGGAGCCGTTTGATGCGGGACGGGCTTTCGTAGTAGATGAGCGTATGCGGCGAATCCTTGTCCACGGCGAGGAAACGGCGTCTTGGTCCGCCCTTGTGCGGCGGAAAGCCGCGAAAGGTGAAACTGTGCGTCGGCAGCCCGGAGAGCACCACGGCCATCAAGAGCGCGCTGGGGCCGGGGATCATCGTCACCGGAACGCCGGCTTCGATGGCCCGCCGCACGAGCGTAAAGCCGGGATCGGAGATGCCGGGGGTGCCGGCGTTGGTGACGAGGGCAACCGACTTGCCTTGCTCGAGGAGCGCCATAATCTTGCGACCGGCGCGCTCCTCGTTGTACTCGTAGAACGAGACCTGCGGCTTTTGGATGCCAAAGTGCTTGAGCAAGATGCCGGTCTTGCGCGTATCTTCGCTGGCGACGACGTCTACTGTGCGCAGCGTTTCCAACGCGCGCAAGGTAATGTCGCCCAGGTTGCCGATGGGAGTGGCGACCAGGTACAACGTGGGGCGTGGGTTTTCTGTATGGGCGTTTGTAGGAGACTCGGACATAGAAGTAGTACTGTGAAAGCCTATCGCGATCTACTGATTCAGTCTAACACAACTGCGCCGGAAAGCAAATGTCCTCATCCCCCAATCTCCGACATCACGCGCCCTCCCGGCGACCGTTTCTCGCCCAGGTGATGCTGGGGCGGTTTGCTCTCGATGGCGTGCAGGATCAGCGCCTTGATCTGTGCCGCATCCGCCCCCTGGCGCAGCGGCGTACGCAGGTCAATCTCCCGCTCGGAAAGCAGGCAGGGGCGCAGGCGACCGTCGGCGGTGAGACGCAGCCGGTTGCAGCGGGTGCAAAAGTGCTCGCTGATCGGGGTGATAAAGCCCACAGTGCCGTGTGCGCCGGGCAGGCGATAGTAACGCGCAGGCCCGCCGCCGACGCTCACTTTGGCCGGCTCCAATGGGCCTAGCATTGTCTCGATTTCACGCCGGATCTCCGCCGCCATCACGACCCGGGCCCGCCAGTCTTGGTCTACCAGCCCGCCGTTGCCCACCGGCATCAGTTCGATGAAGCGCACATGCCACCCCGCCTCGACGGTCTGGCGGGCCAGGGCCACCACCTCGTCGTCGTTCAGGCCACGCACGACGACGGTGTTGATCTTGATGGGTGTCAGGCCCGCCTCACGTGCGGCCTCTATACCGGCCAGCACATCCTCCAGCCGGCCACAGCGGGTGATACGCGCAAAGCGTTCCGGGCGCAGGGTATCCAGGCTGATGTTGACCCGTCGCAGCCCCGCCGCCGCGAGGTCGGCGGCGTAACGCGCCAGGAGGGTGCCGTTGGTCGTCATCGCCAGGTCGTCCACGCCGGGGACGCGCGCCAGCATCCGCACCAACTCCACCGCGCCTGGTCGCACCAACGGCTCGCCGCCGGTGAGCCGCACCTTGCTTACGCCCAAGTCGGCGGCCGCGCGCACGACCGTCTCGATCTCTTCGTAGCGCAGGATTTCGGCGTGGGGCCGCCACGGCACTCCCTCCGGTGGCATGCAGTAGACACAGCGCAGGTTGCAGCGGTCTGTCACCGAGACGCGCAGGTAACTGATGGGGCGATCGTAGGCGTCGAGGTGGGCCATGTCCGGATGAAAGGTGTCTTTCAAGATAGAAACACGTGATCACAGGTTATTCTACGCGGTTTTGTGTAAGAGGCAAGAAACCCGCTTGCGATTTGGAGCGGCGTCACTGGGGAGGGACATTTGTCTGAGGCTGCGGCGTGTGATATACTCGCAGCAACGCGATGCGCAGGCATAGCCCGCGGGGGGTGGCACTGTTGTCGCGGGGAATCAGAGTCGGAAAGCCCGGTTTGTAGATAGACTATGCGGCCGATCTACCGCGGTACCGCGTACCGCTATCCTTACGAGCACCTCATCCTGGCGATCACGGTGATTCTCGTGCTCCTGGTCATCGCCCTGACTGCCACGGCTACCGTCTGTGTGAGTGTGCTGTTCATCGTCGCGACGGTGGCGACTGCCTACGCGATGAACCGTGCCAATCTGCAGGCGCTCCTGGCACGGGCCCATCCGATCACGCCACGCGAGACGCCCGGTCTGGCAGTGCTACTTCGCGAGTGCACCGCCCGTCTACAGCCGGGGGATGTGCACGCCTTCGTGGTGCCGGCTCACACGCTGAACGCTTACACCTTCGGCATCCTACCTCCCAAGGCGGTGGTGCTTCACTCGGCGCTGTTGCAGGCAATGGACGAGGACGAACTGCGCTTTATCATAGGCCACGAATTGGGGCACGTGCGCCTGGGACATACCTGGCTCAACTCGCTGGTCGGTGGGATGGCGGGCATCCCCAGCCCGTTCGCGGCCTCGGCGCTCCTGGCGCTGGCCTTCCTGTGGTGGAATCGCGCCTGCGAGTACTCGGCGGACCGCGCCGGGATGCTGGCGTGTGGCAAGCCCGGCAAGGCGATCTCGGCGCTGATCAAGTTGACGGCACCGGGAGCAGACACGCAGGCGGAACTGGAGCAGGCGCTGCGGCTGATCGAGACCGAGGACGATAGCGCATTCAATGTATTGGCTGAAGCACTGGCGACTCATCCGATGACAGTCCGGCGCATCGGGCAACTGCGGCGCTACGCGCTCTCGGCGGAGTACCGCCGCCTGCAGGCACTGGTGGATCGGAACGTGGGGTAGCCCCCCTACCCCCCATAGCTTAAGCGATCAAGTCGCACCTTGAGGGCTTTCAGCCGGGCGTCCACCTGCGTAGACGCCCCTGTAGTTCAGGCCTATGGGGGGCAGGGGTGGGGGAAAGAGGGCATCTCACTGCTCCCAATACCTCTGCACGAAATAGGCGTACAGTGCCTGTGGTTCGGTCAGCGTTTCCGACTGCAAGGGGCATTCTGGCGGGTGGGCGATGAAAGACTGCATCTGGGGCCCGCCCAGGCCGCCGTGCGCCGCGACCTGTTCCTCAAAGGACACAACCTGCCCATCTTCGACCGCTCCAAATACGATGAGATCGCCGGCATGCGGAAAATGCGCCAGTTGGTGCACCTGATGAGCGACATAGTCCACCTCGCCGAACGGCGCCAGAGGGTGCAACCCCTTGACCGTTTCGTGTGCCTCCCCCACAACCGAGATGCCCCCCTGAGGCCCTAACGCGACCGTCCGCTCTCCTGCCCGGCCCACTACGGCGCCGATACCCGGAGTGGCAAGCAAGGTGTCCAGCAGTTGTGGGTACAGTACCGCCACCTCGATCAGATCGAGCGGGCGCGGGCTGAGATTGAAGTAGACGTGGGCCAGCGAGCCGGAGGCCAAAACGGCCACGTCCCGCTGACGCTCCAAATCATAGTCGAGGGCCTGGGCGGGCCAGGTACGCCGATCTACGTAACGCCGGACTCGGGTGAGTACCCGGCGCAAGCGTGGCGGAAGGCGCCGCGCCAACTCTCCCCACTCGGCCAGCAGGTAGCGCATCTTTTCCGTCGAATGCACATAGGCTTCTATGCTCTCGCCCAGCGATAGACCATCTCCAATGTGCGAGACGATATACTGTCCCAGGCTTTGGCCCTGGCGCCACCGGAAAGGCACGGCGGGTGTGTTACCGTGATCGGACAAGATGTAGAGATCGTACTCGCGCCAATGATAGCGCCGGCGCATACGGTCGATCTGGTGGATGCGCTTGTCCACATCGCGCAGGATACGGAATGCGGCGCGGTGGTCCGGCCCCAGTTTGTGCGCGACCTCGTCGTAACTGGTATAGTTGGCATAGATAGCCGGCACACAGCGGTAGATGTCGAGCATCACACCGAAAGTCTGCACCTCGGTAAACAGCACGTCACTGGCTGCATGCACGAGCGGAGAAAGTACATCGAAGGGGTTCAGTACACTGGGCCGCACGAACGCGACCAACCGGCGGCCCAGTCCAGCCAGATAACCGAGGATAATGCGCCACGACACGCGCAACAGGCGGAACGGGCTGAACAAGAACATGAGGAACAGCCCGATTCCCCGTGCGCTCTCGAAAAAGTGCTGCGGATGTAACGTGCTGAGGGTAAAGAGCGCGAGATCCGCATCACCGTCGAACACGCTCACGTAGCAGGAGCCCCCGCGCAGGATACCTTTCCGTCCCCGGCTGATGCGGGCGCGTATCGCCCTTGCATGGTCGGGCCGTCGGGTGAGCACTGCCAGCCTGCGCTCCTTCTCGTACCAGCGAAAGCCGGGGATGTCGAAGCGGTTGCCGAACAGGATGCCGGCCTGGGTAGCAGGAGTCGTACATGGCAGGCCGCAACGCCAGGGGGAGACGATCAGACGCCGTTCGGCCAACAGCCGGGCCATGTATGGCATGTAGCCGGATCCGAGCGCCTGCATCAGGTGGTCATAGGAGAGGCCATCAATCTGGATAATGATAAAGCCACGCCGCGGGTCGGGACCAAGGCCGGGGCGGCCGAGACGCCGGGCCAACGTGCCGTACTTGCGGGTGTAGTAAAAGTCGGCCAGTACGTCAATGAGGCCCAAGAGGCGCTGCGCGAGCCAGGTGGACATTGGACGTGAAACGTGAGGCGTAAGACGTGAGGCGTGATGCGCGGCTTTTCACGTTTTGCACTGCGCGCCCCGCTTGGCAGCGCGGCGGGCTGCCGGGACGTAGCAGCGCTCGGTATATTCCTTGACCATGCGCCGCGTGCAAAAGATGGGCACGGCGGTACGGATGGCCTCTTTCATTACCTGTACCCAGCCTCTCGGCACGTCGTCGGCGTCGCGTTTGTAGAACAACGGCACGACTTCCTCTTCCAGCAGACGATACAGCGACTCGGCATCGTCGGCATCACGCGCGTTGGGATCGTCGTAGGGCTGCGCGGAGCCGATCGCCCAACCGTTAGCGCCACTATAGCCCTCGGCCCACCAGCCGTCGAGCACACTTAGGTTGGGAACGCCGTTGGCGGCGGCCTTCTGACCGCTGGTGCCGCTGGCTTCGTATGGCGGGAGAGGCGTATTCAACCACACGTCTACGCCCTGCACCAGATAGCGTGCGACCTGCAGATCATAATCCTCAACAAAGGCGATCCGTCCGCCCATCGCGGGATCCCTGGCAGCGTTATAGACGTGCTGGATCAGCCGCTTGCCCCCATCGTCGGCGGGATGGGCCTTGCCGGCAAAGATCAACTGCACAGGGCGATGGCGGTCGTGCAGCAAGCGCCGCAGGCGTTCCACGTCGTGGAAGATGAGTGTGGCGCGCTTGTATGTGGCGAAACGCCGCGCAAAGCCGATGATCAGCGCGTCGGGATCGAGGAGCGTCCCGGCGCACAGCACCTGCTCCGCATCCAGCCTCCGCTCCACGCGCAACTGGCGTACCCGCTCGCGGATCATGCTCATCATGCGACGCTTCTGCGCCAGGTGCGCTGCCCACAGTTCGTCGTCCGGAATGTCGAGGATCCGTTCCCACAGTACCGGATCGTCGTGCCGCTCGATCCAATCGGGCCCCAGGTATTTGCGGTAGAGCCGGCCCATCGGCCCGCCAACCCAGGACGGCACGTGGATGCCATTGGTGATGTGGGAGATCGGCACTTCGGCCTCTGGCTTTTTGGGCCAGACCGAACGGAACATGCGGCGCGAGACCTGGCCGTGTAGTTTGCTGACGCCATTGGCCTGCCCGCTCAAGCGCAGCGCCAGCACAGTCATGTTAAACCCGGGCCGATCCCCGTCATAGGCTCCCAGGGCCCAGAACTGCTCACGGTTCAGACCCATACGCGGCCAATAGGAACTAAAGTACCTCTCAACCAGGCTGAAAGGGAACACATCGTGGCCGGCCGGCACCGGTGTGTGTGTAGTAAAGACTGTCGTTGCCTGCACGATCTTGCGCGCTCGATCGAACGACTTGCCCGCCTCGACCAATTCGCGCAAGCGCTCCAGCATCAGGAAGGCCGCGTGCCCCTCGTTGATGTGAAACACTGCCGGATTGATGCCCAGTGCCCGCAGGACGCGCAGGCCACCGATGCCCAGCACGATCTCTTGTTGGATGCGCATCTCCTGATCGCCGCCATACAGCCGGGCCGTGAGTTCCCGATCCCACGGGGCGTTCAAGTCGTGGTGGGCATCCATCAAGTACAGGCAGACGCGCCCCACCTGGACATGCCAGACCTGTAACTGCACCGTGCGGTCGCCCACTTCCACCGGCACGTATAGTCAAGAGCCGTCTTGGCACAACGCCTCTCGAATCGCCGCCTCGCGCGGCTCAAAGGCCGGATAGACCGCTTCCTGCCATCCATCGGACGTCAGGTGTTGGCGGAAATAGCCCATCTCGTACAGGAAGCCGACGGCTACCAGGGGCAATCCCAGGTCGCTGGCCTCCTTGCAATGATCGCCGGCCAGCACTCCCAGGCCGCCGGAGTAGAGCGGCAGCGACTGGTGCACTCCAAACTCGGCTGAGAAATAGGCAATGGGACGCTCTACGAGATCGGGATACTGAGCGTGAAACCAGAGGTGGCCATTGTGCATGTCGGCATCGAACGCCATCAGCACGGCGTCGTACTGGCGCAGGAAGAGCGGATCGGCAGCCAGTTCTGCAAGCCGCTCCGGCGAGACTTCCAGCAGCATCTTGACCGGGTTATGTCCGGTGGCGCTCCACAGGGCATAGTCCAGGTATTTGAACAGATCGCGAGCCTCAAGGTGCCAACTCCACCAGAAGTTGTAGGCTAGTTCTTCGAGCCGGGCAATGCGCGACGGGATCCTGGATGACAGAGAGGTTTCAGTCTTCATAGGCTTTCCCCAAAAGCAAATCCCGAAGGATGCGTTCTGGTGATCACGGGGCTCTGAGTAGAATGATGACCAGCACGAGGAGTGTGACGACAACAAACTCGATCAGAATGGACAGTTTCAGCCGCCCGAGCAGGTGCTGGTAGGCCACGTTAACCACAACATAAAAGATCAACAGCAGGAACAATCCACCGGCCCATGCACCGATCTGCCAGTAGTTCATAGCCCACGTGCTCTCGCCCACGATGAGGCCAATGACTCCGGTAAATAGAAGCACGCGCCCCAGGGGCATATCGGCAACGCTCAACAGGTCGAGCGCCAGCAGGGCAGCCACGAACATGGTCAAAGTCGCGGTCACCAGGCTACGGAGACGGGAATGGTAAATGATCGCAAAGAGAATGAACGCGAACAAGTAGGCCAAGATGTTCAGGGCGAGCCGGGCCGCCGGGTAAGCCGGCGCCTCAGGCGAGACGGCAGCGTACTCGGCCGAGATGGTCAGGCTGACGACGATGCCGACCAGCGCCAACTCTCCGAGCCAGACCGGCCAGGCGACCGGACGTGCCAGCAGATAAGCCGAAAGCCCGGCCGCCACGCCAGGTAATATCCAGTAGATATACACCGGGCGCCCGGGGTGTTCCGCTAGGTGCGGGTGACCGTGCAGGATCAGGTTGGTGCCGGTGCAGACCAGGCCAACCGCCAGTGCGATCAGCAGCCATGTGCCGGTAATGTGGATCTCGAGCGGCGATACCAAGGGATACAATCGCCACGTATGCTCCGGCAGTTCGATGAGGCGAAAGAGTACACTGCCCAGGAGCAGCACGGCCATCAGCACGCTCAGACGGTTGCGATCCACAGACAGGCTGGTTTCTTGCATCGGGGGCATTGTACCGTCGCGTGGATGATTTGTCAACCCGGATGGGGTATGCTATAATCTCACTCTGTCGGTTACCATCCACCATCACGGAGGCATCACCATGCAGCGCATCTTTTCCCTACTCGCACTGTGCGCCGTCCTGGTCGCCGCTTGCAAAGGGCCATCTTCCCCCACACGCCTCGTCTATGGCCTGACGCTGGCCCCTTCGGGCATTGACCCACACGTCAACAGGTCCTCGGAACTGGGCATCCCGCTCACGTCGGTCTATGACACGCTGGTCTACAAGGACCCCGAGACGGGCGAGTTCGTCCCGGGCCTGGCCGAACGCTGGGAGGTCTCGGACGACGGGCTGGTCTATACGTTCTATCTGCGCCGCGGTGTCAAGTTCCACGACGGTACGCCTTTCGACGCCGAGGCAGTGCGCTTTAACCTGGAGCGCATCACCAGCCCCGATCTCGCCTCGCAAAAGGCGCGCTTTATGCTCGGCCCCTACGACCACGTCGAGGTGGTGGACGAGTACACCGCGCGCATCATCTTGGGTGCGCCGTTTGCGCCGCTCTTGGACTCGCTCAGCCAGGTCTACCTGGGGATGGCATCCCCTACCGCCGTCGAGAAGTGGGACGCCGACTATCAGTTACACCAGGTCGGCACCGGCCCCTTCATCTTCGCCGAGTACGTGCCGGGCGATCATCTGCTCCTGCGGCGCAATCCCGACTATGCCTGGGGCCCCTCGGTTTACCGGCACAAGACAGCACAGGTGGACGAGATCGAGTTCCGCTTCTTCACCGATCCGGCCACCCGTTCGCCGGCGCTGGAGACGGGCGAGGCCGATGTGATGGGCGAGATTCCACCGCAGGACGCCGTCCGCCTGGAAGCGAGCGACGGTTTCCGCATCGAGGCGGTACCCATCCCCGGCGTCTCGCTCATGTTCTTTATGAACACGACCCGCCCGCCGCTGGACGACCTCCGGGTGCGGTCGGCGCTCCTCTGTGCGACCGACCGCCGGGCGATCATCACGACCGTCTTCCGCGATACCTCGCCGGTGGCCTACGGGCCGCTGGCGGCAATCACGCGCGGTTACGACCCGGCAGTAGAGGGGTACTACTGCTACGACCCGACGCAGGCAGCGGCGTTGCTGGACGGAGCCGGCTGGTCGGATAGCGACGGCGACGGGATCCGCGACCGCGACGGGCAGCCGCTCACGCTTGACCTATACCTGATGGGCTGGGGCTATATGCCGGAGGTGGGCCAGTTGCTGGCAGCGCAATGGGCCGAAGTGGGCATCCAGACCAACAGCCAGATGCTCGGCGGCTTCCCGGAGGCAGTACAGGTGGTGGCCGAAGGCCGGCATCACCTCATCCCATTCAATCTCTCCGGTGGTGACCCGGACATCCTGCGTCAATTCTTCCACTCCCAGGGCGGCTCCAATTGGTCGAAGGTGAGCGATCCCCAACTGGACTCTTGGCTGGAGGAGGCGGCACGCACGACCGACTGGAACGAGAGGGCTGCACTTTACAGCCGGGTGCAATTGCGCGTGATGGAGCAAGCGCTGGTGATCCCGATCCGCGATTACGTGAACCTGAACGGCGTGAGCGAGCGGGTGCAGGGGCTGC
>FWWM01017052.1_pt1 | contig 10665 bp, 9 predicted proteins | sample 2228351 | NCBI WGS metagenome assembly FWWM01 (sample SAMEA103939774, study PRJEB20133) | metagenome
ATCGAGGACGAATCGGCTGATCTTGACGCAGCGCGCCGCGCTCTGCCTCTCGAGCCGCCTGCGGGTAAAGCGGACGCTCTCGGTGACGTCGAGCGGAACGAACGCAGGACGCAGCCCCGAGGCCAGAACCATCTTCGCGGCATCCGGATCGACATACATGTTGAATTCAGCCACCGTTGTGGTATTGCCGTAGGCCCTGAAGGCCCCGCCCATAGAGATCAACCCCTTAAGCCGCCCGGCGAGCGAAGGGTCGCGCTCGAGCGCCAGGGCCAAGTTGGTCTGCGGCCCCAGGGGGATCAAAACTATCTCGCCACGGTAGCGCTCGGTTAACTCCAACAGCAGCTCCCATGCCGGCTGGGACAGGGCGCGGCGGCTCGAGCGCTTCCAGCGCGCCCTGGCTCCCCCCAGGCCATCGGCGCCATGCACCTCCGGCGCGGTAAACAGACGTTTCGAGAGCGGCCGCTCGGCGCCCCGAGCCACCGGGACGTCGCATTCCAACAGCTCCAGGACCAGCAGGGTATTGGCCAGGCACTCTTCGACCGGAGCGTTTCCGCTCACCGTCGTGATCGCCTCCACCTTCAACTCGTGAGACCTGAGCGCCATGATTATAGCTAAGGCATCATCTATGCCTGTATCAACATCAAGCACGACTCTCATCGTCCGAATCGAGAATGGAGCGCCAGCTCTGCCGCGGCCTCCAGCCGAGCAGCCGCCGCGCGCGGGCGCTGGAGATCAGCGACTGGCGTCCGCCGAAGTCCGAAGCGATGCGCTTGACCTCGGGGTAGTACCGGGCAACCAGCAGGCGCGACTCCACTCCGGTGCCGTTGTCATCGGCGGCGACGAAGAGCGCAGCGTGCGGAGGAAGCTCCTCTGCCATAAGCGACAGCTCGACGGCCTCGGCCAGATCGTATACCCAGATGTAAGCCCAGAGCCCTTTATACCAGCGGGCCGGTTCGGCGACGAGCGCACGGTGGAGCTCAGCTTCCTCCGGAACCCATATCCAGGGAGGGCGCAAAGCGATCGTCTGAATCTCGAAGCGCCGGCTGTAGGCGCGACAAATCTCTTCCCCCACCAGCTTGCTCAAAGCATAGGGGTCCTGCGGGCGCAGCGGGTGGTCTTCATCTATCGGCAGATAGTCGGGCCAGATGCGCTTTTCCATAAATGAGAAGCCGAGCACCGATTCGCTCGAGAAGAACACCAGCCGCTTTACGCCGCAGCGGACCGCCGCCTCCAGGACATTAAAGGTCCCGAGGGCATTAATAAGGAATACCCTCTCAGGCGGATGTTCGAGCGGCAGCGGGATGGCCGCCATGTGAACCACCACATCGCATCCTGCCAGGGCTTTCTCCAGCGCTTCGAGATCGAGGATATCGACCTGGATGAAACGAACTTCGGGCAGCGGCGGAGGGACGAGGTCCAGGACCGCAACTTCATGCCTCTGCCGCAGGTGGGCCGTGATGTGCCGGCCGACCAGACCACTCCCTCCCGTCACTGCCAGACGAGCCACCTGCGCTCCTATCCTTAAAATTTTAACATGTATCGAGACGGCGAAAATGCAGCGCCGCTCAGAGTTGACAAAGAGTAGGCGCGATGTTATATTAGCACTCTGCAAGGTCGAGTGATAATTTGGCCTTGCAAATTATTATTTTACAGGAATTTACCGCTTCAAGCTATCTCACAGGAAAGGAGAATTAAGCTATGAGAGTGAGACCGCTCAACGATCGTATACTTGTCAGGCGCGTTGAGGAAAAAGAGCAGGTTAAAGGTGGGATCATCATCCCGGATACCGCTAAAGAGAAGCCTATGGAGGGAGAGGTGATGGCCGTCGGCAACGGTCGCGTGCTGGAAAATGGCCAGCGGCTGCCTCTCGAGGTAAAAGCCGGTGATAGGATTCTCTTCGGCAAGTATTCTGGGACCGAGATCAAGATCGATGATGAAGAGTTCCTTATCCTGCGCGAGGATGAAGTCCTGGGGATTATCACGGGACTTGAGGTGGAAGGCAAGGAGACGAAAAAGGCAGCCTCTAAATAGAGGCTTTAATTATTTTAAGGAGATAAAGAGAAATGGCTGCTAAGGAAATAGTTCACGGTGAGGGATCGCGCCAGGCGATTCTCAGGGGCGTCAACCAGTTGGCCGATGCGGTGAAGATTACCCTTGGCCCCAAGGGTCGGAACGTTGTCCTGGAGAAAAAGTTCGGCTCGCCCGTGATCACCAAAGACGGGGTCACCGTGGCCAAGGAGATCGAACTCAAGGACCATGTTGAGAACCTCGGCGCCCAGATGGTGCGCGAGATCGCCTCTAAGACCAGCGACGTGGCCGGCGACGGCACGACCACGGCTACCGTTCTGGCCCAGGCGATCTTCCGCGAGGGGATAAAGAACGTGGCGGCCGGAGCCAATCCTATGGCCATCAAGCGGGGGATAGAGAAGGCTGTGGCGGTAGTTGTCGAGGAGCTGAAGAAGATCTCCGTGCCGGTTAAGGATAAGAAGGAGATCGCCAACGTCGGGACCATTGCCGCAAACGGCGATACCGTGATCGGCAATATGATCGCCGAGGCGATGGAAAAGGTGGGCAAGGACGGCGTGATCACGGTCGAGGAGTCCAAGACCATGCAAACCGAGCTGGAGATAGTCGAGGGGATGCGCTTCGACCGCGGCTATTTGTCGGCCTACTTCGTCACCGACCCCGAACGGATGGAGTGCGTGCTCGAGGAGCCTTACATCCTGCTCCATGAGAAGAAGATCTCCAACCTGGCCGACCTGCTCCCGCTGCTCCAGAAGGTGGCCGAGTCGGGCAAGCCTCTTCTGGTCATAGCCGAGGACGTGGAGGGCGAAGCCCTGGCAACCCTGGTGGTGAATAAGATCCGCGGCACGCTCAAGTGCTGCGCCGTCAAGGCGCCGGCCTACGGCGAGCGCCGCAAGGCTATGCTCGAAGATATCGCCATTCTCGCCGGCGGGCGCGCCATTACCGAAGACCTCGGCATCAAGCTCGAGAACCTGAAGATGGAAGACCTGGGGCGGGCCAAGAAGGTTGTGGTCGATAAGGAAAACACCACGATCGTCGAGGGGGCCGGCAAGCCTGCCGATATCCAGGGGAGAATCAAGCAAATCAAAGCCCAAATCGAAGAGACCACATCCGATTATGACCGGGAAAAGCTCGAGGAGCGCCTGGCTAAGCTCTCGGGCGGCGTGGCGGTGATCAAGGTCGGTGCCCCTACCGAGACCGCCATGAAAGAGTTGAAGGCGCGCGTCGAGGATGCCATGCACTCGACCAAGGCCGCGACCCTCGAGGGTATCGTCCCGGGGGGCGGCGTGGCCCTGCTCCGCTCTATCCCGGCGCTCGAGAAGACCAGGCTCGAGGGAGATGAGCAGGTCGGGCTCGAGATAGTCAAGCGGGCGCTCGAGGAGCCGCTGCGCATGATCGCCGAAAACGCCGGCTTCGAGGGCTCAATTATCATCGAGAAGGTGAAAGCTGAGAAGAACAAGAACGTCGGGTTCAATGCCGAGACGGAAAAGATAGAGGACCTGTTTGCCGCCGGGATAATCGACCCGACCATGGTGGTGCGCTGCGCGCTCCAGAACGCTGCGTCAATTGCTTCGCTGCTGCTGACCACCGAGGCAGTGGTGGCCGAGCTTCCGAAAGAGAAAGAGAAAAAGCCAGTTCCTTCCTATCCCGAAGAGTACTGACTCCGGGCAGCCGGGCCTCTAACCCCGTTTTGAAGTCCGGCTGCCCGCCCTCTCTCGCTAGTCCGCAGTCGCCAGGTAAAGCAGCACCGCGAGTTGCTGTTGGCTCCGGCTGCGCGCCGAGATATAATTGCAATTAGAGAAATAACCTTACGCAGCTTTTACCATGAAACTGCTCCCCGGCAGAGAGGCCGCAGCCAGCTTGAACCGGCTCATACACGAGCGGACCCAGGTCCATGACTATTCCATAGACCTCACGGTAAAGGCGATCTTCGAAATCACGGAGTGCGGGAGCGTGGACTTCGGCAACAGCGAGTACACGTTGGGACGGCGCGATGAAATCGAAACCTATAAGCGTAACCCGGACGACAAATACGGATGGTGGGACCTGGCCCGCGGCTGCTACCTCATGCATCTGAACGAGAGCGTTGCCCTGCACGACGATGAGATAGCTCTAGTGCAGTCGGACGAAAGATTGCTCCTCTGCGGTGCCTACGTTCCCTCCTTCTTTTTCCGCGGTCCGCGCCAGCTCCTGGAAGCCCTGCTGGTGGTCGGCGACCAGGGGATCGAAATCAAGGAAAATGCCCGCGTCGCTAGCCTGATCATCATCAAAGTGGGAACGGGAAGGTAAAAACAGGAGCCAGAATATTGAGCGAGAGCAATGAGCAAGAGCGAGAGGGTCCCCTCTTGCTCTCGCTCTCCCTCTTGCTCTTGGCTCCTGGCTCCTCTTTTTAAGGTAGGATCTCTCTGCTGGCCTTAATCGTCGAGTTGTAGAGAAAAACATGGTTCGGCCCGCGACAGCCCGCGCCGAGCGGGTCCTCCTCGCCGATGGCGCTGAAGTCAAGCCGCAGGCTGGCCTCTTCGGGGAGCTTGAGCCTGATCTTATCGCGCCACTCGCGGGCCAGGCCGCAATAAAATCGCACAAACTGAGATTTGTCCCGCCTGTCATCCTGGAATTCGACGTCCAGAAGCTGAAAGTCTCGGTTGGAACTATAGCTGAAGACAGCGCGGCCCGCTTCCACCGGAAGCCGGGCCACAATATCGACCTCGACCAGTTGTTCCCCGCCTGTTTGCTCCCCGCGCTTCGATACCGCGAGTTCCACCGGCGGCTGGTCGAGCCTTCTTTCGTAGCTGATGCGTCGCCGCAAAAGGTCTAACCGCAGCCTCTCCGGCCAGTTGACCTCAATTCCCTGAAGCCGGTCGCGCGAGCCGAGGAACAGCTCGGCCCGAGCTGTATCGGCATCCAGGTCCTGGAACACGTAGACGATTTGCGGGCGGTCCGGCGGCGCCGCAGCCGCCAGGGCGAAGCCGAATATGATTAAAACGACAATGCCTTTACCGCCTGCAAGGCGTGCGGCGCGACCCGTCAGGCTGCCTTCCCGACCGATGCCGGCAAAGTAGAGGATAAATGGAATCGAAAGCAAAAAGATCAAAACGGCTGAGGCCGCTAAATAGAGAAGCAGGGGCGACAGTATATTCCGATAATAAGGGCTCGAGAAGAGAAGCAACGGGTAAAGCGCTACTGCTCCGAGCGCGATTTTGACAAACTCGGACCGAAAGAGGGAGGCAAGGAGCAGGAAGAAAAGGGGGAACCCTGTGTAAGCTGCGAAGTCGAGCATCCCGACCGCGAGCAGGGTGAGGCTGTAAAACGAGAGCAGTGCGATTGCCGCGAAGTAGTAGACGCTCGGCGCCGGCCCGGACCCTTTCGCTCCACTAAAGCGCCGGGCCACAGCCCCGCCGAGAACTGCCATTGCGGCTAAGAAAGGCCAGTGCTTCTCGAACTCGTCGAACCAGGGAATGAGCCGGCGGTGCCAGGCCGCATCGATGAGCAGCGCCAGGGCTAAAAAGCCGAGGCCGGATGCGGCGAAAAGACCGGCGCGCAGCATTACAGTAGCAACTTCGCGTCGCCTGACGCGCGCTATTTCGCCTCGCCGCCGCCACAGGATTATCCCCAGCAGGGCGAAGGTGACGATTATGAATGCCACGAGCAGAGGGGAGGTGATGAAAAAGCGGTGCTCTCCGAGCGGGAGGATAATAAAGTAAGAATCGTTCTCCGCCCCTAATTCCCCTCGGCTGTACTTCTCAACCAGCCCGAGCAAAAGCCGCCCGGCCGTCTCCAGGCTCTCGGGTTCGATGTTTTCCGGAAGGTCATTGCCGTTATGATATGTCCAGAAATGAAGCATGCCAGTCAAGGTAAATGCCGGAATTCCTCGTTCCAGGAAGGCGGTGTGGTCGCTGTCCCAGAGCGCGTTGAAGTGCCGGAAGATGATAAAAAATGGTTCGACCGAGAAGCGGCCGAGCCCTAATTGCCGCGCCACCTGGTAGCTGTCGCGGTAGGCCCAGAATTGGCCCAGTCGGGGCGAAGGGAAAGGCGATATTTTCCCCTGTCCGACGGAATCGAGATTTATCACCGCTCGTATTTTGCCGAGGTCGAAGCGGTCTGCGAAGAAGTAGGAGCCGAGCATCCCCTCCTCTTCCGCGCCGAAGGCCACGAAGAGCAGGGGAATCGAAGCGGAGCGGAGCAGCCGCGCCGCCTCGAGCATAACGGCTACGCCCGAGCCGTTGTCGTTGGCCCCGGAGGTCGCTGCCACCGTATCGTAATGGGCGCTGATTACCAGATAAGGGCCGGAATCGACGCCCTTATTACGCGCCAGGACGTTGGCCGAACCTATCACCCACTCGCCGCGCCGCGACTCCCACCAGCGCTTCACCGGTTGAAACTCGACCTCGAGGCCGTAATCGATGAATTGCCGCGCGACGTAGTCGGCGGCGGCGCGCCCGCCGCTGCTTCCGGTCTTGCGCGTGCCCATTGCGGCAAGCGCCTCTATGTGGGCCAGGGTGCGCTCTGTAGAAAAATGCAGCGGCAGGCTCAACTCCGCCCCTGCCCCGGCATATCCGTGGGGCGAGAAAAGAAAAACGAAAGCCAGGATCCAGAATAAAGGCCGTGAGGCGGAAGGCGAGAGGCACAAGGGGGAAGAGAACCACCATGGTTCTGACCTTTCACCCATTGCCACACCACCGCCTCTGTAGCTTAATCGAGATTAATCTCCTAGCTCCTAACTTCTAGCTCCTTTCTTTACTTCGCGCTTCACTGTTCCAGCCGGTAAATGGTCAGCCCGGAAAGGAGCTTGGGGTAAAAGTCCGTGGACTTTTGCGGCAGGGTCTCGCCGGCAAATGCCATCTCGCGCACCTGATCGATGCGCGTCGGGTTCAATAAAAAGGCCGCCTGCGCGCGGCCGCCCTCGACCATAGCCACCGCCTCGTTCAGCTCGCGCAGGTAGGCGATCTTCTTTCCCGCAGCTACTTCGGACTCGGAGAGCCCCAGGCAGCGTTCGATCAGCAGCCGGTGCAGTATCACCACGTCGAGGGCGCGCTGGCGCGGGGAAAGGTCTTCGAGCAGCCGCTGGGAGTCGGACTTCGGGATCAAGATGGCGAAACCGATGGGCCGCGGCAGGTACCAGCCGATGGCGTTTTTGTTCCTGCCGGCTGCGGCCAGCTCGCGCCTGAATTCATCCGGCCCGCCGGCAAACCTGCTTATAGTGAAGAGCTGCGAGGCAGCCTCCGGCAGCCGCGACACCAGCGAACTATCAATGCCGCTTATCGCGCGATGCGTGGGCAGGATGGTCAGGCCCTCGGAGTCCATGTTGATGAAGGTCATCATGACCTTCTCGTAGGGTGCCTCTGGGTTATAGCCTTCGGCGGCGCGCCGCTCGTTGCGGTAGGCGAGCGCCGTCTCATAACGATGGTGGCCGTCGGCTATGATCAGCTTCTTCTCCTCCATCAGAGAGCAAATCGCGCGGACCTTTTCCCGCTCATCTATTCTCCAGGCCAGGTGGCGCACGCCGTACTCGTCTTCTACTTCTATGTCGGGCTCGCGCCGGCGCTCGGCTTCGAGCAGCCGGTCGATGCGTTTCTCTTTGTCCGAATAGAGCATGAAGATCTGGCCGAAGTGGGCGCGGGTATGGCGCAGCAGTTCCAGGCGGTCGCGCTTCGGCCCCTCCAGGGTTCGCTCGTGGCGATAGACGATGCCGCTCGAATAGTCTTCGATTCTGCCCAGTCCTATGAAGCCGTGTCGCTCGAGCCGGCGTCCCGTGCCGTCAGGCGGTTGATATTCTTGAGAATAGGCGAACAGCGCCGGCCGCTCCAGTTGAACGAACACCCCCTCATCCAGCCAGCGCTTGAAATAATCGGCAGCGCGGGTGTAGACGTTCTCCCGCTCGTTATCGCCCGGCAGCGGTTTCCCGAGGATTATCCTGACCAGATTGTAAGGGCTGGCCGCATAGTAGCGCTCGCGCATTTCATCGGTGATCTTATCGTAGGGCTGGGTGACGACGTCGGCGATGCGGCCCACCTTTTCGCGATTGTAAACTAGAGCCTTGAAGGGATATATCGCAGCCATGATTTATCAAAACGTTACAGCAATTAAGCTCACGAGGATTTAACAGCTTCGGCCTGCTCGGCTGTGGCGGCCGGCTCAACTCCAGACCAGACGATATTGCCGGTCTCAGGATCAACGTAGACGACCGAGTGCATGAGGCGGCGCTCGCCGGTGCGCAGGTCGATCTCGCAAAACTCCTGCCTGACCACCCGTATCAGTTCGCCCTCTGGCATAACAATTACAGATCAATTTTACCGCAAAGCGCGCCGAGCGCGCAGAGATATTACCGTCCTCCCAGTGCTTATGTAAATTGTAGCGGCGAGCTTCAGCTCGCCAGGGTGGGACACGCTATAGCGTCGTACACCTGGCGGTCTAAAGACCGCCGCTACATTGCCGGATACTGGTCAGTTGTTTCAAAATATCTTGATATATTAGGGAAAAGAGCTGCCCTTAGCTTGAGTAAGGAGAAGAGCAGCGCTTAGTATCGAGACGACCAGCTATTGAGCCTGAGGGCACAAGCGGCAACGAAGAAGTTTGCGAGTAAAGCTGGGCGCATTATACTCTTAGAGAGCGTTTGGAGGATTTGATAAGCATCGTTCTATCCTAAATCTGTTTGGGTGGAGAGAATTTATGTTCAGGAGAGCTAAGGTATTGCTTTGCATAGTTTTGCTCAGCATAGCATGGGATGTCGCGGCATACGGCCAGGAGCCCCTGCCGGGAGAAGGCCCCTGACGCAGGAGGAGGTACAAAGGCTTCTGCAAACCTTACAACCAGAAACGGCACCGGGCCTCGTTAAATTCATGAAAGCAATAGGAGCAGCCGGAAATTTAACCCAGCAGCAATTAAACGTGTATCGCAAGAGGGTAGTACAAGAGGGCATTTTGCTCAAATATTTAGATGAATTCAAGATCACTCCTGAGGAGAGCAATGCCATTAAAGGGTTAGGGGCAAATGTTAATCCTGAGCATGGTCCTGGGGGGATCGGCGAACTGGCTGCCTAAAAAGTTAACGGCGAAAATAAGCGGCCAGAGCGGAGCCGATGAATGCAATTGCGAGGACGGCAAGTAATATGAGCTGAGGCTACGCGGAGTGCTTTGATCAAATAAAGAAGGGGTCAGGTTGGCTCCTTGCATTGACGCCCGGCAATTCGCACCTCACGGGATATGAACTTATCCCGGCTCATCCGACTCGTACACTCAATCTAAAATTGCTATAGCAATCAGATAAAGCTAAAAGCTGATGGCTGATAGTTGAAGGCTAAAGATCGGCAGACAAAGCCTTTTCCACCATTGCTGCCGTCCGATCTATATCCTCTTCGCTGTGGGCGAGGGAGACGAACCAGGCCTCGAGCTGCGAGGGGGGCGGGTAAATGCCGCTCGCGAGCATCGCTTGAAAGAAGCGGGCGTAGCGCGAGGTATCGCTCGAGCGGGCGGACGCGTAGTCGCTGACCGGCCCGGCGGCGAAGAATGGGGTCAGCATCGAGCCGGCGCGATTGACGCGCAGGGGAAGGGAGGCGCGCTCGGCGGCCCGTTCCAGGCCCCGCCCCAGGCGGGCGCCGAGCCGTTCGAGCCGATCGTAATTTTCCGGGTTTTTCAGCAGGCGCAGCGTCGCCGCGCCGGCGGATGTTGCGAGCGGGTTCCCCGATAAAGTTCCCGCCTGATAAACGGCACCTTCGGGGGCTACCAGGCGCATGAGTTCGGCGCGCCCGCCATATGCCCCTATCGGCAGGCCGCCTCCGATGATCTTTCCGAGGCAGGTCAGGTCGGGCCTGATGCCGTAAAGCTGCTGCGCTCCGCCGCGGGCGACGCGGAAGCCGGTAATCACTTCATCGAAGATCAGCACGATGCCTGCCCGCTCGGTCAGCCGGCGCAATGTTTCAAGGAAGCCGGGTCGCGGCTCTACAACTCCCATATTCCCGGCTATCGGCTCGACGATTACCGCGGCGATATCGCTGCCTTGCTCTGCGATGGCGCGGCTCGCCGCATCGATATCGTTAAAGGGAAGGTTTATGGTCGCCGCGGCCGATTCGCGCGGCACGCCGGGGCTGTCGGGCAGGCCGAACGTGGCCGCTCCCGAACCGGCCTTGGCCAGCAGGTAATCGACGTGACCGTGATAGCACCCTTCGAATTTGATGATCTTGTTTCGCCCGGTGGCGGCGCGCGCCAGGCGGATGGCGCTCATCGTCGCCTCTGTGCCGGAATTTACAAAGCGAACTTTCTCGATCGAGGGGAGGGCCTCGCGGATCAGCTCGGCAAGCTCGAGTTCGGCCTCGGTCGGCGCTCCGAAGCTGGTGCCGCGCTCGGCGGCGCGCACCACGGCCTCGACCACAGCGGGATGGCAGTGGCCGAGCGCCAGAGCTCCCCAGGAGCAGACGTAATCGATGTAGCCGTTCCCGTCTACGTCGTAAATCTTAGAGCCGCGGCCGCGCTCTATGAAAATCGGCTCCCCGCCGACGGCACGAAAGGCGCGCACCGGGCTCGATACTCCCCCGGGCATCCGCTCGAGGGCACGCCGGTAAAGCGCGCGCGATCTGGCGGTATCTTTCATGGCAATTTATCCTGTGGGCAGAGCAGGCTGTTTATTTCGCTTTCAGTAGCTTGGCGG
>FWWM01017054.1_pt1 | contig 10665 bp, 7 predicted proteins | sample 2228351 | NCBI WGS metagenome assembly FWWM01 (sample SAMEA103939774, study PRJEB20133) | metagenome
TTCGGGAATAAGCTCTCTATTGAATTTATTTTCAGAGTATTTTATTTTTTCAGGTAAGTCCTCAATAGAAATTTTACCATCCTCATTTAAAACATAAAGCCTTTCAATCAAGTTTTCAAGTTCCCTGACATTTCCCGGCCAATGATAATTCAAAAATTTTTCAATAACCTGTGCACTGAGCTCTATTTTGTGACCAAAGCTTGAGGCATATTTGTTGATAAAAAAATCGCAAAGAGTAGGAATATCCTCCTTTCTTTCTCTTAATGGAGGAATTAGTATCGGAACAACATTAAGCCTCCAGTAAAGGTCTTCCCTAAATCTTCCTTCCTTTACTTCTTGCTCAAGATTCTTATTTGTCGCGGCAAGAATTCTGACATTTACTTTGATAGGCTTTGTGCTACCAATTCTTTCAAATGTTTTCTCTTGAATAACACGCAAAATTTTAACCTGAAGATGAAGAGGCATATCACCAATTTCATCAAGGAATATTGTGCCCTCATTGGCAAGCTCAAATCTACCGGGACGGGAATATGCAGCGCCAGTAAATGCACCTTTTTCATGACCAAATAGTTCGGATTCTAATAACTCTGAAGGAATAGCAGCGCAGTTGACAGGAATGAAAGGTTTGTTATTTCTTGGACTTTTCTCATGAATCAGCCTTGCAACTAATTCCTTACCAGTTCCTGATTCTCCTGTAATAAGAACAGTGCTGTTTGCTTTGGCAACTTTATCAATTAGAGCAAGAATTTTTTTTATGGCAGATGAATTTCCAACAATGATTGTTTGATTTAACATGTCAATAATATGACATAAATAACAATAAAATTTCAACATTTATTTAATGCCGAAGGCGGGATTCGAACCCGCACGGCGTTGCCACCACCAGATCCTGAATCTGGCGCGTCTGCCAATTCCGCCACTTCGGCATCTACTTTTATTTTAATTAAAAAGAAGAAGATTAAGCAGCTTTTTTAAGTTTTTCTATTATTTTCCAGCTTTTTAATATCTCAATTGCCCTTTGAAGTTGATTGTCTTCTTTTTCATCAACTTCAACGGGAGTCTTTTCGGTTGGTTCGACTTTTTCGCCTTTTTTATGCTCTTCTAAGTCTTTTTCTCTTATTACAGGGACTTCTTTTCCATTTTTAGATACAAGTTTTACTTCTATATCAGGCATTATTCCCACTGTATGAATGCTTCTGCCTTTTGGTGTGTAGTACTTTGCAGTAGTAAGCTTTAAGGCAGAACCATCGCTTAAGGGGATAAGACTTTGCACTGAGCCCTTACCAAAGGTCTGCACACCTAATACTAATGCCCTTTCCCAGTCTTGTAAAGCTCCTGCAACAATTTCAGAAGCAGAGGCAGAGCCTTGATTTACAAGTACAATCATTGGTATATCAGTATAGGCTGGTCGTATATTCTCTGTGTAGTATTCCATTTTTTCTCCAGCTTTTCCTTTTATAAATACGACAAGATGCTTCGGTGGAAGAAACTGTTCAGCCACATCAACTGCACTTTGCAGTAATCCTCCAGGGTTGTTTCTTAAGTCAAGAATCAAGCTTTTCATACCTGATTGTTTAAGCTCCTTTAGAGCATTTGCCAAATCTTCTGCTGTTTTTTCTTGAAACTGTGTAAGCTTAATATATCCAATTTCTTTATCAATCATTTTGTATTTGACACTCTTAATCTTAATGATATCTCTTATGATTGTAATATCTTTGCTGTCTTTCCATCCTTCTCTCATAATTGTAAGTGTGACAGGTTTGCCTTTTGGTCCTCTCATTTTCTTTACAGCTTCATTGATATTCATATCCTTTGTTGACTGTCCGTCAATTTTCAGAATTTTATCTCCTGCTTTAATTCCTGCCCTCCATGCAGGAGTATCCTCAATTGGAGCAATTACTGTCAGCGCATTGTCTTTAATTCCTATTTGAATGCCTATTCCACCAAATTCTCCTTTTGTTTCAGTTTGAAATTCTCTATAATCCTCTGGGCTGAGATAAGCAGAATGGGGGTCAAGGGAATTAATCATACCTTTTATAGCAGATTGCATTAAATCCTTTGCCTTGACATCATCCACATAATGTTTTTTGATGGTTGTAAAAACTTCGGTGAATGTTCTTAAATCTTCATAAACAGAACCGGTATTTTGGGCTGCTGACCACCTTCCTATAACTACACCCATGAAAGCGATAATTAAAATTATTGAAAAAACTTTAAGCCTTGACCTCACTTTTATATCCTCCTATTTTTATTTTCTTAACCACTCCTCTGGATTAAGTGGTTTTCCTCTGTATCTTACTTCAAAATAAACAGCAGGAGTGTCAATTGTTGATTTTTCGCTTACTGTGCCTATGATTTGTCCTGCTTTTACAAACTTTCCTTCTTTTACTGAAAAAGAGCCTAAATTTCCATAAACCGTGTAATAACCGTCTCCATGACTTATTATAACAAGGTTTTCATAGCCTTTGAAATAATTAGCATAAACAACTTTTCCTTCTGCTGCTGACTTAACTCCTGCTCGCGGCGGAGCCTTAATATAAATTCCGCTTCTGAACATGGGGACATTGAATACAGGGTCAGTTTGTTTTCCATAATGGGCAATTACAGGACCGCTAACAGGCCAAATTAGAGTTCCCTTTCTTTTTGTAAAGCCTGTATCTGGTAAATCCTCTGTTTTCCCTGCTCTTTTTTCCTTTCTCTCAGTTTCCTGTAAAAGCCTTGTAAGTCTTCTCGCATTCTCCTCAAGTTCTCTTATCTTTTTTTCATACATTGATTTTTCATGTCTTACTTTAGCAAGAAGAACTTCTCTTTCCTTCTTTTTTATGTTCTGTTGCTGATAGGTTTTTTCTAATGTTATCTCTTCCTGTTTTAGAGAGGTTTGAAGCCTTTTTAATTGATTGTCGTATGCTATAAGTTGATTTAATTCCTTCTTATATTCTTCCATAATTGTTTTGTCAATGTTTATAATTCTCTGAATATTTTTTACAAGCCTAATAGCCTTTGTAAGTTCATTTTCCATTAATGCCATCAAAAATGGATCAGGCTGATTATGTAATCTCTGCGCACTTTTTATTCTGGCAGATAGATAGTTTTTTCGTATCTCAAGTTTTTCACTGTAAACTTTTATATCTTCTTCAACCTTTAAAATATTAGCTTGAATACTCTTTATCTTCGCTTTCTGTTCTTTTATCTTTGACTCAATTTCTGCAAGTTCTTTGTTGACTTTGTTAAGTTCTTGAATTACATTTTTTTCAACCTGTTCAGTCTCACGAAGTTTTTTCTTATGAGTTTCTATTTCTTTTTTTATGTTTTTAAGTTCTTCCTTAGGCTGAGAAGCAAAAGAGATGGAAATCATAGAAATAGGACAAAAAATTATTGATACGATAAAAATTATTGATACGATGTTTAATTTTTTCCTTAACATCTCTATTGATACTTTATTTTTCCGATTGCAACAAGGGAAGAGAGCATTCCAAAAAGTATCCCTAAAATCGGCAATATATAGAAAAATTCAAATGGAAACACAAGCTGACTTAATGCAGGAAGAAAAACAGATATATTTTTCAAATGTAAAACAAAATAGATTAATAACGAGGAAATCAATGCCCAAATAGCTCCAATCAGCCCAATCAAGCCTCCCTCTATCAAAAAAGGATATCTTATATACGAAGGTGTTGCACCTAAAAGTTTTAGTATTTCTATTTCCTCAGTTTTTTTCCAGTAAAAGCTTTGAACTGTGGCATAGATTATGAAAAGAATTGCTATTGATAGTAATAGGAATACAGCTAAACCTAAATTAAATAAACTTGTTCTAATAATCTTTATACCTGTGATTATTTTGGCTGGATAGTAAACCTCTTCAACTGACTGAAATTTTTTAATTTTATCAACAATTGTATCAAGATTTTGCAAGCTTTCTTCTTTAATAAAAGCCTCTATTGTATCTGAAAGAGGATTGTATCCAATAAGTTTTATAAGTTCGGGGTCAATGATATCTTTCATTTCTTTGAGTGAGTCTTCCTTTGAAATAAAACGCAGATTTGAAAAGGATTGTATCTTTTTTAATTCATTCATCAAGGAAGCTATTTCATCATCTTTTGTATCGTTCTTTAAATAGATTACTATGGATGCCTTTGTTGATAGTTTCTTTGTAAAAATGTCAAGATTATACACTAATGCAAAAAAGAAAGTTACTATAAAAAAACATATGCTAATACTAATAGTTGCTACAAAAGCAGGATATCTGTTCCTCCAAAGTCCTTTAATTGCGGATTTGATATGCTCTGTCATTCTATGACTTTTCCTTCCTTTAAAGTTAAAACCCTGTAAGGACTATTTGCAAAAAGCTCGGGATTGTGCGTTGCTATTAAAACTGTGCATCCCTGTGAATTTATTCTTTTAAAAAGCCCCATAATCTCCTGCGATGTTTCAGGATCAAGGTTGCCAGTCGGTTCGTCAGCAAGTATTATCTGAGGTTTTGTAATTATAGCTCTTGCTATTGCTATTCTTTGCTGTTCTCCTCCTGATAAGGTTCTTACAAGTTTATCTGCTTTGTGTCTTAAAGCGACATCTTTTAAAGCTTCCAAAACTTTTTGTTTTATATCTCTTTCTCCAAGTATTTTTAGTGGAAGTGCAATGTTGTCAAAGACCGTTAAGTCTTGAATTAGTTTAAAATCCTGAAAAACGAAGGTAACAATCCTTCGTAAAAAGGGAATTTTTGATTGTTTGATATTTGAAAGATCAAAATCTCCGACCTTTATCTGTCCCTCATCTGCAATCTCACTGCCAAATATTAGCTTCAGTAGAGTAGTTTTCCCAGCTCCAGACGGACCTGTAATAAACGCAAGTTCTCCTTTTTCGATATGAAAACTGACACTATTTAAAACAGCCAAAGAGTCATAGTATTTGTAAACATTGGAAAATGTTATCATCTTAAATTTAATTATATATCAAATGCACAAAAAAAGACAGCTTAGATTTATCCAACCCATACAGTTTTTTCAAAATCAAACATTCCTTCAACAAAGTGATTTGTCGTACCTCTGTATCCAACTCTTAAAGAATCTTCTAAATTAAAAAATTTCAGGCATGTTCCGCATGTAAAAATCTCTGTTCCTTTGTCTTCAAATCTTTTCAAAAGCTCAATGAATTCTTCATCTGTAGTTGTAAGTTTTACAGCTGTATTCATTAAAAAAATTGTATCTGGCAGTTGATTCACTGCCAACATTGTTTCAAAAAATGCTTTCATCAAGATTCTTCCTAATTTTTCATCATGTCCGATGATATGAGAAGTAACTATAAGAAGTAGTTTCTTTTTTATCTCCTTTTTAGATTGCGAAATCTGACAGCTGTATCCTTTAACAATTGTAACTTTCCAGTCTTTTTCTTCTTTTTTGATTTCATAATAATAACCAAATCTCTCAGCATACCTTTTAAGATTTTCAGCAGATGATTCGTTGTCAACAATAACCGTGATCGTTCCTTCCTCAATTTTTGATAAAGCCTCTTCAGCCATGATAATAGGTTTTGGACAGCCAAGCCCTCTTGCATCAATAATTTGCATATCAAGTTCCTCCTTTAAGGTTTCTCTAAAATAAGTGATTTTTTATGAGACCATTATTAGTCCTTCATTGCGAATCTGCCCTTCTATTTTTTCCATTGTAAGCTTGCTCTCATAATTTTCCCGTCACTGCGAGCCTGCCCGTTTATTTTTATCCGTCATTACGAGCCTGCCGACAGGCAGGCGTGGCAATCTCTTCTTATTGAAAGAGAAAATGCGAGATTGCTTCGCTTCGATCGCAATGACAATAAAAAATTACTCAAAATAAGTTTAATAAATTTTTATCATTTTAAAGTTTAATTTTGGAAATAGATTTTGTCTATAAAAAAATTATCTTCAATAGAAGAATTCAATAAAATTTTAGATAAACATTGGTAACTGCGAATTCATTTCCCCGCTATTGCGAGGTATCCGTTAGGATTCCGAATCAATCTTTTCTTAAAATAAGTTCTGTCACTCTGTAGCACTGTCGCTCTTTGGCACTATGACGGTGAGATTGCTTCGTCACATCGAGTGGCTCTCGGTGACAAAGTAGAAGGTCATTGCGACACAGCCTCTTCAGGCAGGCGTGGTAATCTCTCTTTATAAGACATAAAAAACAAGATTGCTTCGGGACTTCGTTCTTCGTAATGACGAAAAGTAAAGCCCTCGTAATGACGAGGCAGGTGTTCACTATTCACCAGCCACTAAACACCATTCACCAACCACGAATTAGAGACTGCTTCGCCCCAGATTGCCACGCTATCGCTCGCAACAGGGGGCTCGCAGTGACATACTACAACGTCATTGCGAGGCAGACCGAAAGGCTGCCGAAGCAATCTCTTAAATTACCACATTTTCGCTATCAACATAGGGCTCGGAGTGACGAGTTTTAATCTCTATCCTTGAAAAAAGTTGAATTTAAAATGTTAAAAGAAATAAAATGTTATAGTATGTCACAGCAAATAAACAAAAAACTTAAATTCATAAAAAATAAAAAGCACGATATCGCTATTGCAAAGTATACAAAAATAATAGAAGAAAATCCCGCAAATTACCAAGCCTATAAAGAAAGAGGTAATGCTTTTTACAGAAAAAAACTTTATCATCTCGCCATCGCGGATTACACCAAAGCAATTGAATTAAAACCAGATTATTTTCTTGCTTACAACAATCGTGGAATTGTGTATTCTGTGCTTGGTCTTTATGAACTCGCCATAGCAGACTATAATAAGGCCATTGAACTGAAACCCAATAATGGTATGCCATATAATAACCGAGGATTTACTTTTTTATTAATGGGAAAACTTGAAGAAGCTGAAAGAGATATAAAGAAATCTATTGAACTTAATCCTAACAACATCTATGCTTTAAACAGCATGGCTGAACTTTATGCAGCTAAAGGAATGCCTGAAGAAGCCTGCATGTGGCTTTTAAAGGCAATTGAGAAAGGTTATAACAATTGGAATTATCTCAAAACTTCAAAAACTTACGAACCTATAAGAAATCACCCTTGCTTCCAAGCCATTTTAAGAAAACAGGTATAACATATTTGGTTCTCAATTGAAAAATTATTTCCATCAACCTCTTTAAATCCGAATTGCAAAAAAACGTAAAAATCCTTTAAAATTAAACAATTGCGAGAGTGGCGGAATGGCAGACGCGCTGGACTTAGAATCCAGTGGGTAACACCGTGTGGGTTCAAATCCCACCTCTCGCATTAATTTTTTCATTTCGCAACCTTTACTCCATTTTCCTTGTATTGCTTCGGGACTTCGTCCCTTGCAATGATATCCTCTTTGTCATCACGAGGCTTGCGAAGCAAGCCGAAGTGAACTCTCTTTTATCACGAGGGATAGAAAGACGAGATTGCTTCGCTTTGTTCGCAATGACGAAAAAGGAGGCATTCACCAATGACGCAGAGGTGTTTACCAACCACGAATTAGAGACCGCTTCGCCCCAGATTGCCACGCTATCGCTCGCAACAGGGAGGCTCGTAGTGACGGTGTGGGTTATAAAAGGCGAGAGTTCTTTTTCCTCGCTTTGTTCGGATTGGCTATGACCAAAAACCAACTCGTGCTATTCGCAAAATACGAATTTAGCGCGCATCAAAAATCAACTGACAATAAGATTGATTTTAGCCAAGAGACTTTGGACTGCATTAATCTGTTAAAATTATGTATGCCATATTACGATGTTTCCATTCCTCTCAAGCTAAAAAATTTAACGTATTATTACGATAAAGACGAGGATTTGACAGGTTTTGCAGTTCGAGTGCCGTTAAAAAATAAATTCTATGATGGAATTGTAATCAAAAAAACAGAAAAACCGTTAGAAATTGAGCAAATCAAGAGTATTGATACTGTATGGGGACAGGCATATACGAGAAATTTTATTGAATTTCTCCAATGGATGAGTTTTTACTACATTGCTGAGATAGGCACAATTTTGAGGCTGACTTTTTTTGAAGAGATAACGGACATATTGAAGGGTAAGAAAAAGAGAAAAAGAGCTTCAACTCAATCATCTGACCATGCCGATAAAACTTTCTTTGAAAACCTTGCCTTTAATCAGGAAACTGTATCAAAAATCATCCAAGCATTTTGCAATCAGAAATACAAAGCCTTTCTCCTTCACTCTCCCAACATAGCCTATGAAATAAAAATTCTTCTGCAAGTCTTAGATGCTCTATCAACAAGGCAACCGAAGTCAATTTACACCCAACAGGAAGGCACAATGCTTTTTATTTTGCCAGAAATTCGGGATGTTGAAACAGTTTATCAGCTGATAAAAGATAAATTTGACAACAAAGTAGTTAAGCTTCACAGCGAAATGAAGCCCTCTGAGCTTTTTGCATCAATTGAAAAAATCATGCATGATGAAGCAAAAGTAGTTGTAGGCACAAGATTTGCCATATTTGCTCCAGTAAAAAAGCTTTCCCTTGTAATGCTTTCTCAGGAGTCAAGCTGGCTTTACAAAGCAGAAGAACCACCCCGTTATCACACAAGGGAATGTGCCCTCATGAGAGGCTTTATAGAAGAATGCCCTGTAGTATTATCTTCCAGCATGCCATCTGTGTTTTCATATTTCAATGTTATTCGCAGAAAAATTGAACTCATTGATGATTTTTCCTGCCTTCCTCATCCAAAAATCAAAATCTTGAGACAGCCATTCAACAGAGTTTTTCATCAGGATGTTTCCTTTTACCTAAAGCTTTATGAGAAGGAAAACTTACTTGTCATAAGCCCGAGAACTGGATACAGCCTTTTAAGATGCAATGATTGCGGAGAAATAATCAGGTGCGAAATTTGCGGTTACAGCATGATTTATCAAAAGGAAGTCAGAGGCATTGAATGCTTCAGATGTAATTTAGAGCAAAATGCTCCATTAAACTGCCCATACTGCAGTGGAATTAGTCTTCAGCCAATTGGTGCAGGAGTTGAAAGACTGAAGGAGGAGCTTTCAAAATTAGTTGCAGACAAGCAGATTTCAATTGGCGAGCTTGACTTTGAAAGCACTGAAATTAAAGGAATTTATGTAGCCCATGCAGGAAAAATCCGTAAAACATACTCTCCGATTTTTAAATGCGCTGTATTTGTTGATTTTGACCTTTTCCTGTCCCTTCCAGACTATCAGGCAGTTGAAAATGCCTTTGCAAAGGTTTTAACTGTAAGTCAGATGCTCAAGGATGACGGATTTTTATTCATTCAGACCCGAAGCCCAGAAAACGAAATATTCCGATACATCCGAAGATATAATTTTAAGGATTTTTATCATTATGAACTTAAACACAGGCATGAAGTAAACTTTCCGCCCTTTGTAAGAATCATAAAGCTGATTGTAAAAATAAAAAGAGCAAACTCAACTGACACAGTTGAAAAGCTTAAAAATTTGCTTAAATATAGAATTTATGGTGAAACAATAGGTCCCTTAAAAGGGCAGGGTAGGGATGAATTCATTTTTATCCTTCGCTCCCGTGACAAGAAAAGATTTACAGAAGAGGCAAACCACTATCTTGATGAAATAAAAAATATCAAAGGCATTTCATACAAAATAGAAGTTGACCCCGTAAGTTTTTCATGAAACCTTAATTTGGCGTTTTTTTGATGCCCCACACCGTCACTGCGAGCCTCTCTGTTGCGAGCGATAGCGTGGCAATCTGGGGCGAAGCAGTCTCTAATTCGTGGATGGTGAACACCTCTGCGTCGTGGGACGGGGCACCGAGGCGATCTCTAAATATTCGTAAAACATGAGGCGTAAGGAGTAAAAGGCATAAAGGAGAGATTGCACGCCTGCTCCCTCTTCGTCATTGCAAGGAGCGAAGCGACGAAGCAATCTCGTCTTTTCTAATCTTTTCTCAAATACAAAAAATGTATAAAAAATACCACAAATGTGTGGCATTGAAAGGACAGGAAAAATATGATAAAAATGAAAACCCTTTGAAAATAAAGAATTATTTCTCTGGCACATTGTTTGCTTAATTAAAATAAAAAACAAAAGGCTTGACAAGCAGAAATACTTATGTTAAAATTTTTAAAAACAAAAATCAAAAGGAGGTGAGAAGGAGCGGACACGGTAAAGACCCAGCCAAAGGCTGGGCAGCCTGAGGCAAAAGCCTCAAATTATTTGCAGTAAACGCCGTCTTGGACGGTGAAACTGAACTAACCGATGGAGGTTAGGAAGTGAAACGAATTGCAAGTATTTTAGCAGTATTGGTTCTTCTTTTAGGTGTTGCAGCACTCTCCTATGCAGCACCAGCTGAAATCCCATCAGACACAACAGCAGTAATCGCAAAAGGAAAAACCCAGATTACCCTCGGCGGTGAGCTGAGATTCAGAGGATATTATTGGAAGAATCAGAAGGTTAAAGACAATGATGGTTATGGTCCTGGTAATAGTTCTAATAATGCAGGGTATGACTATCGTGTAAGGCTTGGTCTTGAGGCAAAGATATCTCCAAACACAACTGGATACATTGAGCTTGAAAGCGGAACAAACACATTAGATAATGTAGGATGGGGCTCACAAAATGGTGGTGCAAGAGGAGTTTATGATGTTGGTAATACAAAAGAGTCCGATGTAACAATTCGTCAGGCATGGGTTCAGTATCAGGGTTCTGGACTTCTT
>FWWM01017059.1_pt1 | contig 10661 bp, 9 predicted proteins | sample 2228351 | NCBI WGS metagenome assembly FWWM01 (sample SAMEA103939774, study PRJEB20133) | metagenome
TGAAGAGTTCTCAGCATGCTGTACCTTTCCACGTTGTCATATATCTTGCTTTTTCGTCTAAGTCCTGCCGTGTCAATCAAAGTTATAGGAATGCCTTCAAATTCAAATGTAGAGTCTATCGCGTCGCGCGTTGTTCCAGGAATATCGCTCACAATAACCCTTTCCTCACCAAGAATATAATTTACAAGAGAGGACTTTCCTGTGTTTGGCTTTCCTATTATCGCCACCTTTATTGTACTTTCCTCTATTTCATTTATTCCCTCTTTATCTAAATAATTAACAACTGCATCTAAAACATCTCCAACTCCTGTTCCGTGCTCAGCAGACATAGCTATCGGGTCAGAAAGTCCAAGCTCATAAAACTCATATATCATAGCCTGCTGTGAAATATTATCAATCTTATTTACAGCAAGAACAATTGGCTTTTTCGAAGTTCTGAGCATGTTGGCAACTTCTCTGTCTGAATCTGTAAGTCCTGTCTTGCCATCAACCATGAAAATAATCACGTCAGACATATCAATTGCAAACTGGGCTTGCCTTCTCATTTGTTTTAGTATTATGTCTTCAGAGTATGGTTCAATTCCGCCCGTGTCAATCACATTAAAAGTTATTCCTCTCCATTCTGTCTCACCAATTATCCTGTCACGGGTAATACCCGGTGTATCATCCACAATTGCCCGTCTTTCGCCGCAATCAACCCAGATCCTGGAATGGTAAATAGCCAGGTTAAAAAAATTTGTTTACCCACTTCCCAGCGTACCGAACCTATTCTTTGAGCTGATCCAGCCCCTAAGATAGAAGAAGAGACAATTTGGGTGGTGCTTACCGGATAGCCAAATAAAGAGGAAAGGTAAATAATTATGGAAGCGCATGTTTGAGCCCCAAAACCATGAATAGGCCTTATTTTGTAAAGTTTCGTACCCAATGTCTTCATAATTCGCCAGCCCCCAAAACTTACTCCCAAAGCTATGGCTAAGGAGCAGATCAAGATAACCCAATCAGGAACATAAAAGCCACTCTCTCCCCTTGGCTGATAAAATGGAGACACATCTTTGGGGGAAATCCCATAAAAAAGGAAAAGGGCTAAACTGATTACGCCCATTCCTTTCTGAGCATCATTGGAGCCATGGCTCAAGGCCAAGGTAATGGAAGTAATAATTTGCATGCGCTTCAATAGGCGATTGGCTTGGCTGGGTTTAAATTCACCAAAGAGGGGGATAAAATTCTTCGTTAACAAGTGGCCGGCCAGCAGTCCGAGAAGAGGAGTAAAGATGAGCATTATGATAACTTTTATTACGGTACGCCAATGAATTGCTTCTATCCCGGTCTGCATAATCACAGCGCCTAATAATCCTCCAATTAAGGCATGCGATGAACTGGAAGGCATTCCAAAATACCAGCCCCCTAAGATCCAGATGATCGCGGAGAAAAAAAAAAAAAAAATGGCCAGGATGGTTATTTGGGCCGGATGCACAATTCCCAAACCCAGGGTTTGAGCCACAGCTGTACCCAAAAACCAAGCCCCCAGGAACTCAAAAATAGCCAGGATGAAGAGAGCCTGACGCGGCTCCAAGGAACCGGTAATTATCGGCGTAACTACCATATTGGCACAATCATTAAAACCGTTGATAAATTCGAATAAAAGGACGAGGCCAATAATCAAAAAGATTAACCAAAAAATATTAACTTCCATTTTTCACGACCCATACGCCTGCCTTAAAATCTGTACAGGATGATATGTCTTCACACCTGTATGACTCTCAATTTGCAGACGGCAAGCTTCACAATCAGAAATTACCCCTTGGGGCTTCCCGTGCCGAATAAACCGAAAAATTTCCTCACCTATTTGGGTAGCAATCTCGTACTTTTCTTTTTTCCATCCATACGTTCCGGCTAATCCGCAACATCCCTCGGGAATTTCCACCACCTCAAGGCCTGGAATCAGGGAAAGCAAATCTAAAGCCGGCAGGCCTATCTTGAGGGCCCGCACATGACAAGGAGCGTGATAATAAAAGGTTCCCCTAATCTCCTTAAATCCTTGCACCAATTTCCCCTGCTCATGCAAATGCCACAAAAATTGGGAAATTTCCACAAAATTTGCGGCCACTCCTTTAGCGCCCGGCAGATGCAAGATCTGATCATACTCCTCTTTTATAGTCATACCACAGCTCGGGGAGGAAAAGATAACTTCCATGCCCTTGGCAATTATTTTTTGAAAAGACCTTAAATTTTTCTCGGCTAAATTGCTGGCTAAATCAGAAATGCCATTACAAATCAAAGGTAATCCGCAACACTCTTGTTCAGGAAGGAAAACAGAAAAACCATTTTTCGCTAAGACATAGACCACATCACGCCCTATCTGAGGATCAAGGTAATTCGTATGACATCCATAAAAATAAGCTAAAGGATATCCATGAGCTGGTCGTTGACTCATGAACCAATTAACAAAAGTCTGACCGTGGAAAAAAGACATTTTTACTTGAGGGGCGATCTTCAACCCCCGGTCGAAGAGCCAACGCATAAAAGACCACCCCTGAAGCCAATTGGCAAAAGGGGCAGCCCAATTTCCCAATTTGGCCAAGAAATAAGCGTGACCCAGAAGCTTATCACGAAGGGAAGGGCTCTTGTGCCGGCGCCAGGCTAAAAGAGAACGCAGATGCAAGAAAGGGATGGGAACATTATAAGGGCATACACGTTCACATATTTTGCAATAATCACAGAACTCGATCCAAGAAGCTAAGGCAGCAACATCTTTCTGGCGAAAGCGCTCCGCATCTGGCCCCGCGAGTTTAGGGCCGGGGAAAAGATCGACAGCTTTCAAAACTGGACAGAAGGCTGTGCAGATAGAGCACTTTATACATTGATCAATATTACTTTCATCCGTCACCACTGCTTATGCCCCTTTATTCAAAAACCCGCATATTGAGCGGCCAGCTCACCAGCTAAATAACCCGTGGCTAAAGCAATGCCTCCACCAGATTTTTCGGCCATAGAATCACCTTGGCCAATTATTCCTCCCGCGGCGAAAAGATTTTTGTAAACCACCCTTCCTTCAGCATCCACAGGTTGCAGATTTTTATCAACGGCAATGCCCATTCTATTAAAGGGCTGGCCTGAAGAACTCAACAGCTCTCTACTGAACCAATCCCTTCTCTTCTCCGGATAGGAAAGAGGAAGATGGAGAAGCGTCTCGACAATCTTTTCAGGCGTGGCTTCCAATCCTCCGCCGACAAATTTCCCCGTAGCTAAGACAAAAGACGAGGCCGTAAAGGAAGGACTATATTTAGAATCACCCAACCCAAAGCCTTTAAGGTAATCACCTTCTTTTTTTGGCCCTAAGGCTGTCAAGCCGATTAAAAGACGCACTCCCAAGCTTTGCAGATGGCTTCGCCATTTATTTTGGAGACGGAGGCCAGGAATTGAGGGAGGAGGCAAGGAAATTTCAAATACTTGTGTTTGCAATTGCTCTTGCAAATCAGCGAATGCTTCTGCTGAAAAATGCAGGCCAACTACAGCAGGTAGGCCTACCTTATCGGAAGTCTTTAGGTGGGTTTTAATCTTTTTAACGAATTCTTTACGGAAACTCGCTTTATCAAAGGCCGCAGCTATGGACAGGCTGTTTCTTCCTCTATCCAACTCGATGAGGACAGCGCTAAAATGAGGCGCAATTATTTGCCGTTCCTTTAATCGATTAAGCTGGGCTGCCGCTAAAAAAGGGTAAAAATCTTTAAGTCCAGCGATGCCCAGCAGAACTATTGAGCCAGGAAGATGAAGATCACCGGCGCCCATTGTTTCTGGGATCAAACAAGTAGGCCGAAATGTTCCCAAAGAAGTCGGTAGAAGAAAATTAGAATTTAAATTACCCCGATACGGCAAACCAATTTTTTGGGTAAGTCTTTGAAAATAAATAAAAGCCTCTTCGATCTTGGAGAGGCCGACCAAGGCATAGGGATGCCGAGGATACGCGGCTATTAAGTGGGGCAGAGTCGCGTAAGGTGACTTTATGATCTGACTACTTGAAGGAGGAAAATAACCTAAAGCATCCAAACAAGCCGTGGTTAAAGGAAGCGAGCCCATCCCTCGGGCCAAAACTAAAACTCTTGCTCCCCGGCTTCGAGCCACTTCCGTAGCCATTAGTCCAGCTAATCCTGCTCCTAAAACAATCACATCATAAAACATGCGCCAATTAAAACCGATCCAAATTAAAAAATTCTGTATACAAAGCTTGGATGAGTTGCTCCTCCCTAAGTTGGGATCCCCACAGGACCGGCCTAACTCCTTTCCATCGTTCTTCTAAAAAATTTTTTAGAATTGACAAAGACTCTTCTGGTGGAATTTTTCCTGCTTCCATTAAGAGAGCCGTCAGCCGAGGAGCACAAAACCCTCCCTGGCAAGGCCCCATCCCTGCTCTGGTTCTTTCCTGGAGCTCCTTTAAACTGAAGACCCCTAACTTCCCTATCTCTTCCCTAATTTCTTTTTTAGAAACTAATTCACATTCACATATAATTTCCTGCGCTACATGGGCAGGCGAAATCTGCGCAATTTTAGAAAGTTTCTTCTCCAAGGCATGGAAAGAGTATTCTCGCGGAAAGGGTAAAAGAGTTTCCGCTGTGCGACAAATTTCTTTCCTTCCCACCTCGTTCATTACCGCATCCACGGTCTTCTCCGCCATCAGGCGGTAAGTGGTCAGTTTGCCACCGATAATGGAGAAAAAACCCCGCACCTGATCAAGCACTCCGTGATTGAGTAAAAGAAAATCTCGGCTTAAACGGCGACCGTCTTCTTCTGGCCAATCCCCGGGTTCATGTCCTGCCTCCCGCGCTCCTAAAAGAGGTCTTATGCCTGCATACGCCCTAATGACCCGGGTATTTTTAATTGAGGGGATTATCTTCTCGCCCTCATTCAAGAGGAGATTCACCTCTTCTATCTCGGGGTAGGGATCTTCGACCTGAGTTACTGTTTGCGAGGTTGTGCCCAGGATAAGCGTCGGGCCGTGAGGAACTAATATATCTCCATTGGCCGGAGGTCGGCACCGATTAATTACCGAATTGGCCAATCGTTTATTAAATACAACTAAACTTCCTTTAGAAAAAAGGATATCTAAATTAATCCCGGCTAAGCGCGCTATCTCTCCTGCCCAAACTCCCGCGGCGTTAATTATCAAACGACATTGGATTTCAAGCTCTTCTCCTGAGCGCGGGTCGACAGCTTTAACTCCTTTGATTTTACCTCCCTCAGCAAAAATACCCACCACTTGGCGATGCAGAAATACTCGTCCGCCTAAATTCTCTCCTTCCTCAATATTGGCCCGAATTAGGCGAAAGGGGTCAACCGAAGCATCTGGAACCCAAATTGCTCTCTTCACCATAGGAGAAAGGTTAGGTTCTCGATGAAGAACTTCTTCCACCGGCACCTCTTTAGCAAGGATGCCCAAACGATCACAGGCTTGCCGCAGAGTATCGGCATAGGCGGGAGGATCCTCAGGAAGAGAAAGAAAAAACCCACCCGTTTCCTCCAAGCAAGGTGCAGCAATCTTTTTTATAATAATATTCTCTTGGAAACACTCCCGGGCAGATTCGGGATCATACACTGCATAACGGGCTCCGCTATGCAAAAGGCCATGATTCCGCCCCGAAGTTCCACTGGTGAGATCTCCCTTTTCCAGCAAGACTACTTCTACACCCCTTAAAGCTAAATCGCGAAAAATACCTGCCCCCGTAGCTCCACCGCCGACCACTACAGCTTCTGCTTTCATTGACCTTCTTCTCCGTTAACGCCAGGATTCTCCTCTGGGCTAGCTCTTGCTCATAAATATTTTAAGAGGTCTGCTACACTTTCCCAAATAAAATCAGGTCGCCAAGGAGAATGGGTAAGATCTTCTCTTTTGGTTACCCCAGTTAAGACTAAAGCCGTGGTCATTCCTGCTTTTTTCCCCATGGCCATATCTGTCTCTAAACGATCGCCTACAAGGAGACAATCTGACGGCTTAAGGTGCATAGTTTCTACCGCTACCTGGATGATGATTGTGGAAGGCTTGCCTACAATTGTCTCTACTTTTTTACCCGTAGCTCCTTCAATGGCTCCAATCATGGCCGCGCAATCTGGAATTTCCCCTTCTTCTAATGGACAGGAGCGGTCCGGATTGGTGGCCACAAAATGGGCTCCCCTTCTTAGCGCCTGAAAAGCTATATTCAATTTACGATAATCAAAAGTCCGATCAAAAGAAGCAATAACATACTCAATTTCGGCAGGGTTTTCGCTTAGACGAAACCCTTGGTTCTCCATCTCCTTAATAAACGGCGGCTCGCCAATAACAAAAATAGTGGCCTGGGGAGATTGCTGCTTAAGCCAGCGAGCCATGACTAAAGAAGAATTGATCACTTCTTCGGGTTTCGTAGGTATTCCGAGGCGAGTTAATTTGGCGGCATAATCTTCTCTGGTCTGGAGAGGCTTATTAGAAAGGTAGACTACTTGCCGACTTAAATTTTTCAACTTTTGGATAACTTCCTTAGCTCCCGGGATAAGTTTTTCTCCCCGGTAAATTGTGCCGTCAAGATCAAAGATATAACCGGAAAAATTAGAAATCTTCATGAGTATAGATTTATTCAGCTTATTTATTAATGTATTGGCCTTAAGCTAATTTTGTCAACTTTTTTCCCTTCTGACTTCATCTATTCTTTTAAACTGCCCCTTTTGGTATCCAAATCTTGATCCTCTTAAGGGCCCAGGGGTCCATTCGGGATCATAAGCACCCTTACCCTCTTTAACCTGGGCTTTCTCCTTCTCCTTCTTCACTCCTGGCCTCTTTATAGAGTGCTGGCAACTAATCTTTTAAGAAAATTATCATTTTTGAAAAGTCAAGGTGGGCAAGGTTGGCATTTCTTGCCCACCTTCGCTTTGGCGTCCGAATCTTTGAGCGTATAAGAGGCCAGGGGTTCATTCAAGATAATGAGGCACTTTTACCATATTTAGCCCGAGCGGGCTTCGGGATAAGGGGTAACCTTTGCGACATCTTCGGCAAGCCACAAGGGCTTGCCCTACGAATCAATTATAGTAGGGCAAGGGTTTATCCCTTGCCGCATTCGACACGCCCTGAAGGCCTGCCTTATTGCCTCCCTGGTTCATTCCTGGTTCACCGCTCGTTTGTTCTTGGGCGCTTAATAAGCATCTGGCAATTAATCTTTTATAATAATTATTGTTGTTGAAAAGTGAAGGTAGGCAAGATTGGCATTTATATTGACATTGTTGGACATCTAAGTTATTTTTTAAGCACTTGGTCAGATTCTTTGTCAGACTAAGAATATAGCTTGCGCAAAAGGTTTATTATGAAAACAGAGAAACTTTGGGGCGCAAGATTTTCTAAACCTCCATCCCCCTTGGCCGAAGCGTTTACCTCGGGTCGGGATGTGCGGGGTGTATCCCCGGCCGATGAACGTCTGCTCCCTTATGACCTTTGGGGAAGCAGAGCCCATGTGGTCATGCTCTATCAACAAAAAATAATTACCCGCCAAGAAGCACGTGCTCTTCTTCGAGGACTTAAAGAAATTGAGAAAATATGGGAAAAGGGGAATTTCTCCCTCGATCCGCGGAAAGAAGATGTGCATACCAATATCGAAAGCTGGTTAATTGAAAAATATGGTGTAGAGATTGGGGGGAAATTACATACCGCGCGGAGTCGAAATGATCAAGTCGCTCTCGATATGCGGCTTTATTTGCGAGAGGCGGCCCTAAGCTTTATAAACGAAATTCTTTCCCTTACTCAACTTCTAATTTCTCAGGCCCAAAAACATGTTGCTCTTCCCTTTCCCGGATATACGCATCACCAACCTGCGCAGGTCACCAGCTTGGGACAAATTTGGTTAGCCTTTGTTGAATCCTTTGCTCGAGACTTGAGGCGCTTTCAAGAGTGGTATGAACGCTTCAATGAAAATCCGTTAGGTTCCATGACCGGTTATAGTACTTCCTTTCCCATTGACCGTATCCTAACATCTAAACTCCTCGGTTTTGATGGCCCCACTTCAAATGCTCTGGACGCTATCCAGACGCGCTGGGAAATGGAAGCTGAATTAGCTTTTATTATTAACTCCCTAATGAACCATAGTAGTTCTTTGGCCCAAACGCTAATTATCTTTAGTACTGCGGAATTTGCCTTATGCCGACTCGATGAAGCTCACTGTTCAGGGAGCTCGATGATGCCCCAAAAGCGTAACCCTGACCCTTTGGAGATAATCAAAGCTAAATCTGCTTTAGCTCAGGGGAAACTCTTCAGCCTTTTGGCTATAGGACGCGCTCAATTTCTTGGTTATAATCGCGATACTCAATGGTCCAAATATTTAATCATGGATTTAATCGATGAATGCCTTCCTGTTCCCGTCCTCCTTAACGAAATTGTGGGGAAACTTAAATGGGAAGGGGAAAAAATTTCTTCCCTCACCAAGAGAGGATTCATTACTGCCCCAGATTTATTAGAGGCCATCGTCCGGCAAGAAAAAATTCCTTTTCGCTTGGCTAAAACTTTATTAGAGAGAGCCATTAAATATGCAGAAGCCGAAGGGGCTGAGCAAGTTACCTATTCATCTTTAAACAAAGCATTTCAAGAAAATGGAATGAACCTCTCTTGGCCAGCTGAGCTCTTGCAAAATTTCCAAGACAGCCATTATATCATTGCTCAAAGGAAGATCATTGGCGGCACTTCTCGGCCAGGTTTAGAGAAGAATATCAACCGCCTCCGGCAGAAGCTAAAGAAAAGTACCCTCTGGCTAAAAAATAAGCAGCAACAAATTACTACTGCTCTCCGTGCCCTGCAAAAAATGGAAGCAAAAATCTGAAGCCGCAAGGATATTTCCCTTCAGCTCTAATCTTTTCGCCTCTCCTTTTTAATTACGGCTAAAATTCAGCTCTTCTTAGGTACCCAAATTCCTTTCTTAAATAAGATGATCGACAAAATGGCCAGCCCAAACACCATGAGCGGAATGAGAGTCCAAGTAGGTAGGCCAGACCACATGACCAATGGTATACCTATGATAATGGTGATGATCGCGTATTGAGGAGCTCGCAGCGCAAATTGGCCAAAAATAGCTCCCCAGAGACAGGGCAAGAGAAAGTCGAAGGCCCCCGTAATGCTCTTGGGCAAATGTTCAATAACTATGGTCACTATAATAGCTGCGGCCAGCGTGGCTATAGTGAGCGCCCATTGCGAAGCCACAATGCCGATGGCGCCGATAATTTCCCCTTCAGGGGATCCCTCGCGCACGCCGGCAACTTCTTGAGAAACCGCGGAGACCGGAAGACGCATATTAGAAATATTTCCAGCCAGAAAGGAAATGTAAGTGCCCGCGATTCCTAAGATGAGGAAATAAGAAACTGGTTCGATAAACCAATAAGGACCAGCAATGGCCGCCACGGATAGAAAAGCTTTGCCAATAGTTCCCCATCCGGGCCAGATATCAAAAACTGCGAGTAAATAAAAGGCGGGCAAAAATATGATGACTGCTTGAATCAAGCTGAGAATTAATCCAGCTCTGTGCACTTTAGGGCCATATTCATTCTTTATGATCGCTTCTTTCTCGACGAAAGGGAGCGGACTCATACCATGATATTTTTCTCTTTCTTCCATAAGCACACCTCCTTTACAAAACATTATTTTCCTATACTCAATCTAACCATCTGAGATATAGCCATACCTACGATAATGGCCACTAAAATAAAATACTCCTTCATAATAGGTTTCTTGAGCCTATCTGACCATATTAACCAGCCTACTCCTACTAAAAAGGCTATGAGCATTCCGACAAAAGGAGGCCAATAGCCTTTGTCAATTAAAGGCTTTATGCTATCAGAGATGAGCAGACGGCCGAAGGCGGCGAGCATGATCGCTGCAGAAATAATGGCCATCTGGGTTGGATTGCCCTGCCCCATAATATCTTTTAACCTGGGTAAATAGCGCGTGAAGACTCCGCCGATGAGTACCCAAGCTACCGAACCTGTGGCCATAGCCCATAGAATGGTGGCCAAGCCAATGGAGTTCATCCCTTCCCGAGTCAGTTTTACGCCCGCTGCTTCAGCCCCGGCTCGGGAAGCAATCAATTCAAACATTATTGAGCCTACTCCGGCAGATTCTCGGATAAAAGCTACTGCTCCCCCCAAGGCGATGACCAATACAGTCATGCCCACAAAAATCCCCATACATGGACCTATGGAAGTAATTAAAGCTGCTTTTAATCCCTCCCGCATAGCTTCGGCCTTGAGCCCCATCTTTAACCCGTATTTGCGCGCATGGCGGTAAATAATCAGGGTTAAGAGGAACGCGTTTCCGGCCGTAAGCGCGCCAATAAACCACATCCCAAAACTTGTTGCTTGTTTGAGCCACTCTTGTTCCATTTGCCTACCTCCTTCCTTCTTTATTTTTCGGGATTTTGGGAAATTTCACCCTGCTTTTTGCAAATATTCCAAAGCCACGGCCATATGCAAAGCTGCTCCTAAGGGAAGGACATCTTCATCAAGTTCAAATTTTGGATGGTGTTGCGGATAAATAATCCCTTTTTCTTTATTGCCTACGCCTAAAAAAACAAAGGTGCCGGGAATCTTTTGCAGATAATAGGAGAAGTCTTCTGAGCCCATCAAGGGCTTCATCTCTGTTACCTGTTCTCTGCCCAAAAGTT
>FWWM01017060.1_pt1 | contig 10661 bp, 9 predicted proteins | sample 2228351 | NCBI WGS metagenome assembly FWWM01 (sample SAMEA103939774, study PRJEB20133) | metagenome
TATGATTTCCGCAGTTTTTCGGCCTGACGGCAACGATTTTCGTTGCTCAAAGCCGGTCTGTGACCGGCGTCCGGCAATCGGCGGGTCGCAGACCCGCCGAGAGCACCCGCCGGGAGCGAAAAAGAGCATTTCGCCAGAGTCCAGTACATTTTCAGACCAGTTGGGAAGGAGGTGATGCGTAGGGAGGAAAGGATTCCGTTCTCCGGTGATTAAAGCCTTATCTTGATTTCACAAAACTTTCAGGAGGAGGTAAAATGTCCCGCAAAATCTTCGCTCTGCTCGCTCTGGCTGTGGTGGCCGGCCTGGTGCTGACCGCCTGCGCCCCGCGGACGGTGACCGTCACCGTGCCCGTGGAGAAGGAAGTCCAGGTGACGGTAGAGAAGACCGTGGAGGTCCCGCGGGAGCGGGTCACGGTGCGGCTCTCCGGCTGGGCCGCCAACCCGCAGGAGACGGCGCTGCTGGAGTCCATCCTCTACCGCTTCAGCGTGGAGAACCCCGACATCATCGTCAAGTACGAGCCCATCACCGGCGATTACTGGCAGGCCATCAAGACCCTGGTCGGCGCCGGTGAGGAGCCCGACATCTACTACATGGACATCTTCCAGTTCCCGTTCTTCGCCAAGGAAGGGGTCCTGCTGCCGCTGGATGACCTGATGGCCTCCACCGGGACGTCCCGCGATGTCTTCATCCCCAGCCTGATTGACGCTTTCACCTACGAAGGCAAGACCTACGGCATCCCCAAGGACTTCAACACACTGGCCCTCTTCTACAACAAGGACCTGTTTGATCAGGCGGGGCTGGCCTATCCCACGGATGATTGGACCTGGGACGACCTGAAGGCGGCGGCGCAGGCGCTGAGCAAGCCCGACCAGAACATCTTCGGGCTGGGTGTGCCGGCCGATCCGGGCCGTTTCCCCATCTTCGTCTTCCAGAACGGCGGCCGGATTATGACCGAGGACTTCTCGGACACGCTGCTGGATAGCCCTGAGGTCGCCGAGGCGGCGAAATTCTATACCGGCTTCTACTTTGACAAAAGCGGAGCGCTGCCCAGCGACGTCGGGGAGGGCTGGCAGGGGACGGCCTTCGGCAAGGGCAACTTCGCCATGGTCTACGAGGGCGGCTGGCTGATCCCCTACCTGGACCAGCAGTTCCCGAACCTGAAGTATGGCGCGGTGCTCCCGCCCAAGGGGCCCAAAGGGTACGGCAACCTCATCTTCACCGTCGCCTACGTCATTTCCCGGAACTCCAGGAACCCCGAGGCGGCCTGGAAGGTGATTGAGTTCATCACCAACGAGGCCAGCCAGACGATGGTGCTGGAGAGTGGGTTCGCCCTGCCCTCCCGGGCGTCCCTGATCAACCACCCCTACTTCCAGGACCATCCGACGTCGGCGACCATCTTCCGCGGCGCTAACGGGGCCACGCCCTTTATGTGGGGGCTCTACGGCTCCGACGTCAACGAGAAGATGGGCCAGGCGCTGGAGCGGATCTACCTGCAGGGGCAGGACCCGGCGGAGTCCTTCCAGCAGGCCGCCGAGGAACTGCGGGCGATTATCGGCAAATAACCCCACGCGCCGGGCCACGGAGTGTCCGGCACTTCGGTGCCGGACACTCCCCCTCTGGAAGGAGTCAAAATGAGCAGATCGCTGCGCCGCAAACTCTCAGAATGGCTCACGGCCTATATCTTTCTGACTCCCTGGCTGTTCATTTTCTTCGTCTTCATCGTCTTCTCCATCGGGTGGGCGTTCTATCTCTCCTTCACGGACTACAATCTTTTCAGTCCCCCGAAATGGGTCGGTCTGAGCCAGTACATTCAGGTATTGCGGGATAAGGAGTTCTACCAGTACGCGCTGCCCAACACCCTGAAATACGTCGCCGTCGTCGTCCCCGTCCAGACTATGATCTCGCTGATCGTCGCCTTCGCCCTGGACCAGAAAATCCGCTTCCGTCGGTTCTTCCGTACCGCCTTTTATGTCCCCTCGGTCACATCGTCGGTGGTCATTTCGCTTATCTTCCTCTGGCTCTTCAGCAAGGTGGGGATCATCAATCAGATTTTCAACCTGAAAATTGACTGGCTCAACAACCCCACCTATGCGCTGCCGACGATTATGATGGTCAACATCTGGTCCACCATCGGCACGATGATGCTGATCTTTCTGGCCGCGCTGCAGGACATTCCGGTCGCGCTGTACGAGGCGGCCGAGGTGGATGGGGCGAACCGGTTCCAGATTTTCCGCCACATCACCATCCCCGCCCTCCGTCCCGCCATATTCTTCGTCGTGACGATGGGAGTTATCGGCTGCTTCCAGGTCTTTGACCAGATTTACGTGATGACCGCGGGGGGGCCGCTGGGCGCCACGACGACCATCGCCTACCTGATCTACAAATGGGCCTTCGGGAGTACCAACATCCGGATGGGTCGGGCTTCGGCCGTTGCCTTCATCCTGGCAGTGATGATCCTGGTCGTCGTCCTGATCCAGCGCCGGTTCATAGAAGAACGGGAAGAATGAGGAGGCTACGATGGCTGTGATTTCCCGCCCCCAGCCCCGCAGGGACCTGTTCTCCGTCTGGGACCGGGTCAAAATGCCGTTGTTCTACGGCGTGTTGATTTTGTGGACCATTACCAGCATTTTCCCCTTCTGGGTCTCGGTAGTCTACTCCCTGAAGCCGGTGGCGAACTCGTACGATCCCCCTTTCCTGTGGCCGAGTCCGTTCACGCTGGAAAACTACCGGACCGTCCTGACCCAATTTGAACTTTTCCCCCGCTGGCTTCTGAACAGCGGGATTGTCTCCATCGCTGTGACCGTTATCCGCACCCTGTTCTGCGCGATGGGCGGCTACGCGTTTGCCCGCCTGCGCTTTCCGGGACGCAATCTGCTGTTCACCCTGACCCTCTTCTCTATGATGGTGCCCGGTCAGGTCCTGCTCATCCCCAGGTTCCTCATCGTCGGGCCGGGGGTCATCCGGAACCTGACCATCGCGGGAGTGGAAATCCCCACCGGGTTCGGCCTGCTGAACAACCTGGGCGCGCTGATCCTGCCGGGCATCGTGGACGCCTTCGGCCTCTTTATGATGACCCAGTTCTACAAGAGTTTGCCGAAGGAACTGGAGGAGGCGGCGTTTATGGACGGCGCGGGGCGGTTCGGCATCTTCTTCCGCATCGTTCTGCCCATCAGCCAGACGGCGCTGATCACGCTGGCTCTTTTCACCTTCCAGGGGACATGGAACGAGTTTATGTGGCCGCTCATCGTCCTGCGCTCCCCGGAGAAATTCACCCTGCCCATCGGCCTGCAGTGGTTCAAGGGGGAATTCTACACCCTCTACTCCATTGTCCTGGCCGGGTCTATTTTCAACAGCCTGCCGATCATCATTATCTTCTTCCTGTTCCAGCGCTACTTCATTCGCAGCGTGGCGATGACGGGGATGAAGGAGGCGTAGGGGGATAAAAAGTAAAGACGTAACTATCTAACGAAGCTGCGCCTCAAACCGACAAGTTAACTCACCGCAGAGACGTGGAGAGCGCAGAGGTTCCCTTTGCTCTCTGCGTCTTCGGCGTCTCTGCGGTGAAATCCCACCATTAAGGATTTCAGCCCCGGTGATACGGAGCGGGATAAATCCCGCCTCGGCCATCATCCGACCCAGGTCCTCCCCCGGCGGCAACAGGTCGTTCCCGATCGCCCCACCAACTCTCCGATGGATGGCGTTCACCTGCTCCCGGCCCAGGTCGTGCAGGATGAGCAGATGGCCCTCTTCCTCCAGGACGCGTGCCAGTTCTCTCAGCGCGGCGGGCTTGTCCCGGAAGTGTGGGAAGACGTTGTGGCAGATGACCAGGTCCACACTCTGCGAGGCCAGCGGCAGAAAGTGGGCGTCGGCCTGAAGAAGAGAGGCCGCCAGGGATCGCTGGCGGGCGCGCCGGAGCATCCGATGGGATAGGTCTACCGAGACCATTATCGCCTGCGGCACGGCTTCCTGTATTAGGGGGATGAGTGCCCCGGTGCCGGTACCGATCTCCAGTACTCTGCGGGACTTTTCCAGAAGCGGACGGAAGAGAGATAGCTGTTCCCGCAACCGCTCCTCCCGATCGGGGGGCTGCTGGGCATCCCATTCATCGGCCAGGTGGTCAAAGAAAGCGCGAAGAGCGTCCATAGAGGCCTCCAGGCGCTGCTTCGCTTCGCTCCGCAGCGCACGGCGAACAGCCCCCGCGAACGGGAGCGTTCCATGAGCCCGAAAGTCTCGCGTTGGGCGAGTTACCAGGGGGCCTACAGGGCGGCTTCGCCGTCCCGCAGGCCCCCGAACCCTACCGCCGAATCGTTAGCCCCTCCGGCAGACCGATGATGAACTGATGCTTGTTGTAAGGCATCGGGACGCCGCCGCCAAACCCGCCGGGAGTGTAGTACCAGTTGTCAAACACCCCGGCGTTGTAGACGACGACCCGCGCCGTGTAGTAGAGGGCCACCACCGGCAAGTCCTCGGCCAGAATCGCCTGCATCCGATCCACCGCCCTACGCCGCTCCGCCGGGTCCATCATAGAGACCTGTGCGTCGGCAAGCTGGTCAAACTCCGGATTCTGATACCCCCTGGCGCGGGAGAAGCCCACCATCTGGCTCCGGCTGTGGAACATCCGCCGCAACTGGTCTGGATCGCCCCCCAGGCCGCCAAAGCCGGTGATGAGCATCTCATAGTTCCCCTCTTGCGCCGCTGCATCTATCGTCCCCTGGTCCATTATGACCATCTCCACCTCCAGACCGATCGAGTCAAAACCGGCCTTCAGAATCTCCACCACCCGGGGCGAGGCCATAATCCAGTCCGGAGAATAAGCCAATCGGATCGGGCGACCATCGTACCCTGCCTCCGCCAGGAGCGCTTTTGCTTTCTCCAGGTCGTAGGGATAGTCGGGGACGTTCGGGTTGTAGTACGGATTGGACGGTGGGAGAAAGCCGGGATTGCCCTTGTCGCCAAAGCCCAGGAGCACCCGGTCCAGGAGCGCCTGACGGTCTATGGCGTGAGCGATCGCCTGACGCACCCGTATGTCCCGTAGCGGCGTCTCCTTCTCCAGATTGAAGTACAGGAACATCCCCCACTCGCCGGGGGCCTGTTTGATCTGGAAGGGGTCTTTGCGGAACGGAGCCAGAAACTCTTCGTTCACCCCGCCGAATTTGTCAAAGGCGGCGATGTCGCCGTTGAGGAGCGACAGCGCCTCGTCGCTCACCGGAACAAACTCTATCCGCCGCACGTACGGCTCGCCGAGGAAGAAATCGGGATTGGCCTCGTAGAGATATGTCCCCTCCTCCTTGCTGTATTCTATCAGCCGGTACGCGCCGGTGCCGATGAACGCATCCGGCTCCACGTAGGATTTGGGATCCGCCACCTTCTCCCAGATGTGCCTGGGGATGATGAACATCGGCTCAGCGACAGTCTGTAGGAACGGGGCGAAGGGACGTTTGAGGTGGATGGCAACCCGATAATCCCCTTCTTTCGTCACCGACTCCACCTCCCCCAACTGTACCATAAACCAGCCGACGTCCGGATGGGTCTTGCCGTACTCAAAGGTGAAGACGACATCGTCGGCGGTGAAGGGCCGCCCGTCGTGCCACCGGACGCCCTGCCGCAAGTTGAAGGTCCAGGTCTTGCCGTCGTCGGAGACCTGCCAGTCAGTGGCGAGCCAGGGGATGGTCTGACCGCTGGCGTCCCGCCAGCAGAGGGAGTCAAAGATGAGCGAAGCACGCATATAGCCGGGGCCGCGGTTAAAGCCGAAGGGAGTGGGATGGCCCCAGAACCCGCCGCCGGGCAACCGCAGGACCTCCACGTGGGCCGCTAGCGCCGGCGTAGGCGTTGGTGGGATGGCAGTGGAAGCGGCCGTCGCCCGGGGTGGGACGGTCGCCGTCGGAGACGGCGCGGCACCTTGACACGCCGTCAGTGCCAGGGCGAAGACGAGGATCAGGACGAATGGAATTCTGTAGAACGACATCTGGACACCTCCTGTGAATTGAAAATTGCTGCAGGTTGCATTTCGTGAGCGGACACGGGCGACGCATCTACCGCCCTTTCGGCCGCCCTGTCCTGAAGTTTGGCCTTTCTAACAATTCGCCTTGTTTTTATCGCAAATCCCCTGTAAAGGGATAAAATAGAATAATATTTTCTTCCGGTTTTCGCGGGCAGGTAAACTGCCATTTCCTCTCTTTTCGGGGAGTTCGGGCCAAAAAGGCCAAACTTTAGAGCGGCGGGCGGAAAGAGATTCCCGCGCTCATCCGTATTCATCTGCGTCCTCTGCCAGCAGAAACGCCGGGGCAGCCCGGACCAGGGCGCGGGTGTGTTCATGCTGCGAGGCGGTCACGATACGGCTTCCCGGCCCCTCCTCCACGATCTCACCTGCATGCATCACTACAATGCGGTCGGCGACCTTGCGCACCAGCGCCAGGTCGTGGGAGATGAGCAACATCGCCATCCCTCGTTCATTCTGGATGCTCTTGAGCAACTGGATCACCTTCGCCTGCTCGCTGGGGTCCAGCATGGAGACCGGCTCGTCGGCAATGAGGAGTTTGGGTTCCAGCACCAGGGCGCGGGCGATGACGACCCGCTGAAGTTGCCCGCCGCTCAGTTCATGCGCGCGCCGGTTCAGGAAAGCGGATGTGGTCGGCAGGCCCACCGCTTCCAGCGCCCGCCGTACTTTCTCTTCCCGCTCCTCCGGGCTGCCGATCCTCTGGATGTCCAGGGGCTCGCGGACGATTTCGGCCACCGTCAGGCGGGGGCTGACGGCGTCAAAGGGGTCCTGGGCGATAAACTGAACGCGCCGCATCATCCGCTTGCGCTCCTCCCCACGCGCCGCCAGCAGGTCCCGCCCCTCCAGGGTGACGGCCCCTTCGTCGGGGGAGAGAAGGCCTACCAGGATGCGCCCCAGAGTGGTCTTGCCGGAGCCGGTCTCGCCGACCAGTGCCACCATCTCCCCCTCGCGGATTTCCAGCGTTGCCCGCCGCACTGCCTCCACCGTGCCGTCGGAGGAAGAAGGGGTCCGGCCGGACGAGCGACCGTCCCCAAAGAAGACCTTGCGCACCCCTTCGGCCCGCAACAGGGTCTGCAGGCCGCCCAGGTGACAGGCTACCCAGCGCCCGTCGGTCTCCACGAACGGCGGTGCTTCGTGGCGGCAGCGCTCCATCGCCTGGGTACAGCGGGGATGGAAGCGACAGCCGGGCGGCGGGTTGGTCGGGTCGGGGGAGACTCCACGAATGCCCCACAGGTCGCGCGCGGTGGTCATATTCGGGTAGGCGTTGCGCAGTCCCCAGGTGTAGGGATGGCGCGGCGTCTGCAGGACGCGGTCTGTCGGGCCGATCTCCACGATTTTCCCGGCGTAGAGGACGGCCACCTCCCCGGTCAGCGCTGCCACCGCGGCTAGGTCGTGGGAGATGACAATGAGGGAAAGGCGTCCCGCCCTCTCCCGACGCAGGCTCTTCAGAAGGGCCAGGATGCGAGCCCGGGAGAGGACATCCTGTCCGCTGGTCGGTTCATCCAGGATCAGCACCTCCGGATCGCAACTGAGAGCCATTGCCAGGAGCGCCCGCTGTTTTTCGCCTCCGCTAAGTTGATGGGGATATGCGCGCAGGTGACGGGGCTCCAGCCCGACGCACCGGGCCAGTGCCTCCGCGCGCGCCGTCGCCTCCGCGGGGGAAAGGCCCAGGTGGTAGCGCATCGGTTCGGCGATCTGCTCGCCGACCCGGTGGACCGGGTCCAGCGCCGTCCCTACTGACTGGACCACCAGCGCGATGCGCCGCCAGCGAACGGCCCGCCACACCTCCTCCGGCAGCCCCACCAGTTCCTGTCCGTCCAGTTGTACCGAGCCGCGGACGCACTCCGGCGGGTGGAGCCCCAGCAGGGCACGGGCGATCGTCGTCTTACCGCTTCCGGTTTCGCCAACGATGCCCAGGGCCCTGCCGCCCAGCAGGGCAAAAGAGACGCCGTCCACCGCCCGCACGACGGTGCCGTCCGGGCGCCCGTCCACCGGAAAATGGACACGCAGGTCGTGGACCGAAAGGTGGTTCATCGCACCCTCCGTTCCAGCCGGGGATGGAAATGCCGTTCCAGCCCGATGCCGACAAAGGTTAGGGCCAGGATCAGGAGCGTGACGCAGAGGCCCGGCGGCACAAGCCACCAGAGCCAGCGGTCGGTCAGCAGGATGCCGGGAAGGTTGAGGGCGAAGCGCATCATCAGCCCCCAACTTTTGGCCGTCGGGTCGCCCAGTCCGAGGAAGGCCAGGCCGGCCTCCATCGCCACGGCCCATCCCGCCGCGTTCACCACACTGGCGATGAGCAGTGGGGCCATCTGGGGCAGGATGTGACGGGTGAGGATGTACAGGTGGCTCCCGCCGAACTGGCGGGCCATCCGAACGTAGCCGCGCTGGCGGAGACTCTGCACCTGGGCGCGGACGGTGCGGGCGGTTGAGGGCCAGAAGAGCAGGGAGATGACGGTGACGGTCTGAGGAATCCCAGCACCCACGAAGGCGGCAACGAGGATGAAGAGCGGGAGCCGGGGCAGACTCATCAGCCCGTCCACCAACCGCATGATGAGGCCGTCCAGCCAGCCGCCGGCGTAGCCGGCCACCCCGCCGATCAGCGCGCCCAGGGCGACTGTCCCCGTGGCCGCTCCCAGCGCGACGATCAGGGAGATACGCGCGCCCCAGATCAATTCGCTGAGGATGTCCTGCCCGACGTCGTTGGTGGCCAGGGGATGGGCGTAGCTGGGCCGCTCCAGCGGTTGCCCGCTGAAGGCATGCGGATCATACGGGGCCAGGAGAGGCGCCATCAGGGCGACGGCCCCGAAGAAGGCCAGCACCGTCAACCCGAAGAGCAGGTCCACGCCGATCTGTCGGGCCATCACTCCTCCCGGAGGCGCGGATCCAGACAGGCGTTGAGCAGGTCGGCCAGCAGGTTGGCGGTCAGCACCACCGCCGAGACGACCAGGAAGACGCCCTGGATGACGGGGTAGTCCCGCGCACCGACGGAATCAAAGATGAGCCGCCCCATACCGGGGTAGTTAAAGAGGGTCTCAATGAAGAGCGCGCCGGTGACAGCCATCCCGGCGTGGGCAGCCAGATGGGCGACAAAAGGGAGTAGCGCGTTGCGCAGCGCGTGGCTCCACTTCAGCCAGCCTTCCGGCAGCCCTTTGGCGCGGGCAACCAGCATAAAGTCCTCCCCCAGGATGCTCACCACACTGTTGCGCACCAGCAGAAATTTGGCCCCCAGCAGGCTCAGCGTGAGGGTGAGGGCCGGCAGAACCAGATGGCGGCCGATGTCCCGCATAGCGGCCAGGAACGAGTCGTATCGGGCGAAGGGCGTGCGGCCCCCGGCCAGAGGGAACCAGTGGAGTCTGGCGGCGAAGATGATGAGCAGGCCTGTGCCGAGGAAGTAGATGGGCACATTGCTGACGACGAGGCACCCTGCGGCCAGCAGACGGTCGGCCCAGGAGCCGCGTCGCCAGGCGGATTCCACCGCCGCAATCAACCCGATGGCCGACGAGAGCAGCAGGGCGGTCCCCGTCAGGAGCAACGTCCAAGGAAGGCGTCCGGCGATCAGTTGGGCGACCGGCAGGTTCAGGCGGATGGACTGCCCCAGGTCGCCGGTGACGATTCCCCAGAGATAGCGTACGTATTGCTCCAGGACCGGCCGGTCCAGGCCGTAATAGGCCGCCAATGCAGCGCGCGTTTCGGGATCAAAGACGTAGTCGGAGTTCTGAGGGTCCAGAAGGGCTGCCAGCGGGTCACCCGGCAGAAGGCGCGGCAGGAAGAAGTTGACCGTCGCCACCGCCCAGAGGGTCACCAGATAGGCCAGGATGCGCCGCTTTCCCCTCACGTGGTCTCCACCGAGATGCCGTTGCCGCTGAGCAGGTAATGCTCAGCCTGCGCGCAGGGGATGCAGACGAACCGGCCATCCTTCACCCGCGCGCGGGTCTCTATCACGCTTTCGCCACAGACCGCACAGGTGACGGATGCAAAGATGCGGGAGCGCGGGGGGACAGCGACCGTCATCCTGCGGATGGTGAACAGTTCCTCTTCAGGGACGCGCATCTGCTGGTAGGATGCCTCTGTCCAGAGTTCCATCAGCCGCTGGTGCTCTTCGGGGGTGGCCTCTTGATGTTCCTGGACGATCTTGCGAAAGAGGCGGTCGGCCTCTTCGGGCAGGTTCTGGCGGAACTGTTCTATGTAGTCGGCGCGCACGGCAACACGGACGGCGATGCCGTCTCGCCGGGCCAGCGTCACAGCGGTCTTGCCGACATCCCGGTAGATGAGGGCATTGTTGCCGAAGGTGCATCCGGTGACGGCCTGGACGCCGTCGCTGAAGCAGTTGTTGCATTCCAGGATGGCAACAACATCCTCCATCCCCGGGTTTTCCTGAATGCCCAGGACGCGAAGGGCGGCAAGACCGGCCCGGACACCCAGGGCCAGGAAGGGGCAATAGTGGCCGTGGAGTTCGCCGGCCTTCCGGAGCAGGGCGACGCCATCACCCTGACGGATGAGTTCTTCTATAGCAGTTCGGGGTTTGGAATGGAGCATTTGGGCCTCCTGCGTAAAGACGTAGAGTAAAAATTGGAGTCTGGCGAATTTTCCGGGTGTTATGATTTCCGCAGTTTTTCGGCCTGACGGCAACGATTTTCGTTGCTCAAAGCCGGTCTGTGAC
>FWWM01010762.1_pt1 | contig 10660 bp, 7 predicted proteins | sample 2228351 | NCBI WGS metagenome assembly FWWM01 (sample SAMEA103939774, study PRJEB20133) | metagenome
ATTTTTACACAAGCACTCTTGTTGTATGTATCATCAAATCGACTGAAAGGTTTGCATGGATATGGATTTTGTTGGATTGATAATTTTCATCGTTGTATGGTTTGTGCTGTCGCGATATATTTTGCCCCGATTGGGCATTCCTACGTGAATGTCCGGTGCCTGTGACCTCCGGTCGGAGGATAATCAAGATAGTTCAAAGCGTAAAGAAGGATGAGTCTGTACGATCGTTATAAATAAAGGGAAAAAGAGAGGGTTAAACGATGCCGATCTATGAATATCATTGCAAAAAGTGCGGGCATGTATTCGAAGCTTTACAACGCAGTAATGAAGATGGCAGTAAATTGCGCTGCCCTGTTTGTGATGAGCCTGCACCTGAGAAACTATTTTCGTCGTTTGCTTCAACCGGAACCTCCAGCAATACTTCATTTGCCTCGAGTTCATCCGGTTGTGGCGGCGGTGGTTTTAGCTGAGCTTCATAGGAGGGGTTTGGAAAACCTCTATCTTAAATCATCATGATCAAATAATCAAGGAATAGACAGTGAATGCAAGAGTAAAATTCTTTTTGGGGATTATCGGCGGCGCAATAGTAGGATTTGCATATTACTATTTCGTCGGCTGTCGTACGGGGGCTTGTCCGCTTACCGGTAATCCTATCCTAAGTTCCATTTATGGCGGTTTGTTGGGTGGATTGCTGTTTTTGCCGCAGCGGAAAAAAAGAACCAACGATTAGGAAAAGGGTAAAGTTCTTGACAAATAAAAGCCCGCGATGTAGCAAAATTCTATCATCGCGGGCTTGTTTTTATCTATTCTTTATAAAATCGCTTTCCCTACAACTCCAACCTCCAATTAATAAACACATTTCTCCCCGGTTCGACGTTGATCAATCCCCGATTGGTCGCCAGATGATTGCGATAAGCCTTGTCGGTTAGGTTCTCTATGCCCAGCATCATGGCGATTTTGATATCTTTTACATGCAATGGCTTGCTGCGGAGGTAGAGATCATAATAGGTATAACCAGGCGTTCGCGTCTCACCCGCTGCGATTCGATTTTGATCGGCGAATAGGGTGGCCGTCGCTACCAACGAAACAAACGGCAGGACGTCGCTTTGCAACCCAATCTTGCCATTCAAAGGAGGTATTTGCGGCAATGGCGTATTAAGATCGGTATCCTCACCCTTAACATAGGAAGCTATCGCCCAAACGGTATGCTTTGATAGTGGCGCCGCATCCAGACGCAGATCATAGCCATACAATCGAGCCTGGCCGACATTGGATTTGATCAGAGCTGGCCGGCCTTCATAGGTGCCGCTCTTTTCAACCACCAGATCCTGCAAATCGTTATAGAATAGATTCGCGCTGAGGCGCAATCGATCCGTCCAGAGACGCATGCCGATATCAGCATACTGGCCTCTCTCAGGCTGGAGGGCAGGATCCCCGATCTTTACGGTCTTGCCGAGGTCGATGTATTGATAGCGTTCTTCCAGACTCGGTGCCCGAAAAGAAGAGGCCAGATTGAGGGTAAAATCCAATGCGGAAGTGGCGTGCCACAGGGTACTCAAATGGCCGCTCCAGGTAAAGGTGCGATCGGTTTTTTCCGGCCAGAGCACCACCTGTCCGGCAGGCTGATCGTTGCGGACGCCATCGACAATCTCGTACAGCGGATTGAGTCCTTGCTCGTTTTGCGTAGTGATTTGATCCAGCCTACCGCCAAGATTCAGGATGAGGCGTTCGGACAAAAGGCGAGTCTCATTTTGGGCATATAGCCCAATGCTGCGATAAAAAGCATCGGGAAGCGGTAGCTCGCCGATCGTGCGATATTTGGTGCTACGAATGCTGCCGTCTTCATTGAGGACATCGATGCGAGTCTCTTTGGTGCGGTGACCGCGGTAATCTTTCTGCCAAACATCCAAACCAAACACCAGATAATTTTTCGCCCATAACAGCCATTCGCTCTGCATTTGACCGCCACGCGTTTTATGCGTGGCTCCTGGGTAAATGCCCAACACCGAAACGCGCTGGGCTGGCTTGTCCCCCGAAGCAGGAATGTTCGTCACCTGATAAGGGATGTTTTCCACTTCGCGAAGGATGTCTTGCGAAAAGACTTTGAAGCTGATTTTCGGCAATACCCGATGAATCTGTTTCCAAGAGTATTCCAGACTCATCAATTCGCGTTTTTCTTCTGGATAACTCACTTTGGCCTGCGTGGGGAAAAGAGGATACCCGCCAGGAATGCCCACATCGCTGGCTTTATGGTATTGATAGGTCCATTTTAGTTCGTGATGGCTTCCTGGTTTAAATGCCATATTGCTGGACAAATTGTCATCTTTGAATTGGCTATTCGGCAGAATACCCTTGGGTGTGCGCATATCATCGGCCTGACGCATGGAGCCGCTCACCAGGGCATACCACTGGTGGCTCCCTCCTTGGAGGCGAAAATAGCCATTGGTCCCTTTGTTACTGCTGGCATATCCACCGCCAAGGGCTGCTTTAAAGTAGGGCTTTTCCTGATACCATCCTTCTTTGGTGATGATGTTGACCACGCCTCCCATGGCGCCCGAACCATAGAGCGCCGAAGCCGCGCTTCTGATCACCTCGATGCGTTCGATATGCGCCAGATCGAACATAGATAGACCGGCAGCCAAATCGGTAGCCGTATCGATGCGGTTACCATCCACCAGAGTGACGATGCTGTTGCGGCTCAAACCGCGAATGGTCACTGCAGTGCCCCAAATCCCATCTCGCTGCATGGCAATACCGGGCTCATCTTTTAACGCGTCCGATACGGTGATCGGTGCCGTAGCTTGAATCTTCTCCGCTGTGACGGCGCTCAACGGCATGGATACCTCTTTCAGGTCCGTTTGATAACGTAAACTGGTGATATTGACATCGGCATAGGGGAGGGGGGATACTTTGAGCGTTACCTCGATTGCTGCTGTCTGCTGCGGCAGGACTTGAACGGCCACTATTACCGATTGATATCCGATAAATGAAATCATGACGTGATATCGCCCTGGGAGCAGTCGGTTAAACTGGAAGGTTCCATCCGAGCGGGAAACAGTGCCCCAGGCGGTCTCTTTGATGATGATGTTGGCACCGGCCAGTGGTCTATCTGCTTCTCCGCGAACCACTCCATTAAGGCTTCCATATTCCGCATATAACGATGCACCCAAGAACAACATCAGGCAAAGAATCCATTTTTTCATACAGCTACTCCTTTCAAATATTTAAAAATATATTTTTTTTATGTTCGAATCAGATTACCGTGCACTTGAGAAGTGTATCGAGTAACAGCTTGAACAACAGACACTTGGGGGCGGGTTTTCTAACCCGACGCACCATGCGGACAAGAATACCCGCTATCCGACAAAATCAAGCTGAGCTTGAATAACATCCCAAAGCTGAACAACCTATTCTTACGGCATTTTAAATACCTGATCGACTGTATTTCATATCAATAAAAGACCGGCACAATGAATCGTGCGAGGGTGCCGATCAGCAAAGCCAAAGAAAAGGCAATGGCCGCAGCGATGCCTGCTCTCTTCCAACCCAGTTCTTTTCCCATCACTCCGAATGTACCCAAACAGGGGAAATAGAAAACTATGAATAGGGTGAACACGTAAATTTGCACGGGCGAGAGGACCGATAATACGTCGGTGGTGCCCAACGCCTGCATGAGCATGATCAGGGATAATTCTTTTCGTAGGACTCCGAAAATAAGCGTCATGCCAACCACAGAGGGAAGTCCCAATAATGCGGAGATGGGAGAGAGCATGGCGTTGATGACCTCATCCACGCGATAAAATGAAATAATACTCAAAAAGATGCTACCGACGATTAATATGGGCCAAGCGAAAAGCACAAAATCCTTCATCCGCAACCAAGTCTTGGCGAGCATGTTTTTAATCTGAGGCCACTGATAGGGGGGGATTTCCATGATCATGCCGGGAAACACTTCTGGTATGCGGCGTGCTAAAAAAGCCCCTACCAGGCTGATGACAATGATGTTTAAAAAATAAATTGAAAAAGCGGCCACCCCCCCTAAATAGAGTCCGACCAGCCCCAATATGATCATCATGCGAGCTGAACAGGGTACAAGAATCGCCATCACCGAGGCAATGAAACGATCGCGCTCACCGCTAAGGATGCGCGTAGCCATAATGGCGGGCACGCTGCAACTGTATCCTAATACGGCGGGAATGAGAGCAGCCCCATGAAGTCCGAGTCGATGCATATACCCATCCAGCAGGTAGGCAATACGTGGAAGATAGCCGACGTCTTCCAAAAATGCCATACCCATGAGAAACGGAAAGAGATACGGAATCATCACCGCCAGTCCGCCGCCGATTCCCTGGAGGATGCCTTTCCCCACATGGGATACCAACGCATGGCCAGCAAAGGCATTGTTGAGAAGAGCGGGCTTAAGCGAAAACAAATTCAGTATCGGTTCCTCCAGATAGGCTCCCAGTTTAAAAACCATGAAAAAGAAACTCAAGAGGATTAAAACCATGAAAATCAAACCCCAGAAGGGATGCGTCAAATAATTATCAATCCGATTGCGCCACGATTTTTCCGGGGTGCTAATCACCGAAACTTGCTCGAAAACCTGCAGCGAGGCAGCATGATATTCTGCAGCGATAACCTGATCAACAGGTCGACCATACGCCTCCGATAATTTATTTCTCTCCGTCGCGATAATCTTTTGGATCGGATGATCCAATGGAGACAAAAATTGTAGAAAATAAGTATCCCCTTCAAGCAATTTAATTGCCGCCAGCCGCGGCGACAGGTTAGGCACGATGATAAACGGCGCAACCTCTTGACTGATGGCTGTAACCGCGTTCTCTACAGGTCTGGTCAATGTCACCCTAACTGATGGATGCCCCGTGTGTATGATCGATAACGCTTTTTTGAATAATTCATCAATGCCAATACCTTTATTAGCAATGGTGGCAATGGCCGTTAAATTTAGACGAGAGGAAATTTTCTCAGCATCTATATGGATGCCTTTCCGCCTGGCTTCATCGATCATGTTCAAACAGAGCAGCATGGGCCTCTGATATTCCAACAATTGCAGGGTCAGTTCCAGACTGCGGCAGAGCAAAGAAGCATCGACCACGTTAATAATGAGTGCAACTTGATGATGCATGAGATAGGTTATTGCTTCCTCTGCGGCCCTGTCTCCAGCATTGAGTGAATAAATGCCCGGAACATCCACCAAATCAAACGTTTCGCTGTCTATGCGAATATGACTTTCGGTAAAACCAACGGTGGTTCCGGGAAAATTGGTGCTGATAGAGCGGTACCCAGCCACATGATTGAATAGCGTACTTTTACCACAATTGGGTTGCCCGATGAGTACGATCAACGGATGTTCGCTGTTCGAATGAGGCGATAGGGATATATTTTTATTGGACGTTTTTTTCATTGACTTCGACGATGATTCGTTGTGCCATGCCCCTACCAAGAGCGATGTCGCAAAAATGAATTCGGATGAGCACAGGCCCACCAAAGACAGCACCGCGTACAACCTGTAACCGATCACCCACATGGATACCGATCTGATTCAGCCTGCGGCGAAGAGACCATCCGCCTGTGATTTCAAGCACTTTGCCACTCTGTCCCGCGTGAAGTGCCGATAAAGGCAATATATGGGTAGTTTTGGTTTGTTTGCTTTCTGTCGCCATCATGGTATGATTTTCTGAATTAATTGAGAATATAATTTAGCATGAGCTGGTTTACCCGAATCATTCCCCTCATACCGAACAATTATCGCATCTTGGATGCTCACTTTTATATTTTCCGCAGAAGCGGAAATATTTCAAATAGTCTCGTTCTTTTTTGGGGCAGATCTCGATAAATTCTAAAAACCGATATAACGCATTCAGCGATTCTTGGCTCATGATGTGTTCCATTTTACAGGCGTCATCATCTGCAGCTTGAATAGAAATGCCCAATATCTCAAATAAAAAATATTTGAGCGCCTCATGGCGTCGGGCCAGATTACTGGCAATGCGTTTCCCTTTGGCTGTCAGAACGACATGACCATATTGCTCATGCTTGATAAGTTGTTTCCCAGCCAACTGATTTAGAGCAATCGATACACTGGACCGTGAGACCCCCCTCATCAGCGCAATATCCTTTACCCGCGCCACACGATGAGTTCTTTCCAGTTGATCGATAACTTCCAAATATTCTTGCGTTAATGTATCTATTTTGTTATTCATAGATGCCCCAGACTGTATAAACGGTTTTCAACGGTCAAGCTTGCTATTCTAAGCATTCGACCTATCTTTTGATAAAATTAGAACAAAAAATGTTTTATTCATCAAACTTTGTTATGTATATATAATTTATTGAAATTTATGAACAATTGCAAGCATATTTTTCTTCATAATTAATCATTGACTAAAATAAGGGTTATCGTTATATTTATTCTGTAGAATTTTCATTTTCGATGGAGAATGACTTTTATGCGACACCTGTATCGTTTCTTGCAGGGGCTTTGTATTATCACATGGATGATTCTTCTGATAACCTGTGAGGGGGAAAAAACTCAAGAAGCCTATGAATTCACCTCCCATCAAATTACCCTAAAATTTCAACCCACATTAAAATCATTTTTTGCAAAGGATACCATCGGCATCAGCTACAAAAAGAAGGTGAACGAGGTCTATTTTTTTCTTAATAATAACTTGATCGTTCATAATGTTAGGGTTGGACACCAGACTTTAAACTATCATCGCTACGGGGTAGGGGAAAATAGATTTTTCCTGGATAACCCAAATCCTTTTGATGCAAAAACTGTCTGTTATCGGGTGGAACTACCACCATCGCTAAACCCTCATGCGATCGAAATAGAATATTATGGTGAATATTTAGACTCATTGGTTGAACGTTACGTTTTACCATCTCTCACTGGCCAGAGCGATGGTTATATAACCTTACAAAAGCAACTCATGACTGCAGAATGTTGGTATCCTCGTTTTAGGGAATCCAACGCATCATTTCAAATAACTGTTGACACGCCCGGAGTTCGGGAGTGGATCTTTTAATGGAACGGTTCTATAGATGATCAAGGCAAAATATCTGAAAATCATTTATTTTCTTTCATTTCAAGTTCTTTTGCAATTGATATTATCCAACTGCATAAAAACGATAGTAATGGCCGGCCTGCCGCGCCCTACCAAATTGGTTCACAGGTGACGGTGGAAGGAGTTGTCACCGCGGGCACCAATATTTACAGCCTAGTAAATTTTGAAGTTTTTATTCAGGATCATACAGGTGGTATTAATTTATTTTCCAGTCGAAATATTCCCATGCAGGTTAATCTTGGAGATCGTTTACGCGTCACCGGTATTATTCAGCAATACTATGGCCTAACGGAGATCCAATCCTTCAGTGAACTGACGCTTATCAGTCGCAATCATCCGCTGCCAGAACCGCTGGTGCTGACCTGTGCTCAGGTGGCCAATTCCTTTTTAGAAGATTTTTCCGAACCAAACGAAAGCCGATTGATCCGCATCAATAACGTCCGTAAAATAGGCGATATCGATCAATACACTTCCACCATCGCTGATTATTCTGGCAGCTGTATTTTGTTTCTAGATGGCGACGCCAAACTGCCACGTCCACCTGAAGGTTATTTCGACGTCATCGGTATTCTCAAGCAATATGATAAAAGCAGCGTTGGGCCGTTAACCGGTGGATATGAAATCTCGCCACGCTTTGCCGAGGATTTCATCAGCAAAAGTGGGCCGATATTTTTGCAGCGCCCCCGAGAGATAGATGTGAACAGCCGTTCGGTGACCATACATTGGCGCACCAACAAACCCTCGACCACGCTTTTACGTTATGGACGCAGCGAGACTTACGAATTAGGAGCTGTGGGGGATTCTTCCGCCACAACCGATCACACGGTCACCATAACCAATCTCCAGCCAGCTACCATGTATCACGGCCGCGCTTATTCCACAGATAGTTCCGGTACCAGTCGCAGTGACGATCTGGTTTTTATGACCGCCTCCGAATCCTCCAGCGGCACCATCAAGGTTTATTTCACCAAATCCATCGATGCCAACTACGCTGCTGCCGATACGGCTCTGGGTAATTGCGATTTGGCCGCCATCACCATCGATCTCATCAATCGCGCGCGGTATTCTTTGGATGTGTGCTACTATAGTCTCACCCACTATAATATCGCCGAAGCGTTGCGCAATGCGCGCAAACGTGGCGTCAGTGTCCGTTTCATTTATGAAAGCGAAAATGCCAATCTGCAAATATCCGCCTTGCGCGATCTGGCGGGCATTCCCATTATCAACGATCGGTTTGGCGAAAACGACGGCCGTGGTGCCATGCATAATAAATTCATCATCATCGACCATCGCGATCACAGTTCCACCACCGACGATCTTTTGTGGGTGGGTTCGGCCAATGCCACAGAAGGCGGATCCTATGAGAATGCGGAGAATATGTTACTCATTCAGGATGAGGCCCTCTGTGCAGCCTATACCGCCGAATTCAACGAAATGTGGGGCAGCGATGGCGAGGTGCCAAATCCCACAAATTCACGATTCGGCTTTCGCAAAAAGGACAATACCCCGCATTTGTTCCGGATAGGGGGGAGGTTGGTGGAGCAGTATATGAGCCCTTCGGATGACGCCGAAGCGGCCATCATCCGTGCCATTGATCGATCCCAAAATTCATGCTATTTTTGTATTCTGACATTCACCAGCACCGGCGTTTTCAAAACGATGGAAAACAAGTTTTTTAATATGCCCAACTATCTTTTGCGAGGAGTATTCGAACGCAGTGAAGCCGGTAGTCTGAGCTGGTACCCCATCATGTCGGGTCAGGGAGCGAACAGTTGGCAACCACCAGCCGACGTCCATTTGGATGTGATCCCCAAATTTTTGCATCACAAATATGCGATCATCGACTGGGAAAAGCCGGATGCCGAAGCCATCGTCATCACCGGCTCGCATAACTGGAGCGGCAGCGCTAATACCATCAATGATGAAAATACCCTGATCATCCACGATCGCCAGATTGCGAATCTTTATCTGCAGGAATTTGCGGCTCGCTATCGAGAATCCGGAGGCAGGGGTGCAATACTTTCCCATGTAAGGAATGGCAAGTCAACAATCGGTGTGGCGAATGAATTTATCTTATTGGCCAATCATCCCAATCCATTCAATCAGCAAACCAGACTGAGCATCTGGATACCGGAGTCTCAGGACAAGCCAAGGATAGAAATATTTAATATCGTGGGCGAACGGGTGCGCGATATAGTCATCTCGGCTGAACCCAATCAATGGTATACGGTCATTTGGGATGGTAGCGATGAACAACAACGATGGCAGCCATCGGGTGTATATTTTGCCAGAGTTGTAGGGACGACACAGGTAATAAAAATGATTTTATTGCGTTGATTGCTGAGGGTGAGAGCCTGAGGAGGATTTAAAAATGGATCAACCAGCGCTACAGCGAAGCGTGGGAGGTTCTAATTTCACAGGGAGGGTCATCACCTTCATCAATGGTATCGACTTTCTGGGTGGTTTAATGTCGCTTTTGATCGAAAGGAACTTTTGAGATTTCGGGCTTAATCTTTGGATTTTTCTAAAAGGATTTAACACCATGAAAACAATGAAAGCTTTGGTAAAAAAATACCCAAAAGAAGGGATATGGCTTGAAGAGGTGCCGGTGCCGCCATATGGAAATAATGATCTCTTGATCAAAGTGACCCATACGGCTATTTGTGGCACCGATTTACACATTTACAAATGGGACGAATGGGCACAACGAACCATCAAAGTGCCACAAATCATCGGTCATGAATTTGTGGGCGTTGTGGAAGCCAAGGGGCAGAACGTTGTCGGCTATGAGATCGGTGAACGCGTCTCCGGAGAAGGCCATATTGTGTGCGGCATTTGTCGCAGTTGCCGCGCCGGACGAAGGCATCTCTGCACTAATACCATTGGCGTGGGGGTAAACCGCGACGGTTGTTTTGCCGAGTACCTCTGTTTACCTGCCAGCAATGCCTGGCATGTGGCTGATAATATTCCATCAGAGATTGCGGCATTTTTTGATCCCTATGGCAACGCCACTCATTGCGCATTATCGTTCGATGTCGTGGGCGAAGATGTGTTGATCACCGGGGCTGGACCCATCGGTATCATAGCATCGGCCATTTGCCGACATATCGGGGCGCGTCATATCGTCATCACCGACGTCAACGACTATCGTCTGGATTTAGCGCGCAAAATGGGTGCAACTCTGGCCATCAATGTTCGCCATACCTCCATTCGCGAGGCCATGAAACAACTGAATATGATTGGCTTCGATATCGGTTTGGAGATGTCGGGAAATGCCAAGGCATTCGAGGATATGTTGGAAAACATGTATCACGGTGGCCGCATTGCTCTGCTTGGCATTCTGCCGAACACAGCACAAATCAATTGGGATCAGGTCATTTTTAAAGGATTGCATCTCAAAGGAATTTACGGTCGAGAGATCTTTGAAACGTGGTACAAAATGCAGACCATGCTTCAGAGCGGACTGAACATCGCCCCGGTGCTGACCCATCGATTGAAATTCGAAGATTTTCAAAAAGGATTCGACGCCATGGCCTCGGGTAATTGCGGCAAGGTGGTGCTGGAACTGT
>FWWM01017063.1_pt1 | contig 10659 bp, 9 predicted proteins | sample 2228351 | NCBI WGS metagenome assembly FWWM01 (sample SAMEA103939774, study PRJEB20133) | metagenome
GAGATATAGAATTTTCAAAGGTTTATGAGATTAAAAATCAATTTTTTGAGCTTCAACTGATAAAGTCGGGAAAAATGGAAAGAAAACCTATTCATGAAATTAAACATAAATCTTGATTTTAACTCCACCCGAAAAATTATTCCTGTCTTGCAGTTTAATTACTTAGTCTCAAAAACTATAAATATTTATAGCTCATTTCTGAATTATCCTCTCCCCATTAAATTTTTATACAAAAATGTAATAGTTGCTATACAAAATTGTAATTAATCTTAACCTAAAATTCCTAACATATTCAAAAATAAGGCTTTTTCAATTGGCATAAAAATTGTTTTCACAATCAGTAAATATTTCAAGGAGGACAAAATGAGACAAATTGCAATTTATGGTAAAGGAGGAATAGGTAAGTCAACCACAACTCAAAATACCGTAGCTGCTCTGGCAGAAGCAGGATACAAATGTATGATTGTAGGTTGCGATCCAAAGGCAGATGCAACAAGGCTAATACTTCACAGAAAAAGTCAATCAACAGTGATGGATCTTGCAAGAGAAAAAGGAGCGGTAGAGGAACTAGAATTAGACGAAGTTCTAATTGAGGGATTTAAAGGAGTTAAATGCGTTGAATCAGGCGGTCCTGAGCCTGGTGTTGGCTGTGCTGGTAGAGGTGTTATCACTGCTATTAATTTTCTTGAGGAAAATGGAGCATACACTCCTGACCTTGATTTTGTATTCTACGATGTTCTTGGTGATGTTGTTTGCGGAGGTTTTGCTATGCCTATCCGTGAGGGAAAAGCAAAGGAGATATACATTGTCACTTCTGGCGAGATGATGGCGATTTATGCTGCCAACAACATCTCTCGTGGCATTCTTAAATACGCTCAGAGTGGTGGAGTAAGACTTGGCGGAATTATTTGTAATTCAAGGAAGGTAGACAAGGAATATGAGCTTGTCTCAGAGTTTGCAGAAAGATTGGGAACTCAACTACTTCACTTTATTCCGAGGGATAATATGGTTCAAAAAGCTGAGCTTAATCGTATGACAGTGGTTGAGTATGCACCTGAACATCCACAGGCTGATGAATACAGAACACTTGCCAAGAAGATAGCAGAAAACAAGAACTTATCTATTCCGACGCCTCTTACAATGGATGAATTGGAAGAATTACTTGAAAAATATGGATTTTTAGATTAAGGAGGAATAAAAATGGCAAAGATAATAGAACAAAACACAGAAAAAATTATAGAAGAGATCCTTGAAGTTTATCCTGAAAAGACAAGGAAAGAGAGAAGGAGGCATTTATTGTCCAATGATCCTGAATGCACACCCTCAACCTGTGGTTTAAAGTCCAATGTCAAATCAAGACCTGGCGTGATGACATCAAGAGGATGCGCCTATGCAGGCTCAAAGGGAGTGGTCTGGGGACCAATAAAAGATATGGTACACATCAGTCATGGTCCTGTAGGGTGTGGACAGTATAGCTGGTGGTCAAGAAGAAACTACTACAACGGAATCACTGGAATAAATGCATTCGGAACAATGCACATAACCTCTGATTTTCAGGAAAATGACATAGTTTTTGGTGGAGACAAAAAGCTTGAACAGCTCTGCAGAGAAATTAAGGAGATGTTTCCTCTGGCTAAAGGTATTACTATTCAGTGTGAATGTCCAGTGGGTCTCATTGGCGATGACATAGAATCTGTTGCAAGAAAGATGACAAAGGAACTCGGTATTCCTGTGATACCCGTTCGTTGTGAAGGCTTCAGAGGAGTAAGTCAGTCTCTTGGACACCATATTGCTAATGACAGCATCAGAGACTGGGTTCTTGGAAAAGTGAAGGGAGTGTTAGAGAAGGAAACACCCTATGATGTCTTAATTCTCGGTGACTACAACATAGGTGGAGAGGCTTGGGCTTCAAGAAAGATTCTTGAGGAGATGGGACTTAGAGTAATTGCACAGATACCAGGAGATTGCACTCTAAATGAATTAACAATGCTGCCAAAACCAAAGTTAGTCTTGGTTCATTGTTACAGGTCAACAAACTACATTGCTCGGTATCTTGAGGAAAACTTTGGGATTCCTTGGATGGAGTATAACTTCTTTGGACCAACAAAAATATATGAAAGTATGAGAAAAATTGCAAAGCATTTTGATGACTCAGTCATTGAAAACACTGAAAAAACAATAGAAAAATATAAACCCCTTATGGATGCAACAATAGAAAAATTTAGACCCAGACTTGAGGGCAAAAAAGTAATGCTATATGTCGGAGGACTAAGGCCAAGACATATTGTTGGTGCCTATGAGGACTTAGGAATGAAAGTTATTGCAACAGGATATGAGTTTGCACACAGGGATGACTATGAAAGAACCTATCCTCAGCTGGCAAAAAACGCATTAATATATGATGACCCTTCTCATTTTGAATTGGAAAAATTCGCAGAGTCTTTAAAGCCAGATTTGGTGGGTTCAGGAATTAAGGAGAAGTATGTATATCACAAAATGGGAATACCTTTCAGGCAGATGCATTCATGGGATTATTCAGGACCTTATCACGGGTTTGATGGCTTTCCTGTCTTTGCTCGTGACATGGATATGGCTGTAAACAATCCAACATGGAGATTGATAAGGAGGAAAGTAAAATGAAAATAAGGGATCATGTAGAACTATATATAAGTGAAGAATACAAAAGACTTTTTGAAACTAAAAAGGAATTTGAAAATCCTTGTTCAGAAAAAGAGATTAAAGAAGTTTTAGATTATACAAAAACCTTAGAGTACAAGGAAAAAAATTTTGCTCGTAAAGCCCTGACAATAAATCCTGCAAAGGCTTGTCAGCCACTTGGTGCAGTGCTGTGTGCTTTGGGATTTAAAGACACACTTCCGTTTGTTCATGGTTCTCAGGGATGTGTTGCTTATTTCAGAAGTCATCTTAGTAGACATTTTAAAGAGCCTATTCCTGCTGTATCTACCTCAATGACAGAGGATGCAGCAGTATTCGGAGGTTTGAACAATCTTGTTGAAGGACTTGAAAATGCATATGCTCTTTATAAGCCAAAGATGTTTGCTATTTCAACGACATGTATGGCTGAGGTTATTGGAGATGATCTGAATGCTTTCATAAAAAAAGCAAAAAAGCAAGGAGCCATACCTCAAGAGATTCTAACGCCCTATGCAAACACTCCAAGCTTTACAGGCTCGCACATTAATGGATATGATTCCATGCTTAAAGGCATAATAAGTTACGCTACAGCTGAATTGAAACCTGTTCACAAGGAAAGAATAAATTTTATCTTAGGATTTGATACATACACTGGAAATTACAGAGAAATTAAAAGAATTCTCAGAATTATGGGAGTGGACCATATTCTTCTCAGTGATATTAGTGATAATCTTGATTCACCCAATACAGGTGAATATGAAATGTATTTTGGAGGCACATCACTTGATGATTTGAGAGATTCGATCAATTCAAATGCAACTGTGGCTCTTCAGAAATATTCAACTCAGAAAACCGGAGAATTTATACAGGAAGTATGGAGGCAACCATTTGTAAACATACCCTACCCAATTGGAATAACAAATACCGACTTGTTAATTGATGTAATTAGTCAACTTACAAACAAGCCTGTTCCAGAAGAATTGATTGAAGAAAGAGGAAGAGTAATAGATGCAATGATTGACTCCTATGCTTATATACACGGGAAGAGATTTGCCCTAATAGGGGACCCTGATATTTTACTTGGTTTGTTAAGCTTTATTCTTGAGCTTGGTGGAATTCCAGTTCATATTGTTTGCACTAATGGTGATGAGGACTTTGAAAGAGAAGTCTACAATATTCTGCAAAGGGAGCCTCTTTTTGGCAAAGAGGGTAAGGTATATATAAAGAAGGATATGTGGCATCTGCGTTCTCTTCTTTTTACAGAGCCTGTTGATCTTCTTATTGGGAATTCCTATTGCAAGGCTTTATGGAAAGACACTGGTATTCCTCTTATTAGGATAGGTTTCCCAATTTTTGATAGGCATCATATGCATAGATATCCAATAATCGGATACACTGGCGCCCTTAATTTACTAACACTAATGGTAAATACTGTTCTTGAAGAGATGGACAGGCAGACGAAGGATACACCAAGTTTTGATGTTATAAGGTAGGAGGTGAGTCATGCTACTTTACACATTAAATAAAGCAGATGAGATAGAAAAAAAGGAAAAAATCTGCAGGTCAAGGGGAGGAGAGTCATGTGCCTTTGATGGTGCCATGATTGTGCTACAGCCAATTGCAGATGCTGTTCATCTTGTACATGGTCCAATTTCTTGCTGTGCTAATTCTTGGCAGGGAAGAGGAACAGTCTCGGAAAAGGGTAGTTTTCATAAGATGGGATTTACTACGGATCTTTCTGAGCTTGATATTATTTTAGGTACGGAAAATAGGCTTTTTAAAGCAATTGAGCATATAGCTTTAAAAGTGAAACCCTCTGCTATTTTTGTGTATTCAACATGTGTAACAGGACTTCTTGGCGAGGATTTAGAGGCAATATGCCTTGAGGCAAAAAGAAAATTTGATATAGACATTATTCCAGTTAATGCACCAGGTTTTGTTGGACCAAAAAATTTAGGCAACCGCATAGCAGGTGAAGTTCTTCTCAATTATGTTATTGGAAAAGAAGAACCACCTGATATTGGTGAAAGAGATATTAATTTAATAGGTGAATACAATATTGCAGGCGATCAACTATTTATTGAACCTCTACTACAAAAGGCTGGATTCAGAATTCTTTCAAGAATAACTGGAAACTCACGATACAGAGAAATTAAATGGGCTCACAGAGCAAAGCTTAATGTAGTTGTATGCAGTAGGGCTCTTGTAAATATTGGCATTGAGATGGAGAGAAAATATGGTATTCCATTTGTGGAGGTCTCATTTTTTGGCAAAACAGAGATTGCCAGTGCTTTAAGAAAGATTGTTTCATTTTTCTCCTATGATAAGTCTTTTGTAGATAAGGTAGATAATTTAATTGAAAGAGAAGAGAAAAATCTTGAGAAAAAACTTTCTAAGTATGAGGATTTAAAGCATAAAAGAGTAGTTTTATATACCGGTGGAGTTAAATCTTGGTCAATGATATCTGCTCTGAAAGATATTGGACTTGATGTTGTGGGTGTTGGTATCAAGAAAAGTACATATGAGGACGAAAAAAAGATCAGAGAATTAGTAAATGATGATTGCCTGATTTTTGAAGACACCTCACCAGCAAACATATTAAAAATAATAGAGGAAAAGAAAGCCCATATTCTTGTGGCAGGAGGAAGAAATCAGTATCTTGCAATAAAGGAAGGATTTCCATTTGTAGATGTAAACCAGGAAAGACACAGAGCTTATGCTGGATATGCGGGATTGGTTAATCTTGCAGAAGATATAAGCAAAGCCTTGAAATTCTATTCAAATAAAAGAATTTCAAAGCCTTCAGTAAAAACCAAAGAAGAGAATTCTTTTATTGATCCATTGAAAAACTCTCCTTTTGTTGGTGCTGTTATGGCATTGCAGGGAATTGATAAAGCAATTCCAGTGCTTTATACTGCTCAGGGATGTAATTTTTTAGGCAAAGTTCTCCTAATTAAGCATTTCAGAGAGCCTATATCAATGATTAGCACTAATCTTTTTACTGAAGAAGTTGTAATGGGAGGCTTAGAAAAGTTAGTAGTTACAATAAAAAAATTGCGAGACAAGGGAGCAAGACTGATATCAATCATAACTGGAGCAATTTCGCATATAAAAGGAGAGCAAATCAATGAAGAAACTTTAAATCTATTTAGTAATAAAGAGTTGAAGTTAGTGCACATTCCTCTTGCAGACTATGAGGGAAGTCTGCAGAAAGGATATCAACAGGCAGTTGAAAGAATTTTAGATTTGATTCCACAGAGGTATACAGCTAAGAAAAGGGGACAGATAAACATCATTGCTGGTCATTATTTAACACCCATTGATTTTTTAGAGATTAGAGAAATTGCTGAGATGTTTGGACTCAAACCAATAATTTTACCTGATCTTTCAAGTCTTGACGGAAGCAGTTCGTTTTCAGGAATTGCTAAAGGAGGTGTTACCTTAGAAGACATAGAAGATATGGTAAGCTCAGAATTTACCATTATTCTGGGAGAAAGTCTCAGTTCAGCAGGAAAGCTTTTGAAAGAAAGATTTGGTATAGACTATAAGGTATTCAAAAGTCTAACAGGAATAAAATCCAATGACGAGTTTGTTGAAACTTTATCTATAATCAGTGGAAGAGGGACTCCAGAAAGACTTAAAAGATACAGGAAAATCCTTATAGATACAATGAGGGATGCTCATTTTTATCTAACAGGAAAGAAAATATCTGTTGCCCTTGAGTCAGACCTCGTTTTTCATGTATCAAGTCTTCTCATGGAGATGGGCATGTCAATGAAATTAGTAGTATTACCTGAAAAAAGTAAGAGTGCTGAGTCAATTCCTGCAGATGAGGTTATAATTGGCTCTCTTCGCAGTATTGAGGGTAAATTTGATCTTCTTATATCAAACAGTCATGCAGAGCAAAATGCAAAGAGATTAAACGCACCCTTTTATGAAATGGGTTTTCCTGTATATAAGACCTTTGGATATCCACAAAAAATAACCATAGGTTATAGAGGAAGCATAAATATCATTTGTGATATGGTGAATTTACTGTCAAGGAGGGTACACGCATGAAAGTAGCCTTTGCATCAACAGATGAAAAAACAGTTAACGAGCATTTTGGAAGATGTGGTCAGTTTGTCATTTATGAAATTGACAATGAAGGTTACAGATTTTTAGAGATTAGAAAATTTTCTGAAGGAAAGGACAGCAAAATTGAAGACAGTAAGGAACAACCCGAAATCCATAATGAGCTTGTATGGGATAAGGTAAAAGCTTTATCGGACTGTAAGATAGTTTTTATGACAGAAATTGGACCACCATCTGCTGCGAGACTTTCTCAGAAAGGAATGATGCCTTTGAAAGTAAAAGATGGAACCACAATAGAAGAATGCATTGAAAAACTTTACTCAACAATTAAGACTTCGCCACCGCCGTGGCTTAAAAAATTTATAAAAAAGGAGGAAGGGCTATGAAAATGATCAGGGCATTTATAAGACCAGAAAAAGAACAGGAGGTTGTTCTTGCATTGGAGGGTGCAGGTTTTCCCTCGCTGACTAAGATGCCAGTTTTTGGAAGGGGAAAACAGAAAGGATTACAAGTCGGACCAGTTCATTATGACGAACTTCCAAAGACATTAATCATGATTGTTGTTGATGATGAGGATGTTGAAAGAGTAATAGAAATAATAAATGAAAAAGCCCGAACAGGATTTATTGGAGATGGAAAAATATTTGTAAGTCCTGTGGAAAAGTCATATACAATCAGAACAGGACGGGAGGGACTATGAAAGAGATTATAGCCATAATAAGAAGAGATAAAACTCCAGAGACAAAAAAAGCCCTTGAAGAAATAGGTTTTCCCTCACTTACTCTTCAGGGAGTTGAGGGAAGAGGAAAGCAAAAGGGTGACACATGCTTTGAGATAGATACAGACTTGCCAGATAGTTTTTGCACTGCGGTAAAGCTTAAACCAACACCATCAAAGTATGCTATTGAACACTCTTTACAGAAAATTGCTCTTTTTGTGCCAAAAAGGATGATAACAATGATTGTTCCTGATGATGCGGTTGAAAAAATTGTTGAAACAATAATGAGGGTGAACAGGACAGGAAAACACGGTGATGGAAAAATATTTGTATGCCCCATTGAGCAAGCAATCAGAATAAGAACAGGAGAAAAAGATGAAAAAGCAATTTACTGATAAAGAGATACTAAAAAAACATCCTTGCTTCTCAAGGGAAGCTCATAAACAATACGGAAGAGTTCATCTTCCAGTGGCACCTCTTTGTAATATTAGCTGTAATTACTGTGATAGGAGATATGACTGTGTAAATGAATCAAGACCTGGAGTGTCAAGCAGGATTTTGACTCCCTGTGAAGCACTTGAAAGATTAATGATAATTATGGATAGGTGTAAAATTTCAGTAGTAGGCGTAGCAGGTCCTGGTGATGCTTTGGCAAACGAGAATACTTTTAAGTTTTTCAGGCTTGTAAGAAAAGAATATCCAGACATAAATCTTTGCCTGTCAACAAACGGACTTCTTTTACCTGAGAAAATATCTCTAATTCAGGAGTTAAATGTTCAGACAGTTACAGTAACAATTAATGCTGTTAATGAAAATGTGGCTGAAAAAATTTATTCATGGATTAATTATAAGGGTAAACTTTTAAAAGGAAAAACCGCAGTTAGAATACTAATTGAAAATCAGTGGAAGGGATTACAAATGCTTACAGAAATAGGAGTCTATGTAAAAATCAACTCTGTATTAATTCCTGGGATAAATGAAGAAGAAATAGAGTCTATTGCAAAGAGAGCACAGGAATTACATGTCACTGTAATGAATATCATTCCTCTTATTCCAAACGGAAGATTCAGAAACATGATGAAACCAACAGGGGAATTGTTGCATAAGGTAAGAGCAAGTGCAGAAAGACTTATTCCTCAAATGAAACATTGCAGGCATTGTAGAGCTGATGCAGTGGGAACACTTGAAGAAGAAAAGGATATGGAGCTTGAAATGTTAAAGACAGCTTTGGCTTTTGATTATTGTGAGGCTGTCTGATATAACTTAGGAATAAGTTAAATTGTTAAAAAGAGCATCTTGTGTTTTTAGTAGCTGAAGATTAACCTTAAATCGCAAGATGCTCATTTTTGTTTTAAATTACATAAGTGCAGGATATAAATAAGCTATTGAAATACCAATATTGTTGAATTTTACAATTTTGTATAACTTTTGCAAAATTGTCAAAACTCTTATTTTAAAAACCTTTGAATATCCTTGATTTTATTTTGGTACACTTTTTGTTTTCTTTCCAAAAAAAGAAAACACGGAGGCTAAAAATGACAAAAGTGTTTAATTTTTTTAAAAGGAGAAATGGAGTTAATAATGAGATCTATAAAGATGATTCCCGTTTAGAAAAAGTTATTAAAAATGCAATCAAACTGCTGGGGCTGTCTCCATTAATTGAGAACGAATCAGAGAACATGGATAAAGCTGCGCAGGAGACAAAAAGAGAAATTATGAATATTTCATCAGAGATGAATAATATCAAAAAGGCTGCAATTCAGGTTTCTAACTTTGCTGATGAGAACATAAGCAGAATTTTAGTTGTGAAAGATAGTGCTTTACTTATAGAAAAAAGCTATACCGAGACTGAAAAGAGTATTTTTTCAATTAAAGATGCTGTTTCAAATCTTCTATCTGTAACGAATCAATTGCAGAGCTCAATTCAAGTTATTTCCTCACTGACAACAACCATAAAGGAAATTGCTGATAAGACAGAGCTTTTATCCTTAAATGCATCAATTGAAGCTGCCCATGCAGGAGTATATGGAAGAGGTTTTGGTATTGTAGCAGAGGAAATAGGAAAGCTTGCTAACGCTACCATGGAAGCAACAAGGGATGTTTCCTCAAAAACAAAAAATATCTTTTTATTAATAGAGAAAATAAGAAATCAAACCCATATCATAGAAGAACAAGTTCAAAATGCGGAGCTTTTAGTAGAGAAAAACAAAGAAAAAATAATTGCTATAAGATCTCCGATTGAAAAACTTACAGAGAATGCAATGGAGCTTAAGAATATATCTCACGCTCTTAAAGATACAGTTATCTCAGTGCAGAGCTCTGTGGATTATTTATCTGACTTTATAGTAAACCTACTCAAATCTTCTTCTCATCTGAAGGACCTTTCACAGGATTTATTGTCCTTGTCAGAAGAACAAATTTTAGATATTGGAAAATTTAGAATTAAAATTCATATGTACGCTAAACAGATAATAGAAAATGCTACGAGCACCAATGAGATTAAATCAATGCATAGATGTACAATAGAGAATTATCTTAGAGAGTTGACTCATAGATACGACATCTTTGAACTCTTATATGTTACTGACGAAAATGGCATACAAGTTACAGAAAATATAAGCAAACAAGATTTTAAAGCTGCATACAATTCGTCTGGTTATGGAGAAAATTGGGCAGAGAGGGAATGGTTCAGGAAAGTAAGAGAAAATCTAAAAACTTACATATCTGACATTTACTTATCTGTAGCCACGAATTCCTATTGTTTTACTGTTTCATCTCCGATTTTTGATGAAAAGAATAATCTAATAGGAGTCCTTGGCGCAGATGTGGATCTTAAAAAGATATTAAACGAGTGAGAGATTTAGCTTTAAAGTAAAAACAAAGATAATTATGGCAAATAAATTTTAATGATATATTTTTTGGGGAGAACCTCTAAAAAATAGACATGGAAATTCATCACAGCAAGCACCCTATTGCGAGTGATAGCTTTACAACTTTGTAAGAATTAATATTTGAGAATGCAGTACAGTAATTCGGAATTATCAGGAACGGTGTGCCATGCAGAACCAGTGTGTTTGCATTGATTGCGAAAACTCCTTAATTTTTAATAAGCTATGGTAATTTGTTAGATTTTTATATCTACTTTACATATAACCCCAAAAATAGAGATAGAAAATTTACAAATCAAATATGAGCCTCTTTAGGGGTAACTT
>FWWM01017064.1_pt1 | contig 10659 bp, 8 predicted proteins | sample 2228351 | NCBI WGS metagenome assembly FWWM01 (sample SAMEA103939774, study PRJEB20133) | metagenome
GCGCAGGAACCGATAGATCGCGGCTGGGCCCAGGATCGCCCGCTCGGTTTCGGCCCCGAGGCCCGAGGGCCGACCGCCTACGGGTCCCAGCCGCCGGGGGTAGACCCCCGTGTCTCGAGTCGCCTCATGCAGGCCTGTCTTCAATTTCCGCGCTTGCATTCCGATACAATTCTGACACCCGCTGCGCAATGCGTCGCCAATCATATTTCGTCTCGGCGAGCCTGCGACCCAGCTGGCCCATGTGCGCTGCACAGGCAGGATCGGCAAGAAGCACCCGGATCGCCTCAGCAATAGCCTCTGGGCTATCTGACTTAACCACGATGCCCGTACCGTCCTCGGCAACCATTTCACCGATGCCACCAACATCTGTGACTACCACCGGGCGAGCATAAGCGTACGCTAATTGAATAACTCCACTTTGGGAAACTCTGCGGTACGGAAGCACCACAACCGACGATGCATTAAAGTACTTCTGCATCTCGCTGTATGGAGTCCAATTAAGGTTGAGAACAACACGATCACGAATCCCCAATTTCTCCATTCGTCTTTCGTACGGACCGAAATCTTCATTTGGGTATCCCGAAATTACCATGTACAATCTCATGTCACTCTGCTTAAGCATACCAAAGGCATCAATCAAGCGATCCAAACCTTTGCGCCACGCAATCGAGCCGAAAAACAAGATGACTTCTGCATCCTCGGGAATACCCAGAAGACGCCTCGCCTCTTCCGCGGGTAGATCGGTCGGTCGGCAAAGGTGAAGATAGTTACCGTGCAGGATTCTCCTGATCTTTCTCCCCGGAATACCTTCTGCCTCCAATTGGCTTTGAGTCCTAAGAGAATGCACAAGTATAAGATCGACCTGTCTGAACCGGGCACGCCCCACACTACCAAGCCTTGGTGGCAGAGGCGCATGAACTGTGTAAGCGAGCCGCGACCCCGAGCGTCTGATAGCGCGGAAGTACCCGAAGTCCAGCACCCCTAGTCCCTGCTGGAAGTGTACAATGTTCGGGCGATACTCCAAGATAACGCGCAAACAGGTCAGCACCTTCGCTAGATGGTAGACGGCCCGCCGGGCAAAGAGAGTGCGCGGCCACGAGATCACCGGAGGGTACGGTCCGATCGAGACGACCGGGACAGCCCTCGGCGTAAATACCATGTCAAAAGGAGACAACGTCGCAAGGCGTACTTCCACACCTTCATCCATCAAAGCGCTCGCTAACATGTTCGCGTAATGCCAATCTCCGGATCTGTCGCTTGGTTCCACAATCAAAACACGTAACCGACCCAATATCCACCTCCTCCTGAGGAGATTGCCAGCACCATCGTTAAAGCCAAAGATTGGCTCCTCTACAACTCCATCGCGACTTTCCATTCGCTCAGTGGCAACAGTGCTATCCCTCCTCCTTCACGGTATCAATGCACTCACGCGGCAGCACAATCCTACGCAAGCATAAATGCGACCCAGCTAAAAACACAAGTATTACACGCGACCTATATGCCGCGCAACATGCCTCGCAATTATGTCTGCGGCAAGACAACCGCAAATCGCGCGTGGCCCCCGCAATGCTAAGTAAAAACGCGACAGTCGCTCTCAGCAGCCCGCAATCCGAAATGCTGATTGAGCGACGGGAACACCCGTGAGATGCTCCTGTGGCATGGCGAGGTCTCGGCAAATGCTTCAATCACTTAGGCATTCGAGTATCCTATCCCGCCGAATGCGGTTCTGCCAACCAAACGAGCCAGCACGATTGTGCTCATGTCGCTGATCCGGCGATCCCAACTGTTGTCTCTTGCCACAGCGATTCTGGTCTCCCGGAATCCGTCCGGTTCCTTAAGTACCTTATCGACGGCTGACACAAAGGAGGAATGATCCTCTGCAACTGCAACCAGTGAAGCAAAACGTTGTGCCGTCGGCACTGCCGTTGAGACCACCGGCTTTCCACAGGCCAAGTACTCATACAGCTTAAGGCTATCCCCGAACGCCGTCAAAGGTCCCATTCGATAAGGCATCAGACCCACATCAAAGCACTTGATGTACTCTGGCAGCTCATCTGGCGCCTTCGGCCCCAGGTAGTAGACATTGCGTCGGTGGCGTATCCTGCTGAATGTTTCTAAGTCCTCATCCGCAGCACCCTCCACCGGACCAACCATCACCAGGCTCCAGTCCGCACGCCCCGACGCAATCTCTTCTAAGAGGTCAAAATCAATTGAAGAATGCAAAACCCCAGCGAATCCAATGATTGGCCGCGGAATCCCTCGGATTTCGTGCGGCAAGTGGCTCTTCTGCATGGCCTCCTGAAACACCTCAAAGCTGACACCGTTCGGCACCAGGAAGGAATTCGGGTTGTAGCTAAGACACCGCTCGAGCAAGGGTTCTGACACCGCAAAAACCAAATCGGCATGACGCATCAAGTCACAGTGACTCTTGCGAACCTCGGTTTGCCAGATCTCTCCTGCCGAGAAATACTCGTCATAGTTATCGATAACGCTGTAAATGAAGAGTTTCTGACCAAACTTCCCTATAGCCCACGCCGCGAGAGGATCAAAAGACCAGAGGATCGGTGAATCGAACCGAAGCCTTTTCATCGTTCTCCGAAGGTGGGCGACCCTCAACCGGTGGGCTATATGATGATATGCACGGCTGATCCGATAGCTCTTTCCCCACCCAGGCAGGTAGATGGGCTCTTGGTACACGTACAATCCTCGTCCTTGTGCAGAGACGGTCGCCGCACGCGGCGTAAGGCCGACGGCCTCGCACACAGCCTCGCGGAGGCGCCGAGGAGGGTTGACATACAGCACCCTATTCGACCGCGCAAGGCGGGACATGATCTGCTGGTCCGTCTTCCATGTGCTCTGCCACGACCGGCGCGTAAAACACACTATGTTTTCCCCTGACAACACGCTCATGGATAGTCGCCACAGTCGTCGTGCCGAACAGCCGAGTCCATTCCGATCAGAGCAGTCTACGGGCTGATTATTCAGCCGCTTGCCCCCTCTTCAGCCCTGCGCGGAGCTGGCGCAGCAGGGTTGCCCCCAGCCTCCTCAGCGCGCGAAGGACCAGGACGACAGAAGGCATAGGATCGTCCCACGCATAATACAGATCCCGAGTTCTGCCGAGAAGAGAACGTAACCACCCTAAGAAGGTCAATTGCCCCCTGCACCGATAGTACCAAAAGGCCTTAATATCGTTCTCCAGATAGACGAGCCGAACCCCGACCCGGTATGAACGAGTAGACTTGTTCGGCTCACCGGAGATATCTCTGTACGCCGCCCATATCACGTCGGATCCATCTGCCAGTGACAATGCCGTCATTAACCCGGGACGGACATTCAGCTCCATCAACTTGAACTGGCCATCACGACCGTCCCACTTGAACTCTACAGAGCCAATGCCGTGAAAGCGCAAGGACTCCATCAGCCCTCGGCCGAGTTCCTCCACGCGAGGCTCCCGAACGCTCACAGCCATGCAACCACTGCCGAAATGAGGCGGGTACTGTCGCAGTTTCTTCCGCACAGAACTTCTCAGCACTCGGCCATCCGCATTTGCGTACGCCTGGAAGGTATAGATACTATCATCGCCCCCTGGCACGTATTCCTGGATCAAGATTTCCAGCCCCTTGTCCATGGCATCCTGTCCGACTTCAACCAGCTCCTCGGGAGTCCGCACGAATGAAAGCTTGTGGTTCTTGTATACGGAAAGCCACTTGTGCGAGAATGCGGGCTTTACCAGACAAGGATATTGCATGCGGACACCGAGCGCCGCGAGCTGTTCCCGGCTCCGCGGAAAGAATGTCAAAGGTGTGGGGATGCCCGCCCGCGCCGCGGCCGCGTACTGAAAGGGCTTGCCCGGCCAGATTTCGAGATCGCCGTCGGCAGGCAGGGCGAAACGAAAATACTTACCGAGAACCTCCCGGTGTCGGGCCATGAACAGCCAGTGAGCATCAGCCGCCGGAAAGAGAACGGCCATATGTCCCCCCAGGCTTCGCCCCTCCTCCAATAAGAGGTCGAGCCATGCCTGCGGATCATCCTCTACTGGCGAAAGAAGCCTTACCTGAGCGTAGCGTGATCGGACAGCAGGTTCCCCGGCGTGGTGATGCAGGCCGATCACCGGAACTCCGCGTCGGCCCAGCGAGCGCGCAACTGTCAGGCCGGTGGGCCCAAACCAGAGGACGAAAGCGGGCGGATACCGCTCCGGGGATATTTTGCTGCGGATGATGGACCCCCTCACCTCGTCAATGGATGCTGGAGCTCACGCGGGGAGCTCCCATCTGAACCGGCGAGCACCTTTCGTACCGCCCTAACAGGATAGACGACCACCTCCATGGCCGCCTTGACGGCCGCCCATGCAAGGGCGGCATAGGTGACCTGCACGCCTAGCTCGCGCAAGCCGGCGGTATGATATCTCCAGAATTCTCTGTCTCCTGGGCGCTCAAAGACGCCCTGACCGAGGAACCGGTGGTACTGCCGAAGATGGATCCGCAGCCGTTCCCGGTACTCGCTCGGCTCGAGATAGACAGGTCCGTACCTGATCAGGATCTCAAGCTGGCCGAAGATATACGTATTCAGACGTCGAGCCACCGAACTCGCCGCCTCGTCGTGTCGGCGGGTGAAGGAGAGCACCTGGTGAACAAATCCGAAGTCGCTCTCCCTGAGAATGTCAAAGCACGCGTCCAGGTCCGCCCACAGAGGATACTGCTCGCGATAGAAAGGATCACGCCTGCGCACAAGGTCGGCTCGGTAAAGGACAGATGTCGGAGACCCAAAAATGTATGGTCCACCCCTCAGGTACCACCGGCAGATTTCTCGTCCGGAAACGACAGTGCTGGAATGGGGAAGGCCATCCCAGAGCACATGGTCTCCTTCAAGACTGTAGGAGCCCACCACTCCCACCGACGGGTGTGCCTCTGCCAGGGCGACCATCTTGGCAATGCACTCCGGGTAGAGCCAGTCGTCGGCGTGCACGACCTTAACGTACTTGCAGTCAGGCGAGATTAAACGAAAAGCAATATTGTGGTTCGGAATCGCTTTTACGAAGAGTTCGTTGTTATGTACGCGAATGCGCGGATCACGGGAAGCATACTTCTCGGCAATCTCTTGCGTGGCGTCCGTGCTGCAGTTGTTGACAATCAGGTATTCCCAGTTCTCAAACGTCTGTCCCAGGACGCTCTCAACACACTCAACCAGGTACTTCTCGCCGTTGTAGACCGGGGTAAGCACGCTGACAAGCGGCTGGCTACTACCCACTCCTCTTCTCCCACATGGCCAGATCTCTAACACCTAAGCCGACATCAGGCGGGTGACACTGCACTGTCCAGGTGTGCTACTGTCCGCCAGCTCAGGAGCGGCCGGATGACGCCGGACATGATTCCCGCATAATCACCGCGAGCGGAGTCACCTTCCATGGTATCTACGACCTGGAACGCCACGGCGTCACGCTCGTAGAACTGCTGGCTGAAGATGGGCTCAATGGTGACCAGGGCTGCGCCGACGAACAGCATCCCTTCGGCCAGGAAGTTACCCGGAATACGGGCGACGCTCACGTATCTACCGACGGGACGTGGACGCCGGCGCCAGGCCGGATCGACGTCGTGTGCGGAGAAGAGGTGCAGGCCGTGCTCGTTGACGAACTGGAAGTTGGGCATGAGCGCGTACCCCGGTACAAGCACGTCGTATTCCATCTCCAGGTCCACCGGCCGGCGGATGTCTACCGCATCCGTCACCTGACCGTTTTCGTCCCGCACGCGGACCGCACGCAGTCGGGCCACCTCCCCTCCGGGCGCATTCGTCGGGTCCGGCCATTCTCGAACACCTGAGAGAACAGCGCCGCTGCCCAGGTACTTGCTCACCACGCTGTGGGCGGGACCGTCCGCCACGACGTAACCCTCGTCCAGCAGGATCGCCCGCCGGCAGAGACGGGTAACCGCCGGCATGTTGTGCGAGACAAACAAAACGGTACGGCCCTCGTGTCCCACATCTTCCATCTTCTGCAGGCACTTCTTCTGGAACCGTGCATCGCCCACGGCAAGCACCTCGTCCACGAGAAGAATCTCGGGTTCGAGGTGAGCGGCCACGGCGAAAGCCAGTCTCAGGTACATACCTGTGGAATAGTGTTTCACCGGGGTATCGATGAACTTCGCCACTTCGGCAAAGTCCACAATCGCGTCGAACTTGCGGCTGATCTCCTGCCGCTTCATACCCAGGATGGCTCCGTTCAGATAGATATTCTCCCGCCCTGTGAGCTCGGGGTGGAAACCGGTCCCCACCTCCAGCAGTGATCCAATCCGGCCGAACACCTCTCCCCATCCCGACGTGGGTTCAGTGATTCGCGAAATGATCTTCAAAAGCGTGCTCTTGCCTGCGCCGTTGCGTCCGATGACGCCCAGGACCTCTCCGTGCCTGACCTCCAGGCAGACGTCCCGCAGAGCCCAGATCGTCTCCTCCACCGGGGCTGTGTTCCTGCGGCGAAAGCGTTGTCCAATTTGGCGGACGCCTGCTGCGACTGCCTGGGTGACCGCCTCGCGAAACGTCAGGTCGGCCTTCCTCAGAGCACCGATATGGTAGCGCTTACTGATTCCTTCGAAACGGATGGCCAGGTTTCCCATCGCTAGACAATGTCGGCAAATGTCTTCTCCATATGCCGAAAGTAAAACGCGCCGCTGACAAGCGCGCCTAGCGCAGCCAGCGCTGAGATGACAAGCATGGGACCGGGCGCTCCGGAACCTCCCAGGAGTGCCCACCGGAACCCTTCTACCACCCCCACCATGGGGTTTAGACCGTAGATCTCCCGCCACGGGGCCGACAGGAGGCTGCTCGGGTAGGCGATCGGCGTGGCGAAAAGCCACAGCTGGGTGAGAAACGGCACGATGTAGCGCACGTCGCGGTACTGGACGTTCAGTGCGGAAAGCCACAGCCCTAAACCAAGCGAGGTCACCAGGGCCAGCAACGTGAAGAGGGGAAGCCACAGAATGTTTGCGGTGAGAGGCATTCTGTAGTAGATCATCAATCCCACCAAAACCACCAGGGCCAGGAAAAAGTCCAGAATCCCGGATGCTACGGCTGAAATAGGGACAACCAATCGGGGAAAATATACCTTCTTGATCAACTCAGCGCTGCGCACCAGGCTGTTTGCTGACTGAAGGAGTCCGTTGGCAAAAAAAGTCCACGGTACAAGCGCGGCAAAGCTAAAAATGGGGTAGGGTAGGCCATCCGAAGGCACGCGTGCCAGGCGGCCGAAGAAGACGGTGAACACCACCATGGTGAGAACAGGCTGTATGACAGCCCACGCGGCGCCCAGCGCCGCCTGCTTATAGCGCACCTTTACATCCCGCCACGTCAGGAAGTAGATCAGCTCCCGATACTCCCACAGCTCCCGCAGCCTGAGGCCCACCAGGCCCCGGCTGGGTGCTATCCGCACGGCGTCTGCCCGGGGCGCGGAAGTGCCTCTGCGCAGGCGCATCACCGCCATGCCCGGCACTCACCTCCTGCCCACCGACACGACCGTAGCGAAGGTCTGCTACCCGATGGAAACATGGTCTGCCACCGCCTCACCGACTCGCGGACGCATCCCGATGACACGCGCAGGGACGCCGGCCGCGAAAGCATTCGCCGGAATGTCCTGCGTGACGACAGCCCCCGCACCGACAACGGCACCCGTCCCGATACGCACGCCGTCCAGGACGATTACCCCTACGCCCAGCCACACATGGTCCTCGATCACGATGGGCCCCTTGGACTCGAGGGGTTGCTCCGAAATGGGCCGCCCCAGGGCCGTGCCGTGATTGTACGAGTACAGGGCGCAGCCTTGCGCAATGCCCACATCGTGCCCGATCAGAATCGGCTCCTTGTACGCGATGAGCTGGCAGTGACGATGGATCCGGGAGCGAGATCCGACGCGAATACTCCCCTTCTGCCCGGTCTCCAGGAACGCCTCGTCGAAGACCATTGCGCGGTCTCCGAGCTCGATTGGTCCGCCTCCGTCCCACTGGAAGATGATTGCGCGATCACCGACGAAAACGTGCTTCCCCAACCGGAGGTTCCTATGATAGATGGTCGCCTTTGGGGAGATGTAACCCTTCTCACTGATGTCGGCTAGCCACAGCCTCCCCTTGTATGGGGGGACGTGCCAAGCCGCCAGTGCCGCCGCGATCCTGCCCGTGAAGCTCGTACCGGACAGCCGCATCCAGAAGCGAACCCAGAGGTGCCGGAGCTTTCTCAGTACTCGCCGCACGCCCGCATCCCTACCTTGCGCACCCCATTGCTGTCACAACGGCTCAACCGGCCGCCACAGCCAGCGGCACCGGCCGTTTCTCGTGCTGGTGAGTGATCTGCGCATACAGCTCCGCGTACCGACGCGCCTGGAGTTCCAGAGAGTACTCCTCCAGCACGAGCTGCCGTCCGGCGGCCGCCATCCGGGCTCGTTGCGCCGGGTCCTCCAGCAGCTCGCCGATGGCGGAGGCAAGCGCAGAAGCATCATCAGGCGGTACCAGCAGTCCGGTCATCCCGTGGCGCACGATCTCACGGATACCACCGACCGCCGACCCTACCACAGGGACGCCTGTGGCCAGAGCCTCCAGCACTGTGAGAGGAAAGTTCTCCTGATGGGAAGGCACTGCGGCTACGTCGGCGGCGCTGTAAGCGAGGGAAAGCAGACGCTCATTCCGAATCTCCCCCAGGTGCAGGTGAGGCAGCGAGCTCAAAAGCCCCGCGTTGCCGCTTCCTGCCGTCACCAGGAGAAGGTGCTTCCGCCCGTCAAGCTGCTCAAGGGCCTGGGTGAGCACCGAAAACCGCTTGATAGGACGTGAGATAGGCTCTGCCACAAAGATCACAACCCAGGCGTCCTGGGGTATCCCCAGCACGTCGCGCGCAAACCGTCGGTCCCGCGGAGCAAACGTCTCCGTATCGACGCCGTGGGGGATCACGGACACCCGGAACCTTCCCACCAGAGGGCTGCGCCTGACCTCCTCGGCAAGCCACCGGCTCGGTGTGACCAGGTAGAGCCGGCCCGGGTCTACGGCCTGAAGCGCCGAACGCTTCCGTTCCCAGATCCGCCAGGAGAGATCCCGCTCGTCGTGCGAGCCAAGCTGCGGACAGGCACCACAGCCACGGACGTACCGGCCGCAGCCGGCATCCAGATGACAGCCGCCAGTGAAAAAGCTCATGTCGTGCAGCGTACGCACCACCGGAACCCGCTCCGGCACGGCGCGAAAGAACGCCCCGAAGTCCACGAAGTGAAACATCGAGTGCACGTTGACCACGTCGGCCGCCGGAAGCTGCGCCAGGCTGTCCGCCCCATGCAGGGTTCGATCGTCGCTGAACGCCTCGTAGCCCGCCGGCTTCGACCGCCGGTACCTGCCAAATGCCCGCTCGATCTGCAAGGCCCTCAGACGTCGGCGCAGGCGGCTGGCGGGATCTCTCGGCGCGTTGAAGGTGATCACAGTAGGGTCCTCGCTCCGCCGCTCCGCCACGAACATCAGCGAGTCGACCCCCAAACGGCGCAGCGCGCAATGCAGACGGTACGCAGCGCTGATACCGCCGCCGCGGTCAAAACGACTCAGATGGACAACCCTCACAAATCCTATGCTCTACTCGTTCAGTTGGGTATGCGCGTGGCCCCTCGAAAGGCTAGTCGCAAATGCGGATCCCTAGACTGCAAGATAGGAACGCACCTTTTCCCAGACGTCGACGACAGCAACCCCAGTGTTTGATTGTACCACGGAGAAGAAAAAATCACCGCCAAGAAAGCTATTCTCGGGCTTCCATAATTCAAAGTCATCCTTGACCCACACAGAGTTCCATGCAATCCCCACGTCACCGACCTCATAGTGATACTTCTCCCAAAGACCTAATCCCTCAAGATAGGTGTGATAAAGCGCGTACTCGGACCATCCTAGATTCCTCAAGAGATAACTTCTCCACCCAAACAACAGGCCTGCAACGAAATATCTCCGCGCCAGAGAAGCCAACCTCCCCGATCCACGAGCTGCTCGCACACACAGCCACTCATGAAGTCCCAGTACTGCCGCCTTGCTCAACAAGCAGGGTGTTACAGAATGCGTCAGGCCTGACCTTCGAAGCCCCAGAAGACGCTCAGCTGCCTCATACCATTCCCGGTGAACGTCATCTGGATATCTTTTCGTCCGCGCTCGGCCGTCTCTGATGAGATCAGAGGCCCTAACTCGTTTCACGCAGATCACATCAGAGTCAAGAACAAGGTAGAACTCCGAGCCGATATATGGCGCGATCCCCAGCTTTATGACTTGCTGAACACACCAGCCGGGCACCTGTGGGACACCATACACTTTCCGAATGAGATTATAAAACTTGAGTTCCGGAACAATTCTCGATTCAGGAATTACCCGGAAATGATCGCTACTGATCCTAGAAGCAACAAACCCGCACTCCGAATCCGGACTTACTACCCAACACGTCCCCAGATCGGGAAAGAAGCGGTCCAGCGATCGGCGCAATATTACCGACCTATCGACATCCCTGGCTACAAGCGGAAGAACTGCGTCTACTCTGCTGCCCTCGGCCATGGTGAGACTGTAGATCAGGTACCGGAGTGCAACAGGCCAGTCCCGAAGGGTTGGCGATACAACGGGTTCCAGATCCAGCCGTCCACACAGGCGAGCCAGTGCCCGTTCTCCAACTGGTGCG